>ERZ795060.1058-NODE-1058-length-33922-cov-5.941418_pt1 | contig 33922 bp, 23 predicted proteins | sample MGYA00375144_ERZ795060 | MGnify/ENA primary metagenome ERZ795060 (study PRJEB30189, sample SAMN05720157) | activated sludge metagenome | isolation source: anaerobic digester from wastewater treatment plant | place: Japan | collected 2015-05-15 ... | reverse complement strand
CTCGGTGCTCTGTCGATATCAGCAGCGCGATTCGCACGCACCTCCCCCTCGTCCGGCCTTCCCTGCTGCCCGGATCCGGGCATAAAGCCTGCCAGTCAGGACGGTCTGCGTCTCTCGAGAGATGCCTCTAGAGGCATCCCAATCGGCCGAGTGCGAGGCTGGTTCGGGCGAACTCGTGTCCCGCGCCTACGCAGAGGAAGACGCGCTTTCTCGCGAATGCGCGCTTTCAGGGAGAGGAAGCATGATCGTGAAGGTGGCCCCGCCGGCGGGGGATGTGGATGCGGTGATCTCGCCGCCGTGCGCCTCGATGATCCGGCGTGCGATGGCCAATCCAAGACCGGTGCCTTTCGTGCGGGTGGTAAAAAGCGGCTCGAAGATGCGTGAACGCACCTCCTCAGGGATGCCGGGGCCGGTGTCGCGCACGGAGATGTACGCCGCCCATTCTTCCCACCAGACATGGATGGCCAGCTCTCCCCCTTGAGGCATGACCTGCACGGCGTTGTCGATGATATTGGAGAGCACCTGGGCGATCTGCTCGCGGTCGGCCAGGAGAGGGGGAAGCGACGCGGGGATCTCCGTGCTCACGTGGATCTCTTGCGGCAGGTCGGCATCTGCGAGAACCTGGTGGAGGAGCGCCCCGAGATCGACCAGGCTATATTGGGGGGGCGAGTCGCGAGCGAAATCGAGCAAGCCGTTGATAATCCGGCTGGATGCGGCCACCTGGCGTGCGATGGCATCCAGATGGCGTTTCTCCCGTTCGGGCGAGCAGCCCTGCTCCAGGGCGAAATGCGCGACTTTGATGACGTTGAGGGGGTTGCGTAGCTCGTGAGCGACCGTCGCCGCGAGTTGGCCGATGGAGGCAAGGCGCTCGGCGCGAAGGAGACCGCGTTGGGCGTCGCGGAGCTCGCGGGTCTTCATCTCCACGCGGCGCTCCAGCTCGTGGCCCCAGGCTTCTAGGGCAACGCCGGCCCTCTGGGTCTCCTCGAAGAGATCCGCATTCTCGATGGCCACTGCGGCGCGGTCCGCCAGTAGCACGGCCAGCTGGAGGTCTTCCTCGGTAGGCAAGCGCTCTTCGCCATAGTAGGCGGCCACCAAAACGCCGCGCACCCTTCCCCGGCCCCACAGCGGCACGGCGATCATGCCACGGACCCCCAAGGCAACGATCGCCTCTCCCAACTCGCCCGGCGCAGCGGGCCGGCCATGTGCGATGCACGCCTGGCCAGTGGATGCGGATCGCCCGAGCAGGCCGCTCCCCACGCTCACAGGGTGGGCGGTGAGGTGCTGGCGGAGGCTATGCGCGACAATGGCTTCGTCCTCGTAACAGGCCGCCACGCTCAGCGTCTCCTCCCCGGGAAGCCTCTCCAGAATGAGACAGGTGTCGCCCAGGAGTTCCGCAGCCTTGGTCACGACAGCCTCCATGGTGGCGCGGACATCGAGCGTCATGGTAAAGAGCTGTCCGGCTTCGGCCAGGAACCGGGCCTGTTGCTCCTTTCGCTCCGCCTGGGCGCGCATCGCCTCGAGCTCGATGACATGTCGGCGCGCTTCAGAGTAGAGTTGGGCATTCTCGATGGCCATGGCCGCGTCGCTGGCTATCTCCCGGAGAACCTGCAGTGCGTCGGTATCGAACCGCATGGGGAAACCGGCCACGAGCGCGCCCATGGGCGTACCGTGCGTCACGAGTGGAATGACGATCATCCGGCTGACCCCAATGAGACAGGCTTCCAGACCCTCCTCCTGCACAGTCGTATCCGCTTCCGCGGTCATCACCACGCGCTGCCGGATGCTCTCGGCGAGCAGGTGCATCGAGTCCAGGGGAATGCGTGTGGCATCGGCGCGCACGCGCCGCTCTGGTATGCGGGCTCTCGTAGCAGAGAGCACCAGCTCTGAATGGGCACGGTCGACCAGCCAGATCGCCACCGGGTCCGCGCGCGTCAGGGATTGCGCCTGGGCCAGCGCCGTATCGAGCACATGATGCAGGTCGAGTGAGGATGTGATTGCCGCCGTCACTGCCCGCAATCCATCGAGGACGCGGCACTGGCGGCCTTCGCGCAGGAGAGCCCGGCGCAACGCGAGAGTGATATGCAGCACCAGGTAGATAGACCCAATCACCGGGAGCTGCCCCAACCACAGCGGGTTGAGGAGCGGTGATCCTCCCGAGGCAAGCTGCCAGTCCACGAGGAATGACAGGAGCACGCAGACGAAGGCGACTCCCATCGCGAGGCGAGTGGGCAGCAGGGCCGCGCCGCTGATCACGGGAACAACGTAGAGGCATGTGGCATGCCGTGCCGATCCTGACGCCATGTGGAGCGCACTGACGGCCAGCGTGCAGAGGAGCGAAAAGAGAAGGGCCAGGCGTGGATGACGACGAGCCCTAGCAAGAAGCGCCCCCGGAAGCCTCTCCGAAGCCTTCGACAGCTCCGGCTCAAGTGGATAGATATGCGTGCGACTCAACGGCGACCTCACCCCTGGCCCCGGCATTGGGGTACACGCTTGACGCCAGTGCCCGCGAGCGGACTCCGACAGCCAGCCGACCGAGAAACAGCCTCGCTCAGTGGATGCGGGCCCTTGCAGCAGAGATGAACGGCCAGTGCTGGTGCCCAGAAAGCAGGCGTCCGGTCGTCAGCAAGGGTCTCCCCGAATCCCTACCTGGGTCAGGTTCGCGGCAGAATAGCAGTGTACCGATGAGGAGTTTACCCCGACCCGCAGGCATCCAAACGCCATGAACGCTCCCGTGTGGTGGCAGATTTTGCCCGCGCATGCCCGCTGCCGCGCCACCCTCACCTGATGCCGGGGAGAGCAAATCCAGGTTGCTGCGCCCGGACGCTACGACGCCCCCCTACTCTCCTGCCTCTGGCACTGAAATTGCGCAATCGCGGGCCGGAGGTGAAGAGGAATGCGCGTTTCGGTTCTCACAGGCGGTATTCTTGCCGCGGCGTTGGTCCTGGCGTCTCCGGCCGGTGCCCAGCGAGGTCCCGGCGAGGAGGCGGGCGCCGAGGAGCGCTTTGCCCCAGTCGGATTGGTGCTCAACCCGACGGCCTACACGCTTCCAGCAGGCCGGTGGCTGATCGGGGCGGGTACTTTCCAGCAGGCTGTCGTGACGGGCGACAGCGATAGGCAGTACTCGGCGGGCATCTTCTACGGGATCAGCGACAATCTGTACGTGGGTGGTTTCTGGACGGGCGTGCAGCGCGACCGGCCGGATGGCTCCGATATCGTGGAGAGCTACTTCGGAGGCCTGGCGCAGTACAAGCTGATCAGCGAAACGGCCGGCTCCTTGGTTCCATCCTTCTCGATCGGTGGGTATGCCTACACCGGCCCGGGGGAAGGCGGCACGCTCTACGCAGTCGCAAGCAAGAACTTGATGGGCCGGGTGCGCCCAGGAGCGGTGTTCCTTCACGCTGGTGTGCGCTGGGATACCTTCGACAACGACGGCCTCGATGACGACGCGATCCGGCCGTTCGTCGGCGCGAACCTGCTGGTGACACGCGAACTGGCGCTCAACTGGGAGTGGCGACAGCGCCACTTCGGCGAGACCAACAACCTCTGGGCGGCAGGTGCCATCTGGCTCATCAACAACCGGTATGCGCTCTCGGCCGGTGTTCAGGACCCGGGGTCGGGATCCACGCAGTTCTACGCCGGGCTGAGCATTGTCCCCTAGCGCGATGGGACGCGCGGAACGTGCCGGCTCCGGCGGTGAACGGGTGGCGACGCCCTGCTCTCTCCTCGGAGCCGGCCATTCTGCGTGGGGCCACGCAGGTAGCGTGAGCGATACGCCGCGCTTCCGGGCACCTGCCCGGGTGTTTCCCCCACGGACGCGAGAGGAGATGAAGCGTGATGATGCGCACGGATGGGCGGCGGCCCAGTGCCACGCCTCGGATGGCAGCATGGCGCTCCTTCCTGGTCCTCCCGCTGTTCTTCCTCTCCCCCGCGGCCAGGATTCACGTCGACGGCATGATGCGCGACGTGACCTACCTCGCGTCCACCATCGGCCCGAGAGTGGCCGGCAGCGCCGAAGAGAGACGGGCGGCACTGTACATCCTGTCACGTTTCGACTCCCTGGGCTATCCGGCGCGCCTGCAGGAGTTCACGCTGCCCAACGGCCGTCGCTCGGCGAATGTGATTGCCGGTCATGCCGCAGAGGCGCTGCGCGTGGTGGTCGGGGCTCACTACGACTCGCGCCCAAATGCGCCTGGCGCTGATGACAACGCCTCCGGCGTCTCAGTTCTCCTGGAGCTTGCCCGACAGATGGCCGGCAAGCGGCGCGATCTGCTCTTCGTCGCCTTCGGAGCAGAAGAGCGGATCGACCGGAATCGCTCGCACCACCATTACGGCTCGCGTCACTTTGTGCAGGCGGCGTCGACCGGGCTGCTCCAGGGGCTGAGCGGCATGCTCTGCATCGACTGCGTCGGAAGCGGGCCTCATTTCTACGTGCAGGGGATGCGCAACGATGGCGGCACGCTGGCATGGCGCTGCCGCTATGTGGCGAATCAAGGCGGAATCGCGGTGAAGGGGGGCTGGGCCGGCCCGTACAGCGATCACACCGCGTTCGCACGCGCCGGGGTTCCGGTGGTGTACTACCACCGAAGCCCGCATCCCCTCACCCACACCCCGCGCGACACCCCGGCAACCATCCGGCCGGAATATCTGAGGCTGGCAGTCCTCGCCGTCTCTCCCGCCATTGAGGCGATCTGCAACCGTCCGTAGCTCGTCGTTGTCCTGAATACGGATGGGCCTTTAGGTAACGAATCTGGCGAATCCTGCCGGTGCTGCACGGTCTCTAATACAGAGAGCGCGCAGATCCTGCTCCGTGCTCTTGGAAGGGATGGGATGGATATGGTGAAGAAGAGGTGGGTGGCAATTGCGATTCTTGGCCTCGGAGGGGCACTTCTGGTGCCTGCGCTCCGCGCGGGCACGTCTGGGTCGCGCGCCCTGGTAGGCCAGGCGAATGCCGATTCCGCATCGATTACGGTCGGCCGGCGGGCTCCCGACTTTACCCTGCGAGACCCGGAGGGGAAGCAGGTTCGGCTGAAGGATTTGAAGGACAAGGTGGTGGTGCTCAGCTTCTGGGCAACGTGGTGCCCGCCATGCCGCATGGAGATGCCTCACCTGGAGGCGCTTCAGAAGAAGTACGCGGGCAAGCCAGTCAAAGTGATCGGCGTGAACACCGACAAGCAAGGCAAGGCGCTGCGGAACTGGATGAAGGCCCGGAATCTCACCTTCACGGTAGTCGCTGATACGAACCACAAGGTATCCGGGCAGTATCAGGTAGAGGCCTTCCCCACGCTCTATGTGATCGACAAGAAGGGCATCGTGCGCGAGCACATCCTGGGGTTTGATCCTGAGATGGAGACGAACCTCGGCCGGCTCATTGATAACCTACTGAAGAAGTAAGGGTCACGATCTCCCTGGGAGCGGCCATGCGGATATGCCCTCTCTCCGCTCCCAGGGAGAGCCTGCACCCGGACGCGTGTCCCCCAGCCGCCGCCCCCCAGTGCGGCTCACCTTCTCCGCGCAGGTGGCTCGTACGGAAAAGGGAGAGGTGGAAGGCCTCCCCTGCGCACGGTCTCCAACGCCTCGCGCGCCCCTGGAAGCTCCGGATCGAGCATCACAGCTTTGCCCAGTTCGACGAGCGCCTGGTCACGCGCGCCTCGCCGCGCCAAGGCCACTCCCAGATGGAGGCGCACCTCCCCGAAGGACGGCACGCGCTCGACGGATGCCGCCAATTGCCGGAGCGCCGCGACCACATCGCCCCGCTGGTAAAGCGCCCATCCCAGGCTGTCCATGATGCTGCCGTCGTTGGGCAGGAGCTCAAGCGCCCGGTGAAGTAGCGCCAGGGCCTCATCGAGATGCATCGCGCGCTGTGCGTAGAAATAGCCGAGCGCATTGAGCGCGTAGGCGTCGTCGGGGCGGTGGCGTATCGCCTCGCGGTAGGCGGCCTCGGCCTCGTCGTCACGACCAAGGTGCTCATAGACGATACCCAGATCCACCCGGGCGCGGTGGGATGGGTCGGTCTGCACGGCGCGCTCGAGCGAGCGGGCGGCTGCATCCCAACGTTCCGCGGCGATGTAGCGCGACGCGACGATCACGAAACTGTCTGCGCTCTCCTGATTCAGGAGAAGGAAGCGTTGAAACGCAGAGTCGGCCCCTCGGATATCGCCCGCGCGCAGCCGCCATTCGCCCTCCAGGAGAGCCGCCGGGGCGGGATAGAGGCGTGCCCACGCCAGAAGACCCAGGCCAAAGAGCAGGATCAGCACAGCGGTGGCGAGCAGGCGTCTTCTCAGAAGTTGCTGCGGCCAACGCTCATCCTCGTCGCGATTGGACAGCAGACGCATTCTCACGGCTCCCGGCTTCCCATCCTTCTCCCCCGCACGCACGGAGAGGGCGACGGTGAGAGCCCCCGGCCAGATCGGAAGCGGCATTCTCACCGTGTCTCTCTACTCAACGAGGTCCGGCACCCACTTGCGTATCTCAGCGGCCGGGAGAGCCCCCTGGCGAAGGATGCGCGGCGGAACGCTCGTCAGGTCGAGCACCGTCGAGGGGACGCGCAGGGGTGCCGGACCGGCATCGAGCACCAGATCGATCCGGCCATCCAGATCCGCGAGCACCTCATCCGCCGAGACCGCGCTGCGTGCCCCGGATCGGTTCGCGCTGGGCGCCGCCAGCGGCTCGCCCAGGCATTCAATCAGCGCATGAGCGACCGCGTGGTCCGGCATCCGAACCCCCACCGTATCGCCACCGGCCGTGACCACATCGGGAACTCGCAGGTGCCGGGGCAAGACAAGCGTCAGTGGGCCTGGGAAGAAGCGCCTCATCAGCCCCCATGCCAGATCGGGAACATGCCGCGCCACGCGCTCCACCTGCTCCACCCGAGACAGGTGGATGATCAGCGGCTTGTTCTCCGGCCGCCCTTTCGCCTCGAAGACCCGACGCACAGCGGCTTCATCCATCGCTGGCGCGCCCAGGCCATACACCGTCTCGGTCGGGAAGGCGACCAGCCCACCCGCCCGCAGAACGGCAGCTGCTTCCGCGATAACCGCCGGGTCGGGCTGATGCGCATCGATTGCTATTCTCCGCGTTGCCATAACAGATCCTTGATGGACCGGCCTCCGCGCTCCACGCGTTCACGCAGGTGAGACTGGAATGTCTCGAAGGGAAACCGGTCTCCAGGGCACGCCGTCTCGCCAACATCCCGGTGCCGGCATACCCTCTCCACCGGGATCCGGTAGGTGCGGCATAGGCGGGCGCAAAGCTCTATCAGCGCGTCCATCTGTGCCGGCGTTGGCCGCACCGGGCCCTGCGCTCCCGAAGGGTTTTCCGCACTGTGGAAGTTGCCCACCAGGCAGATGCCCAGGGAATGCTCGTTCACGTGCCGGGCGTGCGCGCCAACGCACTCTTCGGGCCGCCCTGCCTGAACCGTGCCATCGGGCAGAACCACATAGTGATAGCCAATGTGGTATACTTTCCCCTCATGCACAATACCGAACCCGCGGCGGGCGTGCATGGCATCAATCGCTGCCGCATCCACCGGCCGCCCGTGGACACGCGGCGGGCTGGCAGAGTGATGGATGATGATGCTTTCGGGCCTCCGAGAGAGGAAAAGGCGCAGCGTATCCGGCTGCCAGAAAAGCCAGATCCCGACCGGCACCAGGAGCAGGATACACAACCGGGGCACGCCTCTGCGCCATGAGCCATGCCGACGCGCCCGGCGAGAAGGGGCCTTCCGGGACCGGTATCGGTCGCGAGATGTTGAGCGCGGTCGCATCCCCAGCGAGGCCAGAGTCCTTCCGTCCCAGGTGAAACGCACGACGGTGCGAGCGAAGGCAGAACGCAGGAGGCATTCTACGTGCTCCCCAGTCTGCCGGAAAGTTCGAAAACCGGCGAGGGAGAGACGGACCAGAGGCCCGCGCTTCCCTCGCCGGTCATATCATCAACACGCAGCGTCGCCTTCCTCGGCCGGCACCACGCGCTCCCCATCCGCCACACGAGAGACGGCTCGCGTGGCCAGGCGGCAGGCTACCCTCAGCCGATGCGACGGCCCTCTTGTACCTGCTTCAAGGCACGCTCAGCGGCTTGCCGAATCGCCGGAATGCTATCACTCGTGCTGAGCGACTTGAGCAGGTCAACGGCGCGGCTGTCGCCAATCGCCCCCAGGACGAGGACCGCGCGCTGTCGGGCCTCCACATTTCCGGTGCGAGCGGCCGACATGAGGGCGGGCACTGCGCTGGTGCCAATGCGCGTGAGCGCCTGCTGCGCGTAGAAGGACGCGGAAGACTGAGCGGCGTTGCTCAGCGTCGCGACGAGGGCCGGCACCGCCGGCGAGCCGATTTCGGCAAGCGAGTCGCGTGCGCGCGCCGCCACGCGCCACTTCGGGTCGCTCAGCGCGGCGATGAGCGGCGCGATACCGCGGGCATCGCCCGGGCGGCCCAGCGCCTCCGCCGCCATGCGGCGCACGTTCTCATCCGGGTCCTTTAGCGCCGAAGCGATGATTCCAGGAGTTCGCGGGTCGTCGATTCCCTCCAACGCACGCAACGCTCCGATGCGCACCTCGTAGCGCGGGCTCTTCACCAGGCCGGCCAGCGCGGGCACTGCAGGAGCGCCGATCTTGGAGAGGGCGGCCACCGCGGCATCGCGCAATGCCTCGTTGTAGCCAAAGAGGTATTTCTGCAGCAGCGAGACAGCCGCGGGGTTCTGCAGCTCGCCGAAACCCTGGATGGCCACGCTCACCAGAGCGGGATCCTTATCCGCGATAGCGGCGTTCAGCAAAGCATAGGCATCCGGATGGCGCAGCCGGCCCAGGGCTACCAGGGCGGCGTTTCGGATAGGCACAGGCACCTCGGCGGCATCCAGCATCGCCCGGATCGGCTTTGCTGCTTCCTGAACGCCCAGGCGGCCGAGGATATCGATGGCGCACGCCTTCGTGCCAGGATCCGTGCTCTCATCGGCAAGCTTCTGCAACAACCACGGCGCCACGTCGCCTCGCAGCGTGGTCACTACCCGCGTGACGCCCGGGCGCGCGGCAGGAGTGGCGATCGCGTCGATGAGAGGCACGCTCTGCTTGCCGTCTTTCTCGACAGGCGTGAGCACCGAACTGCCGATGGCAATCAGCGCCATCGCCGCGCGGTTCTTCACATTCAGATCCGGGTTGCTCAACGCACCGACCAGCTTCCCGATCGACGTCGGCGCCATTCGCTGCAAGGCAAACTGTGCCTCGTTTTGAACCGTCGGGTTGCGGTCCTTCATGAGCGCGATCAGCTCGTCAGCGGCCGCTTCCGTGTTCATATCGCGCAGGGTGCGTATCATTGGCCGCTTGACCGGGACAGGCTGCCGGCTGAGGACATCCGTGAGGATCTTCATCTCCATCAGCTTCTGCGCGCTTGTCACCCGCACCGAGTTCTCCTCGCTGCGAAGCCCAGAGATGATCATCTTCTTCTGGACGCTACGCGCCACCAGATACGCGATGATGAGGACGACAATGCCGACGACGATCCAAATACGGCGATTGCTACCGGCGGCTTCCTGCTCGGCTACTTCTGCCACTGTTGACCTCCTCGGATCGTGGGGGACTGATACCGCGGTCGGTTCGCGATGGCACCACTCTCGCGCCTGCCCGGGGCCTCGTATCCAGGGGAACCGAGGCGCGAGCACGGCCATCCCCGACTGAAACCGGCACAAACTGACGGTGCCATTATCCCACACGGCAGGGGCTTTGTCAACCCTGTGCCTTATGCGCAAAAGGCCAGGCGCGCACCGAACACGCCCCTCATAAACGCGCCCCTGGCCAAGAGGGCTCTCCCCCGCAACACGCCCTTATTCGACGTGGCCCACGCTCCTCCCTTCCCCTCGGCTCGCGCCGGCTTCAATGCCACGGATGGAGGAGACGGAGCGGGCTCCGACAACACGCGCTTGAACGATGCGCCCCTTCGATGTCGAGGCGTATCCAACGGGGCGCTGGCGGGAGGACCCTTCGATACCGGTTTGACAGCAACGCCCTGATTGTGCTATACTGCGCGCGTCATTGGCACTCCCGCGGCGGCGCACGGCGACTACGGGGGAGAGGCATCCCGCTCGAATGTGGCGCCTCAACCTCTCTGGCGCCGGCCCCACCCTTCACCTTTGTTGATACCGCGAGTGTCGCGCCTCTGGCGCGACCGACGCCGCGGGGAAGCCCCGGAGAGGAGTATTGTACCAGTGGAACGCTATCGTTTGGATGCCGCGCCGCGCACCCTGCTTGGCAAACAGAAAGTGAAGCGCCTGCGAGCCGCCGGCTATTACCCCGCAATCATGTATGGACGCGGCATGGAGCCCACCCCGCTTCAGGTCAGCCAGGAGGCCTTCAACAAGATGCTGAAGACGGTTGGGGCCAACACCTTGGTCGATCTCTACATCGAGGGCACCGACGGCCCCCAAACCGTGTTGGTGAAGAAACTGATGCGCGATTCCCTCTCGATGCAGCTGTTGAACATCGACTTCCATCGCGTCTCTGTCACGGACGTTATCACCAACCGGATTCCCGTAGAGCTGGTGGGAGAGCCGCGCGGCGTCAGCGAGGGTGGAACGCTGATGCAGCCACTCATCGACGTCGAAGTCCGCGGCGTCGCCGCCTCGCTGCCCGCGTCTCTGCAGGTAGATGTCTCGCACCTGGGAATCGACGAGAGCCTGCACGTGAGCGAAATCTCTGTTCCTGAGGGCGTCGAGATCGTGGCTGCGCCCGACGAGGTGGTGGCGGTGGTTCACGCGCCGCGCGCCGCTGTCGAGGAGCCGGTGGAGCCCGAGCAGATCACCGAGCCGGAGCTGGTCGTGAAGAAGGAAGAGGAAGAGTAATCCGCTTCCGCGTAAGGCAGCGGGGAGATCCCGAGGGATCTCCCCGCTGCCTTTTAAAGCGGGCGTCAGAACTGGGTTCGTACCGCCACCGGTTTGCCGGTCGCCGCGGATTCCACCGCCGCGCGACAGGCCGCCACGGTGCGCGCCCCCTCCCGACCATCGGTCAATAGTGGCTTCCCCTCCAAGATGCACTCCACCAGCTCGTTCACCTCTGCCGTGACGTTGTGCGATGCCAGATTCACGGGCAACGAGATCCAGCCGTTGCTCTCTGGAAGGTCCTTCGTGTAAAGCTGGATGGCGGGCGAGGTGTTATCGCAGATGATCGTGCCGCGGGTGCCATAGAACACGGACCGCATTGTGTAGGGTCGCTTGCATCCAATGGAGCACATCACTTTGCCGATCACGCCACTTTCGAACTTGTAAATCGCGATCGTGCAGTCGTCGACCGGCCAATCCGTCAACACCTTATGGTTGCTATACGCCGAGCACTCCACCATGTTCCCGGCGACCCACCGGAGAAGATCCACCGCGTGGCAGCCACCGCCGACGAACGGCTCGCGCTTCACTTTGGGATCCTTGCGCCAGCCACCGACCCCGCCGACGTGCGTATAGTCGTGCGCGTACTCCGACTCCACGAAGAAGAGGTCGCCGATCTCCCCCCGATCGACCAGGCGTTTGGCAAGCGCAAATCCGGGCGCGAAACGGCAGACCTGCCCCACCATGAGCAGCTTGCCCGTCCGGTCGGCGGCGGCGATCATCCGCTCGCACTCCGGCACGGTGAGCGCCATCGGCTTCTCGCACAGAACGTGCTTGCCCGCTTCCAGCGAGCGCACGGTCATCGGCTCGTGAAGCGGATCTGGCGTTGCCACAGAGATGATCTGGATATCATCTCGCTCCAGCAGCTCTTCCCAGTTATCGGTCACCAGCGGCACCGAGTGCTTCTCTGCCACCCGCCGCGCGCTCTCCAGGTCGGTATCGCAGACGGCGCGGAGCTCGGTGTGCGGGTTGTTGACGTAGCCCAGCACATGTCCCGAACCCATACGCGCGCCGATTACCGCAGCTCCCAGCGTAGACATCGACGCAAACTCCTTTCCCGGGTCCACCCCTAGCGCGTGGACCGTAACTCCGTTCGCGCGCAGTGCGGCAACTCCTCTCCCCTGCTCTTCCAAGCTCGCGAGGCCCTGAACGATGTTTGGTATCCCTACTGCCCTGGGAATAGGTTGGATGACACCCCTGCGAAGGAGAGGGCGCCTATCTCTCCCCGGCGGCATGGAACGAACGGCGAATGCCGCCGAAAGCGTTCAGAGGAGGTTACGATGATCAAGCTTCGTGTCGTGATGGCCGCGCTCGCGGTCCTGGTACTGGCGGCGTGTGCGCCACCTGCCTCCGCTCAGGAGCAAGGCCGGCTGGCAATCACCGGTGGGCTCTCCTGGTTCACGGGAGATGTCAATGACGACAACACGTGGATTGCCGGGCTCCAATACTCGTTCCCCACCATGACCGGGCAGCGGTCAAGGGGTACCTTCCTGCTCAGTGCGGACTTCCTCCAGGTGGACTCGACCCGGCTGGATGCGGGTATCCCGGTGACGGATCACGTGAATCTGATCCCCGTGCTGCTCAACTACAGGCATTCGCTGGGTGCCACGCCGTGGTACATCGGCGCCGGAGCCGGTATCTTCCTCTCGGAGGAGAACATCCCCGAGATGGGCATCAGCAGCGATGTGAACTTCGCCTGGCAGCTCTTCGCGGGCTACAATCTCGGCAACAACTGGTTCGTCGAGGGGCGGTGGCTGGCAGGCAACGACCCAGGTGACGACGGCATGCTGATCGCGCAACTGGGGTTCCGCTTCTAGCGCTTGCAGAAGGAGAGCCGCAGCAGGTGGGAGGCACGTTCCTTCATCCGCGGGTTCATATGCGGCTCTCCTTCTGCCACAATGCGTGTGGGCCGGCGGACCGCCGGCCGTGTCTAGCGCCGCCGTCAACCACCTGGCAAGCACGCGCCACCAGATGACGCCGATCCCGGATCCGCAGGCTTGCTGGCAAAAGTAGAGACCGCCCGGCGGGTCTTCCTGCTGCCGCACCGGGGACACGGCGTGCCAGTACGCGGCGCGCTCATCGGCTGTAGCTCAGAGAAGAGTGCATGGCACTCCTCGCAACGGTACTCATAGAGTGGCATGATTGCAACTCCCCCTTCACGTCGCTTCCGGCCGGGCCGAAGCGGACCGTCCCATTGGATACGCGCGGGCACTTCCTGGATTCGCATCCTGGCGCCTCTCTCACCCTGCGGTTGACACTGCCCTCCCGGATGCGCTATGCTAGCACTTGCCGGGAAAGCCGGCCCGATTGCAACCTCGAATGCCGGGCTGCCCGGACTACACCTTCAGGATTGAAGAACCAAGATGCGAATCGTCATAGCCCCGGACTCGTTTAAGGGAAGTCTGAGCGCGCAAGAAGTGTGCGACGCGATTGCCCGCGGGGTGCTGCGCGCCGCCCCCGAAACCGTCATCGACACCGTGCCGATGGCGGATGGCGGCGAAGGCACCGTTCAGTCCCTGGTGGATGCCACCGGCGGAGAGCTGGTGATGCAGCACGTCACCGGCCCCCTGGGCGAGCCCGTCACTGCCACATTCGGCCTCCTCGGCGATGGGGAGACCGCTGTGATCGAGATGGCGTCCGCGTCTGGCCTCCCCTTGGTACCGGAAGGCCGTCGCAACCCACTCGTGACCACGACCCGAGGCACCGGCGAACTCATGCGTGCCGCGCTCGACCGCGGTCGCAGGAAGCTGCTGATCGGGATTGGTGGAAGCGCGACCAATGACGGTGGCGCGGGTATGGCGCAGGCGCTTGGCGCCGCGCTCCTCGACGGCAATGGCCGGCCAATTGGCCCGGGCGGGGGAGCGCTTGCATCCCTGGCCCGAATCGATCTCTCGGGCATGGACCCACGCCTGGCCGAGACCGAGGTGGTCGTCGCCTGTGACGTGGAGAATCCCCTGACGGGCGCGCGTGGCGCGTCGGCTGTCTACGGCCCACAGAAGGGCGCCACCCCGGAGATGGTCCGCCAGCTCGATGCGAACCTGCGCCACTATGCCGAGATCATCCGGCGCGACCTGGGCAAGGATGTGGCCGAGGTGCCCGGCGCCGGCGCGGCGGGTGGCCTGGGCGCCGGCCTGATCGCCTTCACGGGCGCCAGCCTTCGCCGCGGCGTCGAGATTGTCATCGAGGCGGTGAGGCTCCGCGAGCGGCTGCGGGGCGCCGACCTGGTGATCACTGGAGAAGGACGCACCGATGGGCAGACGGTCTTTGGAAAGACGCCTGCAGGGGTTGCGCGCGTTGCCGGTGAACTCGGGATCCCGGTGGTAGGCCTGGTCGGCTCCTACTCCTCGGATGCGGGGGTTGTGCATGCGCACGGTATCGACGCGCTGGTGAGCATCCTGCACGAGCCGATCACTGTGGCCGAGGCGATCGCGCAGGGAGCCACTCTGATCGAGCGTGCTGCCGAGGAGTTGATGCGCCTGCTTCTAGTAGGCCAGCGTCTGCGGTAAGCCCGGCTTTCGTTCCCGCGGGCGCTTCCATTCCCGGGTTGTGCTCACACGCGCCGGCCAGATCGGCCTGCCTGCCAACGATGCCGTGGCGGTGTCGCCTTCTATGGCATCGCCGCATTCGCGCGCGGCGCGGGGCTCGCCGCTGCTGTCGGACGGTGCCCCGCGCGCCGGATCAGGAGGCTTCTGATGCTTGCTCTTCGGATCTCGACTGCGGTACTCGTCACGCTCCTGGCTGCTGGCCCAGCCCTCGCCGCGGAGGCGGCAAAGCGGCTCCCCTGGCAGCGCGAAGTAGACCAGCCCGATCCCACGGCAGTCAAGCCGCTCCCGGATCTGGTCTCCGAACGCTGGAGATCAACGGGAGGCGCCGAGGGGAGCGTGGCCCCATCGGCAGAGAACGGGCCCTGGGGTGCCCCCTACCTCCGTTTCCGGATCAAGGTGGACCATTTCAACGCAGGCAACTATCCCCAGGGATGGCCCTCCATCAGCTATGACGGCCAGCCCCCGCTCGATTTCAGCGGTTGGGACGCCATTCAGTTCCGGATTCGCGGCGTCTCAAAGCTCGACCGGCTCCTGCCGATCCGTTTCATCCTTCGCTCTGATGGGGAGCTGCGCATCAACCAGCTCGTGAAGCCGTTCCGCGCGGGCGATTGGCAGACGGTGCGCTTCCGGATCCGGAACATCCCCGCCATCGACAAGGTCACCCTCCTCCACTTCTTCATCTGCGAGTCCGACTATGCGCATGGCGATGAGATCACCTTCGAGATAGGCGGTTTTGAGCTCTGCAACCTGAAGAAAGGGATCACCCGTCTCCCCGCCACGGAGGCCGCGGCGGCGCTCTACGTGGGCGAGCGCACCGATACGAGCGACGAGATGGTGATCCTGGAGAATCCGACTGGCAACATCCCCGCGCTCCTCGCTTTCGAGACGGGGGGGCAGGTGGAGCTTGCCGCGACCGACACGGTCCGCTTCCGCTTCCGGGAGATGTTCACCGGCAAGGAGATGGTTCACACCGCGCCGCTAGGTGAGCCGGTGCCAAAGGGCAGCATCGTCCGCGTGACGCGCGCGATACCGCTGGACGGGCTGAAGCTCATCCCTGGCTACTACCTCATCACCGCGGACGTCCTGCGCGGCGGGAAGTCGGTTTTGAATGGGCGCGTCGGAAGCGACGACCTCTACGTGAAAGCGCCTGGCGAGAGCATGACCTACACCCTCCTCTCGGTGCGCACGGGAATGGCCAGCTGGGTGCGTGACATCCTTTACGGCGATCTGATGTGCCGGACGCGCATCGCCCTGCCCCACGTCTACGACCCGTTGAACAAGGAGACATTCCCCCAGTTCGTGAGCCTCTTCGCCCACTCATCGGGCAAGCATACGGAGGGAAATGAGGCGGGGGACCGAGGCCTGGTGCTCGCGGCCGAGGCATTCCGTAAGTCCGGCGATATCGCCCGCGCGCGCTTCGCCGAGGCGCTCCTCAAAGACAGCCTGGAACATATGATCACCGCCATGCAATCGCCGGAAGGGGGCACCATCACCTGGAGCAACGAGTTGATGGATCGCCACGGCGATGTTCTGGAGAACAAAGGCGGTGCCTCGGAGAGCTTCGGCAGTTACGACTCGAACCAGATGGGCGAATGGCTGCGCCCCCTGGCCTACTCGGTCCTCTACTTCCGCACGGTGCCGGGCGAGGAGCAAACGGTCCGGCGGTTGCTCGCGGCGGGCAAGAAGGCGGCCGATTTCCTCGCCAGGCACGCCACCGCCGAGAGCGACGGCATCCCGGATGTGATCCGCCACGTCCGGCTACATGCCCGGCCGGATGGCAGCGTCCAGCAGCAGGTCTACTACCAGGAAGGCCGGAAGTGCGACGTCTATCTGGGCCGGGCGCTTGCCGGCCTCGCCTACTTTGCCTATGCCTTGCAAGTCTCGGGCGAGAAGGTGCCGGAGCGCTATTGGCGCGTGATGGACCAGACGGTCACCTGGTCGATGAAGAAGATGAAGCCGGATACCGGCTGGTTCGACTGGCAGTGCGAGGATATCGTCGAGGGCGGCTGCCACACCTTCCTGGGCAACATCTACATTGGCGAGGGCCTCTTCGGATGCTATCTGGCCAGCCGGAGCGCCGGGCGCGCGGCGCAGGCCGCCGCGGCGGCGAAAGCGGCCCACCTGGCGTATCGGTATGTCACCGACCACTGCACCATTCGCGGGCAGCGCTATAAGCCACCGCTGGAGTTCTGGGTAGGACCCTACGTCTACTGGCTCTTCACGGAGTATCACGACGCCGTAGGTAAGGATCCTGCCTTCCAGGAGTGGCTGGAGACGCTTCACCGGCAGTGGGCCGTGGATCGGGAGTGGCGCGACTTCCTCGCGCGCGACGAGAAGGCCGGGCACCGCACGTCCACCAATGGCGCGTTGGAGATCTCCATCCTCGGCTATCTCGGCCTGCGGCACCTGGAGGAGATCGGCAAGCCCTACCACCTCCCGCGGTAGAGCGCGGTCATGCCACGCCGGGCGACCGGCATAGATCGAACTGACAGGCTCTCTCCCCGCGCGGGGAGAGAGCCTGTCGCGGTTTCCAGGAGTTCGATAGTGTCCGCGCGCGGCCTCAGCCGGTTACCACGCGAACTGGATGCAGACCGGCTTCGGCACGCTGACCTGGTGGCCGGTTGGGGTCAGCTTGCCGGTGCGCGTGTCGATGCGGAAAGTGACCACGGTGTTCGTGTTCTGGTTGGCAGCCAGGAGGAAGTTGCCCATCGGGTCGATGGCAAAGCCGCGGGGCTCTTTGCCTCGCGTGCTTTCGTGGCCCACGGGGACGAGCGCGCCACTCGCGTCGATGGCGAAGATAGCGATGCTGTCGTGGCCCCGGTTCGAGCTATAGACGAACCGGCCCGAGGGATGCACATGCACATCGGCGCCGGTGTTGTTATCGGTGAACTCCTCGGGGAGCGTCGTGAGCATCTGTACCGGCTTCAGAGCGCCCGTGGACGCATCGTAAGCACAGCGGGTGAGCGTCGAATCGAGCTCATTGACGACAAAAGCCTGCTTCCCATCCGGTTGGAAAACGATATGCCGGGGCCCGGCCCCGGGGTGGAACTGCGCGAAGGGGGGATCGTTCGGCACGAGCTTGCCCGTCGTCTCATCCAACCGATAGATCACCACTTTGTCGATTCCAAGATCTACCGCGAAGACAAAGCGCCCGGCGGGATCCATTCGGATGCAGTGCGCGTGGGGGCCCTCCTGCCGGTCGGGGTTGGCGCCGCGGCCCTCGTGCTGCACCACATGGCTCAGGGGAGCAACAGTGCCATCTTCCCGGATGGGGAGCACACCGACGCTCCCCGCGGAGTAGTTGGCGACCAGCGCGTGCCGGCCACGTTTGCCCAGGCTGATGTAGCAGGGCGCTCCTCCGGAAGAGGGCTCCTGGTTGAGCAGGGTGAGCTCACCCGTCCGCCGGTCGATGCGGAAGGCACTCACCCCCCCGCCCTTCTTCCCCTCGAAGGTGCCGACCTCGCACACCGAGTAGAGATGCCGGCCATCGGGATGGATCGCCAGATAGGAGGGGTTCGCCACCTTTCCGGTATGGCCGGTAAAGGTCAGCTCTCCCGTCGCGCGGTCGAACCGGTAGACGTAGATCCCCTCGGACCCGGAGTTGGCCGTGTACGTGCCGATATAGACTAGCGGCGCCTGACTTACCTGCGCGTCCATTCTCATCACCCTCTCTGCTGGCTCCTGCCAGCACGGTTCCGGTTGCTTGCTCTCTTTAATTCGCCTTTCGCAGGCTCTCAATCGCCCGGGCGATCTTCTCGCGGTGGGCGTAAAGCGGCGCCGGGTCGAGGGTGAAGGTGGTCATATCCACGCAGACCTCGGGCGGCACCTGCAGCAGCTTCTCCGCGGCGGCGAGCATGTTGGCGGAGACGCCACGAGCGCGCGCCTGGGCAATCGTCTCGCGGAGCAGGTAGAAGTACTCGTAGTCCTCTATCCCCTCGCGCAGCATCTCCCAGCGGAAGGAGTCGATCGGACCGGTCAGGTGCTTCCGCTTGTCGTTCGCTGGGTCGCGATTGGGTGGATAGATGAAGCGGCCATCCCCGTTGCCCCAATAGCCGATCTGCCCCGGCTGGTAGTCATACCCGGAGATGTAGGCCATCGCGTCCTCCCACGGATTCTGGACCGCCGGAGGCGGGAATGCCGCGTTGCTGGTCCAGTAGTTGCTCGTCCAGACGAGAATCCCCTCGACGTTGTACTTCACCGTCTGCCACAGCCACATCCGCATCTCGATGCCCGGATGATCGATGAAGAGCGTGCAGTAGGGCGCCTTTGGGCTGGTACAGACGTACCACCAGATCTTCTCGCCCTTGGCCTGGCGCTCGCGGGAACGCTCCTCGTCGTAGTTGGATGTCACCGGGCACCAGATATCGACATAGTCGGCGAGCTCCGGCTCCACCTGTTCGGTAAGCATCCGCGCGAGCTTGGGCGCCGCGCGCTTGATGAGCGCCATGCCCTCCTTGACGAAGTCATAATCGCGCTGTTCCGGCTCGTCGAACCAGTAGATGTAGGCCTTATCGAGCCAGCCCTTCTCCTCCAAGTGATCCTGGAGTTGCCGGGCATAGCTGGTGAAGAGCGCCTCATACTCCGGGGTTCCCTGCTCGTAGGCACCGATGCGTCCCTTATGGCGGGAGTGGAAGGTGCCCCCGCCCATGCCTTGCAGGTGCAGCCGGAACGAGTTGAACCCGAGTTCGTTGAACGCGCGGTGTGCGGCCCGGTCAAACTCGGTGAAATCGACCTTCACGCGGAGCGGGTCTGCCACTTCCTCAAAGCCGCCATCCTTCAGGAGCTCGGTGCCCCCTGCCACGCGCAACGAGAGGGCATCGAACCACGCGGTGCCGGTTGCCTCGCCCTTCTCGCTCCAGATCACTGGGCGCAGGACAATCTGCACCGCCCGGGAGTCTTTCGGCAGCCGACCTTTCAGCGAGACGCTCTCCTGCTTCCATGTGGTGCTCCCCCGGAAGCGCAGGTCGATGTTCCGGCCAGACATCCATGCACCGGTGGCATCGTAGTTCTGAAGTGTGATCAGGTAGGTCTGACCATCCTTCTCGGTGCGCGCCGCCCAGGAGAGGATGTATTCGGCTTCCGGATCCACGGTCACACGATTTCGATAGCTCGCGCCGATGCTCGACCTATCGGAGTCATCGACCACCTTCAGGCAGCGCTTCCCCTCAAAGGGCTGCTCCATCACCTGCTGGCCGCCATCCCACGTGGTCTCGCCGAAGCTCACCCGGATGGGTGCCAGCGCCATTGGGTCGTAGGGCGAGATCCGGTGTGCCGCGAAGTTTTGGAGGTAGAGATCGAAGACTTTCGCGAGCTCCTCCTGCGTCTCCAGGTTGTGGTAGCTCCGAATAGTGGCTGTATTGAGCCCGAAAGCGGTCTTGACGTGCGTCTCCTTCGGGAGGGTGAAGTCCCAAACGCGGAGCTGGACGGGTACTTCCTGACGCCAGGGACCGGCGGCCAGCTGGAGAGCGCCGCGGTAGTCGCCCGCGGGAGTGCCCGCGGGAACGTAAACCGTCACCCACAGTGGCTGGTTGGTGTTCGCGGCCACGTCGAACGGGCCCTCGACCGGCGGAAGAGGATCGGGCCACAGCCCAGGCGTGCCGGCGCGGTCCGTGGGCCGCTCGACGCGCACGTACTCGACGAGGTGGATCCGAATGTTGCTCGCGTCAATTCGCGCGCCCTTCGGCCCATCCAGGTCAGTCGCGGACGCTGTCACACCTCGCAGCGTCTGGGTCGGGCGCAGGACCACCTGGAATGGCTCGTACTCGTGCCCCGCCGCGCTCAGCCGGACTACGGACTGGCGGGTTTCCGGCGCCGGGCGATCACGGCTCACCTTGTGCGTCGGCTCGGCCCACCAAACAGCCGCGGTCGCGTCCTGCGAGACGAGGTAGCCGAAATCGGCGGCGTAGAGCGCCGGGACATCAAACTCCGTCTTGCCCGCGAGGAGGACCTCCCGACCCGCAGTGACGCGCAGCGTGGCCTGCATCCGTCCGGTCTCGCGGAGCGTGTAGGGGAGTAGCAAAGGCGCTTCGCCGCCGGCTGGAACGTTCATCTTGGTGGTGAACTGCTGCGGCTTGCCTCTTTCCGAGGAAACCGCGAAGACGGCGGTGACCGGGAGCGCGGCCCGGCCCGGGTTCGAGACGCGCAGCCGGACGTTGGGATCCACGCCCGGGCGCAACCCGCCCAGGCTCTCTACGGTCACGACGGAAGGCTTGCGCTCCTGCTCGATCTCCAGGTAGGAAGTCTGCCCGGCAAGATCGCGCGGCGCGGCTTCCAGCTCGGCCTCGTACGTGTAGTCGTGGATCTGGAAGCTCCCCGGGTGCGAATCGACTCCGCTCCGCTTCTCGCCCTCCCCGCGCAGCCGAATCTGGATCTCATCCGCCGGGAAGAGATCGGCGGGAAGCTCGGCTTTGAGCGCGCCCTTCTCCCCGAGAGCTCCGACCTCGCGCCAGGTTTTCCCGTCGCGGCTCGCGTCCACGAGGAGCCGGCCGGCCACGTGGTAGCCGACGTTCGCGTGGATAGTCGCCGCGCGCTGCTTCGCCCCGGGAAGGGCGTGCCGGTAGGTGATCGAGGCGCCATCGCTCAAAACCCAGCGATTCGTGTTGAACCCGGCGGTGAACCCGACCAGCGGGCGCGAGTAGTTGGAGCCCTCGCCCTGCAGCGGCGCCTGGAAGATGTAGCGCCCCTGAGAGACGCGCTCGCCCTCACCCAGCTGGCCGACGAGCGGGAGCACGGGCGTCACCGTCACATCGTCAAAAAGGACTTTCCCGGTCGTGGACCAGGTGCCCAGGCGCAGGTAGGCACCTTGAACAGAGCGGGGAGCCATGAAGACACGGGTGTAACGCACCCATTCTTTCCCGGGGAGGGGAAAATCCTGGTTCGCGATGTTGAGACCGCTGACCACGCAGCCTCCCGTGGCGCCCTCCGAACGGGCCCAGAAGGTAAGCCGATAGATGCCTCCTGGCTCCGGCAGCCAGTTATCGCATTTCCAGAAGTGCGACTCTTTGCCATCGCCGTTGATCACCAAGCACCGCCGGCCCGTCCGCCCGCCTTCTTCCCAGGCGGCCGTGCTATCTGAGGGCGACCATGCGGTAGGCCGGTCTGTGCCTTCCTCGAAAGAGGCGTTCGGCACCGGCGCCGCCGAGGCAGCCACCACCATCAGCGACGCGGTGACTACAAGGAGTGCTCTCAATATCGCCATGACCTTCTCCTTTTCGGTACACCCACGGCTTTGCGCCAGACCTGTGGGGGTGGATGAGCGTGATGCTGCCGGCGCACAGATGCAGCGGATGCAGTCCGATGATGCCAACGGATCACCAGTCTCTTCCGGGGAACCAGGCTTCTGCTCCGGATAGCCGGTGGGTCCCGCTGTCGGATGTTCTCCACCCGATCCCTGCACCTTCTTCGCCCGAGGGGGGGGCATCTCCTCCCGCAGTCTGCCACGCGAGCGGCCTGCTGGGCTATCCACAGATGACGCAGATGAATACAGGTAAATGGGGCTGGCACAGGAGGAAGCCGCTTGCCTGCGAATTGACACGCTCCGGGACGGCCTGGTACAATTCAGCTAAGAATAATCGAAGCCGGGGACGATGCGCGGCCAGGGATATCGTCGCCACGGCCTGTCGCAGTGCAAGGGGAACGCATGCACGAAGTGGGAATCGCGGAGGAGCTGGTGCGCCAGGTGGTGGCCGCGGCGTGCGGGATGGCGCGGGGGACGGAGGTGGCCGTCGATGTGGGCGCCCTCCAGTGGGTGGACTCGGACGCGCTGCGCCAGGCGTTCGACGCCGCGAGCCAGGATACCATCGCGGAAGGCGCGCGCCTGGAGCTGCGCGAAGTACCGCCGCGCGCGGTGTGCGGCGCCTGCGCCGCAGTGTACGTTCCCGAGGAGCTGGGTATCTACGTCTGTCCCGCGTGCGGGGCGGCTGAACCGGAGTTTGTGGAAGGCAACGATATCGTCCTCGTCAGTTTGGAGTGCCTTTCGCCGGAGGAAGAAAACCGTGAGTCGTATTGAGGTCGTGAGCAGTGTGCTGCGAGCCAACCAGGTGCGTGCCGAGGAGACGCGGGCCCGCCTGGATGCCGCCGGCGTAGCCTGTGTGAACCTGATCAGCGCCCCGGGCAGCGGGAAGACAACGCTGCTCCAGAAGACGATCACCGCCCTGGAGGGGATTCCTTGCGCCGTACTGGTGGGCGACTTGCAGACGACACGCGATGCCGAGCGGTTGGCCGCTGCGGGCGCGCCCGTCGTTCAGATCAACACTGGGCGGGGTTGCCACCTCACCGCCGATCAGGTGGCCGAGGGCCTGGATCGCCTGGATCTCAGCCAGATCCAACTGCTCTTCATCGAAAACGTGGGGAATATGGTCTGCCCGGCCGGCGTCGACCTGGGCGAGCACCGGCGCGTCGCCCTGCTCAGCGTGCCGGAAGGCGATGATAAGGTCGCAAAGTACCCGACTCTCTTCCAGGGCGCCGACCTGGTGTTGCTGACCAAAGTGGATCTCCTCTCCGTGCTGCCGTTCGCGGTTCGCCAAGTGGAAGAGGACCTGGCCCGCGTCAACACGCGCGCCCCACTCGTGCGCCTCTCGACGCTCGAAGGCACGGGGATGGATGCCTGGCTGGCGTGGCTGCGCGCGCTCGTGGCCGGCTGATCTATTCTCTATGATTTGATAAGAATGATTTGATAAGAGCGGGCCGCGGGGATTGGGTATCGACCCTCGCGGCCCGTCTGCTTGTACGCCCCCTCTACCCCTATATGACCCCTCTATAATCCTGTCCCGCGGCTGTGCCCCTGGCCGGAAGTTGCCGGCGCGGCCCGCGTTCTTCTCGCGAAGAGGACTCCTGCGGACGCGGGAGAAGGATCCGGGTCAAGAGGACGCGAGCGCCGGGCGCTGAAGCACTCCGAAGCACCCGGGCTCGTTGCCGCGGAAACGGGAGGAAGCGATGCCACTGCTCGCCACGATTGCCCGCGTGGGGTTCGCGGGCCTGCTCGCGCTGGGCATGGCGGCACCCGGCCAGATTGAAGCGGCGGAGATCCGGCTGGACCAGGACCGGCTCCGGCTGCAGGTGAATGAGGCATCGGGGCGGATCACTCGCGTCGAAGCGAGCGGCGCGAACCTGACGGCACCGGATGCAGTCTCGCGCTCCGGGTTTGCCCTGGCCGATGGCCCGAAGGCGGAGTGCGTGCCGGTGACGTGCCGGGTGACCCCGCGCGGCGCGGGCGGGCTTCTCTGGGATGGCCAGGCCGGCGCGCTGCGCATCGCGTGCCAGTCGCGCCCGGTAGGCCGCGGGATCGAGTTTTCCGGGAGCGTGGACGACCCGCGTGGCACCGATGGGACAGACCACGCCGTGACGCTCCGCTTCGCCCTCCCGGTGAAGCTGGAGGGCTGGCGGATGGACCGCGATCTGGATCGCTCGTGGCCACTCCGCGGGGACAGCCACCGCTCGCCGGCGTCTCCCTGCCCCTGGGGCCGGGGCCGCGGGGAACTCTGGCCGGTCGTGGCCGTGGCGTGCGAGAAGGCGTCACTGGGCCTTGGCTGCCGCCTGGACGAGCCCCGGTGCTTCCGTGTCACGTATGATGGTCCGGCGCAGCTCCTCTCCATCGAGATCGACTTCGCGCTCGCCAGGTCGGCGAAGCAGCCCGGAAAGGCCGGTTTCCGCTTCCTCATCCTCGCGCGTCCGGATTCCTGGGGCTTGCGCGGGTGCCTCGCCGACTACTACGCCACCTATCCCGAGCTGTTCCGCAAACGCACGGAGCTGGCTGGGGGCTGGTTTGCCTGGGGCGACATCCTCTCGCTTGCCGCGCCAGCGGTTGATTTCGGCCTAGCCTTCCATGAAGGCCCTGAGAATGCGAAGGCGCGCATCCACTCGCTGGCGCTCGGCGCGGCCACCTTCCCCTATATCGAGCCGTTGATGTACCAGCTCCCGATGGGCGATTTCGACCGTGCGCCCGTTCGCGCGGAGATCGAGGAGCGGATCCGGCTCTGGTCGAAGCCCCTCGATCCCCTGCCGAAGATGCACCGCGGTCACTACGACCAGACCCGCTGTGCCGCTACGCTGGCGAGCGGCATCCGCGACCCCGACGGCAGCCTCCACATCGCGGCGATTAGCCAGTACCCGTGGATCGCGGGCACGCGCTGGGCCGCCCAACTCGCGCTCAACGTCGACCCGGAGATCCCTGGGGGCGCAGGCGAGCTCTACCTGGCCGAGGAGCGAGAGAATATCAAGAGCGAGACGTGGGGCGAGGGCCGCTATCTCGATAGCTTCTCCTCTCATGCCAACAAGATCGATTACGCGCCGGACCACCTGGCCCACGCGGATCACCCCCTGATCTGGAAGGCGGACGAGCAGGCACCGGGCGGGTTCCGGGTGGGGCAGCCGGTCGCCGCCGCTGCGTTCGAGTATGCCCAAGGCTTGCGTGAGCTCCTGGATACGCGCGGCAAGCTGATCCTCGTCAACCAATACGGGCATGGCGCGCCCGCGCCGTTCCACGTCTTTGACTGCCTCGGCAAGGAGTATTGGGTGCCTGGCGCCGGGCGCCTCCTGCAGCGCTACCGCGCCACGAGCTATCAAAAGGTGGTAAGTAACCTGCCGCGCAACGAGCCGATTTCTGACAGGCAGCTCCGCGAGTTCCTCGTCTACGGCATCTTCCCGGGCGGCTACGGTCGGCCAGGATGGGGCGAAGAGGGGATGCGCGCGACCTACCGGCAGGTCGTGCCACTCCTCCGCCTGCAGCACCGGCTCGGCTGGGAGCCCGTGCCGCACGCCGTCGCGAAGGAGAGCGGCGTCCTCATCGAGCGGTTTGGCGGCACCGGGGGCAAGCCACTCTGCCTGGCCGTGCATAGCCGATGGGGCGCGAAAGTCGTGACGCTCACCCTGGACCACGCCGCGCTCGGGCTTCCAGGCGCCCTCTGGTGCCACGAGCTGGTGAGCGATGACCCGGTCACCTGGGTCACGGAAGCCGGACAGACAGAGATACAGCTCGGGCTGGCCTCTGGCGAGACGCGCCTCCTCGCCGTCGGCGACGCCCGCACGCACGCGGCGATTGCCCGAATCCTGGCCGAAGACCGGCTGCGCGACGCGCGCCTCTGCACCGCGGAGTACCGGCTACGTGAAGGGAGGGCGCACCTGCTTGAGCGCCATCTCCAGACCGCGTCGCACGAGAACGCGTCGGCATTGCTCTCGCTGGCGGAGAGAGTCACCGGCGGGCACGCCCTCGACCAGCGCATCGCCGAACTGCTGCGCGAAGCGGCGCGGTGGGCGCGCGCGGCGGAGAAGCCGGAGCCGCGCCGGCCACGCCCGGTGACCGTGCCTCCCCCGGACCCGAGAAGCGCCGGCATCCCCTGGAAAGAAGACTTTTCGCAGGGGCTCCGGGAGGAACGATGGTCCGTGCCACGCAACGCGAAGAGCCGGATCGAGGTGAAGGACGGCCGGCTGGAGATGGAGCTTTCGTCCGAGGAGACATCGGCCGCGATCACGACCCGGCGCACCTTCGATTTCGGGGAGCAGCCCCTCGAGTTCCGCTGGCGGTTCCAGTTCAACCATGCGGGGCACGAGTGGTACCTGATGCAGGGCGTGCGCCTGGCGCCAGAGGCCTCCGACGATGGCTACATCCTCTTCCGCATCGATCCTGGGATCCGGGTGCGCCTCGAGAACGCGGACACGCCGCCGAGCAACTTCGAGTTCTCGCTGACGCCGTATGAGTCGTTTGCCACCAATGTGCCGCATCAGGTGCGTCTGGTACTCACCCCGGAGCGATTCTTCCTGGAGATGGATGGGAAGCGCCTCGGCGAGGGCGAGCACGACTGTCACTTCACGCAGGCGGCGATCACGCTGAGCGTCTCTACCGGCCACAAAGGCCGCGGCGACGTTGTCTGGTGGGACGATATCGAGGTCGTGCCCACGCGCTGGCCAACGGAGGCCCCCTGACCGTCTCAACCGTCTGAGGGGTGCGCACCGGGGTTCACCCGCCGGGCGGCAGCGATGAGCAGCCGCTGCTCCGCCGAGGCGATGATCCGTCGCGTGGCGTCGATGGCGTCCGGGTTCACGGAGATGGAGTCGATCCCCCACTCCACCAGGCGCTCCGTGACCTCCGGGTAGACCGACGGCGCCTGTCCGCAGATGGAGCACCGCATTCCCACGCGATGGGCCCCCTCGATCAGGTCGCGAATGGCGCCCATGACGGCATCGTCGCGTTCATCAAAGAGGGGGGCCAGGCGCTCGCTGTCGCGGTCGACGCCCAGCATCAGCTGCGTCAGGTCATTCGAGCCGATGGAGACACCGTAGGTGCCCAATGCGGCGTAGTCGGCAAGCCGGTAGAGGATCGAGGGTACTTCAGCCATCACCCAGAGCTGGAATGCCGGGTCGCGGGTGAGGCCCGACTCGTCGATCAGCTCCTTGCAGCGGCGGAACTCGCCCAGCGTGCGCACGAAGGGCACCATCAGGTGCAGGTTGGTGAGCCGCTCCTTCTCGCGCACATCGCGCACGGCGGCAAGCTCCAGGCGAAAGAGGTCCGGCTCCGCGACGTAGCGGAACGCGCCGCGATAGCCGATCATCGGGTTGGCTTCCCGCGGCTCGAACGCCTCGCCACCCTCCATACCGCGATACTCGTTGGTCCGGAAGTCGGTGCTCCGGCAGATGATTGGCCTGGGCGCGAACGCCGCCGCGAAGGTGCGCAGGCCCTCGGCCAGCTTCTGGCGGTACTCATCGCCCCTCCCCTGCTCCAGCAACCGGCGGGGGTGGACGTTGTTGGTCACCGAGAGAACGAGAAACTCCAGGCGGAGGAGCCCGACGCCGTCCACCGGGCGCGCGGCTACTTCGGCCGCTAAGTCCGGCTCGCCCAGGTTCACCAGCAGGCGCGTCGCGGTGACGGGTGGCGCCGCAGTCACCGTGGCAGCTGTGGCGCGCGGTTGCTGAGCGGCGGTTTCGGCCCTCTTCCCTCGGTAGACAATCCCCTGCCGGGCATCGACGGTCACGATCTCCCCGTCCGGGATCTTCTCGGTGGCGTTGCCCGCGCCGACAATGCAGGGGATCCCCAGCTCGCGCGAGACGATGGCGGCGTGCGCGGTCATCCCGCCTTCATCGGTGATGATCGCCGCAGCCCGGCGCATCACGGGCGCCCAGTCCGGCGCGGTCATGCGCGTCACCAAGATGTCGCCCTCTTGGACGCGCGCGCCCTCGGTAGCGGAGGCGAGCACTCGCGCGCGACCCACCGCGATCCCCGGCGAGGCCCCCAGGCCACGGACCAGGATGCCATCCCCTGGTGCGGTCTCTTCCTCGGCGGACGTGGCCGCCTTCCCGGTAGCCGTCACCGGGCGCGATTGGACAATATAGACCTGGCCGCCCTCAACCGCCCATTCCACATCCTGAGGCGTTCCGTAGTGCTCGCCGATCCGCAGGCCCAGTTGAGCGATCGCGCGCACTTCCTCATCGGTGAGGGAGGGTGCCTCCGCCTCGGCGTCGGATAGCTCCCGGCGGATGTTCTCGCCACTCTCGCTGCGCAAGTCGGCAAAGCTCTTGTGGGCGATCCGCCGCTGGAGGATCGCCAGGTCCTTTTTGCGCACCTCGAAGTAATCGGGCTGGACACTCCCGCTCACGACTGCATCGCCCAGGCCGAAGGAGGACTCAATGACGAGCACGCTCTCGTCGCCGGTGGCGGGGTTCTCGGTGAAGAGCACCCCCGCCTTCTCGGAGTTGATCATCTTCTGGACCGCGACGGCGATGCTCATTCCCTCTTCAGCCAGGCCCTGCTCCCTGCGGTAGAAAATCACCCGCGCGCCATAGAGGGAGGCCCAACACCGTCGCACCGCCTCAACCACCGCATCGGCGCCGCGCACATTCAAGAAGGTCTCGTTCATTCCCGCGAAAGAGGTGTGCGGCCGGTCCTCCGCAGTGGCCGACGAACGCACGGCCACGAACTCCTCGCCCACGCCGGAACTCTGCGAGAGCTCCCGATAGGCGTGGTGAATCTCCTCCACCGTCTGCCGGGGCACCTCGGCCGCAAGCACGGCGCGCTGTAGCTCCGCGGCCACGCCGTCCAGGGCGGCGGTATCGTTCACATCGAGGTTGCGGAGGCTGGCAAGGATCTGGTCGCGCAGGCCAGACTGGCGGAGAAAGCCGTTGAAGGCATCAGACGTGACCACGAACCCGGGGGGCACCGGCACTCCAGCAGCGGTCAACTCGCCCAGGTTGGCGCCCTTCCCCCCGCCGATGAGCACATCCTCTTTGCGCAACGTAGTGAACCATCGGATCGTTTCCACGGAAGAGAGGTTACCCGAGGGTGGTACCGGGCAAACCCCGGCCAGGCGCCACACCGCGAGGATCGGGCGGCGCGCGAGGTTCAGGGGTGGCGGTCGCGAAGGTTCTGCATCTCGAGCGCGGTGCGTGCCTGCTCCGTGGCGGTCTCCTTCTCCTCGCGCGCGGGGTGGTAGAACTCCTGCACCACAGCCTGGCCGATAGCCATCAGGGGCACCGCTAGGAAGAGGCCGAGGATTCCGAAGAGCGTGCCCAGCACCAGAAGGCCGAAAACGATCAGGACGGGATGGACTCGAAGCGCTCCGCCCATGACACCTGGCAGCAGGAGGTGGTTCTCCAACTGCTGGATGATGATAAAGGCGAGGGTCACCCAGAGCGCCCGGACCGGCTCCTGGAGAAACGCCACGATCACCGGGGGTACCGCGGCGAGGATCGGGCCGATGGTGGGCACCACCTCCAGCAGCATCGCCAAAAGGCCGAACAGGAGGGCATAGGGAACCCCCAGCAGCCAGAGCACACCAGCGCTCGCGACGCCTACGGCGAGCATGGTGATCGCCAGTCCGAAGAGCCAGGCGCGCACGCGGTGAAGAGAGTTCGTGATGCTATGCGCCACGCGCGCCCGCTCAGAGGGCGCCCAGAAGAGCAACAGCCCGCTCACCAGGGGCATCGGGTAGATCAGGCTGTAGAACGCCACCACCAACACCAGAAGGGCGGCAAGCAGCGACCCGCCCAAGGCAAATCCGTAAGAGCCGAGCTTCGCCACCAACTCGGCGACAAAGGCCTGGGTCTGGGGCCCATCGATCTGACGGAGAATGTAGTTGGCCACCTCCGGGTTGCGCCGCGCGAAGCCGCTGAGCCCGCGGTGAAGATCCTCGTAGAGGAGCGGAAGCTGCTCAACCAATTGAAGGGCCTGCACGAGCAGGATGGGGACCACCCAATAGAGGAGCGCCGACACGGCGCCCAGGAGCAACAGCACCAGGAGCCCGGCGAGGATGCCCCGCGGCAGGGGCACATGCTCCTGAAGCCACGTGAGCGGCGGGTGGAGCGCAACCGCCAGCAAGAGCCCCAACAGGAAGAGAATGAGGGCAGTGAGCAGGGGACGAAAATGGATATAGAGGATGCTTGCCATGAGAAGCAGGGCAAGCGCGCGCCACTCCCAGGTGGGCTGGAAACCTCTCGATGCCCGCGCCGGGCGGCGCGGGGATGCGCCAGGCGCGTCGTTCCTCACGGTGCCGGCTCGTAGCGCACGTAAACGCGGGCCAGGGGGCCCCGCTCCCCCGCCCGAATGTAGAGGCGCGGGGGCTCATCACGCCGCGCGCCGCGCTCGTGAAGCAGCGTATAGCCAGCAATGCCGGGCTTCACCGGCGCGAGGCGCTGCTCGTTGCGAAAGCCGCCCAGACCAACCGCTCTCCAGGTCGTGCCGCTGCACAGCAACGTCTGCGGGAGACCCTGCCGCTCGAGCAGTGTCGCCAGACTTCGCTGCGGGTGCGTCACCCGCGCATCCTGAGAGTCCGCGGCAATGTCGGCCCCGCCCGCCAGTTTCATACGCGAGAGGGAATCGCACCCCCCACCCAGGAGAGCCACCACAACCACCCACCACAGACCACTCGCACGCATCACACGCCATCCCATGCGCGGCAGCTTCGCCGCATCACCACGCCAATCTCCCAGAAATGGCTTACCCTGCAACCCGTCTCTGGAAACGATGGGTGCGAGACCCGTGCCAATCAGGCAGGTCGCGCCGAATCCGCGCCGGGGAGCCGCCAGAGGAGGTGTGCCGAACACGTGGGGCAGGTGAGCTCGGCATCGGGGTTCACCTGATACTCCTTCACCAGACGCGCCGGGAGAAGCATACCACACGCCCCGCACGCGTTCTGCTCCACCAGTCCCACCAGCTGCTTCCGCTGGCGTGCCAGCTGGTCATAGCGACGCAACAACTCGCTATCGGCGCGCGCGCGCACCTCATCGCGCTCGGCGACGAGCTTCGCGTACTTCGCATCAAGCGCCGCTACATCGGCGCGAAACTTCGCCACGTGCGCCTGCCACCGAGCATACGCTTCCTTCTCCACCTTCTGGGCGGCAGCCAGGCGTTCGTTCAGCGAGTCCTTCTCCTCCATCCGAATCAGCGTCTCTTCTTCGAGACGCTCGCGCCGGCGGCGCAACGACTCGCGCTCGCCCTCATACCCCCGAAGCTCCTTCGGGTTCGTCACCTTGCCACTGTAAAGGATCGCCTCGACCTTCTGAAGCTTTTCTTCCAGGGACGCCAGCTCTAGTTCGCGCTCTCGTATCGCCCGGTCGACCTGGCGCAGGCTCTCCTGAAGAGAGAGAATATCGCCACGGTGTTGGGTTACCTCCGCTGCCAGGGCCGCGCCATCATCCAACGCCCCCCGCGCGCGCTGCAACAAGGCGATCTGTGCATCAAGCTTCTGAATCTGGTAGATGGGCCATAGGACTTCTTGACTTGCCATACGAACGCACCATCCCTCCGGAAAGAAGCGATCTGTTGCCGCGCCTGTCCAACGGCACCTCCAGCAGGGAGCACGCGTGCCACACCGGGCACGCGCCGTCTCAGATGCCCGGTAATCCACAACCCGCGGCGAGAATCCTTGCCGTAGGCGCCGGGGGATCCGGCGGCAAGGGCCTTGGTACCCCCCCTTTCCACGAGGCGATGCGGACTCCTGCATCCAGGACGCGATCTGCCGGGTGCCCCGACATTTCCTGCCCATACTTCCTGACACTATTCCCGGTACCAGGAGGGGCCGCACATCGTGGCGAATCCAATAGGGAGCCGGGGCTCGTATCCCGGGGGCCGAGAGAGGAGAGACGCGCATCTCGCGGGCCATCGTCTGGCGCGTCCGGCAAGGTATGGCAGTAGAGGCAACGTGGATGGTCCAGCGCCTGGCGATACGGCGGTTTCCCCGGCGGCGGGTCAGCTTCATTAGCGCATGTGCGCTTGCGATGGCGCTACTCGGCGTGGCTCCCGCGCACGCGCGTCTGGCCGAGCGCCTGGAGCGTGGCGAGACGATCACCGTGGTCGCCCTTGGTGACTCGCTGGCCGCGGGCTTCGAGCTTTCGGACCCAAAGCGGGATGCCTACCCATCCATCTTCGCGAGTGTGCTCCAGCGCCGCTACCCAAGAGCACGGATCCGACTTATCCCCGCTGGGATTCCCGGCGATACGGCGCGCGGCGGCGTTCGCCGCATCCCGAGCGACGTTCTCTCGCATAACCCCGACCTGGTCACCATTCAGTTCGGGGGTAATGACCACGGGCGAGGGCGCGCGCCCGCGGAGTTTGAGCGCGATCTGGAAGAGATCGTGCGCTTGATCCGCGAGCAGCCTGGCACCGCGGCCCTTCTGGCCACCCCGCCCATCGTCTCACCCGATGCCGACACGCCGATGGTGCGCGCGGTCAAGGAGATTGGCAAGAGGGCTGGCATTCCGGTCGCCGATTTCGATGGAGCGATCCGAGCGCGCGGCACCGGACCGCGCGGGCCCTTCCCTTTCGGCCGGCATCCCGATGCTCGCCTGCATGCGGTGATGGCGCGATCCCTCTACGAAGCGGTGGAGACGCTGCTCCCCTGCCAGCGCCACGTGCGCGTTCGCATTCAGGAGGGCGCGCGCTACTTCCCGCGGGCAGACTCGGCCCCCGTGGAGGTCCTGGTGGAGGCTCCAGGGCCGGATCCTGTCACCGTCGTCCTGGAGTGTGATGGCGTGGAGCAGCGGCAGGTCGTTGACCCGGGCGCGAGGACGATGGTCCCGGTGAGCTTCCAGGTGTCCCTCGCGAAAGAGGGCGTGCCGGCACGCCGGCGGCTTTTCGCCTGGGCGCGCACGGGCGACGCCTTCGATTATGATCTGCGCTGGCTGACGGCGACCCCGGTGGCCCGCGCGGGGCAGGATGGGCTGGTGATCGATGGTAGGGGGCTTGTCCTTGGCAGGGATGGGTGGCGAGGCCCGGACGATCTCTCAGGGAGGGCGACTCTCATACGCGAGGGGGACTTCCTGCACCTGACGGTGACCGTGGAGGATGACCGTGTGGTGCGCAACCGCCGAATCCCCAACGCGTTCGATTCCGATTGCGTCGAACTCTTTCTCGATTGCCGGCCGGCAGGCACGCAGGCGCGCCCTTACTGGGAGCAGGGAGTTGTCGGGCTGTTCATTCAGCCGGGAACGTCTCATGCCGAAAAAGCGTCTTGGAAACCGCTGGAGCCACTCCCGGATGCTTGGCAAGCGCTGGAGGCCCACAGCGCCCTAATGCCAGGGGGCTACCGGATCGATCTGCGCATCCCCCTCTCCCTCCTGGGCATGCCAGGTGCGCGCTACGTGGGGTTCGACCTGGCTTTGGACGATGCGGATGGGCCACGCGGGCGGCGGATGCAGATGGTGTGGGCCGGAGGCGCAGACGATTTCCTGGACCCTTCACTCTTTGGGGCGGTTGACCTGGAGCCCGAGCCGTGGGCCGAGCCTCAGATGCGCGTCTCTGTCTGGTGACACAAGGAACGCGGTCGGGTACGCGAGAATAGACCAGAAGGATGCGTCTTCGCGGAAATCGAATACGCAGATTGGGATTGGGGACTCTCCTTGCCCGTAAGGAAAGGTGCCGACACGATGGCTAGAGATCTTACAAGAAGCGAACTCCTCCGCCCCTTCTGGTGCGGCAGTCGTTTCACTTGGGTGGCCGCGCTCACCGCGTGCGCACTCCTGAGTGCGATGACGCAGGCGAGCGCCCGGGAGCGCCAGCTCGCGGGGATCCGGCTCGGCCGGCCCGCGAATCAGGTGACCGAGTTGTTCGGCGACCCGACGCGTACCTTCACCGGCGTGCCTACCGGCGGCCAGGCCGGAATGCCAGGAGCCGAGGGGATGGGTGTCCCTGGAATGGCGCCCGGCGGCCCGGCGATGCCTGGCATGGAGGCGGGCATGGCTGGCGACCCGATGATGGGCATGGCGCCCGGCGGGATGGGTGCCGGCGCCGGAATCGCGGTGCCACCTCGCCAGAAGTACGAGGGGAAGATCGCGGCAATGAAGCCGGAGGAGTTTGTCGGCAGGCTCCTGGCCGCCCCCGCGGCGGCGATGCCCGTCGGCGGCGTTCCGGGGATGGAGATGGCCCCTGGCGCGATGCCCGGCGGCGTCACCACACTCTTCCCGTGGCTGTCCTTTCCAGGGCTGTCCGTTCCAGGGGCGACGAAGGCGACGCGGGCAATCGGCCCGCGCGGTGTGACCGACTTCTTCGAGATCGAGGAGCCGGGGGGCGACGTGGTGATCCGCGTGCACAACCCCTA
>ERZ795060.1057-NODE-1057-length-33934-cov-5.174976_pt1 | contig 33934 bp, 26 predicted proteins | sample MGYA00375144_ERZ795060 | MGnify/ENA primary metagenome ERZ795060 (study PRJEB30189, sample SAMN05720157) | activated sludge metagenome | isolation source: anaerobic digester from wastewater treatment plant | place: Japan | collected 2015-05-15 ... | reverse complement strand
ATGAATGCGGTTACATAGAAGCGGCAAGAGAACTGAATGCTTCTAAAAAATACAGTTCGAACCTTTATCTGTTATCCTATCAGATCATTTTCAAGGTCACTCAAGCATCACCAGTTTCCGCCCATATAATCCTCAGAACTATCTCATCTCTCTCTTCGGTCTTTCTGCTTTACCTACTTTTTAAGCGTGTAAAAACACGCTTGAACGATCTGGCAATTCTGCTTATCTGCATTTTCTGGATGAACTGCAATGTAAACATCCCGCTCGTCCAGTATGGCAACATAAACCTCTTCACTCTTAACATTGCATTAGTGGGCACTGTTCTACTACTCAATAATCTATCTTTGAATACCTTTTTTATCTGTATATCAGCGATGATCCTGTAATTGCTCACTATATTATGCGTACCATTTCCTCATCGTGTTCGATGATTGCGATGACCTTGTTTTTTCTTTCTTTTTTGCCAGAAATTTCCTTATTACCGTTTTCTATTACAATCAGTTTATGGGCATCCACATACATAGTTTCTCCGCCAGCTCAATTTGGTAATATTAATCTATTTGCTTTCTCAATAACTTTGCTCTCTGCAATACCATTTCTTAGAAAAATAACTTTAAACCGTTATTTACTCTTTCTTATAACATTGATTTGGATTTCACAAATTAGAGATGAGTACTATTTACCATTAATGTTCTTAATCATCTATGGCCTCTATCAGTTTCTATGGAAAAAAGACAATAGTATATCAGGACTAAAAAAGCAATTATACAACTCTTCTTATCTGCTTTTTTTTCTAATTTTTTCAGTATCTTATCTGGCTTTTTTTAAAAAAGAAATTTCTGAACATAATCTATCTTTATGTTTCGGGCAACATTATGCCACATTTTATATGAAAAAACATCCTGAGATGACATTTTCGGCTATGACCGAATATCAGGATATCTTAAAACAAAGATTTAATGGTAGGACAAACTTCTTATCTATATTACTTTATGATCCTATCGAAGTTGCAAAATACTTTATCATGAATGGTATAAGGAATTCTTTTATAATGATTCCGGCTATTTTTCGTCAGAGAATTTGCATTATTTTTCCTGAAAAAAGAAAATTCGAAATTATCCAACTCATTTTTTTATTTATTATGTTATTACCAGGATTTGTTTTATTTTTTAAAAATTTTTCATTATCAAGTATAAATTTTAAGAGTTCTGTAGTTCGCGCTAAGTTACATGAATTCCTGGTCAGCCTAATTATCGCTTCTGCTGTGATTGTTCCAATGTTTTTACTTATACCGGATAGTAGATATTATTCGCCATTTGCGCCTATTTGTTTCATAGGAGTATATTATTTATTCAATAACGCATTTAAAGTAATTAATAGTAATTTTAAAAAAATTATTGCAGTTGCTGTAACAGTATGTTTTTTGCTTCCTCTCATAGGGATTAGGCAGACAAACCAAAATCTAATAAAAAGTATAAGACAACATTATTCTTCTCTCAAAAAAAATCAAAAACCGCTATTTGCTGGTCTTTCACCTTCTGACATAGCAGTATTTTCATTTGGAATAAACTACTCTATCGAACCAAATCATTTATTAGTAGAGTCTGTATTATCTAAAAAATATGATTTCATAGTTATAAATAAATATTTTCGTCTTTCATCAATATACGCGAAAAATGAAGTTTTTATGCAAAATTTTGAAAGATTCCCAGAATTGTATTCCTATTCTTTCATCGGCAAATCTTTTGATAAGCATGAGACAACTGTTTTTGCTAAAAAGAACTAATTTCATTGTATTTCCATAGAAACATATTAATTGTAAATTCCAACTGTAGATTTATTTTTCAATTATATTCAATAAATCCTTTTTCATATCTGCTATGAAAAACCACTACAAAACCCGCCAACTTGTATAGGAGGCATTCAAGAACGCTTATAGAAACCCAGCAGGGCAAACCAATAAAAAAACAAATCAGCCCGCAAAATGGATGACTTACTCAATGAAAACCGAGAAGGTCTTCAGAAAAATAAGAGGACACGGAGACTCCCCACATTCTGATAAAGGTAATTCGCAAAATTGAACCTATCAGACAAAACAGTCTCTAAAACAAAATGAAAAAACGTGTCGTTTGCTCCGACTCTGAAGATGAAGCATAGACTCTTTTTTTGAATTGCGCGATGCCATCCTTATCTCTACTCGCTTTGCAACCCTATGAAGCAGACTATGCTTCCTGTCAATCTGCATGATAAGAACTCCCCCCCGCCACTGCCCACATCTTCACCCAAAAAATTCACCTCAACCTTTCGCCTTTTGAGACCAGAAAAGAATCTAATTGAAAATCATCTCTTAAAGACATTGTATCACTAGCATATTCCCGTTTTATTTTTTGTAAATAATTACAATATAACATGTTATAAAATGTTTGTTATTCCATCTTCGAACTTTTTATAGAAATTTAGCTCTAAAGTACAGGAGTAAAAAGTGAACACACGCGACATAACATTTCTTTGGAAAACTTACGTTTAATTACGTCTGTCGCCAGGACCTCATCACTATCTTCAATTTCCTGAAGAAATTGTCCATGAAGAACATTAATGAAATCTCCTGAAGTAGCTACAAAGTCTAATTCATAATTTAATTTAAAACTTCTTACATCAAAATTACTCGAACCCATAATTGCCCACGAATTATCTATTAAGGTTGCTTTAGCGTGGCTGAAAGGACCTTTTTTGAGGAAAATTCTTATCCCAACATCAAGTAATACTGGAAATAAATTTTCTGTGGCAAACTGAACATACCAGTGATTATTTTTATGTGGGATTATAATTCTAACATCCACTCCCTTTGCCGAAATAGCGCAAAGCATTTTCCAGTAGGGAATATCAGGAACAAAATACGGTGTCATTATCCACAAGCTCCTTTTTGCAGTAAACGCAGCAACAGTAAAAGCTTTCTCAGTGCCATTATCACATTGGCCTGGTCCTGAAGGGACAACTCTTATCACAGAATCCCCACATTCATCGAGTTCAGGAAAAAAATCTTCAGAAAGAAAAACTGAAAAATCCTCTTTTGACACATAATGCCAATCATTTAAAAAAGAATACTGAAAATCACCCACAGCAGGCCCTTCAATAAAACAATGTAAATCATGAATATATTTATCTTTGGATGAAAATTTAATGTCGTTCTCAGAACTAATATTTATTCCGCCTATAAATGCTCTTTTACCATCAATAACCAGAAGTTTTCTATGATTTCTCAACTGAATTGCGAAAGGACGACTAAGATTTATTATTGAAAATGGCCTTGCTCTGAAATTTTCATTCTGCATTTGAAATAATTTACTTCCAGCTCTTAAGCTGCCAAATCTATCATAAATAACTTTAACCTTCACTCCTTCTTTCGATTTTCTATACAAGGCATCAAATATTGTTCTTCCAATAGGGTCATCCATTATTATAAATGATTGAAGGTGAATACTATTTTGAGCTTTTTCTATCTCTTCAAGCATTTTAGGATAAGCGCGCGTTCCGTCAATAAGAAGTTCTATCTTATTTCCTTTTAACGGCAATGTTTGAGGAAGAAGACGATCGAACATTTTTAGATAATCTGGATAATCCCACCCAATATTTTCAACGAGAAGATGTGTCTTCTGAATTTTGAGATGTCTTCTAAACGCATTATGCATTTGGCGTGTTTTCTCTTCCCGAAATTTTATAGATGCTGTCTTTATCTTCTTTCCTTCAGTAAAAACCCTGTTTATCCCAAATAAAACATAAAAAATTATTCCTGCTATGGGAAATGAATATACTACAAGTAGCCAGAATACGGCGCTTACATGCTCTTCTCGTTTATTATAAAGTATATGAATTGCGGTAGCCGTTTCCATCAGGAGAAAAACAATTCCCCAAAAAAATACTGTAAATGAATCAGGAAAAAATATAGCTTTTAACATAAAAAATTTTTAGATATAAATTAAATTTCAAAACCAAATATTCTTGATGTATATTAGAAGAAACTTATATATTTTTTTTTATCTTTCAAATTCAGAAAAAAAATGAATGAAAAAGAAATTCTGTCAAATGCATTTAAATACCTAAGGCAAAATAATAAAATTCTTGTCGCACCGGGCCATGATTGCGCTGCAATAAAAATAACAGAAAAAAAATTGATTATTGCCACTGCAGATCAGTTAATAGAAGGTATTCATTATTCCAGAAATACAAGCCCTGCGAAAATCGCAAGAAAATTAATCGCAAGAAACCTTAGCGATATAGCGGCAGCAGGAGGGGCAAAAAATCTCTTTGCCCTTTGTACAATAGCCCTATCAAATGATAGAAAAATAAAAATTAAAAAATGGTTCGACGAATTTTTTGCATCTCTCGGAAAATACAGCGCAAAATTTGGATTAACTATATGCGGCGGAGACATTGCGAAAATCGCAAAACCAAAACAAAGCGTTATAACTATGTCATTATTCGGGGAAAGCTCAGAAAAAAAAATCTGCACCAGAGCCGGAGCAAAAGCAGGAGATCTTCTCCTTGCGACAGGAAAATTCGGAAATTCATTCAAATCAAATCACCACATTGAATTTACTCCGAGAATAATAGAGGCTGATTTTTTATCGGGAAAATATACAAATACCATGATTGACGTAAGTGATGGTCTTCTTATAGATTCGTCAAGGCTCGCAGAAGCATCCGGTCTTGGAATAATTCTTGATACGAAACATATCCCTCTGAGAAAAGGGGCTGATATAAAATCCGCTTTGTCAGAAGGCGAAGATTACGAATTATTGTTCGCTTTATCACCAAAAAAACTCAAAGAATTGAAAGAAAAATGGCCTTTCCCGACAAAATTAACAACAATAGGCAAATTTGCGAAAATCGCAAAAGGCAAGGTATTTTCTGAAGAAGGTATTGATTTAATCTCTAAATTCGACTCCGGCTTTGATCATTTTAAATAATTATGAAAGAAAAAGTGATTTCTAAATCCGCTCAGGAAACAATTAATTTTGCTGCGAATTTCGCAAGCAAGCTTTCATCAGGCATCATAATAGCTTTGGATGGTGATTTAGGAAGTGGAAAAACAACTTTTACAAAAGGATTAGCAAAGGGGCTTGGTATTAAAGAGCATATTACAAGTCCAACTTTTACAATAATCCAGGAATATCCCTTCAAAAATAACAGGATGAGAGGAATATTTTATCACATAGATCTCTATCGAATTAATTCCCCTGAAGATGCTTATTCTCTTGGAATAGATGAAATCTTGAATAATCCTGATGGAATCAAAGTTATTGAGTGGCCAGATAAACTCGGATATGAAAATTTTCCACAGAATTATATAAAAATATCATTTCAATCAACTATGGAAGATGATATAAGGGAAATTTCCATTGAATCTAATTCCTGAAAGAATTGATTAATTTTAATTTTCCTTTCTTGAGCTTAGGCCTAACGGAGAATACAAAGCTTCGAATTTCGTTCCATCCTGGAGTTCAATTCTAATATAATCATCTTTCTCAAAAAATATATTTAGTGTTTGAGCATTACGAAGTTTTTCTGCTTGTTCTTCAGTTATTTTGTGATGTTTTGCGATTTCCGCAGCGCTTGCGTTACCACGCGTTTTACGTCTATCAAGTCCTCTAAATCTCCATAAATTATACCTGTTCCATCCAAACATAGTTAAAAATATTAGTAAAACTGTGCCTGCCCCAATACCAAAAAAACCTGGATTTTGTATTCCTTCAAGTGTAAACATATGATATTTGAAAAATCTGTAAGCAATATACCAGATAGTTAACAATACAAGAGGCCTTATGAGGAAAAACCATAAAATCCATCCGATAGTATTCAGGGTAAATTCTGTAAAACTACGCGTTTTTGATATAATATCGCGTTTATCTATTATCATTTCCTTTTTAAAATTTTCCAAACTTTTCATTTTTCTCCTCTCTCCTAAAAATAGTTATTTTAAGCCTCTATCGGGACTTTCCCACACTGCAAGCTCAGTTTTTTTCTTGAATATAGCTCTTGGCAAAGCTATTACGGTAGTAATGCACGTAATTATCCAGTAAATTGCAGGGTACCAGATAAGATATGGAATAACTTTTCGCATAGAAGGGTCATAACGACTATCTATGATTACTCCAACACAAAGTTGAATTGTGCACGTAACTGCAAGAATAATCCCTGTCCAGCCCGGCATAATATTGCGAACTATTAGACTTTCTGGTAAATTAATGAAATGATTTAATATCCATAGTATTACTGTCCCAATGAATAGATAACACCATATTACACTTGTGGCATATTCAAGATATAATGGCCACATGCGACGGTTTTTCCATTCAATCATTTTCCAGAAGTATTTAAGTAAAACTTCATTTCCTCCTTGAGCCCAGCGAAGGCGTTGTTTACAGATTCCTTTTATAGTTTCAGGGACATAAATCCAACAGAGAGAACGCGCTTCATATCTTATATCCCAGTGATCAAGTTGGAGTTTCCAGCTTACATCAATATCTTCTGTTACCATATTATTTGACCATCCCCCAACATCAAGAAGAGCTTTTTTACGGAAAGCAGCCACGACTCCAGACACCGTGTATACTTTTCCCAGTATCCTTTGGGCGCGTTTTATCATACCAATAATTGTTGAATATTCTCCGACCTGAATTTTTCCCATCAGTGTTGTTCTGTTCCTGACTTTTGGATTTCCAGTAACTGCCCCTACCCGTGGAGAACTTTGAAAATGCCATACCATATATTCTACAGCATCAACTTCGAGTAAAGCATCTGCATCTATACATACGAGGATCTCGCCTTTACTTGCCATCATAGCCATATTAAGTCCTGTCCCCTTACCCTGATTACTCATTAGTCTTATGATTCGTAGATTCTTAAACTTTTTTTGAAGTTTCAGAAGAATCTCATAAGTTTTATCTTTACTTGCATCATCAACTGCTATAATTTCAAAATTGGGATATTTTTGATACTGTAGATAAGTTATTGTATCCTCTATACAGTCCTCCTCATTATGGCAGGGGATTAATATAGATACTAATGGATACTCCTTTAGTTCTGGTTTAGTTCCAAAAAACTTTTTTTCCCTGAAAAAGGCAAATATAAAAGCTCCACTCATCCATACAAATGACATGGTAAGAGGATAATAGAATACAAAATCAAGCAAATAGTTCATAATTTATTATTTGGGTTTATCATATGGAAAATCTCTCGATGATATTATATCTCTGGCAGTTTTAAGACCAGGACGATTTTCGAAGAATCCATCTGGATAGTAGGAAACATGGTGAGCACCAGCGGCTTCAAGAGTTCTCACCCATTTTCTGATAGTGGAATCAGAAATCCATTCATTATCTTTCCAGTCATACGCTTGAACTTTAAATACAGATTTATTCAATCCTTCCGAATACAAACTCGCTTTTCTGACAAGTTCTCTAAGCCATGCGCGTTCCCAGAATTTCTCCTCTATAAATGGGTATGCCATAATAACGGTATAATTATAGATCTGAAGGCATTCTTCATAGTTCTGACAAAACCATTCTTCACTTTCAGGATTAGTGAGAACAGGTGCGTAAATTGTTCTTGCAAAAACTGTTTCAGGACGATATTCCAGGACTTTTCTCATAACTTTTTTAGTTAATTCATTGATTTTTCGTGTTTTTAATTTTGTCCATTCTTTTTTTTGCTCGCTTGTGAGTTTCTCATACGGAATAAACTTTTCGCTCTTTATAGCTTTTAAATAATGAGGAATCGCATTTTCATTAAAATCCTCATAATCAGTAAGATACGCATCATCCTGAAATATTACTCCTTCAAAGTTACAGTATATAGATAAGTCCTCATAGATTTGAGTAATCTTTTCACAGGCTTCTTCAGAAAAAGGAGATAACCTGTCATACCATGATGAAGACAACTCTATTTTCCCATTGGTAAATTCGCAAACACGCAATTTCATATTATCCTTATTATCTGGCAAATGAAAGCTCATCAAAGGTAACCATGCATAAACAGCAATTCCACGCACTGATAATGACCTTGCGATTCTGCCAAAAATATCTGCCCGAACAGGTAAAATACGATTAGGAAAATATAGCGAATCCACATTACCATCACCATCATCATCGCAAAAAGCTTGTAAATACACAGCATGAGGTTTGATTTGGTAAATCCTCTCTATAAATTTATCAATATTCTTCAATAAATTTTCTTCATTTTTATCATAAATGGGATCAATATCTGAATGAATAATTCTGTATCTTGGATATTGAATAAACTTTTTTCGAAATTGTTTTGCAAATTCTGATATTGGTGGGTTCCCTATTAACATATATCTTGGAATTGCTTCAATATTTTTTATATTTGCAAGTCCTTCGTCAAGAGTGAACATCATCTTAAACATTTTTTTTGCTTCAATGATAGTCAATGCATTATATCTGCCATATGGCCAGACGATACTCAATGGAACTTTGCCAGTTTTTTCTTTCAAAATATTAAAAGACTCTCTAATGTCTTGCGAAATTCGCAAAAGATATTCTTCACTGTTCTCATATTTTCCTTTATTTGTATCGTAAATTCTCGATATATAGGCTGCAGATGTACTGCCAAGCGGATGAGAAATAACACTTTTATGCATATTAAAACTATGGCTCGCAATATTTACAAGACCACTATCTGATACTTCCCTTATTTGTTCCCAACTCATAAATTTCTTCTTATATTCTGGAATTTCTTTTTTTTCTATCCATGCGGCAACAACCGCCAACATTGCCGGGATTTGATAAATCTTTAATACAGGAAAGACATTGTCATAAAAAGTTTCATAGGCATCATCAAAACTCAGAAGAACAGACTTCTCAGGCAACTCTTTTTTGCCTTCGGCTGCAGAAATAATATCATTAATACTTATAAATGAAAATCCCTCATTTTTTAAAAATTCTATTTGAAGTATAAAATTCTCAAGTTCCACGGCATAATCATCGCGACTATCAGTAATTTTTATCGGAATATCGTGATAACAAAGGACTAAAAACTTTTCACGCGAAAAATCCGCCCCAAAGCTTCTGTCTCTGTTAACTGATGCAATAGAATCAAATCCAGAAATAAAGTAATTTTCATCTGAAGCAGAAATTTTAGAAATATAAAAAGACAAAAATAGTATTGCGATTTTCGCAAAAATTAAAGTTTGGTTCTTAAGTATTTTCATAAAAGGCATTTTTTTCTCCTAAAAATTCCAGTAAAATTCTGTATAAAAATTCCATCCATGCGGATTGTCTCTTCCAAATTTATTTTTCCCATATTGCCCTCCAATTTTAAAGTAAAAAGTATCTGTCAAGCGCCACTCCTGTTCATACCTGATAAACCATACATCTTCAATTTTATAATCTTTTTCCCAATGTGGACCTATGCCAAAATATACTCTATCGAAGACTGAAAAATCATATCTTCTGAACCACATATGCTCTACCATCGGAATGAAATATAGAGAAGCCGCATATTTTGGAGCATAATATCCACGATCATCATATTTCCTGTTTGTTGTAAGAGAACCCTCCACAGCAAGCCGTGTTTTCCAGTGCGCGCTATAACTGAGCCCCTTATCAATCCTCAGAGTATAATTTTGATTATTATTGCCATCAGAGAGTCTGATATTTGAAAATGAAGCCTCTGTTATTAAATCTTCACTGAATCTATAAGTTGCAGTAAATTTTGCTTCTTGTCCCTTGTATTTGTAAAGCAAAGCTTTTGGAGGCAAGTTCAGGCTATAAGAATTATAAGAAGCTGCAAGACTCAGGTGATCGTCCACATTCCATCTTATTCCTCCGCTTATTCCAGGATCTTTGCCCTGATGATCTAATGAAAAACCACCTTCAAGAGAAAGGTCCCTATTTATTCTCCAGTCAAATCCGATACCCGAACGAAAAATATTTCTCTTCTCAAATTCATCTTTTGTTTGCAGCCAGAGCGTTTCAGCATAAATTTTTCTATATGGGTAAATTGGTTGTTCAAGTCGAACTGTATATCCGGCGCCATCAACGAATGAGCCTCCGTGTGAAAATTCTGCTTTTACAGACAAAAGCCTCATATCCTGAATTTCGAAATATCTATTTAATTTCAGGACTGCCAGGTCTTTTGAATATTTTTCCTTTAAAGCTTTAGCAATTTCTCTGCCCTCTTCACTTTTATCATTTTCATCAAGAGCATATGCCTTTCCAACGGCGGCAACTTTGCTTTCTGGATTGAGATTTGTAACTATTTCAAAATCCTCGAGTGCAAGTCTTGGAAAACCTCTATACAGATGCAGATATGCCTGAGCAATACGGGGATTACTGTTATATGGAATATCCTCTATAATTTTTTCAATATAACTCTCAGCATCGTTGAGTCTATCATCATAGATTAAAGACCAGGCCTTCTCAACTAATAAATCTAATTTGTCCCAATGTTCACTCAATATTCCATTTTTATATGTGAAATATGAGATTTCCCGATCAAGTTCTTCGAGAATTTTTCTTGCTTCATAATGTCTTTCAAGTTCAATTAGTGCAACATACTTTGCCATTAAAACGTTATAGTTATTTGGATATCTATATTGATTATTTTCTTTATAGTATTCTATGATTTTGTTGTATATTACTATAGCTTTTTCAGGTTTCTTCATATAAAGATAAGCATCTCCAACAGCCTCTAAAACCCAGTAAGGCAATTCTACTCCTTCTTTCTTGAGACTCTCGTAGTCTTCTATGATTTCTTCCATCATTTCTGCCTGCCTCATTGCTAAGAATTTATCGAATTGCGCCCTTCTTTTAAATGCCAAAGCGCTATTGGGGTCATTGTCTTTTTGCAAATACTCTTCATAATAGTTTATATTTTGATCCAGAAGTTTTATTGCTCTCTTAGGATCCAGGAATTTTATTTGTTCTGCAGCGAGATCCCCAAGAATCCGTTGTTGCACTTCAGGTGATACTTTATCATTGCTTTGTTTCAATTTTTCGTTTGCGAGTTGAGCAGCTCCAATATCCAGGAGTATATGATATTTTGTATTTATTGATGGTGTATAATCAGGATAGATTTTGAGTATTTTTTCATTTAGTTCTAATGCATCAAAAGTTTTTTTTGCAATCTGAAGGGCATAAACTTTTATAATCAACGCATTAGGATTATCGGAATATTTTGAAAGTTCTTCTGCAAGTGGCATTAACCTTTCTAAATCTTTTCTTTTTATGAGGTCATCTGCTTCTAAGAGTTTTTTTTCTAATATAGCATCTTCACTGACTTTTTTTGAATATTTTGCAAAAGTATTTTTTACTTCATTTATAACATTTTCAATAGTATTATGGTTCATTATATTAGAATGAACAGAAAGATAGTTCTCTAAGAATTTAATTGCCTCGGCCTCGCCACTCTTTGCGAAAATCACAAAACTCATTCCTTTAAGGGCTTCTATATCAGATGGATTTTCATCAAGAGCTTTTTTATAAAAAGTAAAGGCTGAGTCAAACTTTTCTATTTTAAAATAGGATTTTGCTAAATTTTTATATAAGTAAGTCTTTTCTTTAAATTTTCCTGAATTATTTTCGTAGAATTCTACAGCATCTTTATCTGCTCCACTCCAGGATAAAACCACAATGTAATCATTTATAATATCGTCATTTATTTTTTCGGAACTTTTAAATATCTCTTTAAATATTTTTATTGCATCTTCATATTTATTATTACGCGCCAACTCCACAGCTTTTTCTTGTAAATCTTTAAAATGATCCTTTTTTTTATCTGAAGAGATGGTATTTTCAGAAATATTTACTTTATCTGTTTCTTTTTCTAATTCCTGTGATTTATCTTTTTTTGACATTTCTTCGTTCAGTTTTTTTATTTCGTCATTCAGATACTCTGGTGGATTGCCATCCGGAAAAAGCCTTTTAAATTCCTGCAACGCATTTTCTTTATCATTTTTCCAGAGCATTATTAGGATTTTATCCGCCTTAAATATATGATTATCAGGCTGGAGTTTAATACATTTGTCAATGATTTCGAGAGCTTCATCATATTTTCCATCTCTTGCCATGATAACAGCTTTTTCATGTTCTTTCAAAGCGAAGTTTTTGAATAATTCTTTTTTCACATCATCTGAGATAATATTTTTTTCTTCTAAATTCGAATAAATATTCCAGGCTTCATTAACTTGATTTGCTTTTATTTTTAACCAGATATACAGGGAAGCTATCTGAGGAGATTCAGGTTTTTCAAGAAAAAGAGGTTCTAAAATCTTAATAGCTTTTTCATATTCGCCTTTTCTAGCTAATATGAGGGCCTCTTTTTCTTCTGTCTTTGACAATCTTCTGAATATATCATCGAGAGTATCTGATTTTAGATTAAAAACAGGAATAACTAAAATGAGAAATATCAGAAAATACAATAAATATTTTATACAACGCATTACTTTTATTGATTTTTATTGGGAAATCAATATATTTAAACTTTATGAAAAATCAACGCAATATTTTTGAAATAAATGGGAAAAAAGAGAGAAAATTCTACGCTGGCTGATATTCTTCAATTATGTTTGAAAATTGATTCAATTGCATTCGCTGAATATCGGAACTTTGCGAAAATCGCAAATAATGAAGAAGATAAAATCTTCTGGTTTTCGATGGCAGAAGATGAAAAATCTCATATTGAATTCTGGGGAAAAAACTATAAAAAGGCTCTTGAAGATGGATTACCAGAAATATTTGACGCCCCCCAAAGCATTTATAAAAAGATAAAAGAAGTATTAGATAAACTTGCAAAATTTGAGAAGAAATCTTCTTATAATAGAAAAGATTCCCTTGAAATTGCACTCCAAATCGAAGCTCATCTCCTGATGCCAGAATTTTTAATGATGTTTAAATTTTTTTCTGAAAGAGATTATGGGCACAACATTGAAGACTACTCTTCACATATTAATAAACTCGTATCAAAAATCGGGGAAACTGAAGAATTAAGCAATTTAAAATTTTTGCTCAAAAACGTTGTGAATCTTTTTAAAACAAATTTAGAACTTGCAGTAAAATCCTTTGAAGACCCTCTAACCGGGCTTTTAAACAGAAGAGCTTTTTATGAACGTGCCATACCGATAGCAGAACTGACAAAAAGAGAAAACAAGGGACTTGCAATTATTATCATAGATATAGATAAATTTAAAGAAATCAATGATAATTTTGGGCACCTTGAAGGAGATAAGATAATTGTAAAACTGGCTAAAATATTAAAAAAATCTATCAGAAAATACGACTTATTGTGTAGATTTGGCGGAGAGGAATTTTTAATCCTTGCAATTTCAGATAATATTGCTGACGCAAAAAATATCACAGAAAGATTAAGACAAAAAGCAGAAAAGGAATTAAAAATCAACGACAAACGGACTGTTACAGTAAGTATTGGAGCAAAATTCACGAAAAAAAATATTTCCTCTCTCCAATCATTAAATAACCTGATAAAATGCTCTGATAAAAACCTATATGAAGCTAAACGGACAGGAAGAAATAAAGTTGTTATTTCATAAGAAGGAGGAGAAGAAAAGTTCATGGCACGGATGATTCCTTCAGAATGTCAGGATGATACCAAAAGCAGAGCAGAGATAGGCCTCTTTTATGAACTGAAGAAACAAATCCCTGACGATTGGGTTATCTTCCACTCTTTCAGTTTACTCAACAGGACTCAACAGAAAAAGATTATAGATGCTGAAATAGATTTTATCGTTTTAGCTCCGCAATTCGGATTAATGGTACTTGAAGTAAAAGGAGGACATATTTCTTTCAAAGATGGAATATGGCAACAAAATGGATGGAAGATAATTAGCCCGGCGAGACAGGCAATGAATAATAAATACGCATTATTGAGCTATCTTAAACGATCTTTGCCATCAGTCAGTCTTGCGAATTTCGCACACGCCATATGCTTTCCTGATATATACGAATTAGAGGAAGTGCCGGCAGAGTGTGAAGGGATTTGTATTACTGGAAAGGAAATACCGTATTTAAAGGAAGCGATTAAAAAAATTTTTTCAGATTTTTCAGTAAAGAATTCAATAGAACATTTCGATTATAACTTGATATTGAAAAAGTTATCTCCTGTTTTTGAGTATGGTATATCATTGTCTGAAAATTTAAAACAATCTGAGAGAAAAATTTTTACATTAACAGAACAACAATGTGAGCTTTTAAACTTCATTTCTGAACACAAAAGAGCTCTGATAAAAGGATGTGCAGGCTCTGGAAAAACTATAATGGCTATGAAAAAAGCTGCTGAACTTGCAGAAAATGGCTTAACTGTGTTGTTACTCGTTTACAATTCTCTGTTGTGTGAAAAATTAAAATTTTCATTAGGAGACAAAACTAATGTAAAAGTCATTACTTTCCATGATTTATGTATAGAAACTCTTAGAAATAATGGGATAGAATTAAATCCTCGCAGGAGTGATGATAAAATCTGGACAGAAACTTTGCCTTCTAAATTTATGGCTCTTTTAAAGAAAAAGCCGATGAAATTTGACGCTGTAATTATTGATGAAGGACAGGACTTTAATATTAATTATTGGGAATCTGTATCCGAACTTGTGAAGGATGATGGCTATTTCTTTATATTTTACGATCCGGATCAAAACCTTTTTAATAAAGAGTTAAGTTTGCCAAAATTGGGTACTCCATTTATATTGAATAAAAATTGCCGTAATTCACAGGAAATTTTTAATTTTCTCAAGCCTTACTGTTCTGGAAATCCTGTGATTTCAGACTTTGCCCCCAGAGGAAATGTAAAAATATTTTATGAAGAATCTGACACAAAGAGACGAGAAATCTTAATCCAGATTTTGAATGATTTACTTGAGCAAAAAATATATGAAAGACAAATAGTCATTCTTGGTGGGCACTCTATGAGAAAGACTTGTATAGGAGATAATCCAATTCTTGGAAAATTCGAAATTGTGGAAAATAATTCCCATGATATACTAAAAATACCGTATTTTACATATATGAAATATAAGGGTTGTGAAGCCGATGTTGTTATTTTACTCGATGTATCAGTTGAGGATTCGCGCTGGAAAAAAGAAGCATTATGTACAGCAATTTCAAGGGCAAAACATTTACTTTTTATCATTTCAAAAAGCTCAAAAATAAACCATGATAACTGATATTCAAAATCAAAGTAAATTTAGAGTTATTCTTGCCAGCGGTTCTTTGCGAAGAGCTGAATTGCTAAGAAGTGCTGGAATAGATTTTGAGGTGATTGTTCCTAAAATCAATGAAATACTACTTCCTGATGAAAATCCAGTAGGATTTTGTCTGCGCCTTGCACGCGAAAAAGCCGAAAGCATAAAAACCAATGGAATTATTATTGCTGCTGATACCATAGTAATGTTGGAGAGTCGTATTTTTGGAAAACCCTCTGATATGGAAGATGCTGTTAATACATTACGCTTACTTTCAGGTAAAACTCATAATGTCATTACAGGCGTTTGCCTGCGTTTTCCGAATAAAATTATCTCTTTTCACGTCAGTACTTCAGTAGAATTTCGTAACTTATCTGAACAAGAAATTAGGTCTTATGTAGAAACCGGAGAAGCTTTTGATAAGGCTGGGGCTTACGCTATTCAGGGTAGAGCAGCCTCTATGATTCGTCGCATCAATGGTTCTTACACTAATGTGGTAGGACTCCCTCTTTGTGAGATTATTGAAGAACTTAAAAAATTTTATGAAGAATTTTCAAAAAGCCCGGCTTTTTGAAAATAAAGCAAAGCCTTTTCATTTTTAAACATCTTAACCTGTTTATTATGAAAAATGTAAAAATTACAGATATATTGAGGGTATTGTAATTTTTCACAAAAATCACTATTTCAGACATTTTATTCTTTCGTATTTTTCTTCCGAGGAAAGGAACTATTGCATCCTTCGTTTCCTTTAATTTGCAAGAAGCTACGTCTCAATACCTCTCTGCTACAACATGCTGGATTTGTGAAATATACAGATAACTTATTTGTAATTTTCAGAAGAAATTTAGGAGAAATACTTTGTTTTTTGATTAAAAAGGTGTATATTAAGAGCCTTTTTGTAAAAATAATGAAAATAAAAGGTGAGTAAGTGAGTTTTAATTATCTCGTATGTGTAAAACAGGTTCCGGATACAAAAAATATTACCGGACAGGCAATGAAGCCTGATGGCACGGTCAACAGGGCAGCTTTACCGGCAATATTTAACCCTGAAGATTTGAACGCTCTTGAACTTGCAATACAACTGAAAGAACGTTACGGCGGAGAAATTACTGTTGTTACAATGGGACCTCCGTCTGCTGCAGAAGTTTTGAGGCAATCTCTTTACAGAGGAGCTGATAAGGTGGCATTAATTACTGACAGAGCTTTTGCCGGAGCTGATACCCTTGCTACAAGTTATGCATTAAGTTGTTTTGCCAAAAATGCTACAAAATTTGACATTATACTTTGTGGCAGACAGGCTATAGATGGAGATACTGCCCAGGTTGGACCGCAGCTTGCAGAGAAACTTGAATTACCACAAATAGCTTACGTAGAGGAAGTCCTTTCACTTGATAAAAAGAAGATAAAGGCAAGAAGAGCTATTGAGGGAGGAAATGAAACCGTTGAATGCCATTTACCAGTCCTTTTAACAGTAATTGACGCAAATGAGCCTCGTCCACCATCAGTAAAAAGACTGATGAAATACAAAAGGGCCAGAACTCGTTCTGAAATTTCTGCAAAACGTTCTTCATATACGGAAGCAGAAAATATTGCTAATGAAGAAAAAGAATATAGGAAAAAAGGACTCTGGATAGAGGAGTTAACAGCGTCAGATATAAAAGCTGACATAGAAAGGATTGGTTTAAAGGGCTCTCCTACTAAGGTAAAACAAATAGAAAGCGTAGTCTTAAAAGCCAGTGAAATGAAGAAAATTGAAGCTACTGAGCAGGGCATCCGCTCACTCATAAACGAACTTATAAAAGAGCATATATTGGGGTAATAAAATGAGTCTAAAAATTGGAAATGTATGGGTTTTTGCTGAACATGAAGGTGGGAAAATAGCTAATGTAAGTCTTGAGCTTATCTCAAAGGCAAAGGAACTTGCCGCAAGGCTCGGAGTAAAAACTGAAGCTGTCCTTCTTGGAAATAACATAGAAAAAAGCGCAGAACAATTATTCCATTACGGATGCGAAAAAGTATACCTGGCTGAATCTCCAGATCTTGAGCCATTTACAGTTCTCCCTTTTGCACACATATTGATAAATCTTGCAAAACAACACAGACCTAATATTCTACTTTTTGGAGCAACAATGAAAGGAAGAGAACTTGCTCCCCGCGTCGCTTCAGCATTGCTTGCAGGATTAACTGCTGATTGTACAGACTTAAAGATTGATGACTTTGAAGATAAAATTAATAATAAATTTTACAAAAATAAGTTAATGCAGATTAGACCTGCTTTTGGTGGAAATATCATAGCGACAATTGTTAATACATGGCAGGACCCTCAGATGGTAACAGTCCGACCGGGAGTAATGAAGTTATGTGAACCTGATACAGGAAGAAAAGGCCAGATAGAAAAAATAAAAGTAAGTATTCCCGATCATCTCAAAGTTTTAAAGGTCATCGACAGAATTCAACGCGAAAAAAGCGTCGACCTCCAGTCATCTCAAATTATAGTTGCAGGTGGATATGGCGTCGGAAGTAAAGAAAATTTCAAACTAATTTATGATCTTGCAAAGACTATTGGAGCAGACGTTGGAGCATCTCGTGCGGCTGTTGATGCCGGCTGGATAGATCATGACCATCAAGTAGGACAAACCGGAGTAACTGTTCGCCCGAAACTCTATATTGCCTGCGGAATTAGTGGTTCTATTCAACATAGAGCCGGAATGTCTGAAAGTGGCATTATAGTGGCTATAAATAATGATCCTGATGCACCAATATTTTCTGTAGCTCATTACGGAATTGTTGGGGATTTAAATGATGTAATTCCAAAAATGATAAAAGCATATAAGACAAAATGCTGAGGAGAACTGTAAGATGAATAATTTTTTCACAGATAATAAAGACCTAATATTCGCACTTGAAAATGTAGATTTAAGAGAAAGCGTTACTATCAAAGAAAAAAACTTTTCTGAATCAAAAATTTATGATTATGCTCCGGAAAATTTTGAAGAAGCAATGGAAAATTACCGCCGTTCTCTCGAAGTAATAGGCGAAATTACAGCCGAAAGAATTGCTCCGAGAGCGAGAATCGTTGACGAGGAAGGCCCAACTTTTAAAGATAATAAAGTCACCTATCATCCTCTTACACAAAAAAATCTTGAAGACCTCAAAAATGCCGGTGTAATGGGAGTAATGTTACCATACAAATACGGGGGGCTTAACTTTCCCAATACAATTTATACAATGATGACAGAACTCGTATCAAGAGCAGATGCGAGTTTACAAAATCTCTTTGGTCTTCAAGATATATCCGAAACTATCTGCGAATTTGGCTCAGAAGAACAAAGACAAAAATACTTACCCGGTTTTGCGTCAGGGGAATACGATGGTTCAATGGACCTTACAGAACCAGATTCAGGTTCAGACTTGCAATCAGTAAGATTAAAGGCAACTCAAGATCCAAAAACAGGCCAATGGTATCTCGACGGAATGAAACGCTTCATAACAAATGGATGCGCAAAGGTTCACCTTGTACTTGCCCGCTCCGAAGAGGGAACAACCGATGGAAGAGGTTTATCTATGTTCATCTGCACAGCGTGTCCTCAATTAGTAGTTCGCCGTATAGAAAATAAGCTTGGTATTCACGGCGTAGCAACGTGTGAATTACAATATAATCATGTTCCAGCTGAACTTTGTGGAATGCGCAGACGTGGACTTACAAAGTACATTATGTCTCTGATGAATGGAGCGAGAGTCGCAATAGCCGGACAAGCCCTCGGCATAGCAGAAGCAGCTTACAGAGAAGCACGTAAATATGCAGCAGAAAGAGAACAATTCAAGAAAACTATTGATAAATTTCCGGCTATCTACGACATACTCACAAGAATGAAAATAAAAGTTATCGCCGCAAGAACTCTTCTATATGAAACAACAAAAATAGTTGATCTCAAAAATGCTTACACTAAACTCGTTGATCATTCTGAAAATAACGCAAGTCAGGAACAAATAGAAAAGCAGAAATACTACGCTAAGATGGCCGCTATTTTGACTCCTATGGCAAAAGCCTATTGCACAGAAATCGCCAATCAGGTTGCATACGATGGCATTCAAATCCACGGCGGAACAGGATATATGAAAGATTTTAATGCTGAACGCTATTACAGAGATGCAAGAATAACAAACATATATGAAGGCACAACCCAACTTCAGGTAGTCGCCGCTATCGGAGGTGTAATGCAGAGAGTCTTAGATAAATCAATAGAACAACTCTTAAAATTAAATTTTGAAGGTACTCTTGAAAGGATGGTTGTTGAGGTTAGAGACATGCTCAATAAACATAAAAAAGCTGTATCTTTTGTCCAGGAAAAAAAGGATAGCTCATACCACGAACTTATGGCGAGAAATCTCGTTGAAATGGAAACAATCATATATACTACCCTTCTCATGATGAGAGATGCCTTAAAAGATCAAACTCGCGAAATATTAGCGGAAAAATTTCTTCTCGATTACTTACCGGAATTCAACGCAAAGTATGAAAAAGTTATTAGTGGCGATTACACAACTATTGACAGACATAGAGAAATTATCGATTATTAATATAAGGAGAAATAAACATGATTACCCCTGAATTACTCCATAAAGCAAAAGAAAAAATTCAGAAACCAAAAGAATTAATACATATTTCGTCTCTAAGGGCAAAACAGCTTGCAAGAGGTGCAAGACCAATGGTAAAATTTGATAGTGACAATTTCCTTGACATAGCCCTCTTTGAGATTGCCGAAGGAAAAATAGAAATTGACAGAAGTAAAAGTTCTAAGGAATGAAAGATTCCGAAATATTAAATATAGTTGAAGAAGTTTTTGACATAGAGATTGATGCCCTCCTCCATGTAAAAAAAAATATCGGGGATTCTTTTGTAACATTAGTAAAGAAAACTCTCGAAATCACTGAAAATGGCGGGAAAATTGTTGTCTGTGGAATTGGAAAAAGTGGACATATTGGAAAAAAAATAGCCGCTACACTCGCAAGTACTGGTTCCCCTTCTGTCTTCCTTCACCCTGTTGAAGCGATGCACGGCGATCTGGGAGTTGTTCAGAAAGGAGATATCTTGCTTTCCCTCAGCTACAGCGGAGAATCTGATGAACTCCTTCAAATGATACCAGCTGTAAAACGCTTTGATATCCCAGTAGCCTGTCTTACAGGTTCTGATTCCTCACGCCTTGCAAAATTCAGCGATATTATCGTAAAAATTTCCGTTCCCCGCGAAGCATGCCCATTTAATCTTGCTCCAACAGCCACAACAACGGCTATGCTTGCAGCCGGAGATGCTCTCGCAATGACCTTGCTTAAACTAAAAAAATTTACAAAAGAAGATTATGGTCGACTGCACCCTTCTGGCGCAATTGGCAGAGCAATAAGTATGAAAGTTTCTGATATAATGCGAACTGGCAATAAAATAGCAATTTTGCCCCCTAATGCAACAGTAAGAGAAACTATTCTAAAAATGACTTCCGCCCGCACGGGTTCCGCCATTATCGTTACAGAAGATGGAAAGCTTATGGGAATATTTACCGATGGAGATTTCAGGAGAAATGCAGAAAAAGATATGTCCATCCTCGACAAACAGGTTCAAAATTATATGACAAAAACTCCAAGTTTTGTTTTCGCTGACGATATGGCAATCAAGATACTGAAAATTGTAGAATCAAAGCATATTGACGATATTGTTGTTGTTGACTCCGAAGGAAAGGTTGTGGGGCTTGTTGATATTCAGGACCTCCCATCTTTTAAGTTGATATAAAAAAATTATTTGAATTTTATATATACAAAGCTATTTTGTTTTTTACTCATAATTAAAGAGTCAAAAATGCTATACTCAAGCAAAATAAGATTAAAAACCTTTCCTGGTAAATTTATCCTGGCAATACTGATAATTTTTGTAAAATTAAATATATCTATAGCAGATGATTCAGCTGCAAGATTGAAATTCGATGAGGGCTTAACCGAGCAAAAAAAATCCAATTACTCTGCCGCCGGTGAAAAATTTATGGATGCTGCATTTCTTGCAGATGATAGAGTCCTCAAAATTAATGCCTTAAAAAACGCTGCAGAATGCTTTAAAAAAGCAAAATCTCTTTATAAGGAGTTCACTGCAATTGAGAAATTGCTCAAAAACTATCCTTCAGAAGTAGATTTTAACGCTCTGGTTGAAAGAGAATTTGAAATAGGAAACCTTTTCTACGCAGGAAAACGTGAACCAGCCATTTCATGGATGCCATGGATAAAAAACGAAGATAAATCCCTTGAAATCTATGAGGCCGTAAAGAAAAACGCGCCTTTTGCGAAATTCGCAAGTAAATTAAAATTCCGTATCGGTATCCTATACCTTGAACAAAACAAAATAGATGAAGCAATAGAAGCATTCGAAGAAATTAATGAATATCATAAAGGCGCCGAAGAAGAAAAATTTGCCATGTTCGAACTTGCTAATATATATCTGAAAAAAGCATCACGGGGAGATAGCGATGGCAGCTGGGGGAAAAAAGCCAGAACAACATTAAGAAACATCATAAAAAAATATCCCGACGATAAAGATATTCTGTGGGCTAAACAGGAACTTAAAACAGCTGATACTCTAAATGCAGAAAAAGCGTTTGCTATTGCAGATTTTTACAGAAAACGTGGGAACACCGATGCCGCAGCAAGATATATGAATGATATTATCACAGAATACCCAAAGACTGAAATCGCCGAAAAAGCACTTATAAAACTCAATGAAATGGGAAAAAAATACTTTGAACCACCTATAAAACCAGAACAATTTGATTATGCTGAAAAAAAATACAAAAACCTACCAATGCCCCAGGAAAAAGAAAAATATATTGAGGTCCCATCAGACTCACAAGGAAAATGGCTCTTACCTATCGAAGACCTCGAATTGGATAAAATAAGGAAGGATACTGATGAAAAAACTCTTCAAAATTAAAAATATATTCCTGATTTTTATTGCCATTGCCTTAAATTCATGCGGATACTATGTCGGTTCAATTATGCACCCACAGGTTAAAAGCATAGCAATAGCACCAGTAAAAAATGATACTACAGAACCAGATGTGTCAGCATGGCTACGACAATCATTAGCTGAACAGTTCGAATTAGATGGTTCCCTCAAAGTAAAGTCAATTCAGGAAGCTGATTGTATCTTATACGCCAGAATTGTAAACGTAAAAACAGAAGGGACAAGCTTTTCTTCTTTTGATGGAAATCAAACCTTTCAGCCTGCAGAATTTGGCGTTTCTGTAAAAATTGAATATACGGTAATAATACCATCAAGAACAACACCTCTAATCGAATTAAGAGAAGTTGTTGGAGAAACAAAATATCAAGTCGCTGCAGATCATTTTATATCACGCAGACGGGGTGTACAACAGGCATGCCGTGAAGCTGCAAGAAAGGCTGTAATATATGTAACGGAAGCATGGTAATTTCGCGTCTTCCATATATTTCAAAATTTTGTCTCGAAAATATTTAAGAACTAATTAAAATTATGCTAAGAAAAGAATTTTTTATTATTTTGTTTGAAAACTTATGTAAATATTTGTATTTTTATGAAAACTCTTGAAAAGAAAATAGGGAGAAAATTATAAATGAAAATTCTCGTTGTAAATGCTGGAAGTTCTTCGTTGAAATTTACATTTTTCACAATGAAAGAAGAAAAAGTCCTCGCAAAAGGTATTGTAGAAAGAATCGGACTCACAGAGCCTGTCATGAAATATTGTCGCCACGATAATCTGGCTATTGAAAAAAAAGTAAATGTCGCTAATTGCGTGGAAGCTTTAAAAATTGTATGCGAAAAATTAACTGATCCAGAACTCGGTGTAATAAAAAGCCCAAGTGAGGTCGAAGCAATTGGGCATCGAGTTGTTCATGGCGGCGAACAAATGACAAAGCCAATTTTAATTGACGAGAGAGTTAAAAACATAATAAAAGATTGTTTTTCTCTGGCTCCTCTTCACAATCCACCAAATTATGCAGGGATAGAAGCGTGTGAAAAAATTTTTAAAGGAGTTCACAATGTAGCTGTTTTTGATACTGCTTTTCACCAATCAATGTCTCCAGAATCGTATCTCTACGCAATTCCTTACGAACTTTATACAAAGTATGGCATACGAAGATATGGTTTCCACGGGACATCGCATAGTTATGTCGCCAGAACGACAGCAAAATTCCTCGATGTTCCTTTTAATAAACTAAAATTAATAACCTTTCACCTGGGAAATGGATGTAGCGTAACGGCCATAAACAACGGAACTGTAGTTGATACTTCAATGGGAATGACTCCGCTTGAAGGTCTCGTCATGGGAACACGATGCGGAGATATTGACCCGGCAATTGTAATACGCCTTGTTGAACTTGGAATGACAGCAAAAGAAATAGATACTCTCTTAAATAAAAAGAGTGGACTCCTCGGAGTCAGTGGAATAGGATCAAGCGATATGCGCGATATAATTTCAGCCTCAGATGAAGGAGATAAACAAGCTCTTCGCGCATTGAGAATGTTTATTGGCAGGATTGTAAAATATGCGGGAGCATACTTTGCCGAATTAAATGGAGCCGATGCAATAGTATTTACAGGCGGTATAGGTGAGCACTCCTCTTACGTTAGAAAACTTATACTCGAAAAACTCTCTTGCCTTGGTATTTATATTGATGAAAATGCAAATGAAAAATACAAAGGCACTCCTGGAATAATTTCAACGGCAGAAAGTAAATGCAAAGCAGTTGTTATGCCCACTAATGAGGAACTTATGATCGCTCGCGAAACTCTCTCCGTTATGCTTCATGAAATCCACAATCCCATTACAGAGAAAGAACAAAAAAATCAATAAAACATCTTTAAATTGAAGAACCTGTGAGACAAAATTTGCGAATTTCGCAAACTTTACATAATGGAGTTCTCTTGCATACTTCACGTCCATGAGATATTAAAAGCAATGAAAAATCACTCCAATATTCTGGCGCTAAGTTATTATTGACAAATTTTTCAATTTTTTCAGGAGAATCATTTTTATTTACATACCCCAATCTCTTCATAATCCTCTGAACATGCGTATCAACGGGAAAAGCAGGAATCCCAAAAACATGCCCGAGAATTACATTGGCTGTTTTCCTCCCAATTCCAGGCAATTTTGTAAGTTCTTCCATATTATCAGGGACATTTCCTGAATATTTTTCCACAAGTATTTTTGCTGTATCAATGAGGTTTTTAGCCTTTGCACGAAAAAGTCCTAATGGTTTTATCAACTCTGAGAATTCTGCGAAATTCGCACGTGCAATTGCTTCAGCATTAGGATATTTTGCAAAAATCATAGGCGCTATTGCATTTACTTTCTTATCAGTACATTGAGCCGATAACACAGCCATTACAAGTAACTGAAATGGATTTATAAAATTTAAGAAGCATTTAGGTTTTCCATACTTCTCAATTAAAATTCTAAAAATATAAAGCAAATCCTCTTTGTTTCTTTTAGAGTTTATACTCTTTTTCATAATTACAACAGTAATTTAAAATCCTTTCAATGAAACTTTTTTCTAATTTATTAATTTAACCTCTTATTTTTCCATAACAAATTTTATCTAATTACTTACATAAATTCTTTAAAACTCTAAATTTAAAACTTGTAATTTTTCCTTTAAACGCAAATTTAATGTGTTTAATCAAAAAATAATGAAAAAACATAAAATAAAAAATAGTAAATACTATGAAAGAAAAAGAAATTGAAATGCTAAAAGTACGTGCAGAGCTATTCTGGAAGAGAATTCGAAAAATGATTTTAACCGATTCCACGCCGTTTAATGCGAAAATCGCAAAAACTCCTGAAATGCTAAAATTCCAAGAAGCAAAAAAATTAAAATTCAAAGAAATAAAGGAAGGAGATTCATGGGGTAAAGCGTGGGATTGTGCCTGGTTCGAGCTAAACGCTGTAGTTCCAAAAAACTGGGCTGGAAAAGAAGTAGTAGCTCAAATCGAACTCACAGGAGAAGGGCTAATATTTAATTCAGCAGGAGAACCCATACAAAGCATAACAAATGGCTCTGTATTTGAAGTTGACTACAGCAAAGACCTCTGTTACCTCTTAAAAAAATGCAAAGGAGAAGAAAAAATTCAATTGTGGGTAGAAGCAGTTGGAAACCACCTTTTTGGAGTAAATCGTCATCCCGATGCCGCTCAAGATGATCCTGATAGACATGGAACATTCAATGCGGTAGCAAATAAGATGAGACTTTGCGTTTTTAACAGGGAAATCTATGATCTCTGGCTCGACCTTGAAATAGCCATTGGACTAATCAAGACAAAAGATATCCATAAAGTTCAACAACTTCGCATACTTGAAGCCGTAAACAATGCAATAGATGTATTTGCAGAGAATCCATGCAATGCAGGAAAAACACGCGATATTATCAAAAAGGAACTCTCGAGAAAAGCAACAGATTTAGACCTTACTACATATGCTGTCGGCCATGCTCATATAGATACAGGATGGTTATGGAGAGTAAAAGAAGGTATCCGTAAATGTGGCAGAACATTTGCAAGTCAGATTACATTGCTCGAAAAGTATAACGACTACGTTTTTGGGGCCTCACAGGCACAACATTATGAATTTACAAAACTTCATTATCCTGAAATTTACGAAAAAATTAAAGATTATGTCAAAAAAGGTCGCTGGGAAATTCAAGGCGCAATGTGGGTGGAAGCAGATTGCAATATAACAAGTGGTGAATCTCTTATTCGTCAGGTCCTTCACGGAAAAAACTTTTTTATGGATGAATTTGGGGTAGATGTAAAAAACCTCTGGCTGCCTGACGTATTTGGTTATTCTGCCGCATTACCCCAAATCTTGAAAAAAAGCGGAGTTGATTTCTTTGTAACTCAAAAATTATGCTGGAGTCAATTTAATCAATTTCCACATACGACTTTTATATGGAAAGGCATTGACGGTTCTGAGGTTATTTCCCATTTCCCTCCTGAAAATACATATAATGCAAACCTTAGACCAGAATCATTAATCTTTGCAAGAAATAATTTCAAAGAATCTTCGTATATAGATGAATTCCTTACTCTCTTTGGAATAGGAGATGGCGGTGGTGGTCCAAAAGAGGAATACATTGAAAGAGGAATTAGATTATCCAACCTTTATGGTGTTCCTAAAGTAAAATTTGGAAGAGCTCAAGATTTCCTTGAGAAATTACGAAAATATAAAGATAAACTCCCAAAATGGGTAGGAGAACTTTATCTTGAAGTGCATAGAGGCACTTACACGACTCAGGCAAGAGTAAAAAAAGGAAACAGAAAGCTTGAGCAAAAATTAAAAATGACAGAATTTATCTGTTCCTGCGCTCCAATTGAAAAATACCCAATAAAAGAACTTGATAGAATATGGAAAACCCTACTCGTTAACCAATTCCATGATATACTGCCAGGGTCAAGTATACATGGTGTCTATCAAGATACATGGCAACAACATGAAGAATGTCTCAAAAAATGCGATCAACTTATAGAAAAAGCCGCTAATCAAATCTTAAAGAAAGATAGCAACTCTATTACATTCGTAAATTGTCTCTCTAATGAATTTAAGGGTGTAGTAGAATTACCAGAAGATTTCAAAAACTGCCTCCAAACAGAAGATGGACAAAAAATTAATGTACAACTTGAAAATGATAGAGCAGTTGCTAAAATCGCAATTCCTCCACATAGCTACTTGACATTGAAAAAATCTGGAAATGCGGAAATCGCAGAAATTCAGAAAGGAAAATCTCTCCAGCTTGAAAATTCCCTCATTAAATGTCAGTTCAATAATGATGGCACAATAAAAAGTCTCTATGATAAAGAATACAAAAAAGAACTCATTCATGAGGGCAAAAAAGCTAATCTCTTTACACTTTACACTGATATTCCAAACAACTGGGATGCCTGGGATATTGATTTCCATTATGAAAAATCCATTGTAGCACACGCTGAACTATTAAATTCTGAATCTCTCCCTTCAGGAAATGTCAGACAAGGCATAAAGTTAAACTTTAAAATAGGCTCTTCCACAATTGAACAGGAAGTCTGGTTGACTTCTGACAGTAAAAGACTCGACTTTAAAACTAAAATAGATTGGAAAGAGAAGCATAAAATGCTCAGGGTTTCATTTCCAACAAACATAGAAAGTGATTACGCAACTTTTGAAATTCAATATGGATACATGAGACGCCCAACTCATAGAAATACCAGTTGGGATTTTGCTAAATTCGAAAGCGTTGCACATAGATATGTAGATATATCCGATCAAAATTATGGAATTGCTTTATTGAATGATTGCAAGTATGGGCACAAAGTTCTGGATAATGTGATAGACCTTAATCTATTGAGATCTCCAACAGAGCCGGATCCTGACGCAGATATGGGAATACATGAATTTACATATTCTCTCCTGCCACACAAGGGTTCTTTTGTGGAATCCGATGTTATATCAGAAGCGGCTTCTCTGAATATGCCACCTGTAATATTCGATGGTTTTTCAGCAGAAAATATAAAAGTGCCTGTTTCTATTTATTCTGAAGGAAATTCTGTTTCTATGGAAGTGTTAAAACGGGCAGAAAAAGAGGATAGCCTCGTAATAAGACTTGTTGAATTAAAAGGCTGTGAATCAGTTGCAGAACTCGAATTCTCCAATAAAAATGCGAAATTAATTGAATGTGATATAATGGAATGGAATGATTTTGGGAAAAAAATTAACTGTTCCGAAAAAGTAAAAATACAGATGAAACCATTTGAAATAAAAACATTTAAGTTAAAAAATTAATTTTTATAAATTACCTTGAAGTTATCTTGTCTATGCAGCAATCTGTATTTTGCGATTAGCGAGTGTGAGGAGGGAGGAAACGCAGAGAAAAAGCGCCGATGCAGTGACTATTCCGCCCCTCCTTATCTGCAAGAGGATTAACGATTGAAAATTTTTCTCAGAATATACGCAGTAAGTGGCAAGATAGTAAAAAAACAGTATTTTAGTCCTATCTCCAGAGTTTCTCTTCTTGCTACAGGTTTATTACTATTTGCAAAGCCACCCAATTGAATATTAACAATTGGATTGCGAATTTCGCAAAATTCAGCACCGCTTTTTGCGAGGCGATAAAAGAAATCATAATCAGCAGAAACCTTATATTTCTCATCATAAAGCCCATATTTCTCATAAGTTTTCTTTGATACAAATGATGCTGGATGGATTACAGGCATTAGAATTGGAAAAAGAATAAAGTTTTTTGGGCTGCGAAGGGTAGTTTTTCCATAATCTGAATGAAAATACGCTGATGCCAGGACAACATCACAATCAGGATATTTTGCGAATTTCGCAAGCACAAGTTCAGCTGCATCAGATTCAAGCCAATCATCACTATGTAAAATGAAAATTATTTCTCCGTTGGCGATTTTTATGCCCTGATTAATTGCCCCATATATTCCTGATTTTTTCTCCTGTTTTTCAAATATAAACTTTATACCCTTTGAGCTAAAATCATACGAATGAATTATATCATGAGTTCTATCTTCAGAACCACCATCTATGAAAATATACTCCAATGGAGCAATCCTCTGTTTCATTACTGAATCTATTGTTCTTTTTATAGTTTGCGCTGAATTGAGTGTAATAGTTATTACAGAATAGCTTTTTGGATTCATAAACTTTGATTTTTCGCTTTTAAATTTGGGTATTTTTTAAAGAATTTCAAAAAAATGAGTAAATCCCCATATTACAATAACAAAACAAAAGATAAATACAATCTCAACGAATTTCTTGTGTTTTTTGAGATAATCTTTCATTTTTTGAGGGAAGAAAATATAGAGAATGAATAACTTAAAGTATAGGAGACAGTAACCGCAGCAAAAATTAAAAGTATTGGCTCAATTGTCCAACGATGACGCATTTCCATAAAGTTTATTGTGTGCGCAATCCATATTCCAACCATCAATGCAAATAAAAATAGCATTTCCTTTTGCCATGACTTCTTCCTGAGATAGAGATAAAATCCGCATATAGATAATATAAGCAATAATACATATAAAAGCTTATATGCTATGAGGAATGACCTGGGATAGAAAAGACCTGTTTGTGGATAAAACCACCAGAAATAAAAAGATTTTCTAATTAGACCTTTAATAAATGACACAGGCTCTTCTTTTATATATTGCATTGAATACTTTTTAAAAATTCCCTCAATGGCAATTTCATCCCCTTTATTGGCATATATTTCCTCCTGCATTTTAGCAGGTTTGGTTGATAAAACTACCGTGCCATCTGGTAGATAATGCCCCCCACTTGCATTTGGATTATTACCAACCCAAAATGCTTCCCATTTATTATTTTGAGAGAAAATGAACTTATTAAATTGTGTGTAGTTTCTAATAACCCATGGCGCGTTTATTGCAAAGAAAAAAATAAAGGAAAAGAAAACATTTTTCAGTCGAATTTTTATAGAAAGTTTATTCTGTACTAAAACATAAATTACTAAAGATAAAATAAATACAGGAGTAAATGTGGCTCTTGCAAGAACAGCTAACCCTGAACTTATCCCTGATGCAATAAATGGCAAAGGGCTCGTAGAATTAAACGAAAGACAAAATAATAGGACAGAAAGATAGAAGAGCGGCACATAAAGGGTTAAATTATGCAAATATGCCACAGTATAATAATTTAATCCCGGATGTATGGCAGATAAGATACCTGATATAAATGCAATTCCTAAGTCTCGCAACAGATAAAAAGTCAGAAAGTAAATAATTACAGAAAAAAAAGTCATCAAAATAAATTGAATCACAAGCATTAATTTATGATTTATGCCAAATAGTTTATAGATGCCACAACATAAGAAAGAATATCCTGGAGCAAGTAAAGCACGATAACTTCCATATTCTCTATATTCCATTTCATAACTGCCATTTTTTAACATGTTAACAGCAAGTTGTTCATATTCCCACGTCTCTGGTTGAAAATTCTTTTTAAGGTATATAGCGATAGTTATTTTAAAAATAATGGATAGAAAGATAATAAAAGAGATGTGAAAAAAGATAATTTTTCTTTTTTGATACATAATTACTTTATACAACGATAAACATATGCAAGAGGAAAATTTTTGACCACCAAATCAGACCTCTGGACATCCGAGAAATAATCTTTTAAAGTCTTTCTGAATCTCTTTCCGGATGGTAAAAAGCAACCTTGAAAATAGGCGTAAGTAGCAAAACGCCCTCCGTCTACAAGGCAATTATGAACCTGTTTGAGTATAGAAATTTGTAGTGAAGACGAAAAAACAGCCCATGGGAGTCCTGAAATTATCACATCAGCTCTTGTTATTCCTTCAGAAAGGAGTAATTGAGTTAAATTCTCTGCTGTATCATTAATTATTTTTAAATCAGGATACTTCTTTTTGAGTCTATCATAAAAATCACGATTTAATTCTATCATCAAAAATTTAGATCCTTTCTTAAGTTTATATAAAATATGCCCTGTAAAGGCTCCACTTCCGGGGCCAATTTCAACAACAACATCAGCATTTTCAAGCCCAATAGAAGAAGTAATGGCATCTGCAAGATATGATGAACTGGGCATAATTGTGCCAACAGTAGTAGGACTTTTTATAAATTCTTTTATTATTGCAAGTTTCATAAGACAAAAAAAATAGCATAAAAAAGGATAAAAGAAAGTTTTATTTAAATGTATTTAAAATATTCCAGGATTTTTTTTGAAAGCTATTGATGAAAAAAAAACTTGAATACCTGATTTTTTCAGTATAGTTTAAAGAAAAATTTTTGTGCTATGACAAAAGTTACCTTAAATGAAATTTCAGTATCATATAGTTTAACTCCTGTTCTGAACTCAATAAATTTAGAAATATTGCCTGGAGAAATTTTTTTCCTCCTGGGGCCAAGTGGTTGCGGGAAGTCTACTCTATTAAGAACAATTGCTGGTTTGCTTAAAGCAAATAAAGGAAAGATTTTTTTTGATGATGAAGATATTACAAAGCTCCCTCCTGAGAAAAGGAATACTGCAATGGTATTTCAAAACTATGCACTCTGGCCACATATGACCGTCCTGGAAAATCTCAAATTTGCCTTATCAATTAAAAAAAAATCTAAAAAAGAAGTCGAATATTTAGCTTTAGAAACTCTGGAATTAGTGGGGATGAAAGAATTTGCTGATAGAAAACCAGGAGAACTTTCAGGAGGACAACAACAACGCACAGCCCTTGCTCGCGCTATAGTCGTAAAACCAAGAATCCTTCTCCTTGATGAACCTCTCTCCAATCTCGATGCTAAACTGAGAATTCAAATGAGAAATGAAATAAGAAAAATCTGTAAAACATGCGGTTTAACAACAATTTACGTAACCCATGACCAAAAAGAAGCTTTATCTATGGCTGACCGTATAGCTATTCTTCATAATGGAAACTTACAACAAGTAGGCTCACCTTTTGAATTATATTATCACCCTAATAATACATTTATAGCAGGATTTTTAGGGGAAACTAACTTCATTCCAGCTAAAATCATGAATATTACAGAAAATTTTGCTGCCACTGTCTCTGAAATAGGTGAATTAAAAGCATATATCTCCCCATCAATAAGTCTCAAAACAAGTGATTCGTGCATTTTATCAATACGTCCAGAATCTATAAAAATATTAGATAAAAAAATGGAAAATAGTTTTTTAGCGAAAATCACAGACAAAATATTTCTCGGAGAATATACCCAATGGAATTTTCAGTGTGGAAATTTATCTTTGATAACATTTGAACAAAATGCTCCAGAGAGAAAAAGAAATACAGATTTTTATTTATATGCTAACCCGGAAAATATAATTGCACTACCTGATGGTATCGAAAAATAATAAAATATTAACCTATTTCGAATGAAAACTTTCAGACTCTTTTTATTAGGTTTTCTTCCTATCTCAGCGTTGATAGCACTCCCCCTTTTACTCCGTCTTTCTAATCTACAACCAAATATCATGTCTCCAGACAGATCGTCCCAATACCATGAAAATCTTGTTATAATTACTCCGCACAATGAATGTATAAGGTTTGAATTTGAAATGGCTTTCAAAAGGTATATGCTGAAAAAGGAAAATATTGTAGTCTCTATCGACTGGAGAATGCCCGGCGGAACGTCAGATATTGTTAAATATATAAATGATCGTTTTACCACAGAATTCAAAACCTATTGGGAATCAATCGGAAATAAATGGGATAAAAAAGTAGCAGAATCTTTTTCAAATAATAAATTAGATAAAACCAGCGATAATATTGATCCTATCCTGAAACTTGCCCGAAAACAATTTCTTGAATCGAATGTTGGCATTGGGATAGACCTCTTTTTTGGAGGGGGGCAATATGAAATGGAAAAACAAGCTCAAAAAGGGTTTGCCGTAAATGCAGGCCTATTAGAAATGCATCCTGACTGGTTTTATGAAAATGTAATCCCTCAAAAATTCAGTGGAGAAATTTTCTATGATCCTGAAGGCAGATATTATGGTACATGTATTTCCTCTTTTGGAATCTTTTATAATCAAGATTGCATAGATTTACTCGGAATAAAGGCTCCAGAAAGATGGAAAGACCTTAGTTCAGAAAAATACTTCAACTTTCTAACTCTCGCCGATCCAACAAAATCAGGTTCTATAAATAAATGCTTCGAAATGATTGTTCAGCAAACAATTGCAAACGCAATAAAAAACTCCGGAAGGAAAACAATAGATTCTATAGAATTAGGCTGGAAGGAAGGACTTAATCTGATAAAGAAAATAGGAGCAAATTCAAGATATATCACCGATTCTGCAAGTAAAGTGCCAGCAGATGTAGCAAGAGGAGATTCAGCAGCAGGAATTTGCATTGACTTTTACGGAAGAACTCAAGCCGAATGGGCTCACCACCAGATAGGAAATAGAGCAAGGCTCAAATATGTAACCCCTATAGGGGGCTCATCCATTTCTGCTGATACAATAATGCTATTTCGAGGCGCTCCAAACAAAAAAATTGCCGTAAAATTCATTGAATTTGTCTTATCAACTGAAGGACAAAACTTATGGAATGCGATGCCGGGGACACCTGGAGGTCCTGAAAAATACGCCTTACGCCGCTTGCCTATACGAAAAGATATGTATTCTGAAGACAAGAGGGCCTTTATGAGTGACCCTGACGCCAATCCATTTTCTCCAGAGGAAGAGTTCTATTATGATCCTTCTCTGACAGCAAGATATTTTCCTCTTCTTAGAATTCTCTTCAAAGTCATGGTAATGGATCCTTTACCGGAACTAAAAAATGCATGGAAAAAAATTATCGAAAATGGAGGACCTGAAAAAAATCCACAGGCAATGAAAGAATTTGAAGCTCTCCCATTTAAATACGCAGAAGCCGATAAAGTCAATTCTTATCTCAACCCATCATCTGAAGGAAATACTCCTCTTAAAGCAATTGAAAAACAACGTGAATTATCGGAATTCTTCAGAAAACAATACCTAAAAACTGCACAAATTTTAGAAGAATTGAAAATGAAATAAACCAGCACTTACATTTTAATTGTTTAGATAAAAAAACATTAAAAGTGATTTTCAATAACAAGTTCTGATGAAGGTAATGCTCCAGAACGAGGCCATGCCTCCTTAACTGCTTTTCCAATCGCAACAAACATTGATATTACATGAT
>ERZ795060.1054-NODE-1054-length-34041-cov-4.392985_pt1 | contig 34041 bp, 22 predicted proteins | sample MGYA00375144_ERZ795060 | MGnify/ENA primary metagenome ERZ795060 (study PRJEB30189, sample SAMN05720157) | activated sludge metagenome | isolation source: anaerobic digester from wastewater treatment plant | place: Japan | collected 2015-05-15 ... | reverse complement strand
AGCCTTGGTTGATGTAGAGCATGTTGCCCGGGCTCGTCATGGGCGCCGACGCCAGGTAGATCGCCGTCACGAACCAGTCCGGGCGACCGTCGTTATTGATGTCGGCGATCGTGGTGCCCATGCCGGCCAGGTCGCGCCCCGTGCCCGAGGCGGCCGTCGCCTCGGTAAACGTACCGTTCGTGTTGTTGATGAAGTACTTGCTCGCGCCGAAGTCCGAGACCCACAGCAGCTCGGGGTAACGGTCGCCGTTCATATCGCAGAAGATCGGCGAGAAGCCCTTGGACCCCAGGAGCACCGAGCCGATGCCCGACGTATTGGTCGCGTTGACGAAGTTCGTGCCGCTGTTGCGGTAAAGGCGGTTGCGGATACTCGACGGAGAGAGCCACTCGCCGATCGCCAGGTCGAGTCGGCCGTCGAGGTTGTAGTCTCCCAGCGAAGCGCCCCAACCTCCGCCGGATGTGGGGGACGAATAACCCGCCACACCCCACGCCGCGGCCGCGTCGGTAAACGTCCCGTCGCCGTTGTTCAGCCAGAGCGAGTTGAGTCCGTACCCCGGAGTCCCGGCCTCGACCGTGGTAAACAGGTCCGGCCAACCGTCTCGGTTGATGTCGCCGACCGCGACGGCCTTGCCACGCTGGTTGCGCGCGATGCCCGCACTCGCGGCGACGTCGGTGAATGTGCCGTCGCCGTTGTTGCGAAAGAGTTTGTCAGGATTGCCCAGACCACCGAACACGAACAGGTCCTGCCAACCGTCGCGGTTGTAGTCGATCACCGCGCCGCCGCCGGACATGAACTCCAGGCTGCTGGCGGGGTCGGAAGCGTGCGAGCAAGCCAGGCCCGCGGCCGCGGTCTGGTCCGTGAACTGGGCGCTCTGCCCGTACGCGCTTCCCGCGAGACCGAGGAGCAATCCAAGAGCCCGAACAACTGCCCCGGTGCGGGGAATCGAGGGGGTTTGCATGGGCGCAATCCGCGATGACAAGGAACCCAGTCGCGGCCACCGAGCTCGCGGCGAGTTCAACCTCGAAGACCCTCTCAATATCCCGCGGATTGGCTCGAATGCAAGCGTTTGCATGGCCAGAAGAAGCGAGTTTCGTGGAATCCCGCATGGGACCGGCGAGGGGGCAGACCGAGACCCGGTCGTGCCGCTACTCGTCCTCGAAACGCCAATCCTCCATCCGCTTGCGCAACTCGCGGATGTGCAGCCTCAGGCTGTCGATCTCCAAGCGGGTCTTTTCGACCATAAGTTCGTGGTATTCCTTGCCGGCTTCGAGACGGTCCTTTTCCTCGGCCTTTCGGTCCAGTTGCGACCTGAGGAGTTCCAGCTCGGTCCCGAGCTTGGCGATCTGGAGCGCATTGAGCTGCCGGTGTTGCTCGAACATGATCTGCTCGCGTTCGAGCATGATCGCGGAGCGCTGAGCATCGGGGCCCCTTTGTCCGGGTTCGGCCAGCGCCTTGGGCGGATTCTCGACGACCACCGGTGTGTGCATGGCCCGGGACTTCAAGAGGTCCTGGGCGAGTTGGCGAGCGCGCCGGCGTTCGCGAACAGCCCATTGGGCTGTAATGGCCGCGACGACAACCGCCGCCAGCGCCGTCGCGAAGAAAATCGCGGCGGAAACATCCGCTTCGGACGCACCGAGAATGGTTGGGTTGGCGATATCCATGGTTAACGCCTGATTGTTACCCATCCGGGTGTTTCGGTGTTCGACGGCATCGAGTTTCGCGGGCCGGACACTCGTTCGACACCAAAGTCCCGTGGACGCTGGGTTTGGACCGACAGGCGGAGGCGGCTACTGTTCATCCGTATATCCGGATAAATGGATATACTCAGCGAGGCCGATAAGCCGTACACCCCGTTCGCCGAGTCGAGTTCTGGCCGCATTCAGAGGTTCCGACATGCCCAGCCGCTTTGCCCAAGCCCTGTCTCAGCGCGTTTTGGTCTGCGACGGCGCGATGGGCACGTCGATCCACAAGCTCGATCTGTCCGTGGAGCGGGACTACTGCGGGTGCGAGAACTGCACCGACATCCTCGTGAAGTCGCGCCCGGACGTCATCCAGACGATCCACGAGAGTTTCCTGAAAGTCGGGGCGGACTGCGTCGAGACCGACTCCTTCGGAGCGAGCAAACTCGTCCTGGGTGAGTTCGGTTTGACCGAGCAGTGCTTCGAGCTCAACAAACGCGCGGCCGACGTCGCTCGCGCGGCGTGCAACGTCCACCACACCGCCGACAAGCCGCGCTTCGTGCTCGGCTCGATCGGTCCCGGAACGCGTCTCGTCACGCTCGGGAACACGGACTGGGGCGCGATGTTCGACTCGTACCTCGAGCAGGCGCGCGGGCTGCTCGCCGGCGAACCGATGAAGGGCACGGACAACCGCCACGGGGTCGACGCGTTCATCATCGAGACCTGCCAGGACCTGCTCCAGATCAAGTGCACGATCAACGCCGTGCTCGCGGCGCTCGCCGAGCGGAATCTGAGCACCGACGACGTACCGATCCTGGTCTCCGTGACAATCGAAACGACGGGGACGATGCTGCTGGGCACGTCGATCGAGGCCGCGGCGGCGGCGCTCAGCGGCTACCCGATCCTGTCGCTGGGCTTGAACTGCGCCACAGGCCCGACGGAGATGAGCGAGCACGTGGCGTGGCTCGGGCGTCATTGGAACAGCGGGCGGCGGATCAGTGTGATGCCCAACGCCGGCCTCCCCGTGCTGCACGAGGGCCGGACCGAATACCCGCTCACCCCCGCGCCGTTCGCCCAGGCCATCGCCAGGTTCATCGAGCATGACGGCGTCAACCTCGTCGGCGGCTGCTGCGGCACCACGCCCGAGCACATCGCGGCAGTCGTAGCGGCGGTCGACGGGCTCGGCCGGGCCCGCCGCGACGTCGAGAAGCGCCCCGCCAGGGCCGCCGTCACATCGCTGTACCAGCCCACCGAGTACCGGCAGGACTCGAGCTTCCTCATCGTCGGCGAGCGGATGAACGCGTCGGGGAGCAAGAAGTTCAAGCAGCTCCTCGAAGCGGAGGACTGGGACGGCATCATCTCGCTGGCGCGCGAGCAGATGCGTCACGACGGTGCGCACGTGCTCGACCTCAATGTCGACTACGCGGGGCGCGACAACGCGCGCGACATGGGCGAGATCGTCCGGCGGCTCGTCCGCCAGGTCGACGCGCCGCTCATGCTCGACTCGACCCAGACCCGCACGCTCGAGGCCGGCCTGTCGCACTGCCCCGGCAAGTGCCTGATCAACTCGGCCAACTTCGAGGACGGCGAGCACAAGTTCGACGAGATCTGCCGGCTCGCCAAGACCTACGGCGCCGGGCTGGTGATCGGCAGCATCGACGAGGACAAGGAAGCGTCGATGGCGCGCACGGCGGAACGCAAGCTCGCCATCGCGCAGCGCGGGTTCGAGCGTGCAACCCGGGTGCACGGGCTGTCGGGCGCGGACCTGCTGTTCGATCCGCTCGTCCTGCCGATCTCGACCGGGCTCGAGAGCGACCGCCGGTCCGCGCTCGAGACCATCGAGGGCGTCCGCCGCATCTCGCGAGAACTCCCCGATTGCCAGACGACCGTGGGGCTTTCGAACATCTCGTTCGGTCTCAAGCCCGCGGCCCGGGTGGTGCTCAACAGCGTCTTCCTGCACGAGCTGCGGGAGGCGGGGCTCACGAGCGCCATCCTGCACATGAGCAAAATCCTGCCCCGGAACAGAATCGAGGACGCGCACTGGAACGCCGCCCTCGATCTGATTTATGACCGGCGCAGCGCCGCGCGGGGGGGAACGGGCCAGCCGGTGCTGATGCTCGGCGGCACGCCCGCGCCGGAGGCCTACGACCCTCTGCAGGTGTTCGTCGAACTCTTCAAGGACGCCGCCCAGGGCGGCGCCGCGGCGGTGCAGGCCGAAAAGAAGCCGGTGTCGCTCGAGGAACGGCTCCGCGCGCACATCATCGACGGCGAGAAGCAGGGGCTCATCGAGTCGCTGGAGGAGGCACGCCGGCGGTTCTCGCCGCTGGAGATCATCAACGACCACCTGCTCGACGGCATGAAGACCGTCGGCGAACTCTTCGGCTCGGGCCAGATGCAGTTGCCCTTCGTCCTGCAGTCGGCCGAAGTCATGAAGATGGCCGTCGCGCACCTCGAGCAGTACATGGAGCGCGCCGAGGGCCAGACCAAGGGCAAGATCGTGCTCGCGACCGTGAAGGGCGACGTGCACGACATCGGGAAGAACCTGGTCGACATCATCCTGACCAACAACGGCTACACGGTCTACAACCTCGGGATCAAGCAGCCGATCTCGGCGATCCTCGACAAGTGGAAGGAGACCGGCGCGGACGCTGTCGGCATGTCGGGGCTGCTCGTCAAGAGCGTGAACGTCATGGAAGAGAACCTGCACGAGATGCGGGCGCTGGGGCTGAACGTGCCCGTGCTCCTGGGCGGGGCCGCGCTCACGCGGCACTACTGCGAGAGCCACTTGCGCGCCCAGTACTCGGGCGAGGTCTTTTACGGCAAGGACGCGTTCGAGGGTCTCTCGACGATGGACGCGATCGTCGGCGGGGCGACCGGTCGGCTCGTGGAGGAGATCGACGCGAGGCTCTCCAAGCGGACAGCCGCGGAGGAAACGGTCGCCCGCAGCCGCGCCGACCAGGCGCGCCGCCAGGACGAGTTCGCCCGCGGCAAGGCCGCGGAAGGCGAGGCCGGCGGTGGTCGTGGCGGTGTGCTCGTGCGCGAGCGTGTGCGGTCCGATGTCGCTCCGCTCGGGCCGGGGGAGATCCCCGTGCCCGCGTTCTTCGGCACGCGGGTCGTGACCGACATCCCGCTGGACCAGGTGTACGCCTTCATCAACCCCGTCGCGCTCTTCCGGGGCCAGTGGCAGGTGAAGAAGGGCGCGCTCTCCGACGACCAGTACGAGGCGATGCTCGAAGACAAGATCCGGCCCATCTTCGATGCGCTCAAGGCCCGGTGCCGCGACGAGCGGATCCTGCAACCCGCCGCGGTGTACGGCTATTTCCCGTGCAACAGCGACGGGGACGACCTGATCGTGTACGACCCGGCGCCGCTGGCCAAGGACGCAGGCGCGTTCCAAACCGCCGCGCCGAGCTCTCTGCGAGAGATCGAACGCTTCACGTTCCCGCGTCAGGCGGACAAACGCCGCCTGTGCATCTCGGACTTCTTCCTGCCTGCGGAGAGCGGCCGCGTGGACGTGCTGGGGATGCACTGTGTGACGATGGGTCGGCGCGCCAGCGAGGAGGCGCAGCGTCTGTTCAAGGCCAACGATTACACCAACTACCTGTACCTGCACGGGCTGGGGGTCGAGACGGCCGAGGCGCTCGCCGAGTTCTGGCACAAGCGCATGCGCCAGGAGATGGGCATCGCGTCCGCCGATTCGCCCCGCGTCAAAGAGCTTTTCACGCAGCACTACCGCGGCTCGCGGTACAGCTTCGGGTACCCCGCCTGCCCGGACATGTCGGACCAGGAGCGGCTGTGGCGGCTCATCGACCCGACGCGCATCGGGTGCGTCCTGACCGAGAACTGGCAGATCGACCCGGAGCAGTCGACCAGCGCGCTGATCGTGCACCACCCCGAGGCCAAGTACTTCAACGTGTGAGCGGGCGTCCCGGGCCCGGAAGTCTCAGGCCGCGTCGCGCCGCGCGCGGATGCGTCCGCAGATCGAGAGCAGGTCCTGGAACGTCTTCATGCACTCGGCGATGTCGCCCGAGGCGCTGATGGAGGTATAGGCCGTGTTCGCGGCCTCGGCGATCTGATCGAAGCCGAACATCGGCGCCGAGCCCCGGATCTGGAACGCGACGCGCCGACACGTCGCGGTGTCGCCCCGCATCATCGCGCCGGAGATCTCCTGGCAGTACTTGCGGACCTCATCGATGAAGTTCGGGACCAGCGGCGTGGTCGGGTCCGCGGCGTCGAGGTTCGTGTAGATCAGGGCGCCGCTCGTCGGGCTCTTGGCGTCGGCGAGCAGGAACTCCGCGATGGCGCTGAGCAGGCGCTGGCGTTTGAAGGGCTTGGGGATGACGCTGTCGGGCGTCGCCGACCCCTGCGGCAGCCGCGACTCGATCGACCCTTCCGCGGACACCAGAATCATCGGCGTGTGGTTCCCCTGTTCGCGGAGCTTGCCGAGCATCTCGATGCCGCTGAAATCCGGCAGGTCGTAGTCACAGATGATGATGTCGACGTCCTTCTCGGCCCGTTTCAGCCCTTCCGCGCCGGTGTTCGCGGTGATGACGTCGAGGTTTGTGTCGGCGAGGTACTTGCGGAACAGCACGCGGTCGAGCTCGGAGTCCTCAACGATCAGCACCGTGCCCTGCAGGTTCTCCGGCTTCACGCTCTCGAGGATCAGCGAGTTGTCCGCGGGATCGATCTCCAGCACCTCGCGGACGTCGAGCGGCTCGTCGAACTTCACCGCGACCTCGTGCACCTTGCCCGTGCGGTGCAGACAGCGGATCACCACCCCCTGGACCTCCTTCACGACCTGGAAGCGGCAGGGGAGCTGCGCCACGCACCGCGTGCCCGGGTGCACGTACGCCGAGTGCAGGATGGACATTCCGCCGCCGGAAATGTTCCGGCAAGCGTACTGCAGTTCGGTGATGATGCCTCCCGGGTGCGACATCTTCACGCGGATGGGCACGCGCTCGAACGGCCACCGCCGGAAGTGGCGCTGCGCGTTCGGCGGCTGACTCTTGTTGCTCTGCTCGAGTTGATTGCGGAGCGCGTCGATCTCCTGCCGCGGCATGCGCAGCGTGCAGTCGAACGGCTTCTCCGGCGTCTTGATCTTGGACTTGTTGGGGGTAGAGGGAGGCATAGCGTCTCGGCGCCGCGGTGAGGCTTGCCGTTCCGCCGGTCGGCGCGGCCGGCCTTGGTGATCGGTTACCCCGGGGTGTGCGAGAACTCGCACGCGGCCCCCGTGTCTTGACGGGTCTGTCCGGTTGAGGCTTATGTCGCCTGTGCGGCAGGAAGGCGGCCAGGGTTTGTTATCGGTCGGCGCCCGCACCGGCCGGCCCGCCCGCGGCCTCGCGCGACGTCGCGACGAGCCGGCGGGCGTGCTCCAGCGCCCCCCGCACGTGGCGGAGCGGACGGATCTGCGAGTTGATGACCGCGCGGACCACCAGCGACCGGTCGAGCACATACGTCACCCGTCCGGGAAGCAGCCCGAGCGTTCGCGGTACGCGCCAGAGCGTGCGCACCGCGTCCTGCTCGTCCGCCAGCAGCGTGAACGGCACGCGGTGGCGCCCGGCGAATGCGTGAAGGTCCGCCACCGTGGCGCGGGTGACGCCCACGACCCGGACCGCTCCCCCGGGGCCGGCCTGCTCGGCCCCGGACAGGGCCGCGAACTCCGGCGAGGCGTCACGAAACGCGCAGGTCTCGGCGGTGCATCCTCGCGTGTTGATGCGCGGGAAAAAGTACACTACCGAGACACCTCCCCGCAGCGAAGAGAGCCGGAAGAGTCGGCCCTGCTGGTCGGAGAGTTCGAAGCCGGGGGCTTCGTGCCCGATCTTGGCGCCCTCGACGATCTCTGTTGATGCCTGTTGCGGAGCCATGGCGTTCATCCCCGATGGAATGGAGAGGAAGCAAATCCGCGAGCCCGGCTCACTGGCCCAGTGCGCGGAGAACGACCGTTGCGTACGAGCCTCGGGGCAGGTCGAACTCGACCGTGCGCTTCATGCGTCGGCGTGCGTTCGAGAGTTCGTCGGGCTCCGGCGCACCGATTCGGAACGAGGCCGCACGGACGAAGACGGGTCGCATCGCCTCGCCGAAGAAAGGCCTCCGAAGCCCCGGGATGCGGAGCGACGAGAGCTCCACGCCTTCCGCGACCAGCGCCTGGGCCGCGGCTCGGCGCCACGGCTCGATCAGTTCGCTCTTGGCGCACAGCACCGGGATCTCCAGCGCGGCGTGCTCCGGCGGGACCGCCGCCGCGGCGGGGAAGAGCATCTCGCCGAAGGCGTCGGTCGAGTGGATCAGTCCGGGGGTGTCGGACGCTTGAATGCCGGCCGCGTCGCCGCGATCCTTCTCCGGCGTCGGCCGAGCCGTCATCCGCACGAAGCGGCGCACGGTCTCGTTCCAGAGGTGCGACTGGTACGCCTCGACGTACATCTGCTGCAGGAACGCCGGCAGGCGCGTGAAGGCCTCTCGCGGTTCTTCGCCCGAAGCCAGGGCCTCGATCGGCGCCCGCTCCGGGCAGCGGGGAAGTTCCTGCGCGAGTTTCTTCCAGTCTCCCCAGTGCTGCGCGGCGAGGCGCGTGAATCGCCGGGTCTTGCCCGTGTCCTTGCGTGCGGGCGTCGCAATCGCCAGTTGCAACGCGCCCTCGAAGTCGCCCGCGATGAGGCGCGTCGCGACAAAGCCCTGCTTGTGCCGCGCACTGCCGAAGCGCTGCGCGCCGAAGTAGTTGGTGATCAGCAGTGTGTCCGGTGCGATCGACAGGAGGCCGGCGCGTCGCTCCATCTCGGCCGAGCTCTGCTTCGAGAGATCGCGGACGACGATGGTGAAACGGTTAGCCTCGATCGCCCCGGCCTGCACGGGTGATTCGACGAACCCGAGACGTTCGGCGGACGCGAACGCTCCCGACCCGTCGGCCGCGCCGGGCCCGATGTCGGCCCGCGCTGGCAGACGCCGCGCCTCGTCGCCCGAGCGCGTGCGGACCGTGACGTGCTGAACGGTCAGCGCGTGTTTGTCCTTGAGGCCGGCGTATTCGATCATGCCGGACTTGACCCCGAGCGCCCTGGCCAGTCGTGACACGGCCTCCGGAGTGGTCATCGACGACTTGGTGAGCCGGTAGAGCGCGCATCCACCCTCCGCCGGACACTCGTCCATCAGGCGCTGCACGTTCAGACGTTCTTCGACACGGAAGTCGGCGGGCTGCCGGCGGATCGTCATGGCCGAGCGTAGCTCGGATTGTCTCGGCCAAGCGTCTCGACCGACTCGCGTGCAGTTCAGCGGCGCGTGGAGCCGGCGCGCCCGTCGGGCTGCGAAGGTCCTTTCGCCACCAGCGAATCGCTCAGCAAGCGGAGGGTCGGGCCGCGAGCGGCCTTGCCCGCGACGACCCACGCGGCGGTCTGGCCGTCGGCACTCCGCCCGATCCACACCACCGCCAGCGGCGCGCCGACGCCGGTTCGATCGTTGAGCCACTCCACGATGTTCTGGCGCGCGGCGGGCGTTCCCAGCCCTTCCAGCCCGATCGTCGCCCGCAGCTCCGCGACCACTTCCGTTTCGGACGGGTCGTGCGTGTCGCCGGCCTCAACCACGGTCCCGCCGGACGATGTCGGGTCCGTGCCGGTGCCTCCGTTGTGCTCCACTTCGCCGCGGAGTTGAAAGCCGGCGCCGGCCAGGGCTTCGAGCCGGCGTTGCGTCTGATCCCGGGCGGGCTGCTCGTAACTCGCGGGGTCGCGCAGCACCAGCAGGATCCGCTGGTCGTCGGCGGGTCGATCGGCGCGGGCCTCGCGCCGCCAGGCCGACAGGTCGGCGTCCGGGGCGCCGACGATCCAGGCCCGGTCGGGTGTGTCGCCCGTCGGCGAGCGGTCCAGGTCGTCGGTCGCGACCGCCCGAGCCTGCGGCGCCGAACCGCGCGGGCTGAAAAGAAGGAACAGCCCACCCGCCGCCGGGATCGCGATGAAGATCAGGCCCAGGAGCGCGACGACGCCCGCGATGAGCAGGCCGCGATTGACTCCGGCGGGCTCGAAGGAGCCGCGTCGCCCGTCGATGTGCTTCTGGATCCGCTCGCGGCGTGCGTTCATCCGAGCGCGGGCGCGGACGAGTTGCTCGGCGGCGGTCGAACCGGGGATCGAGCCGGCGGGCCGCGGCGAGCCCGCCGCCGTGACGGGCCGCACGAACGGAGAAACACCCGCGTCGGGGTTGGCGACGCCGGGTTCGATGCCCCGGATGCGGTAGCGTCCGCTCCACCAGTTGGTGACGTCAATGACCGGCTTGCCGTTGGCGGCGGGGTGGCCCTGAGGGCCCGCGGCTCCGAAGCCTGGCCCGGCGGTCGGCCCTTGATTGGCGCCGAAGCCCGGCGGGACTGGCGAGCCCGCGGCGGGTGACGGCACGCCCAGTGCGGCGGGCGCCGCGCTGGATGAAGCGGAGCCGGGGCTCAGTGACGGTCCGTGTCCTTCCCATTCGTGAGCCGGCGGTGGGGGGCTCGAACGCGTCGGTGAGGCCGAGTCGACCGTGATCGCCGCGGCTTCGGCGGCGCCCAGGCCCGCGCGCACACTCGGCAGGTCGGCGGGACGGAGCGCGAACGGGTCGGCGCTCGCGAGGATCGATTCGAGGTCGGCGAGCATCGCGCCCGCGGTCTCGTAGCGCTTGTCGTAGTCGGTCATCGCGCGTCGGACCACCCACCGCACCGACTCGGGGCAGCGCTTGGAGATCTGGCTGAGCCCGCCGTGCGCGGGGAATGAGTTCTCCAGCACGGCGTAGAGCACAGCGCCGACCGCGTAGATGTCGAACTTCGCGCCGTCGACCTCGTGCACCTTCGCGCCGCGGAGCGCCATCCGCACCATCTCCGGATCGCGGAAATACTCGGTTCCGTGCGTCGTCAGCGTCAGGCTCGATCGCAGCGGTGTGATCAGGCCGAAGTCGACCAGGTGCGCTCGCCCGGCGGAGACGATGACATTGTCGGGCTTGACGTCCTTGTGCCACAGCCCGCCGGCGTGGTACAGGGTGAGTGTTTTGAGCAGGTCCGCGCCGTACGAGATCGCCTCCCGCAGACCCTTGTCGTCGAGTCCGCCGGGGGGGCCCGACGCGTGCATCCGCTGAGTCACCAGCGAGAGCGAGTCGCCCGGCACGTACCGGGTGATGTAGTAGAACCGTTCGTTCGACAGTTCATGCTCGAGGATCAGCCCCAGCCGTTTCGCCGCGGGCAGGGCCCGGCTCTCCCGGACGATCTGCGGGAGCGTGCTCCCGTCGCGCAGCGAGAAACTCTTGATGACGACGCGGTCCACGCCGGTCATGCCCTGGCGGGTCAGGGCGCCGAGTTTCTGGATCGTCGGCTTGGCGATATAGAGCTTGCCGCCCGACCCGCCCCCGGGCAGCGATCCGACGATCTCCCAGCCTTCGAAAAGGCCGGTTCGGGCGGGCGGCGCGTCGGCGCTGGGCGCGGCTTCGAGCGCCGCCGGGACGCGTTGCTCGAGCCCCTCGGTCAACGGCGAAAGTCCGAGCAAGCGCGCCGGGTTGCCGATGACCAGCCTGAACAGCGAACCGATGAACGCCTTGGACTCGCCCTCGATGGCACGCCCGTAATGGGCCGCGGCCGACCATCGCCCGATGAGCACGTTCACCAGCGCAATGGGCACGAAAACCAACCCGGTGATCACCGCCCCGACGACACGCAGCAGGTCCCCGATCTCGGCGGACAGAAAGCGGAACACGTGCCGTACGAACCGCCCGACGAGGCCGAACGCCGGCGCGACGACGAACGCGATCAGCAGGATCGCCAGCACCATGACCGCCAAGCCGCCCGCGATATAGAGCAGCAGACCCGGGGTTGAACTGACCGCTACCTGGCCCAGCCCTGTCATGTTCCTCTCGCCTGCGTCGATCGAAGAGCCGCCCGCGACAGTCCTCGCCGCCCGGAACTAGCGCTCGTCGATCAGACGCTCCCGGTCCCGGAGTTCCATCTGCCGGCGGTAGATCTCTCCGACGGCCTCGTCGAACAGTGCGTCGGCCTGCCCGTCGAGGCTGACGGCCGCCGGCGCGGCATCGCGGACGCGATCCCGGTCATCGCTCTTGCTGGGATTCAGCCTCAGCCCGTTTCGCTCGGCCTCCTGCAGTTCGTCATCCGAGAACGAATAGGTGGCGATGACCTCGCGCAGCCGGATCCGCAGCGCATCCCGCACGCGGGCAAGCCTGCGGCTCACCGTCGGCTCGCTCGTGCCCATCGCTTCGGCGACCTCCTTGCCGCTCTTGCCGTCGAGCACCCGCAACCGGAAGATCGAGAAGTCCATGAACTCGCACTGCTTCTCAACCAGGCGGATGGCCGCCTCGACCTTGGCGCGGAACATCGCGGCCTCGTACTCCTCGTCGACGCGGGCGTCGCGGGCGACCATCCACTGCTCGTCGAGCGAGGCGGGACGCTTGGCCCCGCCGCCGCGCTTCTGGGCCGAGCGGCGGTCCATCTCGTCGCCGAGCACGTGCTTGGCGATCGCGAGCAGCCAGGTGGAGAACCTCGCGCCCTTCTCCGGCTGGTAACGGTCGATGGAATCCGACAGCGCGGCGAGCGTTTCCTGCGACAGGTCGCGGACCGTCTCGGGACCGATTCGCCCGCGACCCCACTTGGTGAGCTGGGCCCGCAGCACCGGGCCGAAGGTCTCCCACAGTTCATACCACGCGGCCTGGTCGTTGGCGCGGAGGCGGTTGATGAAGGTGGTGGTGAGTTGATTGAGCATCGGGAGCCGGGCACACGGGCGGCGAAGCGAACACGTGGCGATGAAAGTCTAACGCCTCTGTCGGCGTTCCGCACACGCCGGTCGCCGCCGACCGCGGAGTTCTCGGCGAAAAACCGGTGTGAAACCCGGCGGCGTCCCTTCCCAACAACTCCGCGTGCTGCGCCCCGGTGCGCCCCGGAGAACGGCGGACCAGGCGGGCGAGGTTGCGGCCCGCGGCCGCGCACAAACCAGGAGGATTGTCATGGCCTGCTGCTCACGCTCGTTGTTCCGGATCGGTCTAATCGGGGCGCTGGTGCTCGGCGCTGGGGTGGCCGTCGCCGGCCCCGAGCGCATCAAGGCGCTCTTCGCCCAGACGCGCGAGTCGATCAACGCCAAGATCGACGAGAACATCACGGATCCTGTCGCGCTCCGGGCCCAGCTCAAGGACCTCGAGTCCCAATACCCCAAGCGTCTCGCGGAGGTGCGGGGCGACCTGGCCAAACTGCGCGAGCAGGTGGCCCAGCTCAACCGCGACCTATCGGTGTCCAACCGCGTCGTGCAGATGGCCGAGAGCGATTCGCAGAAACTCTCCGCCGCGATCGACCAGGGGCGCGTCGCGTCCATCCAGAGCGCCTCGGTCGAGACGGGCGAGACGACCCGGGACGTGCTCATCGTGTTCAAGAATGAGAAGATCGATCTGAGCACCGCCGAGACACGCCGCAACCAGATCGACGCGACGCGCAACGCGTACGCGAGCCGTGCCGCGGACATCCAGCGCGACCTGGGGTACCTCGGCCAGCAGGAACGGCAGCTTGTGTCGCTCGTCACGCGCCTGGAGACCGAGTACACGAGTTTCCAGACGCAGGTCTTTGATCTCGACCGCCAGATCGACGCGATCGGGCGGAACGACCGGATGATCGCGATCATGAAAGACCGTCAGGGGACGCTCGAGGAGCAGTCGCGCTACCGCGCCGCGAGCCTCGATGCGATCCAGACCAAACTAGCCGACATCCGAGCGCGACAGGAAGCGACGCTCCAAACCCTCGCCAAGAGCACCGAGCGCTACGGCTACGAGCAGGACGCCAAGGCCGCACTCGACCGCGAGGCCGCCCAGGGGATCAAGCCCGGGCAGGCGATGCCGACGCGCCAAGGGCCCAGGGCGCTCGAGATCGACGCCGAGCGCGCGGCCCAGGAGCAGTCAATCCAGGGACCGAACGCGGTCGGGCCGCAGTCGCCGGCCGCGGCCGATTCCAAGTCGCCGGACTCCAAGGTGAGCATGCGGTAGGTCGCTCAACAGGCGACAAACCGCGGTTGCGCGACGAAACGCACCCGCTCACCTTCCCACGAGCGCGGGCACGGCGTAGAGCCGTGCTCGCCGCGTTTTCGCAGCCGGTCGCTCCGGCTAGCGTGAGACTTCGATTCCCACGCCGCCCTCGTGATGCCGAACGACGGGTTCCGCATCCCGAACGAACTCGATCGCAACGACGTCGATCCGCATGGGGCGGGCGTGCCATCCGTTGGCGTTGCGCAAACGCCGCAGCACGCGACGCAGTTGGCGGCGCTTGCGCACCTGCACGCTGGCCTCCGGCGGCGGCTGCGGTGGATCTTCTGGTCGCACGCGCCGCGACTTCACTTCAACGAGCACGATGGTCTCGCGGTCGGGCGCGAGCGCCAGCAGATCGCCCTCGCCGCCGCGCACCCGCAGGTTCCGACCGAGAATGCGATAGCCTTTCTTCTTCAGGTATTTCGCGGCGAGCGTCTCGCCTTCGTGACCCAGCGGATCGCGCTTGGACGGACCGCCCAACAGCCCGTGCATGAACTCGCGGAGCGCCCAGGTAAAGCCGCTCCGGCGCGCCGGGGTCGGACTTGTCCCGATCGTTCCGTCATCGACCGCTTGCGCCATCGCTCAACTCGTCTTGCCGGCGATGTAGCGCTGGGCCGCGATCTCCAGCAGGAGCTGCGTCATCGCCTCGATGTTCGAGAAGCTCCCGCGTTCGAGGAGACGCACGAAGTAGCGGTCCGACTCGGTGCGGAACTTGCGTTCGCGCAGGCCGCGCTCGATCTCGACCTGGGCTTCGTAGAGCGAGACGCCTTCAGGCTTGTCCAGTGCGCTGTACCGGATCCACGCCGCGTGGTCCTTGGTCTCCAGCGGCCCGACGATCTGGCCCACGCTCATCATGCGTGCGGCGTCGTTGAGTTCGCGGATGCCGACGATCTCCGTCGAGGCCAGATCGGTCGCGACCCGGGCGGTGATCTCGCCGGACTTGTCGCGGAGGAACTGGTTGTCGGCCGAAGCGGCGGCCCGGTCGTATTGGCCCGACGCGATCGCGTCCTTCACCCGTGCGATCGCCTCGGCGTCGCCCTTGTTGACCCAGATCATGTTGAAGCGGGCGATGGACGGCGGCTGGTACTTCTCGATCTGCCGGTCGTACTCCAAGCGCACCTGCCGCCACGGCACCACCACGCGCGGGGTGATCTTGGATCGAAGTTCGAACTCGATGAGCTCGCGGTCCAGACGGTCCTGCGCCTCTTCACGCAGCGAGCGTCCGGTGGTGCTCTGCAGCGCCTCGTCGGCCTGCAGCGCCGAACCGCCCTGGGCCGAGACGATGTTCTCCTGCAGTTTGCCGAGGAAGTACAGAAGGCCCTGGCGCTGCTCGCGGGTGAGATTCGATTGCGCTTCGGCCAGCACCAGTTCATCCTTGATCCGGGCGACGAGCTGACCCTGGATCAGCGGTCGGGCCTCGCGGAGCCACGCCCGAGTGTCCGGGTTCTGGGTCGCCAGCGCGCGGAGTCGGCCGTCGAGCGGCTCAAGAATCTGCGAAGCCAGCACCGGGCGGCCGTTAATCTGCCCAACCTTCGATTCGACGATCACCGATCCGCCGACCTGCGAGGCGGCGCTCGAGAACGTGGAGTCCGGTGCGTCCGGCGCCGTTCCCGAGCGCGGGCCGCCCGAGCCGCCGGCGACAACAGACGGGCTGAGATTCAGCAGGTCAGCAGCGTCGGCCGCTCCGCTCGCGGGCCGGGAGGCATCCGCCCCAGGCTGGGCGGCAGCGGCGGTCGTCGCAACCGGTGCTCCCGGTGTTCTGTGGGGCGCGGCGGGCTCCAGCGCCGCCGGGCGCGCGTCCTCCGCTGCATTCGTCAGTCCCAGGAAATCGGCGGCGCTCAGCGCTTCTCCCCGGCCCGAACTGTCGGCGTGGCTCGATGAGCAGCCGGAGAGCGCAGCCAGACTGATGGCGCCGCCGACCGAGGCGAGGAGAGCAACGGGAATGGCGGCGCGCGTTCGTGCAGTCGTCATGTCGTGGAGCCTTCCTTGCCCTCGTGCCGGCGTTCGTCCGGACCCCCGTTTCGTCAGGGGAGGATACCCAAACGAAGCGTGAATCGCACGGGCTGTCGCCTATACTCGATCGGCGGCGCACGACTCGCCTCGCCGCCCGTCAGGAGTGCGTATCCCCATGTCCGAAAGTCGCCCCGAGCAGCCCAAGATCATCGTGGATTCGGACTGGAAAGCGCAGGCCCAGGCGGAAAAGGAACGCCTGGCGGCGGCCGAGCGCGAAAGGGCTCAGAAGGCCGCGCCCAAGGCGTCGGTCTCGATTCCGGGCGTAGGGGGCGAGGCTCATCCGGACGCGGAAGGGGAAGAGGGACCCCTCGAAGCGAACTTCAAGGCGCTGCTCGGCACACTCATCACGGGCGCCCTGACGTACATGGGCGCTTTCCCGGACCCCCAGACGGGGCGTGCGATGGTCGCCCCGGAGTATGCCCGGTTCCACATCGACCTTCTCGCCGTGCTGCAGGAAAAGACCAAGGGCAACCTGGCCAAGGAAGAAGAAGACTACCTGAATCAGGCGCTCAACGAACTGCGAATGCAGTTTGTCGAACTGATGAAGGCGGTGACCGCGATGGCGATGAAGCAGGAGGCCCAGCGGGCGACGGGCGGGGGCGCCCCGGGTGCAGGTCTCGACCCGGCTCAGGCTTCCCAGCGTCTCCGCGGCGGTTGATCGCCGGCTTTCACGCGGATTGGACACGCTCTCGGGTTGGGGGGTTCATGGTCGGAGGGGCGGGGACAGAGGAACGCGCGACGTGACGACCGCACCTTCGCCCGCAGCCACCGACGCCGCCAAGCCCTGGTTCGAGCGCAACTACTTTCTGCTCCGGCGCCTCCACTCCCTGACCGGGATCGTGCCCGTCGGCGTCTTCCTGCTTTTCCACCTGACGACCAACGGGTCGGTCGTCTGGGGCTTGGCCGATTCGCGCAAGCAGGTGTACGGCGACGCGGGCATCGCGACCTTTCAGCATGAAGTCGATTTCATTCACTCGACGCCGTTCCTGCTCCTGATGGAGGTCTTCGGGATCTGGGCGCCGCTGGCGTTCCACACGGCGCTCGGCGTGTACTACGCCACGACCGGGCGCCCCAACGTGCGCCACTACCCCTACCCGGACAACTGGCGCTACACGTGGCAGCGCATCACCGCGTGGGTGGGGCTGTTCTTTATCTTCTGGCACGTCGCGACGCTCCGCTGGGGCTGGACGATCCTGATCCCCGCGAACTGGGGCGCCGAGCCGGGCAAGGCGATGGTGTGGGACGCCGATTTCGCCGGTTCGTCCATGGCCGCGATCATGCAGGGGTCGAGCAATGGCATGACCGGGCTGGGCGCTCTGATGACGGTCGTCTACGGCATCGGTGTCGCGGCGGTGGTCTTCCACTTGGCCAACGGTCTGTGGACCGCGGCGATCACGTGGGGCCTCACCGTGAGCGACTCGGCGCAAAGGCGCTGGGGCCGCGTGTGTTTGGCGCTGGGTGCGGGTCTCATGGCCCTGGGCCTGGGCTCAGTCGTCCGCTTCGCGACGCTCAACGTTGAGCACGCACGCCAGACCGAGATTCGGCTCAAGCAGTTGCACGCCGAGCCCACAGTGCCCGGGCCGCGGGCATGACGACCTTCTCGTCGCTTCGTTCGCTTTCCGCCCCGTTCCGTTCAGCGATTCTTCAAGCACACAGGTAACCGAGCCATGGATCAACGAGTCATCGTCGTCGGCGGAGGGTTGGCGGGCCTGGCGGCCTCGGTTCGCATCGCCGAGTCGGGCGTCAACGTCGACCTCTTCTCGCTCGTCCCCGTGAAGCGCTCGCACTCGGTGTGCGCCCAGGGCGGCATCAACGCCTGCAACGAGGTCGCGCGTCAGCAGGGGTACAGCGAGTACGAGCACTTCGACGAGACGATCTACGGCGGGGACTTCCTCGCGGACCAGCACCCCGTGCTCGAGATGGCCAACTGGGCCCCGCGCATCATTGACCTGCTCGACCGTATGGGCGTGCCGTTCAACCGCACGAACGAGGGTTTCCGCGACCTCCGCCTCTTCGGCGGTTCGCTCTTCAAGCGCACGCACTTCGCCGGCGCAACCACCGGCCAGCAACTCCTGTACGCTCTCGACGAGCAGACCCGGCGGTACGAGGTCGAAGGCAAGGTCACCAAGTACGAGTTCTGGGAGTTCCTCTACCCGGTCATCGAGAACAACCGGTGCGTGGGCGTCGTCGCACAGGACATGCGCACGATGCAGATCCGCGCGTTCCGGGCCGACGCGGTGGTCATGGCGACCGGCGGGTGCGGGCTGGTTTACGGCAAGAGCACGAACTCGGTCATGTGCAACGGCGCCGCCGCCGCCCGGTGCTTCCAGGCCGGCGTGTGGTACGGCAACCCGGAGATGATCCAGGTCCACCCGACCGCCATTCCCGGCGCGGACAAACTGCGCCTCATGTCCGAGTCCGCCCGAGGCGAGGGCGGACGCGTCTGGGTTCCCCGCCGCAAGGGCGACACGCGCGACCCCAAGAGCATCCCCGACGCCGAGCGGTACTACTTCCTCGAGGAGAAGTACCCCAAGTACGGCAACATCGTGCCGCGCGACATCGCGACGCGCGAGATCTTCGACATCTGCGTAAACCAGGGCATGGGCGTCAACGGCGAGCAGTGCGTCTACCTCGACCTGACGCACCGCGACCCCGAGTATCTCACCCGCAAGCTCGGCGGCATCCTCGACATCTACCAGAAGTTCGTCGGCGTCGACCCGCGCTTCACGCCGATGAAGATCTTTCCGGCGGTGCACTACTCGATGGGCGGGCTTTGGACGACGTTCACCAAGGGTTCGTACAACCCCGCCGAGCCGCGCGAGGGGCACAAGTCGGGCACGCGCCCGCCGCTCAATGCCGACATCGGCCAGGGCCTCGCGCCGGGCGCACTGAACAACATGGCGACGAACGTCGACGGGCTCTACGCCTTCGGCGAGGTGAACTTCGCTTACCACGGCGCCAACCGCCTCGGCGCCAACGCGCTGTTGTCGTGCATCTTCGACGGCCTGTTCTGCGGCGTGAGCGTGGTGAACTACATCAAGGACGGAGCGCCGTCGAAGGGCCCCGCCGCTTCGCTGGCGCAGTCGGTCTACGACCGCGTTGTGAACCAGGAGGAGTCCAAGGCCAAGGCGCTCCTGGGCACCGTGAACAAGGGCTCGAACGACCCCGCGACGAACCCGTACGTCATCCACCGTGAACTCGGCAACGAGATGACCGAGGCCTGCACGGTCGTGAAGAGCGCGGGCCGATTGGAGCAGGCTCGAAAGAAGATCGACGAACTGCGAGAGCGTTTCGGTCGTGTGGTCCTCGCCGACTCGGCCGCATGGACGAACCAGTCGTTCACCTACGCTCGCGCCGTCGGCGACATGCTCATCCTGGCCGAGGCGATCGTGCTGGGCAGCCTGCAGCGCAAAGAGAGCCGCGGTGCACACTACCGAACGGACTTCCCCGAGCGCGACGACGCGCACTTCATGAAGACGACGCTCGCCAAGTTCGATCCGTCGTCGAAGCGTGTGTCGGTCGAACTCGTGCCGATCGACGACTCGCTCGTCCGCCCGCGCGCCCGCACCTACGGCAAGGTCGAGGGTTCCGCGGACAAGGGCGCGTCCCACAAGCCGGTGGCCGCGGCGGTCTAGGCCGGCCCTTTCTCCTACACTGCGGGCATGACGACCAAGCCCGCCTCACACTCCGCTTCCTCCGGCGCTTCCAAGCCCCACGGGGCCGCACCCAGCGCCGGCACGCCCGCCTCCACCCGCGTCGAGAAGGACACGATGGGTGAGATGGAAGTGCCCGCGTCGGCCCTGTACGGCGCATCCACACAACGCGCGGTCCTGAACTTCCCCATGTCCGGGCGCGCCGTGCCCGAGGGCGTCATCAAGGCCTACGCGCTGCTCAAGGGCGTGTGCGCGACGATCAACAACCGTCTCGGGCGGCTCGACAGCGCTCGCGCCACGCGCATCATCGAGGCCTGCCACGAGATCCGCGACGGCCTCACGTCGTTCCACGGCCTCGCGCCGCACTTCCCCGTCGACATCTTCCAGACCGGCTCGGGCACCTCGACGAACATGAACGTCAACGAGGTGATCGCCAATATCGTCTGCGTGCGGATGCACAAGCCCATCGGCTCATCCAAGGACGCGGCGTTCCTCAAGGAAGGCGGCGTCCACCCCAACGACCACGTCAACATGGGCCAGTCGTCCAACGACACTTTCCCGACGGCCATGCACATCGCCGCGGCCATCGACATCCAGTTCAAACTCCTCCCGGCGATCAAGAAGATGGCCGAGAAACTCGAGCAGCAGGCGGCCGACTGGGACAAGATCGTCAAGATCGGGCGCACCCACCTGCAGGACGCGACGCCGATCCGTCTGGGCCAGGAGTTCTCCGGTTACGCCTCGCAGTTGCGCCACGCCGAGGAACGCCTGCACCGCGCGCTCCACGCGCTCTCCGAACTGCCCCTGGGCGGCACCGCCGTCGGCACCGGCATCAACACCCACGTGGAGTTCGGCAAACTCGTCGCCGCCGAACTCACGCACCAGACCGGCGTCCACTTCCGCGAGGCCGCGAACCACTTCGAGGCCCAGCACGCCAAGGACGCCTTCGTCGAGACCTCGGGCCACCTCCGCACGATCGCGGTGAGCCTCAGCAAAATCGCCAACGACATCCGCTGGCTGGGCTCGGGCCCGCGCTGCGGCATCGGCGAACTCATCCTCCCCGCCGTGCAGCCCGGCTCGTCGATCATGCCCGGCAAGGTCAACCCCGTCATCTGCGAGGCGGTCATCATGGCGGCCTGCCAGGTCATCGGCAACGACCACGCCGTCGCGCTCGGCGGCCTCGGCGGCGTCGGCTCGCTGCTCGATCTCAACGTCGCGATGCCGATGATGGCCGCCAACGTGCTGGATTCCGTGCACCTGCTCACGCGTTCGTGCCACGTGTTCACCGACAACCTGCTCGAAGGCCTGAAGCCCGACGAGGCGCGGTGCAAGGGATTGATCGAGGGCTCCTTGGCGATGTGCACGAGCCTCGTGCCGGTGATCGGCTACGACAGGTCGGCCGCGCTGGCCAAGGAAGCCTTCAAGCAGGGCAAGACCGTCCGCCAACTCGCGCTCGAGACGCTCGTCGGCACCCCCGACATCGCGGGCAACAAGATCACCAAGGAATCGCTCGACGAATACCTGAACCCGTGGTCCATGACGCTCCCCGGCGGCGAGGGCAGCGCGGGAGGCTGAGTGTCCCCAGAGCCTTCGGTGCATCCGGACCCTTCAACCGAGAGTCGTCACTTCGGAATCGTCGTCGGCGCCGGCTCCGCGATCTCGATGCGGTCGGCCCCCAGGTCCCAGCGCATCCGGCGCGCGACCAGCGGCGCGGCCGCCTTCTCGTCGAACATCGTCACGAGGTTGATCCCCGTCGAGCGGGCCTCGATGATCGACCGCAGCGCGTCATAGGTCGCGTTCTCGGCCACGATCTTCTTCCGGTCGCCCGACTCGATGTACACGTTCCCCTCGGCGTCGGCGCTGATGAGCCGCCCCGGCTTCACCGACGGGTTCTCCGTCCGCGTCTCGCTCGTGCCGATCTTCGCGGCCAGTTTCGTGCAGGTCAGCCGCGCGAACGGCTGATTGTCCAGCGGCTTGTGCACCATCTCGACGCCGTCGAGCAGGTCGACCACGCCGGTCTTTCGCGTGAAGACCATCGAGCCTTTCCAGTCGAACCGCGTCGTGCCGCGGGCCTGGCCCGTCACGGCGCTGTTCGAACTCGGCCTGGCCGCCTCGGCGTCGGTCCGCTGGTCATAGAACAGCGCACGCCCCGCCGAGGGCACCTGCACGTTGCCGGCGACCTCGTCCGCGATGATCCGAGGACCCTCGAGGTACACGATCTGGTCCAACTCACGCGGCGGGTGAGCGGCGGACGCGCTCGCCGTCGCGCCCGACGCCGGCGCATAGCGGCGCGATTCGATCGTCGCGTTCTTGCCGTCCTCGCGCTCGTAACTCGCGCCGATCGCCTCGGCCCGGAGCACCTGGCGCTCGCCGATGATGACGCTCTCGGTCTCTCCCGTCGCCGCGTTGCGAGTCTGGCGGTCCTGCCGCGGGCCAAGTGTCACGTGGATGCGGTGGGACTTGAGCACGTCCAGGGCGTAAGGGCCCGAGGCCGTCGCGACCGCGTCGCCGTCGCACTCGATCGTGCCGTTCTCCGAGCCGTCTTTCGCCGCGTCGTCGAAGAACATCGAGGTCTTCCACGTCACGCCGAACGTGTCGGTCTCGCTCGGATCGACCGGTGCACCGGCGGTTGCATTGCTTCCCGACGCGGCGGCGTGTTCGGCGCTCGCCGGCAAGTGGTGCGAGAACTCGCCGGGTCCGAAGACGTGCACACTCGGCGTGCGCCGGCGCGAGCCGTCGTCGGCGAGGAAGTCGGCCGCGACCTGCTCGCCCTTGAGCGCCGAGCGATCGTCCTTGGCCTCGACGCCGCCGATGAAGAAGGCCTTGCGCAGATCGCTCGTGATGAGATCGCTCTTGGTGGCGAACTCGAACTCGGCCCGTTCGCTCCACCCGATGGTTCGCGAGCGAGCCAGGTCCTCGGTGTTCACGCCCCGGCTCACCACCATCGGGCCGAACTGGTTCGGGTCGGTCTGCGACGGCGGCGAGGAGGCGAGCAGGCCCGGCCCGGTCATCTCGACCTTGCCCGTGGAAAGGTGCGCCAAGACCTTGCGACCGGCGTACAGCCCGCCGCCGCCGCCCGGCATGTGCACCCACGAGTCGCTCATCCCGCGGTCCTGCGCGGGGTCGATCGCCCGGAGCGTGAGCACGCGCGGCGTCGCGGCGTATTCCACAATCTCGCTCTGACCCACCGCGCCGGTGGCCTGATCGCGGAACCGCACCTTGCCCGCCTTCTCCGCCGAGAACCGGGCGAAAAGGTGATTGGCGTCGGCAAGTTCAGCCGGCGAGTCCGTGAGAGGCGACGCGGAGAGCGTTCCCTGCCAGGTCAGTACGATGTCGCCGTCGGCGGGTTTGAACAGGTGCGGCCGGACGACGACGACCGTCGAGTCCGGCTTGGTCGCGGGCGCGACCAGGTGCGAGTTAGACGGTTGCGAGCCCCGGGCTTCTGCGGGGCTTGCCGCGGCGCTCGGTGCGCTCGAAGCGCCCGGGTCGGCGGTATCGTCTTCTGCGGGCGAACCGGCGTCGATCGGCTCGTATCGCTCGAAGGCGACCGGTTGCACCACGCCGCCAGCGCGGTTTGCCGAGTGGATTTCGGGTGTGAGGCCGGAACCGATCGATGGGGAGGCCGAAGGCCGGCTGAGCGATCCGCGGAGCGCCGTTGCCGCGGTAACGCGCGATTCACCGCCGAACGCGCCGTCGGGCAGTTTGTTGTCGATCGTGCGCGCCCAGACGTCGAGTTGATCGGCGTTGAGCCGCCGACCCTGCTGCGTCACGACGACCTCATCCGTGAACGCCGCGCGATACCAGACCTCCGGCGCCGTCGCAACCTGCTCGTTCCCGGCCTTCGCGGCGGAGGCTCCGTTGGCCGTCGCGGACTTTGTGCTGGGCTTGGTTGTCGCGCTCGGCGCCGCGGCTGCCACCTCGCCCTGCGAACTCGCCGATGGCGTTGCGCCGCTGGCCGTGTGGTCTTTTTCACTTTGAGTCGGTCGATAGCGCAACGTGCCCGGTCCCGTGACCCGCAGGAACTCGAGCCGGTCCTTGACCTGATTGCCGCGCACGAGCAGGCTGCGCCCGTCGAAGCGGAGGTCCTTGGTCGTGATCGTGACGGGGTCCTGGGTCGAGAGTTCGAGCAGGATCGTGTCGAAGTTGAGTTTGTCGGTGGTCGCGAGCAGCCAGGGCGTGTCTCGATCGGGGTCCCAGCCCTTGAGCGACGCCGCGGGGTCCGGCGCGGTCGGATCCATCGCCACAGCGGGCCGGCTCGGGAAGACCATCGCGGTGGTGTGCCCCGAAAAGGTGCCGGACTCGATCTGACCGTCGATCTGCGCCGGTTTCTTCACTTCACCGGTGTCGGCGCGGACGAAGATCGCCTGCCCGTCCCGTGTATAAAGCCAGGCCCGCGGCTCGGTGAGCCGGTAGACGCCGGGACCAACGGGGTCGAGCTTCGAGAAAATCAACTCCCACGCGAGGCGCGTCGGATCGTCCTTGTCGACCGCCTGGAACCGGCCCGTCGCCTGGGCGGAAATGTCAACGACATCGCCGCCCATGGTCGGCGGACGCTCGGAGACATCGATCGGCAGTTCGTTGGCGTCGGGCTTGGGCTTTGTGCGGTTGTTGATCGCCACGAGCAGCACGACGCCGGCCAGAACAAGCGCCAGCGCGCACGCCACGATCAGGCCGAGCGAACGCGTGGTCCCCGGTTTACGTGATCCCGTCGCCATCGTGCAGGAGTGTACTCGCGGCCCGCAGTGAACGCGGGGGTTTTCCCGGTCGGCGCCTCGCAGCGCGCTTGTCGGATGTGCCGCGGCGAGACGGCCTTACTCGAACAGGTCGGTCGCCTGCCGCCACATGCCCTTGGCCTTCAGGAGTTCCTCGACCAGTTCGCGGATCGCCCCCGCGCCGCCGGGGCGAGAGAGCACGACGCTCGCGCGCCCGCGGACCAGTTCGTCGGCATCGGCGACCGCCGCGGAGAGTCCCGCGGTCTTGAACGCGGGCAGATCGGGCCAGTCGTCGCCGACGAAGATCATCTCCTCGACGCGAACGCCGGTCGCGTCGGCCAGTTCGCGCAGCGCGGCCTGCTTGTCCTTGGATCCCTGCACGATGTGCTTCACCCCCAGTTCCCGGGCGCGGTGGTTGAGCGCACCGCCCGACCGGCGCGTGATGAACGCGGCCTCGAAGCCCAGCCGCATCCACACCGAGATCCCCAGCCCGTCGCGCACACTGAAGCGTTTGGTCTCGACCCCGTTGTCGTCGAGGTTGATCGAGCCGTCCGTGAGCACACCGTCGACGTCCATCGCGATGAGCCGGATAATCGCCGCGCTCTCCCGCAGCGGACCGGTGAGAAGCATGGGCTCGGGGTTGTTGCCGTGGTGGTCGGTCATGGGAGCGAGCGGAACTCCGAGGTCTCTCAGTCCTTGACGAGTTTCATCGCGATCAGGTCCTGCACATCGAGGATCCCCACGGGACGACCGCCCGCGTCCACAACGGGGATCTCGTCGCGTCGGTTCTCGCGCACGAGACGAACCGCGTCGCGGACCAGCGCCGCGTCCGTCAGCGTGGTCGGGTGGCGGGTCATCAGATCGCGCACCGGGCGGGCGAGGTCTCCCGTCGACCGCAGCACCAGCCGTCGCAGATCGCCGTCGGTAAAGATTCCCGAGAGTTTGCCGGTGGACTCGTCGACGAGCAGCAGCGCACCCGGACGGCGCAGGCCCGGGCGGTCGGCGCGGGCCAGCGCTTCGCCCACGCTCAGGTGGTCCGGCACCGGCTCGAGCCCGTGCCCGACCCGGAAGCGCAGGACCTCGACGACGGGGCGCAGAAGCCCGCCCAACGAGCCCCCGGGGTGACGCTTGGCGAAGTCGTCGTCGGTGAAGTTCCGGCGTGACGCGGCGCAGAGCGCGAGCGCATCGCCGATGGCCAGGGACGCGGTTGTGGAGCACGTCGGCGCCGGGCTGATGCTGCTCTCGTCGCACTCGCCGATCGCGAGCGTGACGCTCGCGACCCGTTCGAGCGACGACGGGCCGGCGCCCTCCGAAGCGCCCCGGGTGATGGCGATGATCGGTAACTGGTCCTGATTGAGAATCGCGCACAGGGCGACGACTTCGTCCGTCTCGCCCGAGTAACTCAGGGCGATGCACAGGTCGCTCGCGCGGAACCGACCCAGGTCCCCGTGCGCGGCCTCGGCCGGGTGGACAAAATGGCTCGTGATCCCCAGCGAGGCCAGGGTCGCGCTGATCTTCTGCCCGATGAGCCCGCTCTTGCCCAGGCCGGTGACCAGCACGTTGCCCCCCGCGTCGGCGCACGAAACAACCAGACCAACCGCCCGCAGAAACGGCTCGCCGACGGTCTGGGCCAGGCGGGAAACGGCCTGCGCCTCCAGGCTCAGCACGCGCCGCGCCAGGTCCAGTTCGGAGGAATCCCGGAGTGCCTTCTGCTCGACCATCCGGACCTCGCTGGCGCTGTCGGAAGCGGCTTCAAGAGTGTCATTCTGATTGCGCATGAGCCTTGTACAGGGTAGACTGGCGGTCCTTGCGCCGCATGATGTTGGGTGCTTGCCGCCCGTCCGGCCGGCACCGCACTCCCGGTGTCGCGAGGATAGAGGAAGGCCGAGGTTCAGTGAGCCAGGTTGACTACACCGTCCGACTCGATTCCTTCGAAGGTCCGCTGGACCTTCTGCTGTTCCTGATCCGCCGCGCCGAGGTGGAGGTGACGGACATTCCCATCGCGGTGATCACCGAGCAGTACCTGAAGTACCTGGAGCAGTTCACGGTGGGCTCGGAACTCGAAGGGCGCGCGGGCGAGGGACCCGCTGCGACCGTCGGACAGGGCGAGGGGGCGGGCGCGATGATCCGGTCGGGTGAACGCCGACGTCCGATCGATATCGAGCGTGCGGGCGAGTTTCTGGTCATGGCCGCGACGCTCATGGAGATCAAGTCGCGGATGCTTGCGCCGCCGGAGGAGACTGCGCGCGCCATCACCGGCGAGGACGACCCGTCTCGTGGCGCCAAGAAGGAGACCGATCCGCGCGCGGAACTGGTCCGACAGCTCATCGAGTACAAGCGTTACCGGGACGCGACGCAGCGGCTCGAGGAATACCGCGACGAGTTCTTCGCCCGCTACCCCGTGGGCAAGGCGCAATCGCCTCAGCCCGCGGAGCCGTCGGCGGGCGATTCGATGGACGGTCCGCCCGAAACCGACCCGTCGGTCGATATCGAGGACACCACGCTCATCGACCTCGTCGAAGCATTCGCGCGGATCATGCAGACGGTGGACTTCTCGCGCGTCGGCGAGCACCGCGTGATCCTCGACGACACGCCGGTCGAGATCCACGCCGAACGCATCCTGGACATGCTTCGTGCCGAGGAGTCCTCGGGAGCGCCGGGTGTTGGAGAGGCCGCGCCCGGCGCCAGCGGGGGGGCGCGCGGTCGAATGCCCTTTGCCCGCCTCTTTCACGGACGCTCGCGCAGCGAAGCCATCGGGCTCTTTCTGGCGATCCTCGAACTGGTGAAGCAGCAGCGAGTCCTGGTCCGCCATGAATCCGTCGGGGTGGATTCCGAACAACCGTTGGAACGCGGCGCAGGTGAGGAGTTTGTGCTCGAACTGGCGCCCGAGCCGGCGCCTCTTCCGTCGAGCGCCGCGCCCGCCGATGAGGTCTAGGGCGTCATCCCCGCCCTCCGGAGCCGCTGAGCGTGCGCTGCAAGGCCTGCAACTACTCGCTTTGGAATCTCAAGGCGCGGACCTGCCCCGAGTGCGGCGTGCCGTTCAAGCCCTCGGACTACAGGTTCGTTCCGAACTCCGTGCGATTCTGCTGCCCGCACTGCGGGCAGGGGTACTTCGGAACCGACGCGAACGGGCACCTGTTCCCCAGTGCCTTCACGTGCGTCTCCTGTGCGAAACTGATCGCCATGGACGAGATGATCGTCCAGCCCGCCGACGGCGTGAACGAAGACCAGACGCAGATCCACCGCCTGCCCTGGCTGGACGATCCGCCCAAACCCCTCGGCGTGTTCTCACGCTGGTTCAAGACCGTCGGGATGGCGGCGTTCAGGCCTATGAGCCTGGGGGAAGCACTGACGATCTCGCGCCCGACGCAATCGTCGCTCCTCTTCATGCTCATGACCTCCTTGGTCGTCGCGCTCGGTGGTTCGCTCGTATGGGGCGCCTTCGTGGCCGTCTCGATCTTCGGCGTCGGTTCCGGCGGTCCGGGCGGCCCCGGCCCTGCGGGTTGGGCGTTCTGGGCAGCGCAGTGGGGCGTGGTATTCCTGGGTTACTTCGTCGGCTTGCCGCTCCTGCTGTTGCTCTGGGCGCTGTGTGCGCACGCGCTCCTCGCGGTCACCGGCGGGACCAATGGCGGTCTGTCGCGCACCATCCAGAGTGTCTGCTATGCCTCCGGCGCCTGCGTCTTCTTCCTGGTGCCCTGCGTGGGTGGGTATGGGCTGGCGCAGATCTGGACAGTTGTCAGCGTGTGCCTGATCCTGACCACTTCGCAGCGCGTGTCGGGTTACAGGGCCACGTTCGCGGGGCTCGGTCCGCCGCTCGCGCTGGTCGCGATCGCCGTCGTCTCGATCGTGCTGCTTGTGGCGCAGTTGACAAAGGCGGCCGCGGCCGCCGCGCCCCCGCCGGGCACGCCACCGCCGCCCATGATGGTGTACGGGCCCGTCAGCGTTCAGCCCCAGGACGCCCACGACCGCCTCGTCGAACTGGGCAAGGCCATCGCCGAGCACATCAAGGGCTCGGGCGCATACCCCAAGCACGGCCTTGAACTGGCGACCGGTGGCGGCTTCTCGTTCTCGAGTTATGTCGTCGATTCGAATCACGTCGACGCCGCACACGTCGAGGGCCGAACGCTCCGCTACTACCAGACGATGAACAGCATCCAGGCGAGCAAACTCGTGGAGGGCGTCGCCGAGCGCCTCCCCGAGAACGCGATCGCGCATCGCGTCGGGGATCTCGTCTTCACCTGCCGCGGCGTCACGATTCCGCCCCAGGACCCGGGCCTGTGGATCGCGGTGTACTCACCCTCGCCCGGTTTCACGCACGACCCGTCGATCCTCGCGGTGAGGTGTGTGCTCGACGCCAGCGGCAATACAGACACCTTTTCCGTGGATCAGTGGAGCGAGGCCGTCGCTGCACAGAACGAACTGCGGAAGAAGCACGGACTGCCTCCGCTCCCCGATCCGGACACGCTTGCCGACGGCGGCGTCGCGCTGGAGTGAGCGCCCGCTCAATTGGGCGTTCGTGACGGCGGCGCAGGACGCTCCCGGGATTCAGCGCAGCCCGGAGACGAACTCGCCGAGCCGGTCCATTCCCCGGCGGATCTGGTCGTCGGAGCACGCGAAGGTCATGCGGATGTGCCGGGGGCCGCACCCCCCGAAGTCATCGCCCGGCACGGCGGCGACCAGGTTCTCGCCCAGCAGCGCCTCGCAGAAGTCAAACGCGCAGCGGACCTCGCGTCCGCCCTTGCTTTTCTTGCCGAAGTGAGCCGAAACGTCCGGAAAAACGTAGAACGCGCCGGTCGGTCGGACGCACGTCACACCCGGGATGCGGCTGATGCGGTCGTAGATCAACCCCGCGCGCCCGGCGAACGCCTCGCACATCCGGCGTGCGTCGTCCTCGCACTCGGCCAGCGCCGTGCGGATCGCCGGGTAGACAAACGACGTGATGTTCGTCGTCATCTGGCCCTGCAGCGTGGCCATGGCCTTGATGAACTTCAGGCCCCACTCGCCGCTGGCGACCGTGTAACCCGCGCGCCAGCCGGTCATCGCGTACGCCTTCGACAACCCGTTGAGCGTGATCGTCCGCTCGGCCACCTCGGGTACGCTGCCGATCGAAAAGTGCTTGATCCCGCCGTACGCGATCTTCTCGTAGATCTCGTCGGAGAGGATGACCAGGTCGGGCGCGATGGTGCCGGCGGCCTTGGCGACCACTGTCGCGATCTCACGCAACTCGGACTCCGAGTACATCGTCGAGCAAGGATTGCTCGGCGAGTTGAGCACGAGCATCCGCGAGCGCGGCGTGATGGCCTTCTCGATCTGCGAAGCGGAAGCCTTGAAGCCGCTCGCCGGAGTCGTCGGCACTTCGACCACTTTCCCTCCCGCCAGTTCCGCCAGCGGCGCGTAACTCACCCAGGCCGGCACCGGCAGGATGACCTCCGGCGGCGCTTCGCCCGATGCCGGGAAGTCGAGAAGGCACTGGCACACCGTGTAGAGCGCATGCTTGCCGCCCGCGGAGATGCCGACGTGCTCGGGGGTAACGTTCGGGATGCCGTTGTCGCGCGTGACCTTGTCCGCGACCGCTTTCCGCGTGTCGAAGTCGCCCAGCGTCGGCATGTACTTGGTTTGCCCCGCGAGCAGCGCGCGGATGGCCGACTGCTTGATGGGCTCGGGCGTGTCGAAGTCCGGCTCGCCCGCGGCGAAACTCAGCACGTCCACGCCCTGTCGCGCCAGCTCCTTGGCCCGGTTCATCACGGCGACGGTGGCGGACGGTTTGAGCTGGCTGACCCGGCGCGAGAGTTTCATGGCGGCAAAGCGTAGCGGGTATCACACCCGACCGGCCCCGACCAAGACCGGAGCGGCGCTGCGTCGTTGTTCACGCCGTCTTGACGCGACCGCCCCGTGCGCACGCCTGTCGGGGCCGGGCGGTCCGCTACGCTTGGAGCATGACGGTCACCCGCAGGCAGTTCATCGAGCGTGCCATGGCCGCGTCGGTCGGGTTCGCGGGCCTCCGCGTCGGCCTCGCCCGCGGCGCGAGCCTCGGTGCGCTGCTGGCGGACTCCGGCGCGGGCTACGGCCCGCTCCTCCCGGATCCGAACAAACTGCTCGACCTGCCGGCGGGATTCTCGTACACCGTGCTCTCGCGCGCGGGCCAGGAAATGGACGACGGGCTGCTCGTGCCCGGCCAGCACGACGGCATGGCCGCGTTCGCCAGGCCGGACGGCACGACCGCCATCGTCTGCAACCACGAGATCGAGATGCCGGCGCACCGGGCCCGCACCGCGCTCGGCCCGGACGAAGCGCGCTTCGACAGGGTCAAACCGGGGTTGTTCTACGACCCCGGGCGTCTGGCGCGCGGCGGCACGACGACAACCATCTACGACACCCGCAAGCGCCAAGTCTCGCGCCGCTTCATGTCGCTGCACGGCACCGTCCGCAACTGCGCCGGGGGGCCGACCCCGTGGGGCTCGTGGCTTACGTGCGAGGAGACCAACGATCTGCGCGGCAGCGCCATGCCCGGCGGCTTCGAACAGGATCACGGCTACGTGTTCGAGGTGCCCTCGGCGCTCGATCACCCCGTCGAAGATCCCAAGCCGCTCAAGGCGCTCGGCCGCTTCCGGCACGAGGCCGTGTGCGTTGACCCGCGAACCGGCATCGTGTACCTGACCGAGGACATGGCCGACGGCGCGATCTACCGCTTCATCCCCCACAAGCCCGGAGAACTGTCCCGGGGAGGGCGATTGCAGGCCCTGGCGTCCAAGGTCCGCGCCTCGCTCTGCACGCGCAACTGGGCCGACTCTCCAATGAAGATCCCCGTCGGCGCCAAAATCCCTGTGCGATGGATAGACCTCGACGATGTCGAGGCGCCCAAGGACGACCTGCGGCTGCGGGCGTTTGCGGCGGGCGCGGCGCGTTTCGCGCGCGCGGAAGGGATGTGGTTCGGGCATGACCGGCGAACACCCGACGGGGGCGGAGAGGTCTTCTGGGCTTGCACCACCGGCGGAAGCGCCGGCGTCGGCCAGATCTGGCGTTACTCGCCCGGTGCTCACGAAGGCCAATCGGGCGAAGCCGATGCACCCGGAACCCTGGAGTTGTTCATCGAACCCAACGATTCGAAGGTCATCGCCAACGCCGACAACCTGTGCGTTTCGCCCTGGGGCGGGCTCTTTGTCTGCGAGGACTCCGGCCTCGAAGTTCAGCGTTTGATCGGGGTAACTCCCGGCGGCGGCTGCTTTCCATTCGCCGCGACAACCCAGAGTGAGTTGGCAGGAGTCCACGCCAGCCCCGATGGGCGGGCCTTGTTCGTCAACATCCAGCGTCCCGGGACCATGCTCGCGATTCACGGCCCCTTCAGGAGTCTGAACGCGTGATCGGCCCGGTTCTCGGGAGACACCGGCTCTGGAGGGAGGTTGATCCACCGACCCGGGAGGACTACCCTTGCCGGTCCGCGGCATGGTCCGATTGCGGCCCGCGCGGAGAGTTTTTTCTGAAGTGGCTGGAAGGCAAAGGGTTAGGCATGTCGATCACTGCGGAGCAGCGTAAGGAAGCCGTGGGAACGTACCGCGTTCACGCCAAGGACTCCGGTTCCCCTGATGTTCAGATCGCGCTCCTCACGACGCGCATCAACGAACTGACCGGCCACCTGCAGAAGCACAAGAAGGACAACGCCAGCCGCCGCGGCCTGGTGCTGATGGTTTCCAAGCGCAACCGCCTCCTCAAGTATCTGGCCCGCACAGAGCCGGAGCGCTACACGTCGCTCATCGGGCGACTCGGCCTGCGCAAATAACGAGATTCTTCGGGCCCGCGCGTCCAGCGACGCACGGGCCTTTTCGGTTTTGGGCTTTGCCTGTGTTCTCGCGATCCGGTTGTGCGCGGGGAGCAAGGCCCACGTAGCGGCGGATCGTTCGGCCTCACGTGCTGAGGTGGCAGTGGGCAGACCGCAGTCAGCGACTGCGACCTGCCTTCTGCCTCTAAGGTTACGGGGGTCGAGCGCCCCGCCTTCACAATCCGAGCCGTCGCAGCCGCACGCTGCGTTTCGTGTTGCCGCACTCGCCGTCGGTTCTGCCGGGCGAGCGCGGCGAGGGTGCGGCGGGGTCTTTCCCGCTCGCCCGCTCCACGGGCGCGATCGTGTGAGCGACAGTCGGGTGTGCTCACCACCAACCCGGCGCCCGGGGCGCCGGAGACGAGAGGCAGAAGCATGACGCATATCAAGGTTCAACGAGAGATCGCGGGCCGCACGCTCACCATCGAGACCGGCAAGGTCGCCAAACTGTGCGACGCGGCGGTGATGGCGCACTACGGCGGCACCACGGTGCTCGCGACGGTCGTCCGCGCCAACCCGCGCGACGGCATCGATTTCTTCCCCCTCACGGTCGACTACCGCGAGAAGACCAGCGCCGCGGGCAAGTTCCCCGGCGGCTTCCGCAAGCGCGAAGGACCGCCGAGCGAGAAGGAAATCCTCACGATGCGGATGATCGATCGCCCGATCCGTCCGCTCTTCCCCGACGGGTTCATGGACGAGATCCAGGTCCAGGTCTTCGTGATGAGCCACGACGGCGAGAACGACTCCGACATCCTGGCCTGCACCGCCGCCTCCGCCGCGCTCGCAATCTCCAGCGCTCCCTTCGAGGGTCCGACGGCGACGGTCCGCATCGGACGCGTCCACACCGACGACGGCCTGCGCTACGTCACGAACCCCACCGTCAGCCAGCTCGACTTCTCCGACCTGGACATGGTGCTCGCCGGCCACAAGGACGGCATCAACATGATCGAGGTCGGCGCCGCCGAAGTCGACGAGCCCGGCGTGCTCAAGGCCATGGAAGTGGGGTACGAGGCGATCAAAGAAACCCTCGCGCTCATCGACGAACTCGTCGCCAAGGCCGGCAAGCCCAAGGTCGCCGGCGAGCGCATCCTGCCCGCACCCGAGATCGTCGAGTTCGTCAAGAAGACTGTTTCCGCCGAACTCACCGAGGCCCGCAAGGTCAAGAGCAAGAAGGAGCGCTCGGAACGGGTCGACGCGATCCTCAAGAACCTCCTCGACACGCACTTCCAGCTCAACGCGACCGGCACGTACGACGCGTACGCCACGAGCGTCAAGCGTCGCGCCCAGGCCAAGGACGCCTTCCGTCGCCTCGAAGAGAAGATCACCCGCCGCCTGATCGTCGAGCAGGGCATCCGCGCCGACGGGCGCAAGCCGCGCGAGATCCGCCCCATCGAGGCCGCCGTCGGCATCTTCCAGCGGACGCACGGCTCGGCCTTCTTCCAGCGCGGCGAGACGCAAAGCCTCGTCTCGGTCACGCTCGGCACCGGCAAGGACGAGCAGATCATCGACGGCCTGCTCCCCGAGTACAGCAAGAAGTTCCTGCTGCACTACAACTTCCCGCCCTTCTCGACCGGTGAGGCCAAGCGCATCACCGGCCCCGGTCGGCGAGAGATCGGTCACGGCGCGCTCGCCGAGCGCTCGCTGCTCGGCGTCCTGCCGACCCCCGACGAGTTCCCCTACACGATCCGCGTCGTCTCGGACATCACCGAGTCGAACGGCTCATCCTCGATGGCCTCGGTCTGCGGCGGCTGCCTGGCGCTCATGGACGCGGGCGTGCCCATCCGCGCGACGGTCGCGGGCATCTCCATCGGCCGCTTCGCCGATGACAACGACCAGAACGAGGTCTTCGTCACCGACATCATCGGCGAAGAGGATTTCTTCGGCGACATGGACTTCAAGGTCTCGGGCACCCGCACCGGCATCACCGGCATCCAGCTCGACCTGAAGACCCGCGGTCTCACGCTCGCTCAGGTCGAGAAGATCTTCGAGCAGGCCAAGCAGGGCCGCCTCGAAATCATCGACATCATGGAGCGGTGCATCCCCAAGCCGCGTCCCGAGATCTCGCTCCTCGCCCCGCGGCTGGTCACGCTGACCATCAACCCCGAGAAGATCGGCAAACTCATCGGGCCCGGCGGCAAGACCATCCGCGGCCTGCAGGAGAAGTACGG
>ERZ795060.1040-NODE-1040-length-34217-cov-5.713454_pt1 | contig 34217 bp, 32 predicted proteins | sample MGYA00375144_ERZ795060 | MGnify/ENA primary metagenome ERZ795060 (study PRJEB30189, sample SAMN05720157) | activated sludge metagenome | isolation source: anaerobic digester from wastewater treatment plant | place: Japan | collected 2015-05-15 ... | reverse complement strand
CGCGCTATTGAAATTTAATATGGGGCTTGAAAGATTTCCTGATTATCCCACTTTCTATTATAACAGGGCCGCGACATACGCCGAGATGGGGGAGCGAGAAAAGGCGCTGTCCGATCTGGAGCTTGCTTTTAAAAACAAAGATAAACTTTTAAAGGGCGAAAGGCTGGCAAATCCTTATAACGACCCTTCTTTCAAATCGATGCTGGACGATTATAGATTCATAGACCTCGTTAAAAATAAGCTCAAATTGATAAAGGATTAAAAACTTATCAATTTATTCCCTTTAATTAAATTTGCGAAAAACACGGCATAAAGCGGTATAATAGAGAACGTAATTATTATAAAATTTAATTATGGAAAAGGTTGTAGTGGCCATGAGCGGTGGGATAGATTCTTCGGTATCCGCTTTTTTGTTGAAAAAATCCGGCTACGATGTCGTCGGAGTTACTCTTAATCTTTTTTCCGGTAAAAATATAAAATGCTGCGGTTCCGAAGATTCCGTCGAAAAATTTAAAAGGATATGCAATCATTTGGGAATAAGATATTACGTTAAAAACGCCGTAAAAGTTTTTAACGAAAAAGTAATAGACAAATTCGCATCCGATTACTTAAAAGGTTTTACTCCAAACCCCTGCGTGGAGTGCAATCGTTTCTTAAAATTCGATTATCTTTTTAAAATAGCCAAATCTTTGGGGGCGTCGAAGTTAGCCACCGGACATTACGCGATAGTGGAAAAAAAAGGAGATGAGTATGTTTTAAAAAGAGGAATAGACGATACGAAAGACCAGAGTTATTTTTTGTATCCCATAAAAAAAGAGTTTTTAAAAGATATGTTGTTTCCGTTAGGTCGTATGAAAAAAAACGAGGTTAAGGAAATAGCTAAAAAAAACGGCATTCCTCTGGATATCAATAAAGAGAGCAAAGACATATGCTTTGTTCCGGAAGGGGATTATGCGTTGTGGCTTAAAAAAAACGGTTATGTTCGCAATTTGCAGGGATACTTTAAGGATATGGACGGTAAAATAATAGGAACTCATTCCGGTTATTTTAAATATACCGTTGGCCAGAGGAAAGGGCTTGGAGTAAGCGGTAAAGAAAGGATGTATGTGGTTAAAATAAATCCTTTGAAAAACGAGGTTACTTTAGGGGTTTTGAAGGATTGTTATTTCCGTAAAATTTTAATAAAAGATATCAACTGGCTGTCTTCTAAAACGCCGGAAAGCGGAGAGGTGCTTTTTGCCCAGATAGGATATCGTCATAAACCGGCCCGCGGTATTATAGAATATAAAGATAAGGATGCGGAGTTTGTTTTCGACGAGCCGCAGTTTGCTTTGACTCCGGGGCAGTCCGCCGTTTTTTACGACGGCGATAGAGTTATGGGCGGCGGAGCGATAGTCGAAGCGTTTTAAATTTTGAGGAGGAAAGATGAAATTAAAAGCTTGCAGATTAAATATGGTTTTTTTCTACGGGGGAAATTCCGTCGAACATGAGGTTTCCATAGAATCGGCCAAAAATGTTCTGGCTTTGTTTAAGAAAAAATCCGAGATTAGGGTTTATCCTATTTATGTAGATAAAACCGGCAGATGGCATCTTACCGAAAACGATTTGTCAAAGATAAAAAAGATATCCGGTATTAAGTACGATTTTACTAAAAAGGTTTTCGTTACCGATAAAGGAAGTTTTAAAGCTGATATCGGTTTTTCCATGATTCACGGAAACGTCGGGGAAGACGGAAAGCTTCAGGGTTTTTTTGAAACCGTCGGCATGGCATATACCGGTTGCGACGTTTTGTCTTCGGCACTTTCCATGAATAAAAAATTATCCAAAACTATAGCCCGGATAAACGGAGTTCCGGTTCTCGAGGACGTAACTTTTACTAAAAACTATTTCGAAAAAAACAAAGACGAAGTTATAAAAAAAATAATAAAATTGGGTTTTCCGGTTTTTGTAAAGCCAGTTTCTTTGGGCTCTTCCGTGGGAGTGAGCAAGGTTAAAACCGATAAAGAGCTTCTAAAAGCGATAAGAAACGCCTTTAAATACGATTATGAGATTATGGTAGAAAAGGGAATAGACAGGGCCAGAGAAATAGTTTGCGGCATAATAGGAAACGACGAGGTTCTGGATGTGTCGGTTTGCGGAGAAGTGGTGGTTAAAGGGAAACATGAGTTTTACGACTATAACGCAAAGTACTTGGACGATAACGGTATGGAGCTTAAAATTCCCGCCGGAATAAAAAAATCTTTGGAGAAGAAAATACAAAACTATACCGGAACTATTTTTAAAGCCTTCGGATGCTACGGATTTGCAAGAGTGGATTTTTTGATGGAGCCAAAAAACGATAAAGTTTATTTTTGCGAGATAAATACTATACCCGGTTTTACTTCTCATAGTCTTTTCCCTTCGCTTTTTAAAAACTCGGGGATGGAACTCAAGGAGCAGATAAGAAGAATAGTGGCCCTTGCTTTTATAAGAAGGGACAGGTATATCGAAAGCGGTTTATGCGGTAAAAATTCAATATGCAATATGTTCCCTTATAAGAGATAATATGGGCAAAAAGTTTAAAGAAGTTACGCTTTCATATCCGCCCAAAGGGCCGATAATATATAAAAGAATGGTCGGAGATATCCCCGACGGTCTTAATAGGGGGGAGATAGTAAAAATTAAAAATAAAAACGGCGAATTTTTCGGCTACGCTTTTTATAATCCGAAAAGCGCGATAACTTTTAGAACCATAACGAGAGATTTTTCCGAGGATTTCGATATAAGAGATTATATCCAAAAGAGTTTGATTAAGGCCGTCGATTTTAGAAAGATGTTTAATATACCTTCGGATTTTACAAACGCTTACAGGCTCGTTCACGACTGGGGGGACGGTTTAAACGGATTGACGATAGATGTCTTCGGCGAATCGGCGGTTGTGGAAATTTATTCATACGGTTATTATCTTCTGATGGACGAGATAAGAGATATAGTATCGAAGTCGTTAAACGGCGCGGAGGTTTTTTTTACCTCAAGCGGTTACACTCAGACTATGGAAGGGTTTGAGCTGGAAGAAGGAGTGAAAAAGAAAGTTAAAATAAAAGAAAACAACGTTATTTTCGAGGTGGTTATCGGAGAGGGTTATAAAACCGGTTTTTTTTGCGACCAGAGGGAAAATAGAAAATATCTCACGAATTTCGTAGAGGGCAAAGATGTTTTGGACCTTTTTTCTTATACCGGCGGGTTTGGTATTTACGCAAAAAGATACGGAGCAAAAGAGGTTACATGCGTGGACTTGGACGAATGGGCCGTTTCTCAAGTTAAAAGGAACGCCAATTTAAACAATTTAAGAATAAACGCGGTAAGGTCGGACGCTTTTACTTATATGAGGCAGATGATCGAAAATTCTAAGTTATACGATATAGTTATTTTAGATCCAAATAAATTGATAACCTCGAGAGAAAACAAAGAGGAAGGGGTAATAAAATATATAGATTTGAATAAATTAGCGTTGAAACTCGTTAAACCCGGCGGGATATTCGTAAGCTGTTCCTGTAGCGGTATGCTTTCAATGGACGAGTTTGTCGGCGTAATAAAAAAATCCGCTTCCATATCTAAAAAACTCGTAAAGATATTTAAAAAAACCGGAGCTTCCATAGACCATCCTTTTTCGGTTAATTACCCGGAAGGCGAGTATCTTAAAGTTATATGGTCCGTTGCGGATTAGTCAATTTTCTCGCGATATAGGTTATTTCTCTCGATATTTTCTGAGAAGATATTTTCGATATGTTTACGGCTTTTGCGCCTAAATTTGTAAGTTTTTCGTACTCTTCCTCGGAATCGGCGGTGAATATTAAGGATGATTTGGGGAAAATGGATTTTATGTTAAGTAAAAGCTGATTTGTGTTTGTGCCTTTTAGTATGATATTGGAAAGTGGAGATATTATGATCGACGGGTCGTGTTTTTCAAGTTTCGATAAAGATTGGTAATTTGACAGATCCGCGTATATCCATTTTCCGCCCAACATTTTTATGGTCTGGGAGTTTCCCGCGTTGAAATCCGCGACCAGTATTTTCATTAGAGGGTTTTTTTCTTTAAGATTTTTTACAAGTTCGTAAGTTATTCTGTTATAACCGAGTATCAATATGTCGGTCTTTTCCTCGTTTTCCGACAACGCTTCGTCCATAGCGTCTAATTTAAATATTCCGGCCAATAAAGAATAGATGCGATGATTGTAATTAATAAGATATGTGGATATTACGGAAGATAAAATCATGGTGATTAAAACGAGCGTTACCACATCCTTCGATATATGAGAGTATCCGAGTCCCAGAGCGGTTATAACCAGAGAAAATTCGCTTACCGGGAAAAGGTTAAGAGATGTTATAAAGAGAGGCCTTATCCCCAGTTTCATGATTTTGTAGTAAGGAAGTATCGATAAGAATCTCGATAAGAGTATTATTATCATTATTATGAAAGAAAACAAAAGAGTATTTGCGCTTATTTGGGGCAGTTTTAGGCCGAGTGAGACGAAGAAAAGCGTTACGAAGAAATCTCTTACCGAAGATATCCTTACCACTATCTCTTCGCTGTATGGGGAGTTGGCTATCGATATTCCGGCTATTAAAGCTCCCATTTCTTTGGATAGTCCGAGAAGATTGGCTACCGTCGAGACCAGAAAACAATAAGCGACCGAAAGTATTATTACAAACTCTACGCTTTTAGAGTTTGAGTGTATGATTTTGGAAAAAACGTATCTTGAAAAATTAAACGAGATAAAAAGCAGAAGAAGCGTATAAAAAAAGGATTTTAAAAACAGAGAGTATTGAGGATGCAAAAAATCTTTTTGAAAAGCCAAAAACATTATCGCAAAAAAATCCTGGAATATGAGAATCCCTATGGTAAGTTTTGCGGCCAGGGTTTGAGTTTCGAATTTGTCTTTTAAAATTTTGACAACGATAAGAGTCGAAGTCAGGTTTATGCAGAAAGTCAGGTATATCGTTTCAAGCAGAGTAAAACTCCCGTTTAAAAAATATTTTATAGAAAAAAAGCTTATTAAGCAGCCTATTATAACCTGAGAAAGCGTAAGCAAAAGTATTCTTTTGCCGCTCGATATCATATCTTTTAGGTTTATTTCAAGCCCTATTATGAAAAGGAGGAATATCAATCCTATTTCGGATATCAGTTCTATGTTTTCCTGGTTTTGGACTATTCCAAAACCCATTCCCGGCCCCAGAATTACGCCGGCTATTATGTAGCCTATAATAAGCGGCTGTTTTATGCTCATCATTATTATGGCCATAATGCCGCTTAAAATTATGGACATGGCTATGTCTGTTAAGAATCCCTCAAGCATAATTAAATTATATCATTTACGAAAATGTTTTAATTTATAAACCCGGTTTTTTGTATAATATTGAAAAGGGAGGAGTAATGGAAGAAAATCAACTTCCGGCGGAAAATTCTAAAGCGGAAACAAAAAAAGAGGTCAAAAAAACTCCTCTTACTCCGCTTTTTTACATATTTTTTATTTTTGTTATTTTATACGGAGTTTCGATATTTATTTCTTTGAACATCATATCCAAAACAAAAAAGGTAAAAATAGATTCCGACGCCATATCCACGATTAAAAAGGATAACAAAAACAAAGTGGCTTTGATACCTATTTACGGGGCGATATATAAAAGAGATTCCGGGATTTCGGATAAAGGAAGCGATCTTGTAGTAAATATGATAAAAAAATACGGCGAGGATAAAAACATAAAAGCCATAGTGTTAGATATAAACTCTCCCGGCGGGAGCGTCGGAGCGGTTCAGGAAATATATTCGATGATAAAAAAGATAAAAGAACAGTATAAAAAGCCGGTGGTGGCTCATTTTGGAGACGTGGCGGCAAGCGGCGGTTTTTATGTCGCTATGGCCTGCGACAAAATAATCTCAAACAGCGGTACCATAACCGGTTCTATAGGAGTGATATTCTCTACCACTCAAGGCGAAGAGCTTTTCAAAAAAATAGGTCTTAAATCCAATACGGTAAAATCCGGAAAATTTAAAGACATAGGTTCTTTTTCGAGAGAAATGACTAAGGAAGAAAGAGCGCTTTTGCAGGATATGATAGACGATACGTACGGCATATTCGTGGATGTGGTGGCCTCGGGAAGAAAGATGGATAAAAACAAAGTTAAAGATATTGCGGACGGCAGAATATTTACGGGTTCTCAAGCCTATCAGTTGGGACTTGTGGATAAGATAGGAGATCTTTACGACGCCATAGACGAGGCGGGAGTTATGGCGGGTATAGGGAAAAATCCGTCGGTAGTAAAAGCAAGGGTTAGCATATTCGAAGATATATTTCAGGCGATAGATTCCAAGCTTGCGATATTTTCTTTCGCTTCCGCGGATAATTACCCCAAGCTGGAATATAGATTTTCTTTTTAATTATGGAAAAGGTTTATTCGGAATTAAAAGATTTTTTCGGTTCGAAGTATTCTTTTATTTCTTCGCTTGGTTATTTCATAGGCGCTTTGAATTTTTACGTTTCTTTGCTTTTGACTTATAAATACGAATTTAGCTTGATGATTTTTATACTCATTGCGAGCGTTTTTTTCGTTTTCAATTTCGTTTTTTCAGCGATAACTTCTCTTTATATAGATATTCAGACCGAACAACATATAAGAGCCAAAGAGCTTTTTTATTTTTACGGAATGACCGAATACCTTACGCTTTTGTTTATTCCTTTATATTATTTCGCTTCGGCCGGCCTGTTAAAATCGGCTTTTTTGAAAGGTTTGTTTCTCGTTTTTTTGGCAATATGGATTTTTAGAATATGGCTTGTTAAGAAAAAAACGGGGTTGGGTTTTATAAATTCTTTGATAGCCATCTTTTTCCCTCACATACTTATAATAACCGTCGGCGTGGTTTTTGTGGTTGCGGTCTCGGTTATGGCGTTCGTTAAGATATATGCCTAAAACAAATCGGGAAATATCTTCCATATTCGAGCAGATGTCGGTTTTGTGCGAACTAAACGGCGATAACATATTTAAAATAAGAGCTTATCAAAAAGCGGCCAACGTAATCGCGAATCTTGAAAAGAATGTTTTAGAAATGAAAGAAGAGGAACTTCTTTCGATAAGAGGAATAGGGAAAGGCATAGCCTCGCATATAAAAGAAATAAAATCCAACGGGACCTTTGAAGAGTTTGAAGAGCTAAAATCGAAGTATCCGCCCGGGATTTTAGAAATAGTGAATTTAAGGGGTCTTGGAGCCAGGAGGGTCAAGGTTTTATATGAAAAGTTTCATATAGATTCGGTCAATAAACTTTTGGAGTTTGCCAAAAAAGGCAAAATAAAAGAAATAGACGGGTTTGGAGAAAAAATAGAGAAATCGATAATAGAATCGATAGAAAAAAAGATTGATATGCCGAAGAGATTTCTTTTCCATACCGCAAAAAGGATGGCTTTGGAAATTATCGATTACATGAAAAATTTAGGTTATGAAAACATAGAATACGCCGGAAGTCTTAGAAGATGCAAAGAAACGGTGGGAGACATAGACATATTATGCGTCGGAAACCAAAAAGCCATAAAAGATTTTATAAAATCGCCTTTTGTAAAAATGGTTTTGTCCGAAGGGGAACTTAAAGCCTCGGTTATTTTAAACGGCGAAATCCAGTGCGATTTCAGAGTTTTTAAAAAAGACGAATACGGCGCTGCTCTTTGTTATTTTACGGGTTCAAAACAACATAATATAAGGTTAAGAGAAATAGCCAATAAAAATAATTTTATTTTAAACGAATACGGACTTTTTAAAAATTACGGTTCGAAAGAAAAAATAGCTGGGTGGGACGAAAAGGAAATATACGAAAAATTGGGGCTTCAATACATACCGCCCGAACTTAGAGAGGATAGCGGAGAGATAGAGCTTGCCATAAAGTATAAAATACCGAAACTCGTGGATATATCCGATATAAAAGGGGATATACATTGCCATACCTCATACACCGACGGAGCCAACTCCGTAGAAGAAGTAATAGATTTTTTGGCAAAAAGATACGAATGGTCTTTTGTAGGAGACCATTCGGTTCCGCTAAATTTTGTAAAGGGGCTTGACTTTAAAAAATACATATCGAGTCGAAAAGAAGTGTCGGATATATCCCGAAAATATTCGAACAAACAATTCGACAGGTCCATAGAAACTGAAATATTAAAAGACGGAAACCTTGCCTTTAAAGACGAAGAGTTGAAGGAAATTTCTCTTGTTATAGGGGCGGTTCATACATCTTTAAGATTGAATAAAGACGAGCAAACAAGAAGAGTTATAAGAGCCTTAACAAACCCTTATTGCGATGTGGTGGCTCATTTAACTCAAAGAATTATAATGGAAAGAGAAGAGATGGATATGGATTACGAAGCGGTGTTTGATGCCGCATATAAAAGCAACGCGGTTTTTGAGATAAACGGCCAGCCGGATAGATTAGATTTAAAAGATGTTAATATAAAAAAAGCAAAATCTTTGGGTTTAAAATTGGTTCTGTCTTCGGACGCTCATTCTTTAGAGCAATTCGATTACATTTCCTACGCTTTAAACAATGCAAGGAGAGCTGGGCTTTGTAAGGATGATCTTTTGAACTGTTTAAGTTATAAAGATTTTAAAAACTTCATAAAAGAGAACAGAAAAAAGAGAGGAGGATTATGAAAATTCCTCAGATTAAAGAGTACAACGGTTTCCCAGTGGTAACCTCGGAAAAAATGAAATACATAGATAGGATAGCCAGTCTAGATTATTCAATACCTTCTGAAGTTCTTATGGAAAACGCCGGAAGGTCCTGTGCATTAGAAATTATAAATTATATCGGCGAAAATTTTAATAAAGATTTAAAAGATATAAAAATATCGGTATTATGCGGAAGAGGTAATAACGGAGGCGATGGGCTTGTTTGCGCGAGATACTTAAACGAAAAAAAATTTAACGTAAAGATTTTTATGGTTTCTCCTTCAGATAAAGGATATGGGGAGCTGGTAGTAAAAAATTTAGAGAAAGCTAAAGAAAAAAACATTTTTATAAAATTGTGTGATTTTAAAAATTTGGAAGAAGCGGAAAAAGAAATATTTTCTTCGGATCTTATAATTGACGCTCTTTTAGGCGTAAGCGCGGTGGGAAAACCTGTAGGTGTGGTTAAAAGGCTTATACAGATTGCAAACAAATCCAGCAAAGACATAATAGCAATAGATATGCCCTCTGGAATTAATCCCGATACCGGCCATCACACGGGGGTTTTTATAACTGCCAAAATGACCTTGACTTTAGGGCTTCCCAAATCAGGACTTATGGCAAATCACGCTCAAAAAAATATAGGTATTTTAAAGGTTTTAGACATAGGATATCCGAAAGAACTTATAGAAAAGGCTAGGGAAAAATAAATATATTTTATTTGTTGTTTTTTTTGAGATTACTCAAAAAACTGTTTCAATTTGTTTGGGACTTTTTTCCTATATAATAAACAAACTTTAGTCGGTTTACAAAATTAAAAGTTATGTTATAATATAAACAAGGTTTAGAGGGGGAAGTATGGTTTATAAAGAGTTAATCAAAAAAAGAATAAACGAAAAAAAATTTATCGTTTATGATAAGAAAACTGATAACTGGAAAAAAATGCTGGATTCCACAAATAAACTGGTCAATTACATCCTTGTAACAAGAACAAGAGTAGAGCAGTAATTTGACGATTTGATTATCTCGATTTTTAAAAAAATAATTTTTTAATTAAAAAGATTGGATATCTCCAACTGCCTCTAATTTCCTCTTGACTTAATATTTCATTGAGTATAAACTATAATAAATGGTATTTTTATGAATAAAAAAGGTTTTACTATAACTGAGCTGATGGTAAGCGTGGTAATTGTTTCTATCGTTATGTTCGTAATAGTAGAAACCTTTGGTTCTATGCAAAAAGCCATACAATTTTCAAAAGATAGAGCGATAGCTACAAATCTAGCGCAGGAAAAGATACAAATTATAAGAGAAAAACTTTACTATAAAGTGATTCCTTCAACCTCTATCGCTTATATAAACGAGTTTAATCCGCCGGTTCCTTATGATACTCTTTATTTTCCGCCGGAAACTATTCTTGAAGCGGGAGTTTATTATAAAAGATATACTTATATACTTCCAGTAGTAGAGAGTGGAGGTGTTATTACTGAACTTCCTCCTCAAACGCCGGATACCGGTATGAAAAAGATTACTGTTACAGTTGTTTGGGAGAGAAAAGGAGAAAAAAAGAAGGTTCAGATTTCAACCATATACACCAACAGAGATACGGTTATGTCTAATGCGGTGATAACCGGTATTGTTAGAGATAAGTCTAATTATAACCCTATACCTAATGCTCTTATAAACATAGTGGAGTATATGGGATTAAGAGATGTAAGTGATAACAATGGAAATTATAGAATAAACATAGTTCCGGGTAACTACACAATATATGTGGAGGCCAGAGGTTATTTTCCTTATTTAGGAACTTTTTCGATATCTCCAGAACAAACGCTTAGTAAAACAATAGAGCTTAATAAAATGGGTTATGGTAAGATGACTGGTGTGCCTTGGTTAAGGGATCATTTGGTAATAAGTCAGGTTGTCGGTTCTACGGTAAGCCCTTCGGGTTTTGAACAGGAGTATATAGAGATTTACAATCCCACCACATACTCATGGCTTGTTAATGGGAATATAGGGCTTAGATTTCAAAGAATATACGATACGAATAAAAAATATATACAAATAAATTACTTTACAGATTATATACAACCAGGTGGTTTTTATCTTTTTGCAAATACAAATACGATTACAATAAACGGTACGAACATAAACGCCGACGCGGTATGGTCGAATGGAAACTCATCAACCGACTTTCCATATTTTAATCCATCGCTTTCAAAATATAGCATAATACCGATATTCGGCGAGGGTCCGGACGAGGGGGGAGGAGCAATAGAGCTTTATGTTATACCAGACGACAAAATTTTAGATCAGGTAGGGTGGAACAGAAACGACGGAGCAAGCGGTAAAAAAAACGCTCCTTTTTATGAAACATCTCCGATACCTCAAAATATAGGATTACAACAGGGAGAACAGTATGTGAGATATTCTTCGACTTATTCTGTTTCCACATCTTATGGCCCGGCATATGACTCAAATAACAATAGCGTAGACTTTTACGATTATTCTTCTGGAATTTCAATAACTCCCAGAAACTCAACATCGATTGTTAACGTAATTTCCGCCACTCCCGCAAACGGCTCCATAGTCGGTTGTTCCGACGGACTTTCCATATCTACCGTTTCTTATTTGGCCGGAGCTATTAGGCAATACGCTTATTTCGAATTAAATGAGATATCTACCGGCACCTGGAGTTGTACGATTTCAAGCGGTAATTACTCTTTGATTATAGATTCGATTACGATAACAAACGGCTCGACTATTACCTTGAACTCAGTATATCTTACGACTCAGGTTGGGTGGGGTTATATATCGGGTATGGTGACCGACGCTTTTGGGAATAACATATCGCCGGCTATAAAGATATCGGGTTCGGACGGTTCTTATACCTATGTGGGATCGAATAAAAGATATCTTCTTCAGGCCTCGGCCGGTACCATAGATGTGACCGCAAACCCGGGTAATTTGAACTCAAGTTATGTTTCGGTATCTTCTCAGGGGATAAGTTTAAACGCCGGAGAAATAAAAAGTAGCGTGGATTTCGTTTTATACCAGGGAGGAAGAATAACCGGCAAAGTTTTAATAGCCGGAAGCACCGTTCCCATACCGGGAATAGCCGTAGGAATATACGATCAGTATGACGCTCCGAGGGACCAGCAGATAACCGATAATACCGGAAGATTTACGACAAATGTTTTAAGCACCGGAACATACATAATTCAACCGATGGTTGATTCTAAAGAAAGCGTAAATCCTTCCACCGCTTCGGTTAATATAACATCCGCCGGAAGTCTTGTTTTTTCTTCTACTTTTTCGGTTTCAAACGCGGTCGGATATGTAAAAGGAAATGTAAAATATCAAAATCAGCCGATAAAAACCGGTGTTTTGGTAGTGGTTACTACCGTTTCTCTTTCCGGCTCTCCTCCTTCTCTGCCGGTTTTAAGTTCTCAAACTCTTTCCGGAGCTCCTTATTATATTACATCCACGGACGAGGAGGGAAATTATCTTTTGGAGGTAAGGCAGTCAACTAACCCGACTTATAATATTTATTCTTTTTACCCGCATTTAAACATTTCGTCTTTTACTATAAATTGGAGCTCGAGAACTAATATAAGCGTGTTGGCCGGTCAGGAGGTTAATAATATTAATTTTTCGTGGTAAGATTATGATAAATGTTAATAAAAGATCCGGTTTTACTATGACCGAGCTTATGGCGGTGGTCGCCATAGTAGGAATACTCGTGGTCGCCGCGGTTCCTTTATTAAATAACGCAAATCAGAATATAATGATGTCTAAAACAAGATTGTCTTTACAGCAGGACGCAAGAAACATTATGTCTTTAATTACCAGAGTATTGAGAGAAGCCAAAACCTCCACGGTTTCCATATCAAGGCACAATTCTTCTCAGCCTTTTTATTCCAAAATAACTTTTTCCACAATAGACAATAAAAACTATCAGTTTTATCAAAGCGGAAAAAATCTTTATATGGCAGACGGTACAAACGTCAAAATACTGACTTCGGATTTGAGATATTTAGCTTTCGCTTTCCCGGAGTCCAGCGATATGAGCATAGTTTCATTGTCTTTGACTCTTGAAAAGGAGCTTTTTAGCGGAAGAAGAAAAGCTTTGCATATGGCGAGCGAAAAGGTTATGTTGATGAACGATTAGAGAGGTTTTATGGTTAAAAAAGGTTTTATACTGCCTATGTTAACCGCGGTTATAGTGATTTTTTTTATAATAGTTCCTGTTATTATGAACTGGATAACCGACGATACAAAGCAAACGGTTAGAGAGCAGAAAAAATCGATAGCTTTTAACCTAGCTCAGGCCGGAGTTGAGAGAGGTTATTGGAAGGTAAAAAGTTCAACCACAACTTTCAATAGCGTTATGTTGGGAGGCGTTATTTCTGGTTATAATTTCGATACGGTTTATAACGATATGCCCGGCGGAAGTTATAGAATAAGAATATCGAGCGGTACTCAACCCAGAGAAGTTATTATAATAGGAGAAGGAAGGGACTCTTCTTCAAAAGAGGTAAGGGCCGTAAAAGCGGTCTATAGAAATCAAACTATAGCCGGCGCAATGCTTAGCGGTTCTAAAATTAACCCGAGCGGTAGCACTACGATTCACTGGGGGCCTATACTTTCCTGGGGTGAGATAAATCTTTCAAACGGGGCGGATAATGTTTATTTTCCAAGAAAATTTTCAAAACAACTTGTTAAACCAAGAGATAACAGTTTGAATCCCCCTAATACTGACAATCTGGAATGGTGGTCCGCATACGAAGTTCCGGAGTTACCAAAGTTTGATTTTGCCGAAATAAGAAGCTCTGCCGCTGCAAATGGTACATTAAACTGTGGAAGTGCAAGATCTTCTTCTCCTCTTACCCCCTCAGCTACCACATATAGAATGGTTTGCAATTGTTCGGGGGACCGGAATAAGTGCTGTGCCGATAAAAATACCTGTTATATAAAAAATATTTATGCCGATGTCAGATATAATCAAAACCTTTTATGGTACTGGGACGAGGGAAAAAGCGTTAATATAGAAAATACTGGAGTTAAAGGTTCATTTTTTGTAAGAGGAGATTTAAGAATAGATGGAGATGATTGTTATGGCCCGTGGTATAAGGTAAATGGTTATGATGCTTATGGAGGATATCATACCTGTGGCCAAGCGCTCTCATCTGAAAGCGGTCCAGGAGCTCTTTTTTTAAATGTTCCTAAAAGTGCTTATACGGATTATGCTAAAATAGATACTACGGCTACAAATCAATATCCCGGAGATTTAGGAATTTCTTCTTCTTCTCTCGTATATCAAGTTGGAGCGTGCGATAGAACTTATTATTATCAATGTAATTCTTCTTGCGAGCAAGGATGTGAAAGAGGGGCAACAGGAGATGACTTGGGACTTTATGGCTTTTTGTATGTAGGTGGAACTCTTAAAATTTACGGGGCTTTTGATATGTATGGGGCTGCATGGGTTGTGGGGGATATAAACACAGGATCTGGTAACAATGCTTCTATATTTTTTAATGAAAACCTTGAACTTCCAACTCTTAACGTTGTACTTATTAAAAGTTCCTGGGAAGAAATAAAACCCTCCACATATACCTGGTAGCCATTGACTGGACAAGTGTCCAAATACTCTTTGTCAATAGGTCGAATAAACTTGAACGGATATCCTTTAATGCCTAAAATAAATATATTGAGTTATGTCAATTAAGGAGGAGTTAATGAAAAAAATAGGATTATTGATTATGGCGCTATCTTTTGCGTTTAATTTAAGCGCGGTGCAAAAGATAGTCATGCTAAACGATAATAAAGATATAAAAATGAGTCAGTCCGACATAGAAAGATTGGGCGGTAAGATAATAAAAGAACTTCCGCTTATAAATTCGGTTGTTGCCGATTTCCCCGATTATGTAAAGGATAACGACGTTTATACTTTGGGCTATGTAAAGAAAGTGGAGAACGATCTTTATATTAAATGGATAGAAGAAACTACTTTGCCGGAAATACCTTCGGTTGAAGGCGTTTTGAAAAACATTAAAGAAAATAATTACGATTACTCAATAGTTTCTCCTTCCTTTTCCACTCCCAAAGCAAGCGAAGAAGAACTTAAAGAAATGCCCTGGGGTATAAAGAGAGTAAACGCTTATAGCGCATGGGATTATACCACGGGTAAAAACGTCAAAGTCGCGGTCATAGATACCGGGATAGACTATAATCATACCGATCTGGCTTCCAATTATGCGGGCGGATATAATGCCGTAAACTCGTCCAAGCCCCCTCTTGACGATCAGGGGCATGGGACTCATGTCGCCGGAACCATTGCGGCGGTTAAAGACTTAAAAGGAGTCGTCGGTGTCGCCCCCAACGTAAAATTATATGCGGTTAAAGTTCTGGATTCCAACGGCTCCGGGCAATACTCCTGGATTATAGACGGTATACAATGGGCGGTTAATAATAAAATGAATGTAGTAAATATGAGCTTAGGTGGACCAAGCGGAAGTGACGCTTTAAAAGCAGCCATAGACGCGGCTTATAAAGCGGGAGTCGTGGTGGTTTGCGCCGCGGGTAACGACGGGGGGGCCGTGAACTATCCCGCAAAATATCCGGGAGCCATAGCGGTATCCGCTTTGGACTCTTCCGATAAAATAGCCTCTTTTTCTTCAAGGGGCCCTGAAATCGCTTTTATAGCTCCGGGCGTTAGCGTATACTCTACTTATAAAGGCGGAGTTTATAAAACATTAAGCGGAACATCCATGGCAAGCCCTCATGTCGCCGGACTTGCGGCTCTGGTTGTAGGGCTTGGAGTTAAAAATCCGGACGATGTTAAAAATGTTTTAATAAAATCTGCGGTTAAAATAACCGGATTAAAAGATACCGAGCAGGGAAACGGAGTCATAGACGCTTCGAAGTTTTATCAGATATTAAACTCCAGATAGTTTAAAGTTGCAAGTTGAAAGTTTAAAGTTAATAAGGGCGGATTTTTATCCGCCCTTATTTATTTGTATCATATTTTTATGGAAGATAGAGAGCTAATAGAGTCGTATCTCGAGGGGGACGAGAAAGCTTTTGAAAAATTATATGAAAAATACAGGATGGCGGTTTTTAATTTCATATATTCCATGGTAAGAAACGAGGAGATAGCCAACGATATATTTCAGGATGTTTTTATAAAAGTCATAAATGGGCTTTCCGATTATAAAGACGGGAATTTTAAAGCCTGGATTTTTCAGATATCGAGAAACGCGGTTATGGATTATTTGAAAAGCGCAAAGAATAAAAATTACGCTTTAAATATTCCCTTAGACGAAGAGATAGACGGGTTTTCTTTAAAGGATATCTTGCCTTCGGATGAAACTCCCGAAAAAAAATTCATTTCCGAATATGAAAGCAAAAGGCTATACGAAGCTTTGGATAAATTATCCGACGATTACAGAGAAATAATATTTTTAAAGCATTTTTCCGGTCTTACCTTCCAGGAAATATCCGATGCGATTAAAGTTTCCATAGGAACTTTATTGAGCAGATTCAAAAGAGCCGTAGAAAAACTCGCCGAAATTTTAAAAGAATAAAGAAACAATCTTAATGCAATAAATTTAAATAAATCTCGTTATTAATATCGAGGAGGTTATATGAACTGCGATAAGCAAAAGATAGCGGCGGCTTACTACGGAGAGTCGTCTTTAAAAGAAAAAGAAGAAACTTTGAATCATATAAAAGACTGCGAAGAATGCCGAAAATTTTACGATACTTTAAATTTTATTGAAAAGAACTTAAAAACGGTAGATTACATAAAAACAAAAGTTAGAAACAATATACTTATATACGCCGGAAATAATTTAACCTCCGCTAAGAATTATTTGTCCAAGATATTTTACGCTTTTTCTCTTTCGCTGGCGGTTTTGGTATTGTTTGTTATGCCCGGGAAAAATTCGATAGTCCAGAGAGACATAGAATCCTCGATTTCAAAAGCGGAATATTCTTTGTCCGAACTTTATTACGACATTAAATTTACGGATACGGATTTTAATTATTAAAAAGGAGGAGTTATGAAAAAAATAATACTTGCGCTTCTTGTAACGCTATCTTTCGCGTCGGTTGGTTTTGTAAATAACCTTTCGGCGCAGTCTCCAGGCGAAGAAATGAGCCAGGCTGAAGAGGGAGAGGATATGCCCGATATCGGTCCTTACGGAATGGGTATGGGACCGGGAAACCCTATGGGCGGACCCGGAATGGGAATGAAAAGAAACATAAAAAAACCGGGCATAGGGATGCAGCGTATGGGTCAAGGACAGAGAGAATTTTTTGACGACGGGATGGAGTCTAAAGTCCTTGAAATAATAAAAACGAACGACCCCGAGTTTCATAAAAAAATAATCGCTCTCAAAGGCGCCGATACCGTAAAATACAGGCAGATAATAAAGATGTCTTTTAATTTTTTGACTTTTGCCAGAAACTTAGAAGATAAAACGATAGAAAAAGACATAGTAAAGGGAATATCTTTAGAGTACGACGTGAGGGAATTGGGATTAAAATACGAAAAAGCCTCGGATTCCGATAAGACCAAAATAAAAGAAGAGATAAAATCGAAACTTAACGCGCTTTTCGATATAAGAACTAAGGTACAGGAACTTAGAGTTAAAAGACTTGAAAACGAGGTCAAAGAATTAAAAGCTACGGTGGAAAAAAGAAAAGCAAACAAATCTCAGATAGTCGAACAAAGGCTTAATCAGATAATAGGCCGAAAATACCTTAATTGGTAAAACATCACCTAAAAAAGCGCTTGGTTTTATAATTAAACCGAGCGCTTTTTTATTTTATTTGTAATTTATAATTCATATAATAAATTTATGGTTTTATTTTTTATTTGTTTTTTCGGTATTTTAAATAATTATCTTTTTTCCACGGACCTGAAGGAAATGGCTTATCAAAGCTATTTAAACGGCGATTTCGAAAGGTCTTTGGAATATTACAAAGCTTTTTACGAAAACAATAAAGATTATCGTGTTCTTTTGGATATGGCGATGATTTATAAAAATTCGGACAATTATAAAAAAGCGATAGAGTGTTTAGAAAAATCCGTTTCGATAAAAGAAGATAGCGAAGTTCTTGCGGAATTAGGCTGGCTTTATTTCCATATAGGAGATAATGAAAAATCGAAGTTTTATTTCGAAAAAGCTTTTAATATCGAAAATAAAAATTATTCGGCGGTTATGGGAATGGCTATGGTTTATTCTCAGACGAAAGACATAATAAAAACGATAGATTATCTTAACATTTATAAAAACATAAGAGGGGATTATGCCGGAGTCGATTATCTTTTTGCGTGGAATTACGTTAACTTTCAGATGTACGATAAGGCTAAGGAGTATCTTATAAACGTTTTAAGAAAAGACCCGTCTTTTATCGAGGCTCGGCTTCCTCTGGCTCAGATTTATTTAAAAGAAGGGGATTATAATCAGGCATGGAATCAGTATTATAGAGTTTTAGATTACGTCCCGGACCACCCAATAGCGACCAAGATGGTAAAAATAATAGAAGGCAAGCTGACAAAACAGCCCGAGGAGATAAGGCCTCCTTTTAAAATATTAAATCCGACCGTAATATCCGAAAGTTACGATATAAACAGATTAAAAAAAAGCATAAAACTAAGAGTGGCCGTAGGGGCGGATGACGCCGGTAATCACAGAAAAAACAGGTCTTTAACTTTGAGAAGCTTTAATAATATAAACATATACGGTAAAGAAACGGGAAAAAATTACGCTTCTTTTAAAACCGGAGAAATGATAAAAATAAAATACGAAAAAGATTCTTTATCTATCTATTCCGATAACGGAGTTTTGTTAAATATATTTTCAAAACCTATAATAATCAAATCCGATGATCCGAGAAACGGAACTATAATAATAGAGGCAGATTCTAAAAATTCAAATCCTTATTTCAGGTATTCGGATAGAGAATACCGGGGGGAGATTGAGATTGTTCCTTTAAAAGGCGGATTTGGAATAATAAACATAGTGGAACTCGAGGTGTATCTTTTGGGAGTGGTTCCGGCGGAGATGGAGCCTAAATGGCCTATGGAAGCCTTGAAAGCTCAGGCCGTGATAGCGAGAACTGAAGCGGTAAGAAGACTTAAAGAAGGCCCTCATAAAAAGGAAGGTTATCACTTATGCGACAGCCAGCATTGTCAGGTTTATAAGGGAGTCATTTACGAAAAAAATTCCACGAATAAAGCGGTATTCGATACCGAAGGCGAAGTCCTTGCATATAAAGATAGATTGGCTTATTCTTTTTACCATTCCAATTGCGGAGGATACATTCAATCGTCTTCCGAGGTTAAAGGGTGGGGGGATGTTCCTTATCTTAAATCTCACCCGGACAGCGATAAGTATAAGGAAGGTTTAAGCCCGTGGGAGTTTAATATATGGATAAAGGGAATGCCGGAGGCCTATTGTAATTATCCCGGGGTGGTGAGCGATAGCGAGTTCAGATGGCTTAAAATAATAAAAAGAGCCGATATAAACTTTAAATTGGACAAAAGATACGGGGTAGGGGATATTAAAAGCATTATAGTATTGAAAAGAAGCAGAAGCGGTAACGTAAACTCAATAAAAATAATAGGAACCAAGAAAAGCGTAGTTATAGATAAGGAACATATAATAAGAAACGCTTTCGGCCTTAATTCCCTAAAATCAACCCTTTTTAACATAGAGATAAACAGATTTTCCGACGGCAAAATAAGAAATATATGGTTTTACGGTGGAGGATGGGGGCATTCAATAGGTATGTGTCAGGGAGGGGCCGCGGGGATGGCCGGAAAGGAAAATAAAAATTATAAACAGATATTAAATTTTTACTTTCCCGGAACCAAAATTAAAAAACTTAAATACATTAAAAAATAATTTATTTCTGAGAGATCTTGGAGAGTATTTGAGCTCCTTGCGGATTTGAAGATAAAGCCGACATTATATTCGGATTTGAAAGCAGTTGCATTGTCTGCGGGTTTTTAGTCATTAACTCGTTCATCTTCTCTTGATTGTTCATTAAATTGGTAACGGCGGGAGCGGACATTATTTCTCCCATAAGTTTGCTTTGCGCTATCGCGTTTAAAACCTGTGGATTATTTAGCGCCTGTTTGACGGTTTCGTTGTTTAGAAAGTTGGAGACCACCTGTTGATTTGAAAGATAAGATTCAAGGGCTTTCGGGTCGGATAAATTCCTTTTTACTATGTCTCTGGATAAAAACCCTTTAACAACATATTCGTTATTAAAAAGCGCTTTTACCGCGGTTGGATTATTTAGCAGTTTACCTACGGCTTGAGTTAAAAATCCTTTTTTATATCCGACGGAACTCATCTCTTTTTGTTTTATGTCGCCTACCTTCGGTATATCCTGTTCGCTTGAAAGCTTTATGTTATCTTTTTTGTTTTCGGATTTTTCGGTTGAGTTTTTTTCTTTGTCTTTTTGAGATTCGTCTTCGGAAAGTTTGTATGTTTTACCTTCCTTTAAGTCGCTTGCGTTTCTGTAGTTTACGGTATACGACAGGTCCTCTAAATTCGGTTCGTACATTTTAAAATCCTCTTCTTTTTTTATATCAGCGGTGGCGGAAAAAGCCTTCATTTCTTCTTCCGATAAATTTATGTCGGGGGAGGACATTTTTAAAGTCCACTTTATAAGCGGTATCGCTATTATAATATACAAAGGTATGAGGTATAACCAGAACTTTGATTTTTCTTTGTTGTTTTCCATAAATTATTTGATAAAATAATTATAGTAATTTAATTGAAGTTAAACAAGATTTATGGATAATATACATATTCTGATTTTATGGTTTGTAGGAAATATCTTTCAGTTTTATATTTTGATTACGATGTTCGTCTATCTTTTCATTTCATTTTCGGGAATATTCTTTTACAAAAGAAACGACAAAAAGTTTTCTCATTCTAAAAAATTCGCCGTTTTAATTCCGGCTCACAACGAAGAAAAAGTAATAGGAAATCTTTTGGAAAGTTTGTCTTTTTTGGATTATCCCAAAGATTTATACGATGTATACGTAATATGCGATCACTGTTCCGATTCGACGAGTAAAATATCTAAAGGATATAATGTTAATATCCTCTCATACGACGATAATCTTCCTTCAAATAAAGCGAGAGCCTTAAACAGAGCTACCAAAGATATTTTGAGTTCCGCGGATAAATACGACGCTTTTTGCTATATAGACGCCGATTCCTTGATACATCCCGATTTTCTTAAAGCCATGAGCGGCTGTATGGACGACGGGGGAAAAGCGATTCAGGGGATGCAACTTCCCAAAAACAGAAACGAGTCCATACTTTCAATGATAGTTTCAAGCGGACAGTTTATAACGAATAATTTTTTCCAAAAACCGAAGGAGTTTTTGGGGCTTTCCGCGACTTTGCACGGCAAAGGAATGTGTTTTAGTACGGAGATAGTTAAGAAATTTAAGTGGGACGAGAGTTGTTTGACCGAAGATTTAGAGATGCAGATGCGGCTTATAAACGCCGGTATAAGAATAAGATGGTGCGAATCCGCCATAGTTTACGACGAGGAGCCGGTTCATATAACTCAATACATAAAGAGGTCGGTAAGATGGACCAGAGGCTCTCTTGATACCGCCAAAAAGCACGCATGGCGACTGTTGGTTTCTTTCATAAAAACTTCGGATTTTAAAATTCTCGAGGGTTTTATTTATTGCTTCGGCGTCTATAGAATAATAGTCGTTTTTATTTCTTTGGTTTCCATTTATTTTACCAAAGATAAATTTAATATTCTCGTTTATTTCTTTCATCTTATTCCTTACGACGATTTATATTACAAACTAATATTTATTTCCTTGCCTTTTATAATATTCCCTTTGAGCATGATTTTCGACAAAAGAGCCGGTTTTCCAATGTTTAGCGTGTATTTTTTGCAACCGGCTTTGGGCTTTTTAAGGTTTCCCATATTTGTGCTCGGAATTTTAAAAGATAGAAAAATCTGGGATAGAACCGATCATACGAGTACGGTTAGAATAGGAGATCTTTTAAAAATAAAAACCTAAGGGGGATTTATGAATGCGATAATTCTTATGTTGTCTTTTTCTTTATGGTCTCAAAACATTCCGATTCAGCGCCCCGAGCCGGAAAAGGTTATTAAAACCATAGAGCAGATAGATATAACCGAAGAGCAGAGAAAAAAAATTTATAAAGACCTTGAAAAGAATTTAAAAAAGTTCGATTCGGAGAAGAAAAAATACGATAAAAAAATGTCCGAGAAAGAAGAGATAGAGAAAGAGATGGAGGAAATAAAGTCCAACTTGCTTGAGATAAATAAAAACGTAACATTTATTATAAAATCGTATCTTACCGAAGATCAGTTGAAAAAATTCGACGATCTGATTAAAAAACAAAGAGAAAAAGTTTCTCAACCAAAACCCAAAGAAACCGAAGAGTCGAAAACAAAAAAAGAAGAAACGAAACAAACCGATACTCAATCTCCTTTTAGCATATATTTCCCGTAATTGTTTAATTCTTCCTTTTTTTATAGAATTATATATAGGGAGTAAAATATGGCGAAAATAATGATAGTCGACGACGACCCCGAGATATCCAACCTTTTGCAAATTACCATGGAGTCTTTGGGACATACCATTAAGATATGCGATAACGGAAGAGAAGTAATGGATTCGCTTAAGGAATTTAAACCGGATCTTATGATACTGGACGTTATGCTTCCCGGCGTGGACGGCTATTCCATAGCCACGAGCATAAGCCAGGACGAGTCTCTTTCCAAAATACCGATAATAGTCCTTTCGGCTCTCGAGCCGTCCAGAAGCTTGTTTGTTAAATTCAATCAGGTCGTGGCTTTTTTAACAAAACCTTTTAATACCGACGACCTTTTCGAAGCCGTAAAAAACGCGCTTGAAAAGAAAGACCTATAGAGGAGAATTGATGAAAAGATTATGGCTTGTTACCGGCGGAGCCGGTTTTATAGGCTCCAATATAGCCGAAGAGCTTGTTAAAAGAGGGGAAAAGGTAAGAATAATAGATAATTTTTCCGAAGGGAAGATAGAAAATTTAAAGCCTTTTGAAAAAGAAGTCGAGATTATAAAAGGAGATATAAGAAATTTTTCCGATATTAAAAAAGCATGCAAAAACGTTACTTACGTAATCCATCAGGCGGCGATGCGTTCGGTCCCTAAATCTATAGACAATCCGTTCGGAGCAAACGATAATAACATAACCGGAACTTTAAACGTTCTTATGGCGGCCAAAGAATGCGGTATAAAAAAAGTAGTATACGCTTCTTCAAGCTCGGTTTACGGAGATTGCAAAATATTCCCGCAGAAAGAAACTTTTACTCCCTCTCCGATATCTCCCTACGCCGTTTCCAAATTGGCCGCGGAGTATTATTGCGTTATGTTTTCGAAAACTTTCGGTCTTCCGACAACTTCGTTAAGATATTTTAACGTATTTGGTCCGAAGCAACCTCCACAGTCGATGTATTCCGTGGTAATACCCAAGTTTATAGAACTCGCTTTGAAGAAAAAACCTCTTGAAATTCACTGGGACGGAAGGCAATCGAGAGATTTTACTTATGTTTCAAATGTCGTTGATGCTAACATAAAAGCGGCTTTGTCCGAAAAATCAAACGGGAAAGTTTACAATGTCGCTTGCGGCCGGACCACTTCTTTGATAGAGATAGCTTCTTTGCTTGAAAAGTTTTTGGGCTATAAGCTTGAAAAAAGATTTTTACCCAAAAGAGCCGGAGATGTCAGGAAAACGTGGGCGGATATAACTCTTATAAAAAAGGATCTCAAATATAAACCGAAAGTGGGTTTTGAGGAAGGATTGTTAAAAACTTTGGAATGGTTTAAAAATAAATTTTAATATAGGGGAACGTTATGATTCATATATCCAATACCAATAACAGGGGTTCCATAGAAGTAATATGCGGAAGCATGTTTTCCGGTAAAACTCAGGAACTTATAAGAAGACTGAGGCTTGCCACCATAGCCAAACAAAAAGTTCAGATTTTCAATTCTTATCTGGACACGAGATACGCGAAAGAACATATAGTATCTCACGATAAAAGCATGCTAAAAGCTCAGCCGGTCAAGTCCGCAAAGGAAATAATAAAGAAGGTCGAGAAGGATACCCAGGTTGTGGGGATAGACGAAGCTCATTTTTTCGACGACGACATACTGGATGTAGCCAATAAATTGGCAAACGAAGGGAAGAGAGTAATAATAGCGGGTCTTGATATGGACTGGAGGGGAAAACCTTTTAACAATATGGCTAAACTTATGGCCGTAGCGGAATATGTCACGAAAAATCTTGCCATTTGCATGGTCTGCGGAAATCCCGCTCATTATTCTCAAAAGCTTGTGGAAAGTGAATCCAGAATAGAAGTTGGGGCTTCCGATAAATACGAAGCACGGTGCAGGAAGTGTTTTAATCCGGATCTCGCCGCTTCGAAAAAATAAATAACAAGAAAAATCAAAATATCGTTTGCGTAAAAAAATCTCTTTTAGAAATCCTTCTTTTTAAATCATAATATTCCAATATTCTGCAGAATTAGAGAATAATTTGAAATTTTTAAAAACCGAATCGTATTTTTAATGATGTTTTTTGGGGCAAGTAAATTTTAGGTTTTGTATTATAAAACCGCTTAAAAATATTTTTATCTGCTCCACATCGGCGTATAGGAGTTCCCTTTTATTTTATCGGATAATAAACGCGGGGCCGAGCCGTCCAAGTCCATTACGAATATCTGTCTTTTTTTGTTTCTTGTGGAAGTAAAAACTATGAATCTCGAGTCCGGAGAAAAAGAAGGGTCTTCGTTATCTCCTTCGTTTCTCGTAAGCCTGTGTATCATGCTTGTCGTCGGGTCGGTAATGAAAATATTTAATCTTTCGCTTTTTGTCTCTCTTCCCGAAAAAACTATCCATTTTCCGTTTTCCGACCAGTTTGGAGAGTCTACCCAGTAAAAGTTGGTTATTTTCCTATAATTCTTCGTTTCTAAATTATATATGTATAACTGAGGATTTCCGGGCCTGTCGCTTACGAAAGCTATCTCTTTACCGTCCGGCGAGTATGTGGGGGAAGCGCATATCCCGAAGTTATCCAATAATTTTTTCACCTCTTTCGTAACGAGATTTACTATGTATATGGAAGGATCCTTTCCTCTCGATAGAGTGATAGCCATTTCGTTCCCGTCCGGGGAAAAACCGCCGGCTATATTCAGCCCCTGATATCTTGAAAAAGTTTTTATTTTTCCTTCCATCATGTCTATTACGAAAAGGTCGGGATTTCCGTATCTGTAGGAGGTGTAGAATATTTTGTTTCCGTCCGATGACCATTTGGGGACTATCGATATGCTTTTGTGATTCGTCATTTGATATAAGTTTTCCCCGTCGTAGTCTATCATATATATTTCTTTGTATCCCGTGGAATCGTTTGAAAATGTTATTCTGCTGTGAGCGATTCCTTTTTTGCCGGTAATTTTTTCCACTATGTCGTCGCTTATCATATGCGCCATTCTCGTCAAAGATTCCAAAGAAGAGGTATAACTTTTTTTAAGAATAGGCTCTTTGAGATTGTTATCGTATAAAGCGGTTATTATGGATATGTTTTCTTCGGCTTTTATTTGGGCGGTAAGAGTGTATCTGGCCGTTTTGGAAAGATAACCAAGCGTTTCTTCCGCTTTTATTTCGTCTTCCGTTTCTATTACTTTAAAATATCTCGAAAACATTAAGTCGGTTCTTATTATTTCTTTCAATTTTTGAGTCAACGACTCCGTCGTTTGACTGCCGGAAGAGAGAGTAAAGGAAGCCAATATTATTTTTTCTTCGGAAAAATTTTTTTCTATCCCTATATAAACCTCGGTGTTTTGAGAGGAAAGATAAAGATTTGCGGACAAAAATAGATATATAAAAAACTGAACCATTAGTTTCTTTTATTTTTTAGCTGGCCGGCCGGTTTTTGCGTTTTTAATTCCGACAATATTTCTTTCGCGGTTACGGCTTCTACGGTATTGGGAAATTCTTTTTCCACGGACTTAAGATAGGTTATCGCCTCGTCGATTTTATTTTTGTCGTTTAACTCCAATAAAGCCTTGGAGTACTTCAATCTCACATATGCGGTTTTTGCGAAATTTGGATATCCCGATATCAGTTTTGCGTAAAATATCGCGGCCTCTTTATAATTTTTAATTTCAAAAAGAGATTCCGCGGCGTAAAAATACGCCTGATCTATGTTGTCCCCTTTCGGAAATTTTAGGATGTATTCCTTAAAAGATTCTATCGCCGGCTCGTATCTTTGAGAGGAGTAGAAAGACAAGGCTTTATAAAAAAACGAGGTTTCCCTGTAATACTCCTCTTCTTTTTCCGATTTTTGGTTTACCGCTTTACCCAATTGATTTATTTTTTTATCGGTAACGGTTCCCATATCTTCTATTTTTGAAGAAAGTTTGTTTATTTCTATGTTGAGATCTTTAGAATTTTCGGAAAAAGCGGTTAGATTCCTGTTTAAATCTTCTATTTTAAGAGAGAGGTCCGCTTGATTTTTTTTAAGCGTATATATGTTTGTATTTAAATCGTCTATCTGGCTTTGAAGTATAAGCATATCCTTTTGAGTCGCCATGCATGACGAAAAAAACAACGAGCCGATAACGATTAAATTTTTTCTCATTTTGTTACTTTCGTCTCCGCCCTTCTGTTTTTAGCCCAGCAGTTCTCGGTAGATTCGAAGCACAAAGGCTTTTCTTCGCCGTAAGATATGGTGGCTATGTTTTTTTCCGGAACTCCCAACCTTATGTAATACTCTTTAACCACATTCGCTCTTTTTTGGCCCAAAGACAGATTGTATTGGTTTGTCCCTCTTTCGTCGCAATGACCTTCTACGGTAACGGTATATTTGTTTTCAAGTATGGTTTTGGCGTTTTTGGAAAGAGTTGTCTTGGCGTTTTCGGACAATTCGTATTTGTCGAAATCGAAGTTTATGGTGTCTAAAGAAATTATAGCTTCTTTCCTTACGTCCCCTTCCGCGGTCTCGTCGGTTAAACCTTCGGCGGAAAGAGTCTTTGTGGATATGGCTTCCGTTTTAAATCCCGACTGCTGTTCGGATTCCGAAAGATCCTTTTTTACTTGTTTTTTAACGCAAGAAGAAAAAGCCAAAGAAAATATCGAAATAATCATAAAAAACTTTTTCATCTTAATCCTCCTTAATAACGCAAAAGTCGGCATATATAAATTATACAAAATTGATAAATTTTTTATACAATACATATATGAACTTTGCGACTTTGTTTTATAGCGGCGGCAAGGACTCTCATTATGTCCTTTTCAAGGCTTTAAGAAAAGGATATAAAGTTCCGTTTTTGGTTAATTTCGAACCCTTACCTCATTCCGACGGGGAAAAATATTTTAATTCTCTTTACGACAAAAAAACTATAGAAGTTCATTCTAAATTAATGAAGATTCCCGTTTGTTACTATAAATTCGGCGGGAAGAGGGGAAAGATTTTTAAAGACGACAGAGGTTTTTTCTTGTCCGACATGCTCGAATTTATAAAATCCAGAGCTTTGTGTTTAGGCATAAAAAAAATTAAAATTTTGGTTCCCTGGATTTCGGACGACATTTCGGTAAACCCCAAAACATACAAAAGATATGTTATGTTTAAAAAAATATTTGAAGAAAAAAAAGCCGATTTCGATTTCGTCGTTGAAAACGAAACGACGGTTTCCATTATAAAAAAAACCTTAAAAAACCGAATAAAATCGATATGTGTTTCCGTTCCTAAGCCCATTATTAAAAAAAAATCCAAAGAACATATCGATAAGATTAAGTCTTTTTTGGGTGCCGGTATAGATATGCGGTTTTTAAAAAGTTGGATCTCCGAAGAAATGGAAATAAAGCGAGAAGGGGGGGTATTAGTCAGACAAGACGTTCATTCCATGGTAATATCGAGCCCTTTGTTCGAAAAAGACGTCGAGATAAAAAAAATCTCGGTTTGCGAAGGAAATAACATATTTTCATTAAAAATATTTTTTGTATAATAAGTTTAAGAAGTCCGTTTTTTAAAAATAAAAGGAGGATAGATGAAAACACTTTTAAGAGGAAAAGACTGGATAGAGACGGTAGATTGGACCAAAGAGGAGCTTGAAACCGTTTTGGAGGTTTCCAAGTATCTTAAAATTAAATTCGCTTTAGGCGAAGAGCACAGACTTTTGCAGGACAAAACCCTTTTTATGATGTTTTTCGAGCAATCCACAAGAACGAGAAACTCCACCGAAGCGGCTATGACCCAGTTAGGCGGCCATGCCCACGATCTTACCCCCGATAAGATGCAGATATCTCACGGAGAAACTCCGAAAGACACCGGGAAAGTCCTTTCCAGATACGGACACGGCATAGCCATAAGAAACTGTTTTTACGGAATAGGAAACAAATACATAAGAGAGGTGGCTAAAGAAGCCGATATCCCCGTAGTGAATTTGCAATGCGACGTGGATCACCCCTGCCAGTCGATAGCGGACCTTATGACAATACAGGAAAAGTATTCCACAAATAGTTTGAAAGGCCTCAAGGTAACCGTAGCATGGACCTACGCTCCGGCTTACGCCAGGCCTCTTTCGGTTCCTCAAGGACTTATAACCTTGCTTCCGAGGTTTGGCGCCGATGTAACTTTAGCCTATCCGAAAGAATTTAAACTTATCCCTCGAACCGTGGAAGACGCCGAAAGATTTTCAAAAGAAACCGGCGCGAAATTTAAAATAATTCACGATATGGACGAGGCTTTTAAAGACGCTCATGTGGTATATCCCAAATCCTGGGGATGCCATCAGTTCCTGGCCGAGCAAAACATACCCGAGGAAGAAAGAAAGAAAATAGGGATGGAGTATCTGAACAAATATAAAGACTGGGTATGTACCGCCGAAAGGATGAAACTTGCGAGAAAAGAAGCCATATACATGCACCCTCTTCCGGCCGATAGAGGCGCGGAGGTTGAGGATGCGGTCATAGACGGGCCTCAGAGCGTGGTTTTCGATCAGGCGGAGAACAGGCTTCATACCGTAAAAGCGATACTTTCGCTTGTTATGGGCGGAAGGCCGTAAATTCCGGCCCTACGGTTCGTATTCGTTTAAGGAGGATTTATGTCAAAGACCATAAGGATTTTCGCGTTTGGAGGAAACGAAGTTTCTCCGGTCGGGCTTAAGGATAAAAACGGAAAAACCATAAACCCCGATATACCGATGCAATGGCAAAGGACCGCCCAGACCGTAAAAAACGTGGCAGACATATTTGAAAAGCATCCCGAGGATTATTACGTCTTGACTCACGGCAACGGCCCGCAGGTCGGAAACGTTTTGCTAAGGTCCGAGTATTCCAGAAACTTCCTTTTCCCTTTGCCGTTGGATGTTTGCGTGGCGGATACTCAGGGCGCCATGGCTTATATGATAGCTCAGTTTAACAACGAACTTAACATAAGAGGAATAGATAACATAGTAAGCGGAATAGTGACTCAGGTGGTGGTAGGAGCGGACGACCCGGATTTTAAAAATCCTTCCAAGTATATCGGCCCTTCTTACACGAAAGAGGAGGCTGAAGAGAGGATGATAAAAGAAGGGTGGATAATGAAGCTTTATAAAAAAGACGATAAAGGAAACGAGATATGGAGAAGAGTGGTCCCTTCTCCAAAGCCCAAAGACATAGTCGAGATAGACGCGATAGAATCGATGATAGATAAAAGGATAATGCCCATAACCGTAGGCGGAGGCGGAGTTCCCGTGAAAGAGGTGGCCCCGGAGATTATAGACGGTTTTGAAGTTTATAAATGCAACTACGGAGTGGAGTATAAGAGAAAACATGTTCCGGGACAAAAACCTCTTAAAATGTATACCGGAGTTGAGGCGGTTATAGACAAAGATTTGGCAAGCGCGCTTTTAGGAAATATGTTGTATTCGAGAGCCAAAAAAAGAGGAGAAAACATAGAGGTTACGCTTACCATATTTACCGGAGAGGACGGAATAAAGATAAACTACCAAAAACCGGACCAAAAAGACATAAGAGTTATAAGAGTCGGCGAGCTTGAAAAGATGTATAACGAAATGCCCGAGCATTTTCCGGCCGGAAGCATGGGACCGAAGGTAAAAGCTTGCATAGAATTTATTAAAAACGGAGGATCGAAGGCTTATATAACCAAAACCGAACTTTTCGAGCAGACTCTTAAAGGCGAAGCCGGAACCACAATAATACCGTAGTCGCTCCTATTTTACATGAGGTTTTATGAAAAAAATAAGCATGCTTAAATGCATAAACTGCGGCAAGGAACACGAAGAAGAGGAAGTAAAATATGTATGCAACTCTTGCGGCGGAAATCTTGAGGTTATATACGATTATAACCTTATAAAAAAAAGGTTTAATCACGACGAGTTAAAAGAAAATCGTTTTTACGACATATGGAGATACTCCGACCTTCTTCCCATAGAGGACTTAAAAGACATTCCGCCGCTTAAAATAGGATATACGCCGCTTTATAAAAATAAGAAGTTGGCGGACGAACTGGATATATCCGAACTTTATATAAAAGACGATACCAGAAACCCGAGCGCTTCTTTTAAAGATAGGGCGAGCGCCGTTATAGTAAAAAGAGTAATAGAGACGCTGGACGAAGATAAAAGGATAATAGCTACGGCTTCTACCGGAAACGCCGCTTCGTCGCTTGCCTGCATATCCGCATCGGTGGGCGTTAAAAACATAATATTCGTTCCGGAGACCGCTCCTTTGCCAAAAATAACTCAACTTCTTGTTTTCGGCGCTACCGTCATAATGGTTAAAGGAACATACGACGACGCATTCGACCTTTGCGTAAAAGCCTGCGAACATTTCGGATGGTATAACAGAAACACCGGTTATAATCCGTATACCAGAGAAGGCAAGAAAACCGCGGCTTTTGAAATCTGCGAACAGTTGGAGTGGGAGGTCCCGGACAAGGTTTTTGTTCCGGTCGGAGACGGGAATATAATAAGCGGAATATGGAAAGGTTTTCTGGAATTTAAAAAAATAGGTTTTATCGATAAACTTCCAAAACTCGTTGCGGTTCAAGCGGAAAATTCAAACGCCGTGTACAAAGCTTTTGAGGAGAAGCTAAACAACATAGAACCCGTAAGCGGCGAGACGGTTTGCGATAGCATATCGGTTAAAATACCGAGGGACGGGCTTGGGGCTTTGATATCTTTAAGGGAATCCGAGGGTTTTGCGGTCAATGTCTCGGATAAAGAGGTTATTTCGGCTATGAGGGAGTTTGCTTCCAACACCGGTATATTCGCCGAGCCTTCTGCGGCCGCTACTTACGCGGGTCTTAAAAAAGCCATAAGCGAAAAAAAGGTTGATAAAGGAGATAGCGTTTTGATTTTGATAACCGGAAGCGGTCTTAAAGACATAGAGACCGCGAAAAAATCCGTCCCTAAAGCTTATAAGATACAACCGGAGATGAAAGAGCTTGAAAAGATAATGGTTTCAATAAACAAACAGGGTTAAATGCTTTGTTCCTCCGAAGTAAAATACGTAAAAGGCGTAGGTCCCAAAAGAGCCGAGATATTAAAAAAACTCGAAATATATAGCATAAAAGACCTTCTTTTTTATTTTCCGAGAACCTACCAGGACAGAAGAATAAACGCCGAAAAAAAAGAGCCCTCTTTCGATTATGTTAGCGCCTTTAAAGGAACGGTAAAAGATTTTTTTGAGATTTACACCTCCACATCGCTTAAAATATTTAAGATAATTATAGACTCCGAGGGAAAGGAAATAGAAGCGAATCTTTTTAAAAGAGCCAAGCGAAACTTCGACGTCTTTGCCCCCATTAAAAATAAAATAAAAAAAGGAAAGGAAATATTTATAGTCGGAAGAGCCGACGGAGATTTTTTTAACCCCAAAATAGGGGTGGAGGAGTTTTATTTTCCCGAAGACGAAAACTATAAAATAAACGCGGAAAGAATAGTCCCCGTTTATTCTCTTACTTCGGATATGGACAATAAAACATTCAGGGGTATAGTTTATAGAGCGCTTGACTGCGCCGATTACGTAAACGAAATAATAAACCCTTATTATATCGCCAAAAGAGGGCTTTTGCCGAGGGTTACGGCGGTAAAAAATATACACTTTCCCAAAGACCTCGATTCTTTGGCCGCCGCGAGAAAAAGGCTTATATACGAAGAATTGTTTTTGATGGCTATGGCCTGGGCGGTTAAAAAAAGACAAACGAGAGAAATAAAGAAAAACAGGAGTTATGAAATAAAAAGGACTCTTCTTACCCCTTTTAAAAACAATATGGGTTTTGAATTTACGGCTTCCCAAAAAAAAGCGATAAACGAGATATTTTCGGACATGAACTCTCCCTATCCTATGAACAGGCTTTTGCAGGGGGATGTGGGAAGCGGGAAAACGGTTGTGGCGATAAGCGCTTGTTTGCTTGCGGTGGAAAACGGTTATCAATGTTGTTTTATGGCTCCGACGGAGATACTCGCCGAACAGCATTTTATGACATTTTCAAGATTTTTATCCTCCCTTAACGTAAGATTTGAAATATTGAGTTCTTCCACTCCCAAAAAGAAAAAAGAGGAAATTATTTCAAAAACCGCTAACGGAGAATTGGACATATTGATAGGAACTCATTCGTTAATAGAGTCGGATATCAAATTTAAAAATCTTGCGCTTGCCGTAATAGACGAACAGCACAGGTTCGGCGTAAGGCAACGAGCCACTTTGAGGAAAAAAGGGGAGAACGTGGACATGCTCATAATGACCGCAACCCCCATCCCCAGAACCCTTTTTCTCTCTTTATACGGAGACCTGGAGCTTTCCGTTTTAACCGATATGCCTCCGGGAAGAAAACCGATAAAAACATTTAAAACCGCCGAAAAAGAGGCCTTCGAAAAAGCAAAGGATTATCTGAAAAAAGGCGGCCAGGCTTACATAGTTTTTCCGATCATAGACGAATCGAGCAAAACGGAGATTAAATCTTTGATAGCGGAATTTGAAAGAATAAACAAAGAATTTTCGGATTACAAAACCGCCATGATTTACGGAAGGATGAAACCGTCAGAGAAACAAAAAATAATGAGAGATTTTTCGGATGGCAAGATAGATATATTATGCGCGACTCAAGTCATAGAAGTCGGCATAGACGTTCCAAACGCCAACGTTATGATAATACAAAACGCGGAAAGATTCGGACTTGCGAGCCTTCATCAGCTTAGAGGAAGAATAGGAAGAGGAGAAAAAGACTCGGTCTGTTTTTTAATATCCGAAGCCAAAAACGATGAAGCCAGAGAAAGAATAAAAGCGATGTGCGAAACGACCAACGGGTTTGAGCTTAGCGAGAAAGACGCTTACATAAGAGGGGTTGGGGAGGTTATGGGGGTTAAACAGCACGGAGATATGGAGTTTAAGATAGCTTCGATATACAGAGATAGGGAGATATTAAACTGGGTTTTTGAAGACAGAGACGAGATATTGAAAGAAGACCCTTATATGTATAAAAAAGAAAACCAGGCTCTTAAAAAAGAGCTTAAAGAGCTTTACGGAGAAAAATGGCATATAATAGATTTAAACTGATATGAAAAAGATAACGCTTAAAATATGGAATAAGATAAACAAGTTTATAAAAGAGAATAATCTTATTTCAAATAAGGATAAACTTTTGATTGCGGTATCCGGAGGTCCGGATTCCATGCTTTTGCTTCATTACATCCATAAAAAGGCAAAGCATGATTTTTTGGTTTTTCATTTAAATCACGGTATAAGAAAAGAAGCTTTTAAAGACGAGAAAATAGTAAAAGATTACTGCGAGAAAAACGAGATAGAATGCGTTATCGAAAGATTGGACATACTCCGTATGGCAAAAGAGGCCAAAGAGAGCCTTGAAAATTTCGCGAGAAAAAAAAGATACGAGTTATTTTTGAAATATGCCAAAAAACACAAATGCTCTCTGGTGTTAACCGCCCACAACATGGATGAAAACATAGAAACCGTCGTTTTAAATCTTTTGAGGGGGAAAGACATAAAAGGGCTTTGCGGAATACCGATAAAGAGGAAATTGAGCGATAAAATTTGGGTGGCAAGGCCGATTATCTGTTTAAAAAAGGAAGAAATAATCGATTATTTAAAAGAAAACAAAATAAAATACGCGGTTGATAAAACCAACTACGATACCGACTATACCAGAAACTGGATAAGGCATAAACTCATACCTATGATAGAGTCCAAACAGCCTAACTTCGGACTTCATATAATAGACATTTCAAAACAAATCCAAAAAATTCTAACCAAAGCAAGAAGCACAAAGTCTAAAGTTTAATGTTCAAAGTTGCAAGTTCAAAGCCTAATGACAGAGAATAGAGAGGAGAGAGTAGGGGCTTAGAAGTTGCAAGTCTAAAGTTCAAAGTTGCACGACAGGAACTAAAAGTCTCAAGTCTAAAGCTTAATGTTTAAAGTTTAAAATTATCAATA
>ERZ795060.1035-NODE-1035-length-34372-cov-16.021651_pt1 | contig 34372 bp, 21 predicted proteins | sample MGYA00375144_ERZ795060 | MGnify/ENA primary metagenome ERZ795060 (study PRJEB30189, sample SAMN05720157) | activated sludge metagenome | isolation source: anaerobic digester from wastewater treatment plant | place: Japan | collected 2015-05-15 ... | reverse complement strand
AATGGATAAGAAGCGAGATAAGAAAAATTCAGCCTGATGCAACAATCAGTTTGTCGGGTACCCAGGTACCGGGTCCTTACAATGGACACGATGTCTGGTTAAGATGTCAGGTTTTTGATAACCTGTGGTCGTATGGAGCAGGAAATCAGCTTATTATGCATCATTCTTTCAATCCTTCATTGAAACAGTTACCCTGGGGTGGATATGGTTCAAGCGGGGCTTCCCTGAAACATAAACTGTGGGAGAATGTTTTTGAAGGTGGATATGGAAATTGTTTCTGGTGGTTTCCAATTAATCTCAATCCTGATTTTACAACAAATGCATGCAGCGAGTCATGGAAAGATGCTGTAGAGGACCTGTTGAAAGGTATCGGGAAAACAATTTTCATTTCACACCTGGATAATAGTGGCGTAGCGATTCATTATTCGCAATCAAGCATTCACGCTGCCTTTACGCTTGATGCGAGTTCAACTCTTGAGGCAGACAGGGATGCATGGGTTGAGATTTTGAAGAAAAATCAAATTGCGCCGTCATTCATTTCGTATGCCCAGATTGAAAATGGATTACTGAAATATCCTGATGTGAAAGTTCTGATACTTCCATACTCTATCGCCATTACAGAAAAAGAGGCGGATGCGATTAAGAAATTTGTTTCAGGTGGTGGCACTGTGATTGCTGACATGCAGACAGGAATCATGGACGAGCATTGCAGAGTGCGAAAAGGCGGGATTCTTGATGCGGTATTTGGAATAAAGCGCACAAATTTTGATGTTTCGCCTGTGCTTGAAAGTGGTAGATGGAACATGACAAAAAACTGGAAATTCACAGGTGATATGCCTGTTCAGATACAGGAACCCGGCATATTAACAACCACAGGTGTTCCATTATATCAGGCAGGAGACACGCCTGGCATCATTGTCAATTCTTATGGTAAAGGCAGGGCATGGTATTTGAATTTCGATTTATCGAAATTTGAGACCCTTCGCAAGAAATCCCGGCACAGGGCACTTCTTGATCTGGCCAGAGAAATGTTGAGTCAGAGCGGGATAAAAAATAATATTTATGTTGTTGATGAAAATGGCAATATTCAGGATGAATGCCAGGTTTTTGTTTATAAGCAGGATTCAGCATATTTCATTGGATTGCTTCCTGACATCAGTTTTCAGGATGGTTCTGCGAGCAAAAAAGTCAGGATGATCATACCAGCAGGATATCAAATATTTGATATGAGAAGCGGGAAAACCGTTAATCTGGATGAAATCGTGCTTGAGCCGGGTATTGCACAGTTTTACAGTTTACTTCCATACAAAGTGGAAAACATTGAAATTAAAGCGCAGTCAGAAATCAATGCAGGTGAGAAACTGATGATGTCGTTTTCTCTTAAGATATCAAAAGGGATACCAGAAAACCATGTGTTAAGAGTGGAAATTTATGACCCATCAGGAAAAGAAATTTCCTGGTATTCATCAAATCTCGTTTCTTCAAAGGGCAGCGCACAGTATTCAATCAATGTGCCACTTAATGCCGAAAAGGGAAGATGGAGAATTGTTGTGAGGGACCTGCCCTCTGGCCTGAAAAACACAAGGGAATTTGAAGTTAAATAATAAACTTCTGCACAGGGGTGAAAAAATGTTTAACGGGTATGAAAGAAGAATAACTCTGTTAATCATTTTACTATTGTTTATTCCAGTGTTGTTAACCTGTGGGTGCCTTGCTGATTCAAAGGAAAAAGATAATATCTGGGGAGAAACAAAACGTGCTCCGAGAGAACATTTTCAACCTGCATCTTCACAGATTTCTTTTGATTTAAGCAAAAGTTTACTTGAAAATCCCGGATTGCAACCATCTGATAGTCCTGAGAAATTACCAAAGTCGTGGTGGGGAAATTTGCGGGTGTGGAAGGATGTGTACAAAGCACCTGACATCTATAGCAAAATGGTTCGCATACAACAGGATGAGAAAATCACCTTTCAGGGTAATCCCTCTGTGAAGGTTAGCATTGCTCCATCAGAAGAAGAAGTTTATCTTGAACTCTACCAGGAAATCAGAATGAAGGACAAAAATCTAAAAGGTAAAAAAATTCGGCTCAGTTTTTATGCCTATCGAGAAAAACCGCCAACAGGAAAAGAATTCTTTGTGACAGGCATTATGTTTAATAAAGAGGGACAGGTTATTGGCACCACAGTTGATATTAGACCAAGTATTACTCCCGGTAAATGGATTTTTTTCTCTCAGGAAGGTATGGTAAAACCAGAAACTGAACTCTTCAAATTTTCCATGAGATTTATTTCGGGTGGAAATGATACTATCTGGCTTTCAGGGTTTTTGTTAGAAGAGATTCAATAAAATGACTCCAGTGGAAATCATAAAACTTGAAAAAGACATAGTTGTGATTGGTGGTGGTTCTGCAGGTGCTGCCGCAGCAATCGGAGCTGCAAGGAGACGACACAGTGTTGTTCTTGTGGAGGAAACCAATTGTCTTGGTGGAACTGCAACAGCAGGAAATGTGGCTCAATGGTATGCGTCAATGGATGGGATGGGCGACATATTCAACAGGATTGTTGAAAGTATGAAACATTTTGGCGGAACAATTGAGCACCCATACAATCCTTACAATCCTGAATATCTGAAAATTGTCTGGCAACTTCTCGCTGAAGAAGCAGGTGTTGACATTTTGTTTCATACAACGTTACAGGATGTTGTAGTTGAAAATAGCGTTGTTAAATCTGTAAGACTGGTTTCCTGTTCGAGAACCATTGATGTTTCAGGAAAATTTTTTATTGACGCGTCAGGCGAAGGAGACCTTGGTTTCCTTGCTGGTGCCGAATTTATGCAGGGAGACCCTCTGAAGAAACGCATACTTCACATGAGTCTGGTGTTTTTCTTATCAGATACAGGCAAACTTCAAACACCGTATCTTCCATCAGGGTTCGAGCCAATTAACTCAGATCAGGAATTGCCTGGATTGCATGTTCACGCAAAGTGGTTTGATGGTAGAATTTACTGCAATATGACCAAAGTCATTGACCACGACCCAACAGACCCTTTTGTTCTTTCCAGAGCAGAGATGGAAGCAAGACGCCAGATGATTAGAATTGTCCATTATCTCCAGAGAAAATACCATCCAACCTATACGATTTGTTCTTCAGGCGCCAGGATTGGCATCAGGGAAGGAAGAAGAATTGTCGGAGATTATATTTTGAAAAAAGAGGATATTCTAAACGAGAGGGTTTTTGATAGTGATGATGGTATATGCGTCGCAACATCTCAGATTGATCTTCACAGTCTCACGCAACCAGGACATGGTGGCTGGAGAAAAAAGGTGCTACCTTATGCAATCCCTTTTCGCTGTATCATCGCAAAGGGTTTCAGAAATCTTTTGATGGCTGGTAAATGCATCAGTGTTGACCAGGTTGTTCACAGCAGTTGCCGTATGATTCCAACCTGTTGTGGTATGGGACAGGCAGCTGGAACAGCAGTTGCTCTTGGTCTTGAATCAGGTGTTGGCGACATCAGGGCTGTTTCAATTGAAAAATTAAGAAATCAACTTCGTCATGATGGTATGGAACTTGACCCGAAAAAACACTTGCCATATTGTGGGGAAGAAAGTGATATTCCTGACGAAGAAAAAGGATTAAAATAGATGGTGAAAAGGTTGAAAAAAGTACAAATACGAAACAATAATAAAGGGGGAGAAATATGAAATTCGCAATCAACCAGGCAACAACAATGAAGGCAGATTTTGCAACAGACGTAAAGGCGTATGCCAGAGCAGGTTTTGATTCTATGGAGATATGGTTGCCCAAGTTAAAGGACTATTTGAAGATGACCACGCTTGCAGATGTGAAAAAATTGTTAACAGAACAAAAGATTAAACCAGTTGGTGCCTGCTATCAGAATAATTTGATGTTTTCTCAAGGTGAATTGAGGCAACAGGCAACGAAGGAATTTATGGAAAAACTTGAAATTTGCAATGAACTTGAAATACCGGTTCTTGTTGTTCCTGGAGACAATCCCCCAGTGCCGGTTACAGAAAATCATTATGATGAAGCAGCAGAGAATATTCTCAAAGTGGCTGATGATGCCAGAAGATACGGGGTCAAACTTGCTCTGGAATTTATTGCGAAAGCAAAGTTTCTGGGATGTCTGTCAACAACAATAAAACTGGTGGATAAAATAAATCATAAAAATGTCGGGATATTGTTTGATACCTTTCACTTTTTCAGCGGTATCAGTAAAATGGAAGATATTGACAAGATTAAGAAAGGAAATTCAATTTTCATGGTTCATTTCAATGATGTTGCTGATAAACCAGGAGAAATTTTGACTGATAGGGATAGGGTGCTTCCAGGAGAGGGCATTATTCCGCTTGATACCATCATAAAGAAACTTCAGAAAATCAATTATTGCGGATATTATTCTCTTGAACTTTTTAATGAAAAATTATGGGATGAAGACCCGTATTCTGTTGCGAAAAAATGTTTTGAATCTCTTGAAAAATTCTGGAGAAAACCATGAAGACAAAAATTGCGGTTGTCGGTCTTGGCATAGGTCAGGCACATCTTAAGTATTATTCACAGATACCTGAAATTGAAATCGTGGGAGCAGTGGATGTCAATCCTGATATTTTGAAACAGGTGTCTGAAAAATTTGGTGTGAAAACTTTTTCTTCTGTTGATGAACTTCTTAAAAAAACAAGACCTGATGGCGTCAGTATCTGTACGCCTCCTGCCACTCATTTGAAATTGACTCAGACCTTCGCAAAAAGGGGTATCCATATACTCTGTGAAAAACCAATGGCACCAGAAGTTTCTGACTGTGAGAAAATGATTGATGTATGTGAAAGAAACGATGTTTTTCTTATGATAGGTTTTAAGAAAAGATTTTCACCGACTTACAGATTTCTGAAGGAAAATTTTGAAAAGGATTTTGGTTTACCGAAGTGGATATTTGCAAGATTTGCCTTAGGAAGAGTAGAAAAACAATGGTTCTGGGACGAAAAAGATGGTGGAGGCCCTATTGTTGAAAATACAGTGCATATGATAGACCTTCTCCATTTTCTGTGTGGCAGGGTAAAAACAGTGTATGCTGAAGGTGGAAACCTTTTTATGCCTTCATTCGCACCACAGATTGATACAGCAATTTTTACACTCAGGTTTGAAAATGATGCCATTGCTGGAGTTGGAGCTGGCTATGCTTCAGAATGGGGTTTCGCGAAAGAACAGATAACGTTTGCCACTGAAAAAGTTGTTTGTGAGGTCAGTGGCGGTTTTGACAATCCAAGAAACATTCAGTACATCTATCGCAACAATCCCTCTGTGGTTGGTGAAAAATACTTTGAACAACCTGATGGTTTTTTTGAAGAAATAAGACATTTTGCTGATTGCATCAGAAATAATGTCAGACCTATCGTTGGCGGGGAAGAAGGACTGTATGCTCTAAAGATTTGTAAGGCAGTGAAAAAGTCAGCCATTGAAAGAAAACCGGTTTCTGTACAAGGGATTTCATGATAAAAAATCAGAAGATTTTTCTTTTGTTTCTACTGTGTTTTTCTTATAGTTGTTCAATTTGCTGGTCTGCTGATGATTACAATTGTTATAAGATTCAGGAAAGGGTTGTTATTGATGGGAAATTACAGGAAACTTCGTGGAAAAATGCCCGGGAACTTATATTCAGGGACATGGTGAATGGTTCTCCTGCTTCTTTAAAAACAACAGCAAAAATGATGTGGGATGATAATTATTTTTATGTGGGTTTTGAATGCGAGGATCCTGATGTCTGGGCGAGAGTGAGTTTAAAAGATAGTGAGGTTCCAGAAAACCTTGTATTCAGGATAACCAGGAAAAAAGAAGTTACCCCCTCCGAATGGTACAGATTTGAAGCAGAGATTATGAATCTTGATAAATTTGTAAAAGTTTTTATTGATCCTGATGCCGATCAGTCCAATTACATGGAATTTCACATCAATCCCATAAACAATGTTTTTGATGCCTGGTATCCTCACGGGCTTCAGGATATTACGAAAGAAACATGGGAATCTCCTCATGTCAGATGGAGTTGTGCCGGGATGATAAGCGCTGTGTACATTGACGGAACACTGAATGCTCCGCATGATGTTGACAGGGGATGGAGTGTGGAAATAGCGTTTCCATGGAAAAGTGTGAAATTTCTCACAAAAGGTTCCTGTCCACCGAAATCAGGTGATATATGGAGTGTACTTCTTTGTCGACTTCACAGACCTGGTTTCTGGATTCAGAAGTCAAAAGAATACTGGAGCTGGCCAGTTGTTGGAAAACTAAATTGCCATATTCTGTCGACATATGGCAAAGTCAAATTCTGCGACGACACAAAGAAATTTTTGAAATTATTTGCTTCTGGAAGCGGGAATCCTGAACAGGTTCTTTCGCAGGCGAAGGAGATAGGTGTGACAGATTTCGTGGCAGCAGGAGACGAAGAAACGATAAAGAAATACATAGAAGCAGGGAAGAAAAACAGTATCAACATATATGCGATGATTTATTTAAACAATCCTGAACTATGGAAGAAGAAGTATCCAGGAATTGATGTTCCATTGCAGCGGATGACAGAAGAAGAAAACAATTTGAAGGAATATTTCAAAGACAAAGACAACAGGGTTTCATCTGGATATCAGATGGGAGAGAGTCCCCGGCAGAGAAACAGGGAAGTGCTGTATATTGACTTATTGTGTTTTCATGATGAGAGGGTAAGGAATTTATTTAAGGAAGAGATAGACAGGCTGGTAAAAATAAAGGGGCTATCAGGTATTATGTTTGATTTTTTTGGATATCAGAACTATTATGGCTGTTTTTGTAATGAAAGTACGAAGCAATTTGAGAGATACCTGGCGCAACATAAAGAAATGGAAAAAGGAAAGGCATTTGAGCAATTTTCTCTTGAGACGTTAATATCCGTATATCAGGAGTTAATAGATTACATAAAGACAAAGGATAAAACGCTGAAGACGATTGCGCATATTTATCCTGTATTTTTGCCAGAGCCATTTTATGGAAGCAGGACAGGTCTGGATTATTGGGCACAGACAATTGCTTGGTATTTCCCGAGGGATATTGCGGAGATGGGCGACAACACCAGAAAGATGATGGAAGATGAGAAGAAATATTATGTCAGTACCAGTGGAGTTGGAATGATAGGATATTACAACAGGCCTGATGCATATCCTTATAAGAGTGCTGAAAGAGTTGAGATGGAATTAAAGACGATGCTTGACAATGGATGCCAGTATGTTTTTGTTTATAGTTTGAATGATGTATTGAGAACGTCGGATGTCAAGGAAGTGTTCAGAAAATACTTCAAAAAATAGGAAAAAATGAATACAGTTGAAAGAATTACTGTAAAGCACCTTAATCATGCTTCGTTTCTTATTACGTGTGGACAGGTATCCATTTTGATAGACCCATTTTTTTTAGGAACATTTTTCTGGGAAGGTCATCAGGAAGTCCAGGTAGACAATCCCGATATCAAACTGGAACACATACCGACAATTGACGTGATTTTATGTTCTCATATTCATGGTGACCATTTTGAAATTGAGACGGTTTCAAGTTTGATTCAGAGGGATGACTCTATTTTAATAGCGCCAGAAAATGTTATACTGACCTGCATCAAAGCAGGGTTAAAGAAAAGAAAATTGATGACCGCTTCCATTAAAGAACCATTTCCTGCAGGACATACAATAATAATCTGTCTGCCAAACAAAGGATATGAAAACGAAGTAAAGTGTAGCAAATTGAGTTTTTTAATAGGGTATGGAGACAAAAAAATTTTTCATTCCGGGGACTCTCATGGATATTCAGAATCCTGGAAAGAGTACAGAGGAAAAATAGACCTTGCATGTTTGTGGTGCGTAAAAACAGAAGAAATGATAGAGAATTTGCAGCCGCATAAAGTATTTTTGCATCATTTTCAAAAATTTTCTCCAGGCCAATTTTCTTGTAATGTTGATATAGGGCGTCTAATGGAATCGTTGCAAAAAAAGTTTAACAAAGTGATTTTTCTTAATCCAGTTGAATGCGATACTGTTATAGTTTGACCAATCCAGGAGGACAGAATGGAAAGGCCTAATTTAATATTCATTGTTTTTGATACTCTGCGGGCAGATTATCTTGGTTGTTATGGGAACAAGAAAATATATACGCCGAATTTTAACACTTTTGCCAGTGAGTCAGTGGTATTTGATAATGTGTATCCTGAATCCCTTCCAACCATTCCTGTTCGCCGCTCTCTTCACACTGGCAGACGATGCTATCCTTTCAAGGATTATCAGATTTTGAAATGGTGCTCCATTAAACTGCCAGGATGGCAGCCTCTTAACAATGATGAAGACACCATTGCAGAGAATCTGGTGGAAAATGGCTATTATACTGGATTTATTACTGATACCTCTGCCTATTTTACGCCAGGAATGAATTTTACCAGGGGATTTCTACAATGGGAATTTATTCGCGGGGTAGAAGGAAGTATTTATCATTCTCCGTCAAGAGTCACTCCTGAAATTCTTAAAAAATACGGTGGAGACATTGGTAAATTGAGAAAGCCATATCCAAAATATTTTACCCTTAATGCCGCGGCAAATCTTTCAGAAGTTTATTCTGAAGAAGATACCACGACTGCTCAGGTTTTTCTCCGTGCAATGAGATTTATTGAAGAAAACAGAATTTTTCAGCCCTTGTTCCTTTTTATAGATTGTTTTATTCCGCACGAACCATGGAAGGCGCCTGATTCATATCTTGAAATGTACTATAATAACCCTGATTATAATGGGAGGACTTTTCTCCACACAAAGTATGGACCTGTTGACATACAGATGAGCGATGAGGAATTCAAACACACTGTCGCGCATTATTGTGGGCTTGTTTCAATGGTTGATACATGGTTTGGTTATTTCATTCAGAAAGTGAAACGGCTCGGTCTGTGGGAAAATTCCATTATTGTGGTGTTAAGCGACCACGGCACAAATTTTGCTGAAAATCCTGAAAGGGTGATTGGCAAGCCCCATTACGCCCTTTATCCTGCTGTAATGAAGGTGCCTCTTATGATACATGTTCCTGGCGTGAAGACGTGCACAAGATTCGACCATTTGCTTTACAATATTGATGCCACTGCCACCTTGTACAGGGCGTCAGGAATTGAAAGAAAGATTTCTCTGGATGGCAAAGATTTAATGGCTTTGATGACAGAAAATCACAAAGAAGGCAGGCAGTATCTCACTTGTCGCTATGGCGATTCAGTTTGGTTCAGAGACAGGAACCATTGGGTGATAATGAACATAAAGGGACAACCCAGAAGTGTTTTTGATATTGAAAAAGACCCTGAATGCAGGCACAATATTGTTTCGGACAACAACAGTGGAACAATTATTGAAAAAGCATGGAAATTTATTTTGAAAGATGCAGGAGGGCAATTGCCTGATTATAAAGAGTTAATTGAACAAACAGATGCTCTTGGAGAAAGATATTCTGAGGAAAGATAGTAATCAAAGTGTCACGCTTAGGTTTTACTGCATTCATCAAACCAGAAAGAATAAAGGTCGCTGTGAATTAAATTAAACCGCAGACGTATTTTTTGTCCTTTGAGTGCATTGAGTTCTTTTTTCTTTTTCCACTCCACAGCTACTCCTGTTCTGAAATTGCCTGTTATAGTTTTACATTCTTTGAGAGAGTATCCTGGAATAGGAGAGTGGTTTTCAGTAAGAATTTCTAACCGCGTTCCGCCAGCAATGATGCCACAAGTTTCTGTATGTCCAAGATGATTTACGGCATTTACACGCAGTTTCAAAACTCCACCAGGGCAGACGAAACTTTTTGTGACAATTTCCGCAGGGACAAATCCGCTTGAAAGAGAGACAAATCCATCTTCTGGCATCGTTGCGACACCAATGAGACCGCTCGGAAGTAAAAAAGAACCCGACAGTCCGTGGCAGGCGTTTCGCGCTTCATAAAAAAATAGCAGGTAATTATTAATTACTATAGGAGGGTTTGAAGCCAATCCAATCCATCTGGAATCAATAGATTTTTCAAAATTTGATTCCATGAAAGCCGTTCGCAGATCGCTTCTATGCCATGTAATGCTATCACGGCTGCTGACCAGTTCAATATCCAGTCGGTCCTCCTCAGAATGAAGCCGTTGAAGAAATCCAAGGTACATTGAATGATATTTGAATGCGACCAGGCAGTAAAATTGTAAGTCAAGCGGGTCATCAAGGTCAGGTTTTAAGATCGTCTGTGATTGTGTCCATCTGATAAAATCTTTGCTGTCCAGACGAACAACAATTCTCTTGCCAAAATTTTTCATCATATCCGGAGGCCTGGTAAAAATTACATAAGGTTTTTCAAGTGATGGATCAAACATCAAAGTATTTCTATCTCCATAGCCAAACAAAATTGGACCATTCCAGCCCTGCCATCTGATCCCGTCAGCAGAAAAATTTGCCCAGATGTGATTTTTTCCCTTATTGTCGGTCCTGCAGGAAACCATTTTGTACAGGCGACTCTTTTTTTTGTCCACAGTATCATAAATGACACTGGCTCCGTCAGGATGATAGGGGTGTTCTGCAGGAATTACGATATTGTTATTCAGTGAATCTTTAAATTTAACCAGTCCCAGGTTTGGCTTGTGCCAGTGAAATCCATCCGTGCTTTCTGCGTAAAGGATGTCGCGGCCAAGGTTTCTTTTTCCGCAAAATGAGGAATACCACATTTTGAAATTTCCTGTGACAGGATCTTTTATTACAGAACCATAGAGAATGAGACATCTCTGTTCCCATGGTTTATCTGGTTCCAGGACAACTCCAGCACGTTCGGGCGACCAGTATCTTCTCTGAAGATTGTTTGAATACTCAATAAGAGCGTCATCAACAAACAACTGGTGCTCACATTGATTGATTTTCACTTTTTCTCTTTTTTCACAAACATCAGCAGCTGGTCAATTGTTCCGTTTGCCACAGAATCAGCACTGGCATTTCTGGATGGTCCAAAGAAAATGGTTTTTCCCAGGGTTACTGTTGATCCACCAAGTTTTACCCATCCTTTTGCAACCTGCTGGTCTATTTGGAGTACTGTTTCGCCTTCGACATCCCAGTCCACAATGATATGATGCCACTGGCCTGGTTTCCAGTTGTTAACAGGAATGTTGAGCAATAAGCCGTTTTTCCAATCATCAGTGAATATACGAAAACAGATGCTTCCATACTCGGTTTTCATAATTTGAAAATGGTTTTCGTCGTCAACCATCAGAAATCGTGTCTTCTTTTCCATACCATCCCAGTTTGGTTTGAACCAGAAATCTATGACTCCCACTTTTGATGTCAGAATACCTTTTGTTTCATATGCCAGAACTGTTTCTGCGTCAAGCATAACTCCCTTTCCTGATTTCCCCTCAACAAACTTAATGTTTTTTGCCAGCACTGGGCTATGTCCAGAAGTATCAGTGAGAGTATCTTCAAATTCTATCGCGAGACTTTTCGTCATGCCTTCTTCAGCAATAGCGATACTGCAGAAAAAGATTATCGCACCCAGCACAACAAAACTTATTTTTTTCATAACGTCTCCTGGTATAAAAAATCAAAATTTTTCCTGGATTCCATCAAGAACACAGAATTCAAAATCTTTTTTCAATTGAGCCATTTTCCCTGGCTTAACCATTACAGAAGCAAGGACTTTTCCTGAAGGCAAATTGTTTGGGTCTATCCTGATAATAAAATCACGCAACATATTCTTATTCACAGGAATTTCTTTTCGGTACAAAATCTTTTTCTCTTCGGTGTCTGCAAGTGTCAGAACAATCAGAGATGAACCGGATAGTTTCTTACTGATGCTGATATGACAGAATATTTGAAGGGTATCAATGTCTTTTATTAAATAGTAACTATCAGGATATATCTGAAAAATCTGGTTGGTATGTATCTGAAATGTTTTGCTATCATATAAAGTGCCTTGTGACTGGTCAAGCAATTTGAGTTGAAGTTCACATGATTCATCTGTTTCCAGATTGAATTCATACGGAACACAGATTGTTGAAAACCGGGGTATAGATACATTTCTGGTTGTTTGTTGAACAGGGATGCCATTGTGATTATAAAGTGCTGTCGTAATGGCGACATTTTTTTCCTTTTCACAGCGGTTGCTAATTTCAATACTTCCCTGATTGGGTCCAAGGTTCAACTCTGGCAACAGGAATTTTGAAAAATAACAATCACTGTCAGAAATATTCAATCTCCCGAAATCAGCCGGGTAGGCAAAGCCTTTTCCTGATGTCGACCAGCAGGTAAGTTCACCTATTTGCTTTTCTTCCCGACACATATTAATTCCAGCGATTGATGTATTTGAAAGTTCAACATCTTCACGAGGAACCTTGAGTTCAACCTGCCAGTACGAAGGAAATTTTTTCACACCTGCTTCAACATTTTTCGAATTCCACTTTGGTCTAAATTCTCCTGATGGATAGAAAGCATCTGCAATTGCACCATTGGAATTGACCACAAACTGATAAAAGTTCTGACATCCAACATCATTTCCGATAAAGACCTCCACGCAATCGTCATCCCAGACCGCGGCGTCCCTGCTGGTAATGCGAGCAGCAAGATTATTCATGAACGGTTCAAAATTTTTGAAGGCAAAATAAAGATTTTGAGAATCCGCAGCAACCATGACTTCTGTTGTTTTTTTAGGAATTGACCCATCATTGCGGTTTACAAGATGCACTATTTTTGCATGTTTCCAGCATTCTTCGGTAAAATCTCCATCGATGACCACTGGATGTGTTGCTTTTGCTGAGCCAATAATTTCTTCCTTCCAGTATGGTTTCTGTACCCTGTGATTTGTTTGTCCCAGCACTTCAACAACAGGCTTTGTTTCTTTTGGAGACAAACCGGGTTTCTTTTTTAGAGCATTGTCAATTGCGATAATATGATTAGCCACAGCCCATCGAATTTTCTGGCAATAAGTATTCATCCATTCTTCACAAGCAGACCTTCCTTCATCTGGCCTGACACCACTGGTTGCAGGAATTATTCCAGATGCAAATTGATTAAGAGTTGGCATTATTGATTTAATATGGGTAATCTCCTTGTCTGCATTGCTGGCTGCCTTTATTGCTGCTGGTACATTTGATGTTTTTCCTTTCTGTATTTTGTCTTCCAGTAATGTCATATACCTGCAGTCGTCAAAGCCCTCTTTCCAGTTTTCCCAACGTAAAGTGGGGATATTTTCTTCAACAACTGGATAGTTAAAGAAAAAATCAGACATGATTCCATCAAGATCAGTGTCAGGGCTGCCAATAATGTTGTTATATCTCCATGGCGCTACGCCAGCAAGTTGCGAAAACCAGAAGCCAAATCCAACCAGGAAACGAGCTGACATATAGTTTCCATAAGCTCCTGCCACATCATTTGGATAAAACCAGTTCCCTTTTTGTAATTCCGGTTGCTCAGGAACAGATTCTGCTCCTGAAAATTTTATGACATCAATAAGTTTTATGAGTTGTTCGTCAAGATATCCTTCGCCTAAGCTACCAGTGACAAGGGTTCTGGCGCCAGGAACCTGGTGAACAAGATTACACAGCCGTTTGGCAATTTCTTTTCTTTCTGGATCACAGGGCTCGTCAACTACATAATAAAGAACTTCTGGCCACTTTCTTTCCCGGGCAGTTTGCTGGATAAACCTGATGCCATTCACATAGATACGATTAAACTCGTTTGAAAATGGTGGCGGGATTTCTCCGCTGCCTCTGGGATGAGGTACAGGGTCTCCTGTGATAGCGCAAATATCTTCTATCATTGGAGTGACACCAAAAAAGGGATGTTTAATCACCCCTGATTGTATCATTTTTTCAATCAATTCTACTGGAAGGGTATACTCAATTTGGTCTCCTTTTTTTAAAATTCTCAGGCGAAAGCCAGGGTCGCAAATGGATGATATTCCATGTTCTTTCATATCCACAAGGTCACGTTGAAGTAATTCCTCTAATCTGCATAAGGTTCCACGTTCCCTATAAAGGTGATTGATTTCAGGCCGCGAAAGAATATAAAGGGGGTCAAGATAATGCATACCAAATATTTTAGCCGGTTCTTTGGGCAAAATAAATGGTAATACCACAAACATAATTGGTACTTTTATAGTATTGGCATTTGAGGTCTTAAAAATGATTGTTCCTCTATAAAGACCCGGTTGTGCATCTCTGGGAACATTTACTGTTAGCCAGAATAATTTCGTTTCATTAATCTGCAATGGCGTTTTAAACTTTTCAAGCAATTCAGGTACCCATTCATATTCTCTACGACCTGTCCACAATGTTCTATGCGGTCTATATTTTGCAACTCGGAGGGTTAAAAACGTGTTTGCTATTTTGATGCGATTGTCTTTGCTTAAATGGGTGATATTGGCTGAAACAAGGGATATACCATTTTTGAGCGGGCACATCAGAAAACTTATTGGTTCAGATTCGCCTGGTGTTCCGAAACTCCAGAGCGGCAAATTTTGTTGTTTTTGTGTTGGTACACTGTTGGGATAAACTGGAAGATACGATGGCCACCAAGATATGACAAGACCATTTCGCATCGCCTGCGGATTATTAGTGAGCACCTGGTGCGATGGATGGGTTTTTTCTGTCCACAGGAGAAGTTGCTCCCCAGGCGCGAGAATAAATTCTTTCTCCTTTTTTTCAATAATGGTAGCGGCCTGATTCCAGAACTTTACCGGTGCAACGACCATACCACATACGAGAAAGTGGGGGCAACCTTTGAATTGTAAATCCAGATTGTTCCCCTGTATGGTGATATCAAATAACCATGTTTGGACCCGTGGAATATAGTTGGTCGTTTCTTTTTGTGAGATCACAGTATCGCCATTGGCAGTAACCGAAAAACATGGTGGAATAAATGCCATATCGCCTGCTACCAACCAGCACCTGTATTTACCAGGGGATAAAGAAATTCGAAATATATTTACACCTGTTCCTTCATGAAAACTGTATTCAAGTTTGCCCTTTCTAAAGTCATCAGGAGGTTTCCTGGAAACCGCAATAACTCCATCTTTCATCCAGCCATATCCAATTTCTTGTTTCCACTGCTGATCTGGAGAAATCCTTACAAAGCCAGGTTCTGGGTTTTCTGCTATTGGTCCAAAATCAAAACAATAGATAGGCGAATTTTGAGTAATTTCCTGTGAGTATAAAGCAGGAAGGAGATTTAGAAGTATAGAAAAAACTATAAGATGAAGCCAATAACTTTGGCGTTTGACAGTTATATACATTAACTTATCCTCCATATTATTTTAGCCCATTCTTTCAAGGAATCAAATTTTTTGCTGTTAAACACGAAAATGTTCAGTACAATGATATAATAAAGATTGAATAAAATATCACCATAACTAGGAAATGTACTCCACGGAGGACATATGAACAAAGATAAATTTCAAGAATACGAAAAACTGTATGCTGATGCTTTGCTCAATGATTCTATACCTTTCTGCTTAAAATACGCTCCTGACAGGGCTTGCGGTGGCTATTTCCAATGTCTGGATTTTGATGGTTCAGTGGTCAGCACTGATAAGTTTATGTGGTCTCAGAATCGGGTGGTCTGGATTTTTTCAATGCTTTACAATAATCTTGAGAGAAGGCCTGAATGGCTGGAGATGGCAGAACTGGGTATAAATTTTTTAAAAAAATATGGAAGAGATGAAAATGGTGATTGGTATTTTGCTCTTGATAGAAAGGGTAGGCCAATTGTTAAAGCATACAATATCTTTGCAGACTTTTTTGCTGTGATGGCTTTTGCAGAATATGCAAGGGCTTCTGGTGATAGAGGGTGTGCTGAGATTGCCTTGAAAACATATGAAAGAATACAATTGAGGAAAGATAATCCCAAAGGGCAGTTCAACAAAGTAATAATCGAAAACAGAAATCTAAAAAACCTATCTTTCCCGATGATTAATCTTAATGTGGCAAGTATCATTTCTGGCATCAATAATGACACGGTATATGATGAAATCATTACAGAATGCGTGAAAGAAATAATGACAAAATTCCTTGACGAAAAACATCGGGTCATAAGGGAAAATATTGCTGTTGATGATACGACTATGGATGATATATATGAAGGTAGGCATGTCAATCCAGGGCACGGAATTGAAGCAATGTGGTTTGTCATGCAGGCAGCAAAACAGAAAGATGATTGGACAACCATTTACAAAGCGTGCCAGGCAGTCAAATGGTTACTTGAATTTGGTTGGGATAAAGAGTATGGAGGGATATTTTATTTTCTTGACCTGAGGGGGAAACCCCACATTGAACTATGCTGGGATATGAAACTTGAGTGGGTTCATGTGGAAGCATTGATTGCGACCCTTATGGGTTTTTCCCTTACTGGTGACCCTGAATTGTTTGAATGGTTTGAGAAAATTCACAATTATACATGGCAGCATTTTCCAGACAGAGAATATGGTGAATGGTACAAATACTTGAATCGCAGAGGAGAAGTTAACAACAGGTGCAAAAGCAACAAGTGGCAGAATTTTTTTCATTTACCGCGGGCGCTTTATTTAATTTCACATTTATGTAAGTCTTTACAAAATAAAGGTTTTTAAAAATATTGAGAGATTTTTATTAACCTTGGCTAATTTTGGGCTTCTGGTTTACAATCGATTCAATCAGTGAGACAGCATTTGGGACTGGAACTCCTGGAAGAATCGGTTTTGCCGGCGCTATGATATATCCTCCGTCTTTACCCATAATTTCCAGGCATCGGTTTACCTCGTCTCTTACCTGTTCAGGTGTTCCAAAAGGCAGTGTTTTTTGTGTGCTGATACCTCCGGCAAAGCATAAATCACGTCCAAAATCTCTTTTAAGCGCAAAAATATCCATTGTCTCTGGTTGTATGGGCTGAAGTATGTCAACGCCTACTTCAATCAAATCAGGTATAATTGGGCTGATATGCCCGCAGGAATGTAGGTAAACCTTTTTTCCTGCTTTTTTTATTCTACTGTACATTTTCTGTATTCGCGGCTTGATAAACTTCCGCCACATTGCTGGACTCAAAAGCATTGTATGTTCTCCTCCATAGTCATCGCTGAAGCCAATGGCATCAATAGAATTTCCGTAAAGTTCAATAAGTTTATCAATAATTCTAACCGATAGTTCTGCAAGGCTGTCGAGCAATTCTTCAACAAACCTCGAGTGTTCACAAAAATCCGTCATAATTTCCTGGAAGCCACGCATTGCCCATGTTCGTTCAAAAAACAGTAGTCCCAACTGTACTATTTTGAACCGGTCATGATACTCTTTTAACCAGTTCTCAATATGCGCATAATGGGAAAAAGTTGAAAGATCAGGAAACTTATATCCTGTTAGAGATGGTTCGGTTAGCGCGGGCTTCACAACATGCAGAATATTTCCCTTCTGCCAGATAGTGCCAAATTCATCTCTGGATGTACCATCGGACTGGACACATTGCTCAGCAGTAATTTCTATCATCACAGTGTGGTCGTAAATATAATTCTTTTTTAATTCGGGATTATTGTAATGGTTTATCAGGGATTCAAGCATTTCAGGGTCGATCCAGATATAGTACGGGCAGATGTCTGGTTCTTTGAAAGAAAGTGCCGTATAAACCCGGTTTCTGAAAATAGATTGAACAGTGTCCATTATTGATAATTTGTATTGCAATGTTATTTTTACTGGCTACAGTATATGCCTATGGAGGCATTTTGTCAAACTTTTTTAATCATTTTGACAATTTCCAAAAAAAGTGTTATTCTTAATGGGGACGAATTGAGCACAACATTTCTGCCATTTCAATGAAAAAGAAACTTGTTTCCAGTATAAAAGAATATCAGCAATTAATCTCCATATTCAATTCTCTTGACGAACTTATTTACATTGTTGACCCAGAAACCTACAAAGTCCTTTATGTTAATCCAATTTTGATAAAAACCTTTGGAAACGTGATAGGCAAAAAATGCTACAGGGTATTTCAAAACCTGAACAAGCCGTGCAGTTTTTGTACCAACAAATACATTTTTGGCCCAGATGCAAAACCAGTTTATATCTGGGAATTCCAGAACAAAGTGAATAAACGATGGTATCGCTGTATTGATAGGCCTTTGACCTGGATAGATGGAAGAAAAGTCCGTTTTGAACTGGCAATTGATATTACTGACAAAAAATTGCTTGAAGAATCTTTAAGAAAAAGCCAACAAAGATATAAAGACCTCTGGGATAATGCGCCAGTTGCTTATCACATAGTTGATAGAAACGGAACAATAAAAGATGTGAATAAAACTGAACTTAAAATGCTTGGGTATTCCAAAAAAGAGATGCTGGGTAAACAGATTTTTGATTTTATTATTCCATCTCAAAGAAAAGCAGCGCGAGAAAGGTTTATGCGGAAGATGAAAGGAGAAAAGGTAGATAAAGATTATAATAGAATTTATCAGAGAAGAGATGGCACTTTTTTATATGTTTCAATTTATGATGTTCCTGAAAAGAATGAAAAGGGTGAAATTATTGGTATGCGAACTGCTATGATAGACATTTCAGAATTAAAAAAGATGGAAGAGACCCTGAAGGAATTATCACTGAAAGATGAACTTACCGGTCTATACAACAGGCGCGGCTTTTTTACTCTTGCAGAACAGGAAATTCGTAGAACCCAGAGAAGCAAAACCCCTTTTCAAATACTTTTTATTGATTTTGACAATTTGAAAATCATCAATGACACAAAAGGACATGTGGCAGGCGATGAAGTTTTAAAAAAACTGGCAGAAATTCTGAGAGATACATTTAGAAAATCAGATATTATAGCAAGAGTTGGTGGAGATGAGTTTGGAGTTCTTGCGGCAGAGGTAAAAGGTGGAAAACAGGTAAGTGTTTTGATTGACAGATTGAGAGAAAAAATAAGGGCATTCAATAAGAAACAAAAAAATAAGTATCAGATTTCAATCAGCATTGGCACAGTCAGGTATGATGGTAATAGTCCAGTCACAATTGACAGATTACTTGCCGAAGCAGACAGAAAAATGTATCAGGAAAAAATTGCAAAATACAAACTTGCAAAATTGTCAAATGAGAAACATGTTTGACCAAAAATAAGGCAAGAATTCCTTCCAGTCATGGTTTTTATATGTCCAGTCGTATCAAATGAGAGTTTGAAATTTGATTAAAAAATGATAGAATAATATTGATCGCCAGACATATAAATCCGTGGAATTAAAGCCGCCTTAGCTCAGTGGTAGAGCAGGGCACTTGTAATGCTCAGGTCCGCGGTTCAAATCCGCGAGGCGGCTCTGAAGGGTATATTCTGTGGATATCACTCACCTTAACTTGTGGGATTTTATGTCTGAAAGACAGACCAATTTTCGTTTTCTATGATGATACCGGTGCTGGCGTGAAAAATATGAGAAAAGATTTCTGTGAGAAAATGCTTCCACCCTGTTCAACTGGATTCAACAAATTTCTTGAACTCAATGACCTGATGGTAGAATATGCGCTGAGACCCTATGATAGTTATTTTATTCTGAAACCCCAACCTGGTAAGACCATTTGAACAGAATTATAATGTTAGAAACAAACATCAGGGGGTACAGATGGAGTATGTTGTGACAAAAAATGACATTGTTTCAGGATTGAGAAAGCTGGGACTTAAAAAAGGAGATATTGTCCTTGTTCACAGTTCATTGAGCAGTTTGGGTAAGGTTGAAGGCGGTCCAGAAACAGTAATACAGGCGCTTGTTGAAGTGGTTGGAAGGACCGGTACAATTATGATGCCATACCCGTTGGGCAATGCAACAATCGCTAAAGTATTCAGTTCAATGAAAGGCGTGATAAAAAGTATACATCCCACACACTCTGTTTCTGCACTGGGGGCAAAAGCAGAGTACTTAACAAGGGACCATGATAAGATGCCCACTGCCTGCGGGAAAGGAACACCATTTGGGAAACTTGTTGACCTTGGCGGATATATCTTGTTAATAGGAGTTGACCAAGATAGAAACACAACCCTTCATACTGCAGAAGATTATGCAGACCTGCCATACCTTTCAGAGAAAGAATTTAAGTATGTGGACGCAAATGGCATTGAAAAGACAATCGTTCTGAAAAGGTTTCCAGGACCTCACAGAAATTTTATCGGCATGGACAGAATTTTTCTCGCAAAGAAAATCATGAAGATAGAAAGAATCGGAAATGCCATGGTACGTCTTATTGATGCAAAGAAAATGATAAAGGTGTGCCTTGATGAACTGAAGAATAATCCTGCCGCATTTTTGTGTGAAAACCCAAACTGTGCTGACTGTGTGATGCAGAGAGGAAAAATCAAAGAGGCGAGATTGAAAAAAGAGTGTTTCACTCCTTCGGCAACAAGTAGCCGTGTTGCTTCAGAACCTGAAGAGATGTTAAAAATCCTTCAGGGACAGGGAATAAAAACAATAGAACTTGATGCTATATGGGACAAGCCAATAACAAAACTTGTTCCGTCTGAAATTGAGTATTTAAAGGAGTTATTCGCAAAAAATGGTTTTTCGGTTGCGGGTATATCCTGTAAAGAGAATTGTGAACTGGAAAAGTGTCTTGATATTGCGGGGTTTTTCGGCGGAAAATACGTTGTTTTGCCACCTTTCGCTTTCTTACAGGATATTCAAAAGCAGAAGCAACAATTTCTTGAATCACTTTTTTCCATGATTGAAATTGCAAAGAAAAAAAATATTGTGCTTTTAATAGAAAACAGGCCAGACACTGTGTGCGCCAGGTCTTCTGATTGTCTTGAAATTCTGGGAAAGGTTAACTCTCCATACTTAAAACTGGCTTTCAATCCTGCAAATTTTGCGATTGCTGGAGAAAAGCCATTTGGAAAGGTTCCTCCAAAACTGAGAAGACGCGCGTTTGTTGTTTATATCAACGATGCATTGTTTTCAGGGAAACCACAGATTCCTGGATATGGCAATGCTGAGATAAAAGAATTGATTTCAATTTTGAGGTGCTGGTGTTTTCCAGGATATTTCTGCTTAAAACCGGAAACAGCAGCAGGCAAGGAAATTTTTAATTGTGAGGCGAATGCATTCTGGCATTTGCTTGAAACAATGTGAAAACATGAAAATCATAGACCTTACACAAAAAATAACGAAGGATTTCAGAACAGACATTGTGAATATTGTTCTGTCTGGCAGCAAATACCACGCATTTGTTCATCAATTTCATCTTTCTTCTATGGCAGGAACTTACATTGATTTTCCAGGCCACATCAAAGAGTTTGATAATGGGTTTGATTCATCAAATTATCCAGTGGAAAAACTTTTTATGGTGGATGCCACTGTGATAAAACTCAATCGTTCAGGCAAACAGAGGGAAATACACTCTGAAGAACTTGAAGCAGCAGGTGTGGCGCTTGATACGCCAGCTGTGATTGTTGATGCTGGATGGAATGCGCTCAAAGAAAAAAATCAGGATGAGATATATTTTTTTGAGAAGGATGCCATAACCTGGTTCATCTCAAAAAACATTTACCTTTTTGTTTCAGATGTGTACGAAAATCACAAAGATCCGCGAGGGATATTTGTTGAATTTTTCAGAAAAGGAATTCTGACTATTTGCAATCCTGCAAATCTTGAAAAAATTACGGCATCGAAAGTCAAACTTTGCATTTTCCCGCTCAGAATACCTGGTGCGACTCAGGTCCCATGTCGTATTATCGCAGTGATGTGATGTATTATTGTTGACAGCCCGATACAACCCACTTTTCAGAGCCAAGCGCTTCAGCGTGTCCATCCACAAACACGACATACTTTGCTGTAATATCCATCTTTTTATTACTTCTTTGACAAATTTCATGGGTTTCTGGTGATACAATGGGATCGGCTTCAATAATGATAAATCTTTTTGCGAGATTTATCATAAAATTTTACAAAACTTACATTATGGATTAAATTAAGTTCTGGAATAACAAAACTGATTTTGCCTGTAAACCTAACACAGGAGTTACAATGAAAAAGTTTACCATCATATGTTTATCCTACCTTATCGCAATGTCTGCTGGTGCTAAAGAAATCAACCTTGCAAAAAATGGAAAGGCGCTTTTTCCTGTTGTTGTGAGTGAAAAAGCATCAGAAAATGTGAAAAAATCCGCAGAAGAATTGTGTCAGTATCTCAATAACATTACAGCCGCAGAATTTCAATTAATATCTGGAGATAGTAGTAGCGGTGTTATCGTAGGAATAGTGTCAGATTTTCCATCTTTTCCATACTCAAAACTTTTTGATGATAAAGATCCATTCAGAAAGGATGAATATGTGATTAAAAGTCACAGCAAGGGTTTGCACATTATTGGTGTGACAGACCTTGCAGTTCAGCACGGAATATGGGATTTCCTTCACAGGATTGGCTACAGACAGTTTTTCCCTGGCAAAAACTGGGAAATCATACCCGCGACAAAGGATTTAAAGGTAGATATTGATGTTTATGTGAAACCATCGTTTTATGGAAGAAATATTGGTAAGGGTCATTTATTCTGGGGACCCAACAAAATCACATGGAACGACTGGATGAAAAAAAACAGGATGCAGTGTGGACTTTTTGTTCCTTGTGGGCATGCATATCAGGCGATATTGAGAGAATTCAAATCTGTGTTTGACCAGCATCCAGAATATCTTGGGCTTGTTGGTGGAGAAAGAAAATCATCCAAGTTTTGCATATCAAATCCTGGTTTACAGAAACTGATTGTTGAGTATGCCCTGAAATATTTTGAGAAAAACCCTGATGCTCAGGGACTTTCAATGGAACCGAGTGACGGCAGCAACTGGTGCGAGTGTGAGAACTGTAAAAAACTTGGCAGTATCAGCGATAGGGCGGTTATACTGTCAAATATAGCGGCGAAAGCAATCAGGGAAAAATATGGAAATAAGTTTGTTGGTATGCTTGCATATCATTACCATGCCCCATATCCATCAATAAAGGTTGAACCCAATGTGATTGTTAATATCACAACCCATCAGAGAAAAGGAGGACATTCCCTTGATGAACTGATAGATGGATGGAAAAAACAGGGTGCAATTGTTGGAATTAGTGATGCATTCTGTACCTTTATATGGGACAAAAATTTACCTGGACGACCAAGGGCAGCAGACATAACTTATTTAACGAAAAATCTTCCGTCTTTTTACAATCAAGGTATCCGGTTAATTAGTGGCTGGACAGAAGATAGCTGGGGTCCAGCAGGATTTGGCAATTACATGCTCGCAAGATTGTTGTGGAATGTGGATGAAGCAAAAAACGTGAAAGAACTGTTTAACGATTTTCTTGAAAAGTCATTTGGTTCTGCAAAAGAGCCGATGGAAAAATTTTATCGTTTAATAAACATAATTGATGAGAAAAGTAAAAGACCGTTGTTCAGTGACGATTTGATAGCAAGAATGTACGGATATCTTGACCAGGCGCTGTCCCGGACAAATGACCCAGCAGTAAAAAGCAGGATATATGACCTTGTTCTTTATACAGGATATGCAGAAAAATACCTGAAGTACGTTCGTGCCAGTGGCAAAGAAAAACAGGCATATTTTGAAGAAATGGTAAAGCATATTTACAGGATGAGAGATACTCAGATGATTGATACTGTTGCGGCATATGTAACATTGCAGGATAGAAAGGATGTGACTGTTCCTGAAACTGCAAGATGGAATGTGCCTGAAGGAAAAAATCCCTGGAAGATAAAAGAGCCATTTATAGAAGAAGAAATAAAGGCAATGCTTAGAAATGGGATTGCTTCAAATTCTGTTTTTTCTGTGGAGCCAGTGTTTTACAGCAGCAATCTTGTGCCGGTGAAAAACTTAAAAAACATTGTTATAAAAGATAAAGAATTAACAGGAGATGAACCAGTTCAGTCAGGCGCTCCACAGACCATTTACACCTGGGTTGAAAAAGCGCCTGCAAAAATAAAACTCCAGGTCACAGGCGGTCTGATTAGTTTTTACAGGGATTATGGAAACGTTTACATAAAACTGTTTTCTTCAAAATTTCCTGATAAACCAGTGGCAGAAGATAGAAGTGTTGTTCCTGACGGTAATCCATATGAAATTGTAATGGAAACTCCTCACTCTGGACTGCACTGGTTTTATATTACCACTGGCGGTGACAGGGCAAAAGTGAAAATTCTGGAACCTGATATGTCATGGACATTAGAATCAGGTATTACCGGCAGAACATTTTCTCCTGGAACCATGTGGTCACTATACTTTTATGTTCCGAAAGGAACAAAACTTGTGGCTGGATACTCTGACGGTGGAGGAGGGAAAATCCTGGATGGAAACGGAAAAGAAGTGTTCTCGTTTGAACAATTACCGCGATACAGTTATTTCAAAGTGGATGTGCCTGAGGGGCAGGATGGTAAACTCTGGATGTTTTCTAAATGCAGTGGAAATAGAATTTTACTTACAGTACCGCCATATCTTTCAGTATTAGCAGAAAAACTTCTTTTGCCTGAAGAAGTTGTGAAAAAAGACCTAGAATAAAACAAGGAGTGTGAAATGAAAGCACTGCTGGTGTTATTGTGTCTGGTGCAGGCGTGTTTCTCTGCGGAAATCTGTATGGAAGCAGAAGATTTTCAGATTGTTTCTGGCTGGAAGGTGATAAAAGGATTTGAGGGATATTTTCCTGCCAGACCAGCAACATGGAGCGGAAATAGAATCAGGGACAATGAAGAAAAAGCGCTTGCAATCGCAACAAAAAACGTCAACATTGACGAAGATGGAAAGTACAATCTCTGGGTAAGATATGAATCAGCATACGGCTTCCACAGTTTATTCAATATTGAAATTTTGCAGAATAAAAAGTTGGTTTTCAAAGGAAAATTCGGGAACAAAGACAGTTTCAAGTATTTCCCCATGGACAGAAAATGGCAGATACAGGGACCATGGGCATATCATAACACTGACTATGTGTACGAAAAGGCAACTCTGGGCTTGAAAAAAGGGACTGCCACAGTGATTCTGAAAAAAGAAAAAGACATTTATCCATCGTGTCGAAGAATAATAGATTTTGTGTTTCTTACCACAGATTTATCTGTTGAACCAGGTGATGATTATACATCCTGGCCCGCTGGTAAAGAAGGGCCACCAATAATGAGTAAATTCAAACAACCTGTTTATGTAAAACTTCGCGTATCAGAAAAGGCAGATGGTCCTGCTACAGTGCGACTTGAAACAAGGTTCTGGCTTGTTGGTTACTATATGGGACCAAGGACCGTATACTGGTTTTCAACCCAGGGACTCAAAGATAAAAGACCTGATGCTTCATTACTTCTGCGACCAGGACAGGAAACATCGTGGGAAAAGGTAGAACTGTTAAGAGTGTTTCCAGGGACATTTTATATTGACACAAACCAGCCAGCAGAAATGTTGATTACCAGGGATATTAACAGAGAAAAACCTGTGATTATTCCGTTAAAGGAAGAGAAAGGATTGACTTTCAGAACAATTACAAAGGCGAATGAAATCATAGTTTCTTCTGGAAACAGTTATTATGAAGAGCCAATTCTTAATGGTAAACCTGCCCGGCTTGTAGCAGAATACATGCAGAATTTGACTGAACAGGTTAAGAAATACGATGTTGGTGGAAGAAAACCAAAGAAAATGGGGCTTTTGTGTCCGTTTACAGTGTTTTCCACTGTGGGTTTTGATGCAAGAGAACTTTATTCATCAGCAGGTTTCACAGGCCAGTTTTACCGTTGTGAACCAGAGGTGTATGGCATTGACGGAGAAAAATTTGGTTTTAACAGAAGTGTGGGATATCTTTCATTACAGAATCTACACCTTAATACAAAAACATCTGGCAGTGTCGGAAGGGCATGTTATGAAGGCGACTATTCTGGTTTGAGAAAATTATACCAGAAAACTTACGACGAGTTATTAAAACAAAAAGGACTTGGAAATCTTCCGCAACGTATCAAGTTAATAGAAGAATCTTCGCCGCCACCACTGGTGGTGTTACGCGAATGGGAAAAAGTCAATGAGAAATTTAGAAAGTATATCAGAGAAAACAATGTCTCTGTTTATGATGTATTGTCTGTGGAGGACATTGAAAAAATATCAAAGGAAAAGGGGTTAACTGAGGAACAGTTGTGGAACATGGTGAAACTGGGCACTGGCAGTGTAGAGGAATCAATAGCAAGGCCTGTTCTTTATTATCATTCAAATTATTTCAGGGCGTTATTATTTGCTGAAAACTGCAAGAATGCGACAGAACTTGTAGAGGAGATTTTTCCTGCAGGAACCATTACACATTCAGGAAGTTTCTTTCCGAGTACAGGAAGAAATCCAGCCATGCATTCTGGTGTTGACCCATTTTTATTATTTTCAGAAAGAGGAGTCACAGGATATTCCAGCGAGATCTCATGGGGATTGAACACGCCTGATTTTCCAGGTGTTCAAACCCTTTCCTATGAAGGTGCTCTTGCGAGAGCCCTTTCAAAATATTTTAATACACCAATGGGAACATATCTGATATCCTATAGTTATTATGGATATCCTGCTGACTTTATCAAACTCGGTGCTTACACCTATGCAGCACAGTGCTTTTCCTGGATTCTTTACTTTGAAGTCAAGTATTATCCTGAAACATTCAAAACAGTGAAGGAAGCAAATTACAAAATGGGCGTGATAGAAGACAGAATAGAAAACGCAGAAGTAGAGCCAGCGAAGATAGCGATAGGATGGTTAACGAGTACAGATATATGGGACATAGCATCGGATAAGGTTGAGCCATCGTGGTATGCACCGGGAAATACGATGTATTCAGGAGAGAGGGCATATTTGTATTTGCTGTTAAGGCATTTACAGGTACCTGTGGATCTAATAGGGGAACAGGATATTATGAAGGGATATTTGAAAAATTATGATGTTTATGTGCTGGTTGGTGACCATATCAGTGAAGAAGCAGCAAAGATATTGAGTGAGTGGGTGAAAGAAGGCGGTATTCTGATATCAGTTGCAGGTGGAGGTATAAGGGACCAGTACAACAGGGAGTCAAAGTTGATGAGGGAAGTATTTGGAATAAAGGAAGAAAAACTGATTAAGAGGCAGAACAGTTTGCGCCCAAAACTTGAACTATTGTATGCAAAACCGCTGGATGTGATAGAGATTGAGAAAGATGGTAAAAAATACACTATGGAGGCGTATGGATACAGGCAAAATTTTGAAGCAGGACAAGGCAAAATCATAGGCAGGTACTCAAATGGAGACGCAGCAATAGTGATGAATGAATACGGAAAAGGAAAGGCAGTGATCATAGGGACATTACCAGGAACATGTTATTTAAAAGGTGCATATCCATTGAAGCCATTTGGCAGGGGAGGAGAAGATTTAAGTGTGTACAATTATCCTGATTATAATGAAAAGGTGAGAACGTTTATAAAGGCAGTGATAGGAGAGATGTTGCCTAAGGCAAAGGTACGTACAGACAACGTTCTTGTGGAGGCAAACCTATTGAGGGATAAAGAGACAGATGCCATGTATGTATCACTGGTTAATTACAAAGGAAAACCCGTGAAAAACTTAAAGGTGATAATAGATACAGGTCAGATTGATGTAAAGAAAGTTGAGAGCGCATATCAAAAGGTGATGACTGAGAGAAAAGATGGTTTTGTTATAGTAACACTTGACATCAATGACTTTGACTTTTTGATTTTCAAATAAAAATTTTTTATATTCCAAGTTCTTCTGCTTTTTTTGAAACTTTTCTTGGATTCCAGGGGTCCTTATAGGATGTTTTGAATAACAGTTCCTGTATGTATGCATATGTTCGGACTGCCCTCATATATATTCCAACATATAATGGCATCAGCAATAAATATGGGGCAAGTTTCAATTCATCTTTTTTTCTCTCAGATATCCATATAATGACAATAAATTGCACCACATTTGACATTGTGTAAAGAAAATAGTTCAAAGGAAATATGTATTTTGCGGTTGTTGGGAAATGTATCATTATATCGATGAAATAAACAATCCATTTAAAGTCCAGCAAAAAGTTATAGACAAAATTTTCCATAAAGCTGAAAAATGTTGAAAAGCGAAAGTTGGCGGTGGGAAAAAACACATCTTTGTGTTTTCTTAAACGGAACCGTACAAAGGATCTGCTCCACCTCAATCTTTGTTTTATCAGAGATTTGAAGTCCTCTGGTGCACTTGTATAACAGACCGCCTTCGGTTCCATATACACAGCAAAATTTACTTTTCTCACTTTTACAGAAATATCTCCGTCAAGCCCTGGACCAATATCCCATCCACCGACCCGATTGATAACGTCTGCTCTGAATGCTCCAAACGCTCCCGAAACAATTCTCAGAGTCTTAAGGGTAGAACTAACCAATCTGCCCACAGTAACGGTTTTAAGATATTCAATTGCCTGAAGTGCAGAACAAACACTTTCGGTTGGGTTTCTTACCTTTACATTGCCTGAAACAACTCCAATTCTGCTGTCGAGGAAAAATGGAATCAAAATATTTTCAATTGCATCCCTGTCAAATGAACAATCTGCGTCCACGTGAACAATAAAACTGCCTTTTGCCTGTTGAAACCCGAAGTTCGCTGCAGATGCCTTGCCGCCCCTTATGTCATTTCTCAAATATTTTGTGATTTTTCTTTCGCGCAAAAGCGCCCTGCAAATTTGTGGAGTATCATCGTCAGAGCCATCGTCAATGATAATGATTTCAAGGTTCTTATATGTTTGTTCCGCAAGTGAATTTACAAGAGCAGAAATGTGTTTGCCTTCGTTTTTGCCAGGGGCAATAACTGAAACAAGGGGATTCTGTTTCAAGAGCATCTGTCTAGCTGTTTGATATTTTTTTCTCAAAAAAACACTTTTGACTTTGTAAATACAGATTACAAATAGGTCAAATAGCACGTAACGAACCATTTCAAATACAAAAAAGAACCAGAAGATCCTGAAGATTTTTAACATGCCAGCGGTTTTCCAGAAGAAAATAAAGTTTTTTGTGTGCTCAAAAAATTCCAGAATATTGTCCATGTTTATTAAGGAAATATTTTATTCAAAGAGAATTCTTCAACTGGTAGAACGTTCGTTGTTATTTGAGGTATGAATTTTTTTCCTGAGGTTGAAAGGTTGGGAATAAGCAACTTCTCGATATTGTTCTTAATTCTTGAAAGAGCAATCTGGGCATTTTTAGCAGGTGTTTCAAGGAAAAGTAGCAAAAATGTCGATTCATTTAATACACTAATCAAGTCTGTTTTTCTCAGCGCATCTTTGATAATTTTTGCCATTTCAAGTGCAAGCTCATTCTTCTTCTCACCTATTTCGAAGAATATTTGTTGTAAATTTGATACCTGGAAGACCGCTACACTGCTTTCCCTTTTGTATCGTTTGTTTCTTTCAATCTCAAGGTCGACCATTTTTTTGAAATCATTATACTCCACAAGGTCAAGTTGACTGCTGAGAAATTCAGCAAATGAAAACATTATCCCATGTATTGCGCAATTGACCCCAGCAGGAGTTATCTCATAGGTTTTTATGTCCCATGATACTGTTTCATCCACAGGGGTTCTGTTGGTGCAGTAAAAGCAGAAACATTCAACCAGGGGTTCCTGGAATGTTTCATTGCAGCTATGACAGATAAAAATTGTCGAGGGTTTTTCATAATCCATTCCGATATGTTTGAGAATCTTATTGCACTTTGGACATATCAGTTGTTCTCCATGCGTGAATTTTGATTCCTCTGATGTGTACCCGCATGAAAAATGGTGTATCACATTTTCAACTGAAAGGTTTGCTGATTTGCATGAAGGGCAGATTTCCCGAAAGTTCATAAATGCACTGCGGCACCTATTGCAGAGATGTATCCTGTCATAAAAGTTTCCCATTAGAAGACCTTCCTGTTCCAATCGCACAAGAATTTCATATATTCTGAAGTCCTCGTCATCTGAAAATTGCGATGCCGCAAAGGGATAGATATAACCGTATCTATATGTTGGAAGTATCATGGGTTTCAGTTGAATGGACCTTGTGTAAAGAAACCTGAGAATTCGAAGCATTGCAGATATTTCAAAATTTTCCGGCTTGAATTCTTTAAGAGTGGATACCAATCTGGAAATTTCATTTGCATGTGAGACAATTCTCAGCGGTTCTCCGGAATCTGTTTTACCGTCTGAAAGACATTGAAGTTTCATATCCTTGATTTCTTCAGTAGAAAAGAGGAATACCGGTTTCAGGGCGATTGCGTCTGATTGCGACTGTCTTATTGATTTTACAATTTGTTGCGCTTCAGGATTTCTTGCATCAACAACCACCATGTCATATCCTTCGATTTTTTCAACTTCAATCTGATCCGGAGGTGTAGTTACCAATTTGTATCTATCGTCGGAAGGAATTTTTAAGGAGTTGTCGTCTGTAATAAACAGGATTTCCATTTTTCACCTCTTGTTGAAAATTTTAAAACATAAAGTTTTACACTCATTTTGTAGATTTCTTTGAATGGTTCTATTTCCCATTTGCACGGTAATATGTCAACGATAACACTTCTATGGAGTGGTTCATATTTTTTCTGAAATTCAGGTGGCTGTGGCATAGTGGCAAAATACACATTTGTTATAATACCTTGTTTTTTTGAACCATCAGGAAACTGTATGGTCACCATTTTGTTTTTTGCAAGATATGGATAATCCTTTTGTTCAAAATATCCCTTGATTTTTGTTTCCCCAATTTTACAGATACTCATGACATTGTCCCCTTTAAGCACGACTTCTTTTTCCTCTCTATAAATTCTTGCAACAATTCCGTCAATGGGAGCAGGGAAATTGTGAATTTCTTGTTTTTCACCTGATATCCAGAATATTCTGCTATCTGATTTTAACAGATTTTTCTCGGCATCTAGCTTTGCAATTAAAGCATCCTGTTTTTCTTTTGCCTGCACAATTTCTTGTTTAATGGTAGAAATTTCAGAATCAATCTTTGCAATCTGAAACTTTGTTTTTTCAATTTCTTCCTCTAAGTTTTTAATATTGTAAGGCAGGTATGTTTCCAGCAATACCATTTTTTTCAATTGTTCCAGTTGTTCAATTTTTCTTCTTAGAAGATTTTGATAATAAATTTTTTCTTTTTCTTTCCATGCAATTTGCTCCTTCAACTCACTGATCGCAAGTTCAGTGTTTTTTCTTACAAAATTTTTTTCAAGTTCTATTTTTGCTGCCTGTCTTGCAAGATTTTCCCTGTCCCTTAGCCCAAGGTTATAAAATTCATTTCCTCCGGTTTCTCTTGGTCTTTCCATATAGGCAAAAAGTATGTCATTCTGCATTACTGATTGTCCTTCTTTGACATAATATTTGAGGATTCTGATATCATCAATTGGTTGTACATCCACATAAGGAATAATGACCTGTCCGTAACCAGATATATAGATTGATTTATGGGCCAGCATAAATAATGCGAAAATAATGATTAGAATAATCAGTCCAAGATAAATATACCTGTCTATGTGCTTTTTCTTTTGCGGTATCTCTGGTTCACCCACCCTGATGAATGATGGTTTACTTCTCAATTTCATAATTACCTCCGATTTCTAAGTATTCTTTTAATGAGTGTATTGCAAAATTCGAAATGCCTGTCAATTTTTCTACTTCTTTTATAACGTTTTCCATTTCCATTTCATTCGCAAAATCTTTGCAGCGCAGCGCAACAACGACTTTTGTCTTGTCTGCATCTATCGCTTTTTGAATCCATCTTGCAATTGTTTCTGGTTTTTTTGTTTCATATGCCATCACATAAATTTCATTAACCATTGGAACAAGTTTTCTTAAAAAATCTTCAGTGTAAAAAATTGGGACAGAAACAGAAATGGTTTTATTTTTCATCAGGGGATGATTTTTCACCATTTGAATTAATTCCAAATATAACTGGAGATATTGTTGCCTGTTTTGTTCCCAATCAGCAAACGTATATGGTTCAATGTCAAGATGAATTCCAGAAAGTTTGTAGGTATTGATTTCAGATACGATGATGCCCAGTTTTTCTTTTTGTTTTAGAAGTTCGTTGTCACCTATCAATGCTTCAATTTTTAGAGAATCACCAACAAGGTCCAGGAATTTTTTCAATTTTTCCCTGTCTGTATTACGACCTATGGACACAAGCGCATAATTGACAGATTTTGCTTTCAAAAACCAGTAAATAACTTTGTTATCTAACCTGTTAAATGCTTCTGACCATATATAAACAGACCTTTCTCCAGTTCTTATCTTTGATTTCATGATAATGTCCTTTTCAATATTGAGCGGAACAATGAATTGGCTTACGTTTTGTTCAGGTAGATATTTCACGATAGAAGCAAAATTCAAATAGAGCAGTTGCTTGATATGTAAAATTTCAAATTCAGTATTGAGATATTGAATCACAGCAGATATTAAATCAGAAATTGAAAATGACTCGTCTTTCATGTCAAATTTTACCAATTGCTTTCTGATTTGTTCAAGTATAGTTTGTTTCTGATACAGGAATTTTATCAGATCATCGATTTTATAGACGTATTCATAGTAAGAGTTTGTCACATCATGAAGTGTATCTCTTATAATTCTGTCATATGTTTCTTCAAGAAATTTTTCTTCTGCTGTTTGGACAGAAATTGTTTTCTCCTCTGAGAAAGGAATTGGAATGCTGAAATTAAACCCCAGGGTGAAATAGTCATTGATATTTTTTTTACCAGTATCTGTTTTCCCGAAATAATAACGCAAAAAAGGAGAGAATCTTGCGTCATAGGTATGTCTGTACTTTTCTGATATGATCGATTTTTGAAGTGAAAGGATTTTGTCTCTTGTTTCAGGACTTTCTATAATGCGCTGTATATCCTTTATTCTAATGTCAAAATACGGAAGGCAGTTTACTTCAAACTGATTTGCTTTTTCTTTAATGGCAGGTAGAAGATTTCCCTCGTATTCATCATATCCCTCAAGCATACTTTTTGCCCTTTCAATTTCCTTTTTTATATTTTGCACATCTTCTTTTTGAACCATTGAAGCGAAATAAAGATTTTCAATGACCTGTTCATATTGAGAAAGCAAGCCGATTTTTTTCTCAAGCAATTTCTTTTTTTCCTTATTAAACATGCAGATTATCTCATTTCTGTAAAACGGATACATTTCATGTCTGATTCTTTGTGGAGCAAGTAGATTTTCTATTTCAATTTGTTTGTCCAATTGTTCTTTTTTTGATTGATGTTCTTTTAAACCATCCCTTAAAATGTCCCATTCTAAGCCAATATATCCCCTCCATTTATATGAAAGCACATCCTCGTCTTCAATTAAACCAGTATTCTGATTGAAAACGTATTGAGATGTAAGTTTCAACCCCATGTTATTTTTTTCTGCTTCCATTTTTTTCTGTTGAAGGTTAATGCCTGCTTTGACTGATGATGGCTCGTACTCAGGTATAGCAAAAATACTGTCGACAAATGTGGTATCAGTTGGGATTTCCTTTTCTTTAGAAGAAAAAAGATGTTTGATTTCACTGACAATTTTTTCTAATTTTTTCTCCTGTTCCAGTAGCACAGTATCTGTTTTTGTTTCCGAAGATAACACTTCTACTGTTTTTTGTTTTTCAGCGATATCTTCAGCAGGTTTTTCCAGGATGGTTGCTATAGATGTATCGTTTTTTATAATATCTGCTGTCCTAACCTGCTTTTCGACAAATTCTTTTGTAGCGGCTTCTTCGGAACCTGTGGAATACAAAATTCTATCTTTGATAAAAAAGCATTTTCTCACAATTGCATCATTGAAACCCTGATTATTAAGAACATCTTTAACATCGATTGCCTCTTGCTTGGTATGGTAGAATCCAATTCTGATTGTGTATAAAGACTCAATTTTTTCAATTCTTGCGTTGTTGAAAGTTTTGATTTTTTCATAGAGATTTTTCAGTTGAAGAAGATTTGTAGAAGTTGCTATTTGCACACACCAATATGTTTTTTGCGATTGACATTGAGCAGTGGAAGTAAAAAGAACACTGATTAAGGCAATAATTTTCCAGAATATTTTATTATTTTTTGATGTCATAGATGAGAATATCTGAAGTACCGGTCATTTCTAATGCCTGGTATTTGAATTTTCGGCCGGTTTCATCCTTTACCAGGATTTTATCAATCATTTTTCCATCTCTTATGAAAATTCCTATATTTTTATCAGGGATTGAAGTACTGCTGATAATAATCTCAAGTTTTTTCTTTTTCCCTTGATTTGACAATTTTGTAGTGAATGTAAACTGGTTTCTTTTTCTCCAGAAATCACCAAATGACTCCATATCAACAACTGTGATGTCAACAGGTAAACTATTAATAAGCATTTCTTCTGCCAGCAGTTTA
>ERZ795060.1027-NODE-1027-length-34562-cov-14.219839_pt1 | contig 34562 bp, 26 predicted proteins | sample MGYA00375144_ERZ795060 | MGnify/ENA primary metagenome ERZ795060 (study PRJEB30189, sample SAMN05720157) | activated sludge metagenome | isolation source: anaerobic digester from wastewater treatment plant | place: Japan | collected 2015-05-15 ... | reverse complement strand
ATTTCCAACTTGTTTCGGTAGAGAATCTACTTAAATGTTCAATCATATCATATTTATTATTAGATAATCGAATTATTAAATTGAATTGCTTCAAAACTTGAATAAAAAACCTAAAAAATGAGTTGAATAACAGTAAGAGAAGATAGACATTCCCATTTTAAAAGTTCTTCTCCGTCTAAACATTTTATAAAATAATTCGAAAAATTGATACTGGCGTTTTTATTTTGATAAGATAATAATCCCTAATAGAGTTGATAAGGGCGGTTAGCTCAGCTGGTCAGAGCATCTGCTTTACACGCAGGGGGTCGCAGGTTCGAGTCCTGCACCGCCCACCATCTTATGAGCAGTTCCCTTAATGAGTATGTCTTTTATATTTCAAGAAAAGATTAACATAATGGTTACCAAAGCTATTTGTCTTTTTTTAATAAAAATGGAGGAGGCAGTTTCTTTACTTTCTACTAAGGTTATGACATGCAAAAACTTTTAAAAGAAGAACTTGTTTTAATTGTCAGTACAGTCAAATGGATTACCTTAGCAATAATAGTAGGGATTATTGTTGGTGTATCAACCGCCATCTTCTTAAAAATATTGACATACTGCATAAACGTTACTAATTCCTATAATCACTATTATTTACTTCTCCCTGTAGCATTGGTTATCTGTGGTATTATTGTACGGTATTTAGCTCCAGATGCAGAAGGACATGGCACAGAAAAAGTAATTGAAGCCATTCATCGACGTTCGGGCAAAATCAAAGCAATCGTCGTTCCCATAAAACTCATCACAACCGTAATTACCATTGCTTCGGGTGGTTCTGGTGGCAAAGAAGGTCCCTGTGCACAAATCGGTGCTGGTTTATCCTCTCTATTTGCCGATATATTAAGGCTCCACGATAAAGACCGAAAAAAATTGGTGATATGTGGTATTAGTGCTGGTTTTGCATCCGTCTTTGGGACGCCTATTGCAGGTGCTATTTTTGGAATAGAGGTAGTATATATCGGTAGTCTACTATATGATATTCTTCTGCCTTCTTTTGTCTCAGGTTTGATTAGTTACCATGTTACTTCATCTCTCGGCATTACCTATTTTTATCATCCATTAAAATTCTCCTTTGCTTTCAACGAATATTTTCTAATTATGGTTATCCTGAGTGGTGTCTTTTTCGGTTTCTGTTCGCTTATATTTATTGAAACAATGAATGTAACCGAAAAAATACATAATAAATTGTCCCTACCCAAACCCATAAAGTCATTTATCGCTGGATGTGTCCTTGTTCTTTTAACATTCATTTTCTCAGATAAATATTTAGGTTTAGGTATTAATACCATTGTAAGTTCATTAGAAGGGAAACGAGTTGTCGAATATGCATTTCTGATGAAAATTATTTTTACATCCATTACCTTACACTTTGGAGGAAGTGGAGGTGTCGTTACACCAATATTCTTCATCGGTGCTACTGCTGGAACCCTCTTTGCAGAGGTATCTGGTCTCGATAGGGCTACCTTTGCATCCATTGGTTTTGTGGCTCTACTTGCAGGCTCAGCAAATGCACCTATTTCTTCCAGCATTTTAGCGGTAGAGATGTTCGGTCCCAATATTGCCGCATACTCCGCAATTGCTTGTATTATAAGTTTTGTAATCACTGGGCATAGAAGCATCTACCCTTCACAGGTACTGGCAATTCGCAAATCGGAATCCATCGATGTCGAGATAGGTGAAGAAATTGAAGACATCAAACCCTTAATCAAACCAAGAGAAAAAAGCATCCTCCAATTACTAATCAATATCTCCCAATGGATTAAAAAAAAGAAGAAATAATATTTTTAGGAACACCTGTTCTTTTATAATACTTTATCTATTGAATGAAACATTATTAAGGGCAATAACATCGTGGAATTTGTGGAACAAATTTTAGATTTACTGCCTCCACCAGGGACAAAAGTAGCGGTGGGAATGAGTGGTGGGGTGGACTCTTCAATGGCGGTTTGGCTATTGAAACAGCGGGGATGTGAAGTCATTGGTTTGACCATGTCTCTATGGGATAATCGCTTCCCATTGCAAGATACTGGCGTAAAAGGATGTTTCGGTCCTGGTGAAGAGCAGGAAATTGCAATGGCACAATCCGTCGCAGAACGGTTGGAAATTCCCTTTCATGTTATCCGACTCGCAGATGAATATAATAAAGCGGTATTGGAGTATTTCCGTCAGGAATATCTCTCGGGTCGCACACCCAATCCGTGCGTTCGTTGTAATCGCACCATAAAATTCGGTTTTCTTATAGAACGAGCACAAAAAGCGGGTATTCCCTTCGATTATTTCGCAACAGGACATTATGCCCGTGTTCATTTTGACCCTGTGCAAAATCGGTATTTATTACTTCGCGGTATAGACCGTGAAAAAGACCAGAGTTATTTCCTCGCCATGTTACAACAGGAGCAATTGAAAAAGATTGTATTCCCATTAGGAAACTTTACAAAAACGCACATTCGTGAATTGGCACGCAATACAGGTTTCCCAGAACTGGCAGACCAAAGCGAAAGTCAGGATTTCTTAGAGAGCAATAAATACGATGTGCTATTCCGAGAAGACGAAGTGAAAGAAGGAGATATAGTGGATGAGCAGGGACATATTTTAGGGAAACATCACGGAATTATCCATTACACCATTGGGCAACGCAAAGGTTTAGGCATAGGCGGAGCGGGTGACCCCTATTATGTAATCGGGTTAGACCCCATAAATAACCGTGTTATTGTTGGGCGTAAAACAGCCCTCCTGAAACAAACTATGAAAGTTATTGATTGCAATTGGGTCTCTATTCCTGATGCACCCGAAACACCTATGAAAATTCAATGTAAAATACGATTACGCCATGAGCCCGCATCCGCACAATTAGAAAAAGTTGACGACTATGGGAAAATTGTCCGTGTTATTTTCGATGAACCCCAATCCGCAATTACCCCCGGACAAACCGCTGTCTTTTACAATAATGATATCGTCATAGGTGCAGGCACCATTGATTCGACCGAAATATAAACAAACACACGAGTTCGTTCATACAACCGCCACTTTATTGGGATGAACCTCGACTATCCTGTATCGTTGCTTACATGTATTTACCCTACAAGACGTTTTGTGTTTTTGAGAAAGATAAAAATAGTGAGAAATTATAATTATTTGTCATGAATTAGTGAACTATTTTTTGTGTATCGGTATTTTAAAAAAGAGGGGATGTTTGTCCCTATTATATTTGGATTGGGATATAAGTTATCGATATAGTTAAAATATAATGTGAATAAATGTTAGTTAGGAATAAAACATAACGTGTCAAGTCTCTCAGGTGACATACCTTCACATATTGGCGTGTATCGTATAGATGAGCGAATTGCAGAAGGTGGTTTTGGTGTTGTTTACCGCGGTTTTGACCCGCGACTGAAACGTGAAGTCGCCATAAAGGTGCTCCATCCTCAGCATTCCTCAGAGCCGAGTCGTGTTTCTCGGTTCCTACGCGAGGCACAAAGTGCTGCACGACTGAACTATCCTGGGATAGTGCAGATTTACGATATTGTTGAGGAAAATCAGCGGTTGGCGTTAGTGATGGAGTATGTCAATGGGAAGAATTTAGACCGCTATTTGCGTGAACATCCCAATTTATCCCTTGTAGAACGCATTGGTATTGGCGTGCAGATAGCAGAGGCATTATACTTAGCACATCAAGCAGGGATTGTTCATCGAGATGTGAAACCAGCGAATATCCTTGTAGATGAAAATGGAATTGTTAAATTAACGGATTTCAATCTTGCTCGACTTAGAGATACCTCATTAACCCCACTAACAGGTGAGCATAATGTATTAGGGACGCCAGCATATATGTCGCCTGAACAGTGCTTGGGTAAAGAGGCAACTCCGCAATCGGATTTATACTCATTAGGTGTTGTTCTCTATATCATATTTACAGGGAGCCTACCTTTTGAAGCGGATAATTACCTTGCTTTGATGCGACAGCATACAGACACACCTCCGACGCCAGTGCGATTAATAAACCCAGACCTACCAGTAGCACTGGAAAAACTTATATCGCAATGCCTTACCAAAAATCCAGAAGGCAGACCTGCCACAGGCAAAGAAGTTGCGGAACGTCTTCGTGAAATAGAAAAAGAAATTATAAAACATGAGTCAGGGGAAACACCGTTAGCCCAACAGACGATGGTCTTGAAGGAAGAAGGTGTCCCAGGTCCTGAGCATACTACGCCGTTGCGTGAGATACAGCCTAATTATCCATTAACCCCGCCATCAGATAGCCAGCGACTTCAGAAAGTAGAGAATACGTATGCCCAACCTGTTGATGGTTCTGGAGCAGTGGGTGATACGGTCAGAACACCACCTATGTATGCCACACCTGCTGGACAAGGGACTCCTATGACAGGTTTTCAACCTACACCATCACCAACTTCTGGAATGAATGCACAAATACAAACCCCAACACCGACATCTGCCCCGCCCACAGGACCCGCATACACGATGACTCCTGTTCCACCGTCAGGGTCGCAATACCCTATGAACACACCTTATTCGCCAATCCCTGGAACAATGACACCTATTGAAGTAGCAACGTCCCAGGGTTCTCCTTCAGGGTTAAAAAATAACGTTCTTGTGTTGATACTTCTGCTTATCTCACTCGTGTCCTTAATGCTGAGCGGGTTTATGGTTTATACATATTACCATGGGGGATTAAATAGAGAATCACAGGAGGCAAAAACAACTTCAACAGCATTAACGGATAAAGAGAAACCTGAATATGACTACTCAAAAGTATTGTCCGATTATTTAAAAAATAGCGATGATGATAATTATCATTTTGAGGTGTATGGTGAGAAACAAGGCGAAGGCTATAAGGCATATTTTTTGGACCTTACTTCTCAGAGCTGGCATCCTGAGAAAACGGTACCTCCACTGTGGCGTCACTGGTTAACCGTAATTGTCCCAAAACAGCGGGTAAAAGATATTGGGATGATGGTTCTCACAGAAGGTTTTTCAACCAGCGAAGTCCCAATGAGTGATGTGCCGCCCTATTTCATTTCCCTTGCGGTATTTACGAAATCCGTTGTTGCGATATTAGAAGGTTTTCCCCGCGACAATGTCGGATTTTATGAAACACCAACCAAGGTCACCAATCTTACACCCGTTGAATTTATAAACCGCAGTCTTCAGCAATACTTCGAAACGCACGACCCAGGTTGGATTGTATTTTGTCCAATAGTCAAGTCCATTGTAAAAGCGATGGATGCCATTCAGGACTTCTTCTTGAAAAACTTACGTTCAGAAATTCCAGTGAAGGAATTTGTTCTCTGTGGAGATGCTCCGTTCTTTGTTCCATGGCTGGTTCCTGCGGTTGACAAGCGAGTAATTGGTGTCGCTGGAATTAATAATTTTTCATTCAACATAGAACAGCAGGTAAAACGGTTCCTTCTTGACGAGATGACCCTTCCAGCCCTATTTGCAGAGATGGATGATGCGGGGATACTTGCCTTATTTGAAACGGGAGATGGCGAACATCTTCTTCGGGTTATCGACCCTTATTATTACCGCTCCTCTTTGAACATACCCAAACTAATCATTTCATTGGGTACCGAGGCATCCAATCATCTCGGTACGTGGTCAGAACAAATGATTTCCGATATTCCCGAACCTACCTGTTGGGTCGTTTATCCCCACGTGCAAATGTCGCGGGAATATGCATTCCTACCGCAACAAATACGCCCAAGTTACGCCTTAACTTCCTCTGTCCGCCTATATGATTTCAAGGATACCATTCAGGTGTTCTACCAGCGGATTTTAGGACAACGCAGTATGCCCGTTTTCCGCTGGCATATCGGAACTAATGGCGAGTGCACTGTTAAAGTAGGTGAAGAAGCGGTGGAGTGTCGATTGTGGTTTTGTAGCAAAGATAAAAGAGGTGATATTTTCGATTCATCGAACAAAGACTGGAAATGCAAATTACTCACCGAATCTGCGGAAGGTACCTATAGAACAAATATCTCCCTCGTGTCTCATCAATATAACGCACTCTTTTTTGAAGTTATTTTCCCAAGCCTTATTGGGGTGCAATTCCCACTGACCTCAAATATTCACGTTATTCCACCCAGTATCATTCGGGATACTGTAGATACCCCCTCCGATACAGAGACAGTAACACCACAATAACGAAATTAATACCGAACCAATGTCGCCTCTACCTTGTCGCGAATGGCTTTTCCTTCCAAAGCCTCAATGAGAGCAAGAGCAAAATCCATCGCAACCCCTGGACCTCTCCCTGTAATAATATTACCGCATACCACCACCGCATCATCACAAATCTCAATTTTAGGGAAGTCCTTTTTCTTTAAAAATCCAGGATACGCAGTTGCTCTCTTCCCATCCAACAATCCACTTTGGGCAAGTATATGTGGAGCGGCACAAATAGCCGATACATACTTCCCAGAATTCGCCATATTTTTTATAAGTTGAATCACCCGTGCATTATTTGCAAGATTATCTGCTCCAGGCAAACCTCCAGGCAAAACTACCATGTCAAACTCTTCCGTTAATACCTCATCTAAAAGTTTCTGGGCTACAAGTAATGCACCATGACTCGCATGTATTATCTTTTCCTTATCCAAACAGGCGGTTGTTACTTCAACGCCAGCACGATTTAATAAATCAATTACAGTTACCGCTTCGACTTCTTCGCAACCTTGGGCTAACAAAACAAGAACCTTAGACATACCGACAACCTCCTTTGCTTTGTTTAATTAATTATTTTACCTCTAATTTAATGGTTAATTCTAAATTTTGTCCGACTCGTCTGACTTGTCTGACTCGTCTGACTCGTCCGACCCATTTGTTTTGGAAAGCAACACAAAATTTAAATATAATACATTCTTGTTTTCAAAAAAGATACCGAACATTAGAACGTTAGAAAGGAAACCTCATGAAAATGTTGCTATTCTCAACAATCCTATTTATCAGCATCTGTTTTTATATATCTCACTCTGCAACAGCAGAGGCTATCCCACGTCCCGAACACCCACGTCCAGATATGATGCGTGAGCAGTGGGTTAACCTGAATGGTATCTGGGAATTTGCAGAGACGGACGACAATAACACCTTATTTTTAGAGGCAAATGCTGTATTTCCAGACCGCATTCAGGTTCCATTCTGCCGAGAAAGTGAATTATCTGGGCTTAACCGCAAACAGTTTGTTCGCAATGTATGGTATCGTCGAACCATATCCGTCCCTTTTGAAAATTGGAAAGAACATCGTGTCTTATTTCATATTGGTGCCTGTGATTGGCATACACGAATCTGGTGGAATGGGAATTTATGTGGAGAGCACTTTGGCGGTAGTGCCCCTATTACCTGCGATGTAACACCATTTATAAAAGAAGGGGAGAACGTTATTATTGTTCATGCCTTTGATGATGTTCGCACTGGTCTTCAAGCGGGTGGCAAACAATCACCCAAGCCAGAAAGTTTTGGGTGTGTCTATACTCGGACGACAGGTATCTGGCAAACAGTATGGTTAGAATTAGTTGGTACGTCCTATATCGAACGATTCAAAGTATACCCAGATATGGATAAGGGTCAAATAACCCTTCATGCTCTCTGTCGGGGCGATTTGCCAGAAGGCTTGTCATTAACAGCGGAAGCGTTTTTCAATGGTGCAAATGTGGGCAATGCGACAGTAAAATTAAATGGCGACACAGCCCAATTAGTATTACCTCTCCAAGTGGTTAACGTATGGGAGCCAGGCAAACCTGAACTATACGACCTAAAACTAACCTTAAAAAAAGGTAATGTGGTAGTTGACAGATTAAACTCCTACTTTGGGTTGCGGAAATTGACATTAGAAGGACGTAAATTTCTTATTAATGGCAAACCTGTCTTTCATCGTACCGTCCTCGACCAGGGCTTTTACCCTGATGGGATTTGGACTGCACCGACAGACGAAGAACTTCGTGCCGACATAGAACGTTCTATGCAAGCAGGTTTTAATGGGGCACGTCTTCATCAGAAAGTATTTGAACCACGTTTCTTATACTGGGCAGATAAATTAGGGTATATTGTTTGGGGTGAGTTTCCAGACTGGCAATTCGACCATAAGAATACTGCAGGACAGTTACATTATATTAACGAGTGGCGTGAAATAGTCGAACGCGATTTTAACCATCCCGCAATTATTGGCTGGTGCCCGTTTAATGAGACACCAAAAGAAGCAGTGCCTTTGCAGGGAGTTATTCTTGAATTAACCCGTGCCATTGACTCAACCCGACCTGTGCTGGAAGCCAGTGGATGGACTCACGGCTACCCTAAGCCAATGCTTATCGATGCCCATGATTATGAGCAAGACCCCGTAAAATTCAAAGCCAAATGGGATACAATTGCGGACAATCCTAAGAAGCCCGATTGCTCCTATGCAGAAACACGTCCTGTCCCATTTTTCATTAGTGAATATGGTGGAATTGGCTGGAATGTGGAACAAGGTGGTTGGGGATATGGCAACAATCCGAAGACATTAGAGGAATTTTACCAGAGATTGGACGGGCTCACAAAGGCAATTCTGGATAACCCCTACATGTTCGGCTTCTGCTATACGCAGTTATATAACATTGAGCAAGAACAAAATGGAATTTATACATACGACCGTAAACCGAAATTTGACCTTGACCGTATCCGTGCCATTTTTTCTGCAGAATCCGCCTACGAAAAATCTAATAAGTAAAAGAGGTTTAACCCCGACCTGTCCGACCCGTCCGACTGGTCTGACAAAACTCCTTTTATATCCAGTCAATAGAAGCCTTTATCAACTTTCCTGCTCCAGAAGCAACCATATCAAAAGCCAAACTCGTCTGTTCAGGCGGGAAATGGTGTGTTAATATCGGTTCAATCTTAATTTTCCCCTGTCGTATTAGTTCGATGGTACTCGGAAAGTTATACCTAAACCGCCGACACCATTGTAATTTCAGTTCACGACGTCGTGCAATACTAACAGGGATAGGGTCGTAATCCTTCCCAGAAATTCCCACCAATACACATCTTCCAGCAGGTTTAGCACCATGGCAAGCAATAACAATCCCTTCTGAACTGTTTGTGCAATCAAACGTTACATCAAACCCATGATGCTCTGTGATTTTATTGCACCAATCTATACTTTCTTGGGTCGGTTCACTGGAAATCGGAGTAAGACTTTTATGGGCACCTAATTGTATCGCAATGGCACTACGGTAAAGATTTAAATCTATTCCTGCTACCAGAGAAGCACCACTTAACAGCAATAACTGTACAGTTAATAGTCCTATGGAGCCGAGACCTACTACCAGTGCTGTTTCGCCAGGATGAAAGCAAGCCAATTCTACCGCATGCAAGGCAACTGCTGTTGGCTCTACCATTGCGGAAATAGGAGCGGACATCGTATCAGGAACCGAGAAACACATCCGTGCTGGTACCGAAATAAATTCGGATAGAGCACCATCACAACCAGGTCCCCCTAAAAATTTCATAAATGGACAAACATTATAATGCCCCTTATTACAAAACTCACATTCCCCGCAAGGTATCCCTGGCTCCACTGCTACCCGTTTACCGACCAGATGTTCAAATTGCGAACCTTTAACTTCAATAACGTTACCAGCGAATTCATGCCCTAACACCAATGGTGGCGAGATATGCTGGTCTCCAATTTTACCTTCTACGTAGTAATGAATATCCGAGCCACATATTCCGACAGATTCCACCTGAACTAATGCCTCACCATCTTTTGGGATAGGTTTTGGCTTCTCAATAATTTGTATATTTTTGGGTCCGAGCCAGCAAGCACACTTCATTTGCTTCCCTTTGCGTTTTATTACATATTCATTTGTAACGAAGATTTAAGATATAGTTCGTTTTATCGAATGACATTCAATACAATTTCAGCACGTTCCGCAATATTAACAATGTGGTCGCTAATACGTTCTAAATGTCCTAAAACATCCAAGAACACAACCCCAGCCTTTACAGAACATTCACCTGTATCCAAACGATGAACATGGTTCTCGGTGAAATGGTGAACAAGTTCCTGAACTTTTCCACCTATAAAAATAGATTTTTGTGCAGAGTCAATGTCATGCTTTTCAAATGTTTGAAATAGAAATTCCATCTGTTCATTTAATGTGTGCTGAAGTTCACGAATTTCGTTCAAAGCAGATGATGTTAAAGTCAGTTCATTCTGTTTCAAGATGTGGTAAAGTTCAATAAAGGCTTCCGCATGGTCACCCAATCGTTCCGCATCGTTAACAGCATGGATTAAAGCAGGGATTAATTTCGATTGAGACGGTTCTAATTCTTTTCGAGATAGTTCTACAAGATATTCCGTTATATCATGTTGGAGACGGTCAATTAATATTTCGCGTTCCTGAATACGTTGGATTAACGGTTCTTTCCCTGTGCAGAACAGTTCACATGCATCATTGATGGAGTTTTGTCCTTTGCGAATCATATATGTGACTTCTTTTACCGCTTGTTCAAGAGCAAATAGTGGTGAATTTAAAAGTTTCGGTTCGAGATATTCAAGCACTGTTTCTCGATCCTCTCGAGTGGTTGGGATAATCAACATGCAAAGTTTTGCATGTAAATTGACAAAAGGCAGGAATAGGAATGCATTGATAATGTTGAACAAACTATGTGCATTCGCAGCATGTCGTACAATATTTTCTGGATGTTGAGAAAACACATTTCCTGGAGTTACCCAATCTACAATTCCTAAAAATAACGGCTGATGGTTCCAGAGTGGGACAAAGAATAAGCCAAACATAATTAATGTCCCGATTACATTAAAGAAGGTATGAGCCAACGCTGTACGCTTCGCATTACGGTTCGCATTCAATGCTGCAAGGTTCGCCGTGATAGTCGTTCCGATGTTATCCCCGAGAATAAGCGGAACCGCTGTATAAAAATTAATGAGCCCCTGAGCACAAAGTGCTTGCACAAGACCTACCGTAGCACTACTGGACTGAATAATACAGGTTGCTATGGTTCCAATGAGAATACACATAAGCGTTGGCACTAATGGCATGACCCCTTGGGCATCAGGGGAACAATCGAACTTATGAAACCACTGTATAAACTCGGTACTGTAACGTAACGGTTTTAGCACATCGGACATGATGGTCAAGCCAAGAAATAATAAACCAAACCCGAGAATGGCTTGTCCGAAGGCCTTTACCTTTGCATTTTTAGGAATCCACATCATGATGAATCCGATTGCAATTGCAGGTAAGGATAACGTCTCTAACCGAAAAGCAATCAATTGTGCCGTGACAGTCGTACCGATGTTTGCACCATAAATTACACCGATAGCCTGCTTCAATGAAAGCATCCCCGCATTGACAAAACCGACAGTCATTACTGTAGTTGCAGAAGAGGATTGAACAAGAGCAGTGGTAATAGTCCCTGCTAACAATGCAGTCACACGATTTTGTGTCATAAATTGAAGGATGGCTTTCAATTTGCGGTCTGCAGCTAATTGAATGCCTGACGACATCAAGGTCATCCCATAAATGAATACCGCAAGTCCACCCAGTAACGTTACTAATAGCCCCCATTTATTCATCCCCATCACTTTGAACTCCAAAGACCTTGTATCAAATCGGTCTCTGGGGGTTATATCGGGTCGTGTATCACGAATTTCAATGGAGGCATAATTTATTCCTGTCTCGTTCCCTAATTTCCAAGAGGTAACTGCCTTACCTTCATCGTCAGTAAGTATATGTGTATTTTTAACCGAGGCACCTTTGGAAGAACCCTCAACACGGAAAAAGACTTCCACTCCTTTTGCAGGTGAACCATCACTATTGACCAATCGAACACCAAAAGAATCAATGGTACCCCCTGCTACCGATTCCTTTGAAGATAAAATTTTTTCTACACCACCAATAGCACGTAATCGGGCAGGTTTAACATTCGGGAAATCTGGTAACGATGCCTCTACCCAAATGTCTCCACACCAATTCCCTAATTTTAATAACGCAGAGGCGGAACCCCCTGCATCCGTTATAACCTCTGCTTTAGGTTGGTTCGTTTTGGTAAATACAGCACCCGTATCCTCGTTAAGAACTCTGAATAAGACTCGAACACCACCAATGCCCTTTCTGCCTCCTTCACCACCAAGTAGACCTTTCTGAATTGCACTCTCTACCGTAACACGAAACGGCTGAGGCAACGTCTCACCATGCATACATACCTGATTATCACCACTTGCATATTCATCTGGCACAACCCTTTCAGGTGATAGACTCCCCGAATCACAACCTGTAAATACAAAAATAAGAAGTGTAAAAAGGAGAATAGCCATAGAAAATACACGAAGAGAGAAAATATGAAACATGGATTTCCTCTGCATAAAAATCCGTTTTAATGGCAAACCCCAGACCTCTTTATTCGAAGCCCAAAAACAATTTTGGTATTTGTCTAAAATCATAAATTTTTTTTACTCCCCACGTTTATTATACAGAAAAGCAATCTACTTAGTCAATCTCAAATGTTTTGTCCGACGTGCCTGACGTGTCCAACTCGTCTGACGTATCTACCCCCCAATAACCTATTCTCTATCAATAAGTTAAACCCTGTTCAGGGCAAAATACTCACTCTTATTTATAGAGCAATTTTACAAAGGAAAAGGAATAGTTATGGGCATATATCCAGAAAAAGCATTAACATGGTTATATCGTTTATTATCCCTGAAAGGCTCAAATAGCCCTTCTAATACAAAGGCAAAACCTGCAAATGCAATTCGCCACTCCCTGATATTTGATACCCCTAATCCTTTGTCATATAACTTCGTCCCGCTACCAGACCATATCCCCTTTTTTATGCTCGAAGTTTACAGATACTTGCGTGATTCCATTCCCGACCTGTCCGATGCAGTCTGGACATGGAAACGACTTTGTAATAATGGCTTCGACCTACAGTGGGGAAACGAAGTAACAGAGGCGAAACTTGCTCAGGCAAAACGGATAATTGAACAGTTAAACCAGCGAATAAATAGTGGTGATGGTGGTCTTACAAATTTGCTGGATATTATATATACCTCACTATTTACCTATGGGGCATCCGCCCTTGAAATTGTTTTTTCACCTTCCAGCAATTACATTCAGGATATAGTCCCGATTGATGTCTGGACTATCCGCTTCCGTTGGGAAGACCATTCATGGCAGGCATACCAGATTTATGGGAATGAAACAATCCATTTGCCATCAGAACGATTCGTATATATAGCCTTAGACCGTGATGGAACAAACCCTTACGGTCGTTCCTTATTTCGTGCTTTGCCCTTTGTAATCAAGGTTCAACAGAGACTTATGGAGGATATGGCACGTGCAATGCATAACGCAGGCTGGGCACGACTCCATGTGCAGTATAAACCCGAAGCAAAACTACCAGAAGAAAGTGAAGAGGAATATCAGAACCGAATGGAGGCAAACTTGGCTGAGATTCGGGAACAAATGAGCAATTTAGGCGTTGACCAAAATGTCGTTACCTATGATAATGTAGGAATTTCTGTGGTTCAAGGGGCACAACGCTATCCTGCCTATTACGATACACAGCGAGCCATTGAAGAACAAATCATCACAGGCACACACATGATGCCCATCTTGTTAGGTCGGAATTATGGAACGACAGAGACCTATGGGACGGTGCAATATGAGATTATCAATCGTCAGGTAGAGACTATCAATCGCTCCATCGCTCGAATATTAGAGCGGATTTATCGTTTAGAGTTGGCACTTGCAGGTGTTCAGGTAGAATTGACGGTTCAGCCACGTTCCAATTGCACTTCAGATGCCCAAAAACAATCACTGGTCGAAACAAGACGGGTGAATGAGTTATTGCAATTGTTGCAGGCTGGAATCATTAGTATTGAAGAAGTCCGTAATCAACTTCGTCACATGAACATTTTATCTTCATAAACAACAGAACATCATAAAGGAGGTTTAACAATGAGTATTTTGGACACACTTTGTTTCGCAGAACGCTGGGGTGAAGTTATATCACCCGCACGTACTCAATTATCAGCAGAAACGGAGACAGATGAAAATAAAGAAGTCAATCGCTACACCTTGCGAGAACTAAAACCAGAGGAATATGTCGTTTTTACCCTTGATTTATGCCACAATCAAATTGACCGTCATTTCAGTTGCTTTCCAGAAGAGGAATTGAACACCATCAATCGTCTTGTGCCAGGTAGACCTTTAATGGAGCGTCATGATTTAAGAGGCTCTTTACCTCGGGGCACCTTCTTCCGTTCAACATTATCTCGCAATGGAGATTATGTTTCAGTTCGTCCTAAAGTATATGTGCTATTGTTAGACGAAAATCGGCACTTTATTGCAAATATCGAGGGTGGTATCTATCGGGAGACATCAATTGGCTTTTCATTTACCTTCCCTGAATGTTCTATCTGCGGTAAGGATATCCGTCAATGTATTCATGTGCCTGGCACAAAATATGATGGTAATTTGTGTTTCTATCACATTCGCGGGGTTCAGGATGTATTAGAAGGCTCGGTTGTTGCCTGTGGTTCTCAAGGAACATCCTTCATAACAGAAGCACGCTCCCAATTTGCAGAGCGGATGGCTGAAAAATCACAGAACATATTGGGTCTAAATTACTTTAATGAATATAAAAATAGAAACCATAAATATTGGAGTTATGAATAAATCATTGGGTCATCAAAACAGAAAAGGAGGTCTCAAAATGCCACCAAAAATATCATTAACCAATAAGAAAAAATCACCACAAGGATTTGAACTTATGAACCGCCTTTGTGAGGATATTTCCGAACTACGAGAACGAGTTTCACGTCTTGAACAGTCCCTTCTACGCGGATTGTGGCTACTTGTGGCTAATTTGTTAGGAGTAATCTTCTCCCTTGTTCAGCAAAACATGTTTAACAATTACTAACGAAAGGAGGTGAAAATGCTAAGTCGGTTCCGAAAATATGAAGAATCCATCCCTATTGACTGTGCCTTACACTCCGAAGGGCGGTTTGTAGTACAGCGACATAAGGATAAGCAGGGACATCATCTCGATGTCCGCCTTGAACAAGACCACTATCTATTAGGTTGGAGAATAGAAGCACATGAACTCCTACCAAAACTATGGGGTCAAGAAAAACTCCCCCACGACCCTATTTGGTTAGAGACGGATAAGGAGACAGAGTGTCTGCTTGCAGGACGGTATCGTTGGTTCAAGCAAAGCGATACATGTGGTTATCTGGAATTAACTTCAGAAACAGGTCAGCAAATGGTGTATCAGGTCGAACGTTGGGCAGGCTTCCCTGCACGATTTCAGCAGGCTCTATGGCAACGGATGCAGACATGGCAAATTGCACCAGCGGATGTGCCATCCTTGATAGAAGATGGTATTCACGCTCGGAAGTATGCCATCCGTAAACTTTGTGGATTAGGACAATTTTTAGATGGCGACGCATTCTGCTCGGAACACTGGGAGAAGGCTCTGGCTCGATGCTCTTTGGAAGAGATCTATTCATATCTGCAAAAATGGGAGGCTCGTTTTTCCAGATATGCACCGTCGGAACGGATATCTCGACCAGAGAAGATAGATGAGTCTTGGGTAAAATCGGGAGATAACAAGTTATCTCAGGAAATACTAAACCTTGTGTTGACACAACAACAAAAAGAAACAACTAACATATAACAAAAAGGAGGTTCTAATATGGTCTTCGGTGATATTGGTGGAACATACACAGAATTAATCATTACCTGCTCCACACCATCAACAGGAACAGTAAGCATCCATCGTGGAGATGCCTTGAAACTTACAGGTGATTATGAGGTGAGTAATGCCTTCGCAGGAGAGGATGTTATCTTCGGGCAAGCCATGAGTGATTGCGATACAAATGAAAGTGCCATTCCTGTAAAGGTTCGAGGCGTGTGTATCTTTGATTATCAGGGGACACCGCCTACGGTAGATGGATTAAAAGGCATCGTGGGGGCATCTGTGCCAGGCAAAGTTAAAGCACCCGCTACGGGTAATGGTTTTGGCAGAGTTATTAAAGTAGAACCAGCCACGAGTCGTGTTCATGTCTTACTCTAACAAGAAAAGGAGGATATTTGTATGATAAAAGAAAACACCAAACTAATGGAACAGATGCAGTTTTTATCCCAACCGAAAGAAAAACTGATTTCAACGAAAGGTAAAGAACTATACGAGACCTTAAACACGTTGGGCTTGTCTTATTCTCAATATTTCCGTGCGTTGGGAACGAATATTGAGGAGTATTGTGCAAGAGAATTTGGAATAGACCTGCATCAAATTACGGTTGAACGTTTCTTCCAGACGGACCCAAATACGAAATGGTTATTTCCAGATTTGGTTCGTGAGTCAGTAGTTGCTGGAATGCAAAGCAAACCTATTTATCCACAATTAATCATCCGTGATGAGCATATTGGCAGTGCAGTTTATGATGTGCCGTATGTGGAAGAATCAGAGGAAGAGGAAGAACTTCGTCTGGTTAGTGAAGGTTCCGCTATTCCAGAATCGGAAATTACGTATGGAGACCGTGTGATTCGGCTGGAGAAATTAGGACGGGGTGTCATTGCTTCGTATGAAGTTATTCGCAGAATGTCGGTAGATATGTTGCGGGTTCATTTGCGAAGAATGGGAGAGTGTTTAGGTCGGAATTTAGATAAACGGCTTGCTCTAATATTGGTCTATGGGGATGCTTCTGGCAGTGGAACCGCCCCAGAAATACTTAACTCAAGCACAGCTGGAACATGGAGTTATACAGACCTTGTCCGTGCATTTTTACACCTGACCACTAAAAATTTCTTTACTCCTACACATCTGGTCGCCGATGCAAATACGATGGAGGCATTACTGTCGTTGCCAGAACTAACCGATTCAGGTCTGTTTGATTTTGCACGGAGTGGAAATTTGCCAACGCCATTAGGTGTAAAACTTGTGCCGATGGCTGACCACCCAGCAAACTGCTTTACATTGCTCGATTCACGTTATGCTGTGCAGAAGTTGACCGAGCAGGACTTATTAGTCGAAAGTGACCGATTAATTAACCAGCAATGGGATCGCAGTTATCTAACTGTAGTAACTGATTTTGCGGTTATCTACCAAAAAGCACGAGTTGTTGTTCGGAACGATTGGAGTTAACCCTTTTCCATTGACCAGATTACATATCTATGAGGGGTGTGCTTATACCTGCCACCCCTCATAGATGGCAAGAAAAACAAGATAAAAGGAAGGAAATTTATGTCTGGACGGAATAATCTTCAACTTGCTATCAAAATAGGTGATACATATCAAATAACACACTTCAATCTAAAAGAATTTGAAAATCCAAATGGGTGGGCTATGGTGCATGAGTCGGTAATAATATCACTTACCAAAGTCCGTAAAGCTTTGATGGAAAAAATAGGCGAAGAGGTTGAGATTATTATTACTGGCTCAACACGAACACCACAGGATCTAAAAAGATTGGCTGAACGGCTTGGCTGGCTGGAGGAGGGAGGCTCTGTTGCAAGAAATTCAAGGCATCTCGACCGCTTTGGAGGGATTGCAGTAGACTTTTACGCACGGCAGAAACGGGATAAAAAACGAATCGCGACAAATATTGTCAAAGAAGTCTCACAACAATATTTTGATTTTGTAAAGGCTGATTATCCAGATGGGCATATCCACGCAGATAATCGGAATCAAAGTAATACAACATTATGAACCACTAAATTAAAAAGGAGGAATAAAATATGATTACAACAACAATTCCTGTTTTAGACCAGTTCTTATTTTATTTACTAATGATGGTCTTTGGTAGCCTTTGGACAATAATGCGTGCTTATGAGTTATACCAACAACTCCGCAACTCAAAATATCGACTGGTGCTCAGTATTATTGAAAGTGCTGTCCAAAAAACATACGACACCTATACTCGTGAAATCAAAAAAAGTCGTGAAGATGGAAAATTAACACCTGAAGAACGACAAAAAGCGTTTCAACTTGCTATGGAAACCGCCATTGATTTGGCTAAAAACCAGAATTTAGACATCTTCAACATTGTACGGCGAGAATTTATGCCTTATCTCATTCAACGCTCGTTGCAAAAACTAAAACTACAAAAGGCACAAAACAAATGACTACAACCCGTCCGACTTGTCTGACCTGTCTAATGTGTCTGCCTTCATCTGTTTGAAAGCATCGATTTAATTGTGATACAATTCTAATAGTGCATCAAAGACAGCCGGTGGTTCGCAAGAACCTTAATATTGCCAGCCGAGAGGCACGAAACACAAAATAATTAGTCAATTATGGAAATTTGTGTCCGTGTTGCCTTGAGGTGGCACGGATGTTTTTTTTAATAACTGAATAATAACGTTTAAGTGTAATGAGTGTTATGAGAGGAGGTGAAAAGCCTTGCCTACAAAGGAAAAAATTGAATCCGTTAACGAGATACGAGAGCGACTCGAATCGAATAAGATAGCAATTATGACCCAATATATGGGTATAAATGTGGCACAGGTTACGGAACTACGTAAAAAACTGCGGGATGCGGGTATTCAATACAAAGTGTATAAAAATAATCTCGCCCGAATAGCCTTACGCGAAATTGGAGCAGAATCTGCTGCTGATTTTATGAATGGTCCGACCGCATGGGCTTTTTGTAATGACCCAGTTGCACCTGCAAAAATTTTGAAAGAATTTTCTAAAGAAGTACCTTTTGTTCAAATCGTCGGTGGTGTTATGGAAGGTAAGGTGCTCACGAAGGAGCAGGTTATCAGTCTTGCGACTCTACCGCCGAGAGAGGTATTGCTGGCTCAAGCCGTCGGAACAATTTCAGCACCGCTACGTAATCTTGTCACAGTCCTGAATGCGATACCAACAAGTCTGGTTAATGTAATTAATCAAATTAAAAAGAAGAAAGAAGAAGCCCAAACGGCTGCTTAATTTCATATTGATAACAAACCAAATAAAAACAATATAACAAATAAGGAGATAATCCGATGTCAGACAAATTACAACCAATTATTGATGCAATTGCAGAACTGAATGTTCTGGAACTCAGCGAACTGGTCAAGGCGCTGGAAGAAAAGTTCGGTGTCACCGCTGCAGCGCCGATGGCAATGGCTATGCCAATGATGATGCCCGGTGCCGGTGCATCTGCTGGCGGTGAAGCCAAAGAAGAGGGACCCTCTGTATATAACGTCATTCTTAAAGAGCAGGGTTCCCAAAAGATTAACCTCATCAAGAAGGTTAAAGATTTATTAGGTCTTGGGTTGAAAGAAGCCAAAGATTTAGTCGACTCCGTACCTAAGGCAATTAAAGAGAACGTTAGCGAAGAAGAAGCCAAGAAGATTAAGGAAGAATTGGAAAGCGTCGGAGCGGTTGTTGAACTTCAAGGTGTATAATTAACACCGAAAATTTTAGACCATTCATATTACAGCACTGGGATATTCTCCCAGTGCTGATTTTTATTTGTGCTCTCAAAATAAATACGACATAATTTAATTTCGATTTTCAACCTTTGTTATATAGACATGTTCAAAAGTGCGTTTAACAAACATATTGGCATATAATTACCAAAAAATGAATTTGTTTAATCTTTTCCGTCGGATGTTTTTGTTATGGAACGAAATAAAGAGAATAATTATGTCAGAGATATAATTCTTATTGGATTATGGGCACTGGTACTGTTTGGTGCTAATATCTGGGGGTATGATTTATGGTCACCAGATGAGCCACGGTACGCAGAAGTGGCACGAGAAATGCAAGTTATGAATAATTATCTGGTTCCACATGTAAATGGGAGACCGTATCTTGAAAAACCACCTTTGTTGATGTGGCTAATGATAGTATGTTCGTATCCGTTTGGAGGGGAGGTAAGCGAGATACCAGCAAGGTTGCCTTCTGTTCTAAGTGGAGTTGTAGCGACTATTCTGACTTACCTGCTGGCACGAAGATTAGCACATAGAAAAATAGCTATGCTTTCCGCATTGATATTTATGACCATGCAGAGAGTCTGGTGGCAGGCTCGGTTCGGTCAGATTGATATGCTACTTACCGCATTACTGCTATTTGCCCTTTATGCTTTTCATTCATGGTATTACTCGGAAAGGCGAGATTGGAAATGGTTAATTATTATGTACCTTTGCCTCGGCGGTGCCTTATTTGCGAAAGGTCCAGGAACGTTGGTCTTTCCAGTCTTGTTCTTTCTTGTCTTTTATTGGAGAGAGAAGAGGGAGGTTATCAAAATTCATCCGATTGGCGGATTTGGGGCGATTATTGTTTTATATGGGCTGTGGTATGTATATGCACGATGGATTGGTGCGGAACAAATGCAAGAGGGGTCTGTGCACGTGATGGGTTCCGACCTGTTCAAGCAAACTTTAGGCAGGTTTATCTATGGAGTTTCACATCCACAACCGCCATGGTACTATTTCATTTCAGTACCTATTGATATGTTCCCTTGGTCTATCTTCCTTTTGTGGGTTATTCCTTGGGTCTGGAAAAATCGCAATGAACATGAATATGAAGGATTACGATTTTTACTTCTATGGGTTGTGCCAACGTTTATTTTTTTCTCAATCGCCGTTGGAAAACGAGCAATTTATTTACTGCCTATCTTCCCGATGCTCGCCATCATAACTGCGCTCAGCCTGATGTCATTTGAATCCACATCAACCAAACGGTGGAAAAAGGGGATACGTATCCTCTGGATGGTGTTATTGCTCATTTTGGCAGTGGTTCCATATACAGTATTTTGGACAGAAATTAAACATATTTGGAACTCTTACTGGATATTACTAAGTGCAGTTGCATTAATAGCAATTATTGATACCTTCATTGATTTTGTCAAACAGTCCGAAAAACGCTCCCTCCTACGGCAAATTCCGCAACACGTGTCCTTATATCTTATTCTAACAGCATTTGTTCTTTTTCCATCTGTTAATCAGATTAAATCAGTGCGGTATTTTTGTGAGCCATTACGACAATGGAGTGAAGAGAATAAATTATACGAGGCATACAGCTTCGGATTTGAAGAAGAGGAGTATACCTATTATGCCAAACATTTTATAATTCCCTTCTTTTCAGAAAAAGAATTAGATGCCTTCTTAACCGAACAGTCAGAACCTTATGAATTTATGAAACAAATATCTGAGGTTCATAAACAATTTGCAAAGACTGCAAGAAAGATAAACTTTAATGATATCCTTTTACCAACATCAGAAGAGATAACACAAATAAAATCTGTGTTGGAAGAGGTCAAAATAGAGGCAGATAAGAAAGGGAAAATAAATATATTTAATCAAATTGAACTAATGTTAAATAAAAAAATAGAGGAGCTCCATACAATATTAAAGAAGGAGACACCCGTTTTCATGCTCATCAGAGATGAAGATTGGAAATGGGTTGTCGCTCTTAAACCTGAACTGGGTAGTGAAGTCAAAATTATAAACAAGAGAGATGAACTCGACCGCTCAATGCTACTTTTAGCAAATAAACCTGCCTCCATAACCATAAATAAAAAGTAACAATCCTAACTCTACAAACGAAGTATGTATAATATAAAAGATAAGTAATTCTTCTTCTCCGATTCGCATTATTTCCCCCTGGAAAAACATTCTATGTCAGTTTTGACTAAAATATTTTATTCAAAAAGAATAAAATTAAATCAAATTAAACAATAAACAGGAAAAATAAAAAGTATACTTGTATAATTTTCAATTTATGTTTTGTATAAAAGGTTGTTTAATGATAATACTGTTTATTACATTCTTAATTTGGGAATAAAATTCTTGAAAAATTTTTTCCACTTTTTTAAAATTATATGGTATAATAACGACAAGGAAAAAATAGAAAGCTGTGGGCAAAAGGGTGCTTACAGCGGAAGTGGTAAACAAATAACACTAAATTGTAAGGAGGTATATTATGTGTCAGTCAGGTAAAACGACAGGTAAATTTATGTTACGGAGTTTACTCCTAATAAGTGTATTTATTGTATTAGGAGTAATAACGAGTATGCTTTTCGTGTCTGATGTGTCAGGCCAGGAGAAAGCAAACAATGTGCGTGGTAAGGTAATAAACAGTATAAGCAAGAAGCCTGTGGCAGGAGCGACAGTAGAGATTAGTATAGCGGATAAGGCAAGCACAGCACCTGTAGTAACAGATGCGAATGGTAATTTTGAATTTCCTGATTTAGGGACATTACAACCGCCATATCGATTAGATGTTACGAAACGTAAATATAAGCCGAAGACGGTCCAGCCGGTCAATAGTGGTGCGAATATTACAATAGATTTAGAACCGGGAAATATTCAGAAACCGGTAAAACCGAGGGTGTATAGTGGGCCGCGTAGTGTCCGAGTTGGTTGGGATGCAAATCCTGAGTATAACATTGCAGGGTATAATGTGTACCGTCGGACAGTCGATGCGAATGGGAATGCATTAACGGCTTGGACGCGTCTGAACAATCCAGGTTCCCAGCCGTATGAAAATTATATAAGTGGATTAGAATATACAGATGGCACAGTTCGAGCAAATACATATTATCAATATGCACTTCAGGCGGTGAGTGATGTAGACCGGTATACGGATTTGTCAGACAATTTAGCATCAGAGGTTGTGAAGGGTCAATTCTTGACCGTGTTCTTCCCTGAAGAGGTGAGCTATAAAGATGCAGGTCTATATTTATGGGAGCGTAACCCTGATAATCCAGGACAATGGCAGGTTCGCATTCCTGTGAATTCGAAGTCGGTGTATGATGTTTCTGCGACATCGATACAGATAGACTCTGAATTGCCGAGTGAATTGCTTTTAGACTGGAATAATATAACTGTAGAACCCTCTGGGATTACAGTGGGAATGATGATGTCTGCAAATGTTATGTATCAAGGAGACAAATTAAATGTTCGGATAGCTGCTGCGGGTCCTGAGGGACAGAGTCTCTATGGTTCAGGCACGTTATTTAATATTATAGCGAGACCGAACTTAGGTGTTAGTGGCACACAATGTGGTCCATTACATTTAATTCCGGACGATGGTTTAGGCAATGGAGTACGGTTATATGATGTAATATCGGATAGGACGACGCCATTAGAGTTAGAGTTAGAAGATGGTCAGTTATGTGTGACAGGCGGTTGTATCCATGGTGATGCGGACAATAACAAGATAGTCGAGAAAGCAGATGCTAAATATGTATTAGATTACTGGGTGAAGAAGAATTCGGGTAATGACTGTTTACCGAAGTCAGGTGATATAAATATGGATGGTTTGGTAGACAGTGCGGATTCGAGTTTAATACAACGTTGGTTAGCTGGTAAAGATATAACACCGCCGAAGGTAAAACCGCTTGCGAAGAGTTATGATGAGTATTTGATGGATGTAGCGTGGTTAGCAGAGGCAGGTTCGATGTCCGCAGAAGCGATATTGGCGGATTTGGAGAAGGCAGATGTTGAGGTGCATGTATGGTTAAGTGATAAGTTAGTTGGCGTAGCGAATGAGCAGAAAACAATATCCGTATATGCGGATAATGTATCGAATGTTTCTGGCTTTAATTTGATGTTGAATTTTGATAAAGACTATGCCGAGGTTTTGAATGTTGAATTAGGCGATGTTGCTTCCGATTTAATACTCAGTTGGAATGTTGATGGAGGCAATTTACGTATCAGTGCCTCAGGCGAAGAGAACCTTGGAGCGAAAGGCTCTGTAGAATTGGTAAAAGTTACATTTAAGATGACAGAGGCAGGCGATGCGGAGTTGGTATTTGCTCAGGCAATGATAAATGATATGTATGCCCATGTTCCAATGTTTGACGACCCGAAGGCTCCGAAGATATTGCCCTCAAGCACAACAACAGAGGGAGAAGGCACACCGGAAGGTACCCCCGAAGGCGTTGTAGAAGGTATCCCTGAAGGCACACTGGAAGGTACCCCTGAAGGCACACCGGAAGGTACCGCTAAGGTAAAGGTACCGGATGTGGTCGGTAAGACGAAAGATGAGGCTACAAATGCGATTACCTCAGCTGGTTTAGTGGTTGGAAAGGTAACAGAAAACTATAGCGACACGGTACCAGCGGGTAAAGTTATAAGTCAATTGCCATCTGCAGGAACGGAGGTAGTAAAAGGTTCTGCGGTCGATTTGGTGATTAGTAAAGGCAAAGAAGGGGCCGCCGGAGGAACTGAAGAAGGAGAGAAAACGCAACCGCAAGAACCGAAACGTAAGTTCATCGTATCCTGCGGTGCTGGAAATGGTTCAGGTGGTTCATATATGGCAGATATGATGTTGTTAGGTCTTGTATCTGGTCTGTTACTTGTTCGTGCTGGCAAAAAGGCACGTATTAACATTTAGTAATTAGTAAGGGAATTTTCCCTACACGATTTTTGGAGGCACTTTATTCGGAGTGAATAGAGTGCCTCCGTTTTTTTACGGTTGTGATTTTAAGTAGAATGTGTTGTATTCGTTTCAAAAAACTTTTTTTGATGTTGTAGAATTTAGGTTTTTAGTTGATGAGAAAAAAGATGTAAAATATATGAAACTATATTCTATGGAATCATGTCAATAAAGGAGAGTAACCATTGCGGGAAGTACTTATGAGTTTGCCATTACTATTTGTAGTTGTTACGACATTTTATTTTGCTTTTCGTGCAATAATGCGAGTATGGATACAATATCGTGTTCGGCTTGCATTACTTGAGCGGTTAGAAGAGACGCCAGAACTCCTTGATGAGATTCCCCAAATACGAGAACTGTTTGAGATAGAGCAGGATGAACTTCATGAAAGTTATCCTATTGATTTTGTATTTACAGGTGCGTTTCTTGTTCTATTCGGCTTAATTTTTGTTATCTTCGATTTTTTACTTGGGACGGGTCAGGTAGCAGTAGGTGCATATTGGGGTGGTGTTATTTGTTCTGGTTTGGGGTTTATTATTGCGTTGTTAGGATTATTCTTACGTTTTCTATCGAGACCCATTAACATTTGAAGGTTCTTAATAGTAAAAGAACCATCAGCGTTTTTGCTAATGGAGTGGAACTAATGTGATAGCTGGAATGGGTATGATATGGAACAGGTAGTATTAATAAATAGGTAGAAGTGATGCGTCGATAGGAATGCTTATGCTACATTTAACTTTCCACAAGCAGATTTGTTTGTATTCCTTTAGAATGACAGGGGTTGTCCCCTCCTATTTCGTTGTAGGTGAATAGGTTATGTTTTTACGAGGGCAAAACGATTTGGAATATAAATGAGGAGTTATAAAGAACACAATAAATAGGAGGCAAACAATGGGTTATATTCTTTATTCTCTTGAGAAGGGTGAAAAATGGCTAACTCCATTTGAGAAACGTCAATGGCGAGAAAAGGTTAAAGCACTTTCGGGCTGGTTTGAAGATAAAGGTATAGAAATTAGCCCATGGCTTCAAATTCGGTTGAGGGAATTATTGGTTTTAATGTTTTTTATTCAACGGTGTGAACATGATGTTGAAAAAACTTCATCTTTAGAAGAAGAAATAACAGATGGATACGAAACTGTGAAGAGGAAACATATAAAACAGAATGAGACGGTTCAGAAGTTTGAGATGTTGTTCAAATATCTTGAACGATTGAGGGACATTGTAGCTGAATTGGAGCGAATCAAACCATCAGAACCAAAGCATGTACATAGTCAAAGTATTTCTGAACTTGTACAAGATTTACTCCATTGCGAAAAGGAATTAGAAAAAGGTAGAGATACGCTACCGATTGAAACTGGAATTAAACCCGATATTGACACAATTAAAGAAGATGTTGAAATTTGTAATTGAAAATGAATCTGTTTTTGATAGAATATAATCAAAGGTAACGCATTCGTAATGCAACCAGTGAAAGGTAAGTGGGTATGTTAAAAAAAAGTTCTATCATATTCATTTCGATTCTTATCCTGTTATGTATGGGCTGTGCAACGACCTCGAATCGATTCAGACCACCTGCGGGTGGACGTTCAGAGGTTTTAACATTAGAAACACGAGGTTTTTGTCCATGTGGTAAATGTTGCAATTGGAAACGGAGCTGGCTGAGGTTTGGACGTCCTGTGGTTGCTCATGGTCCAAATCGAGGCAAACCGAAAAAAGTAGGGATGACTGCAAGTGGTGTTAAAGCGAAAAAAGGAACAATCTCAGCCGATACAAGTCGCTTTCCTTTTGGAACTGTAATGTACATACCTGGTTACGGCTATGGTCGGGTAGAAGACCGTGGCAGTTCCACTCAAGGGGATCGGATAGACCTATTCTTCAAAAAACATAAAGATGCAATACGATGGGGAAAACAAACAAAAGAAGTGAAGGTCTGGTATCCGCCAGGCATATAAGTGTGCAAGATGTATGAAACAACATTTTATTAAAAAATGGTGAGGTTTATTTGCAACCATATTTCGGAAGAGATTAAATATGCATGAATTACAGAAGTCGCTATATCAACTTTTACAATCACGTGAATTATTTGCATATCGCTTTTTCCGTAATGCAGAAGGTAGACCGTGGCGTTTGCGTGAGTATCAACGGGCATCATTAGAATCACATGCTCTCCGCAAAGTTCACTGTGATGGTCGTGATGTAGGCAAGACCACAGAGATAGAGATTATTGCGTGTTGGGCAATGGTATGTATGCCTGGCACGTCGATGCTTATTGCAACACAATGTGAAAATCATCTGTTTCCAGTTATGAACCGCCTTGTCCGTCGTTTCGAAACAAGCCCCGAATTTTCAGGAAATATTGCGGAGTTACGTCGTTCGCCATCGTACTTCATCCGATTTAACAATGGATTTATTCTTTGGGGGCGTATTGCTGGGCCGCGAGGGATTAATTTCCAAGGGATGCATGTGGACTGGCAGATTGTGGATGAAGCCCAAGAGATGACCGATACAAGCTGGGGCGAATTGTATCAAGCCCTTAATGCGGGAGGACGCCGTTGGGTTTATGGAGTGCCAAATGGATTACGAAACACTTTTTATCGGATGACATTCTTAGCGGAGGCAGAACAATATCATTGGCCCAGCTATCTTAATCCAGAGTTTACAAAGCAGAAAGATGAGGAACTTGCTTATCTCTATGGCGGACGTGATAGCCCAGGGTATATTCATCGTGTTTTAGGTTTACATGGCGAGCCAGTAAACGCAGTGTTTAATCTTGATGATTACTTATCATGTGTAGATGAATCGCTTCCTTTAAATGAAGTGATTTTAAAAAACTCGGTACTGGAGTTGGAACTACCGAGCGATATTCCAGCGGGTCATTATTACTTGGGCTGTGATTTAGGTTTTGCCCAGGCTCCTTCCGAATTTGTTGTCTATCGGAATGAGCCCCCATATTTAATTGGTGTTTTTCGTGTTCATCTGGAGCATGTAAACTATGCCCAACAGCAGGAGGTTATTCAGGCTTTAGACCGTGCCTACCATTTCCGTAGAATAGGGATTGACTGCGGTAATAGTGGCAGAGCAGTTGCACACCTATTAATGTCTCTGGGGTATGAATGGGAGCGTAAAATTTGTGCATTTGAATTCGGTGCTATGATTGAGACTGGGCATTTGTCCGATGGAACAGTCCAGCGACGTCGCACAAAAGAATGGATGACAGAATTACTACAACGACGATTAACAGAACATACAATTATATTTCCCAAAAGTGTGGAACGTGAACAACAATATGCCAATCATACATATCTACTTAATGCACAGGGACAATACATTTATTCTAAGGGTAATGACCACATTATTGATGCAGACCGATGTGCTATCCTTGCGTGGTATCTCGACACATATAACAGGGGAATATACCCCAGCAAACTAAGGGCAAAGGTTTTTACTTTTTAAGGTTGGACGAGACAGACAGGTCAGACGACGAGTCAGTTAGACGGTTGCTCTCTTTGGCTTTTCGTATAATTTGGTGTAAAATAGATATACTAAATGGAAAATATAATTTAAGATATAAGGAGAGTTATGCAGTTATCGGATGACCAGTGCTTAGATCTCTGGATACGGCAACGTGATGTAGGAGCATTTCAAGAATTGGTGTCGCGTCATGGTGGTATGGTTTATGGAGTTGCGTTGCGATTGACAAAGGAACCAAATATTTCCCTCGAGATAGCAAAGACCTGTTTCAAAAAATTAATTCAATTATCTCTCCTTCCACCTGTGCCGATTGCTGTGTTTTTACATCGTGAAGCGACGCGTGAAGCCATGTCCGTAATTAAGCAATTACCTCCACCATCCGATACTAATACACCTGTGTCATGGAATGATATTCGCCCTCGGATAGATGTGCTTATCGCCAATTTGTCAGAAAAATATTCATTGCCGATTATTCTACATATTCTTGAAGGGCAAGAGTCTGCGAACCTCGTTACATATTTGCGTTTACCGAGAGAGAAAATTGATGAGCGGGTTGCCAAAGGAATTGAACATATCCGACGTGGATTGAGTTTAGTAAAAATAAATTTAACTGTCCCACAGTTAAGTCAGATTTTGTCTACTAATGCCTATGAACCGTGTCCTGCTCAGTTAATTGATGGGGTGGCAGGTCTTATTCGCGAGTCTTTAAGTTCAGATTTGCCGACAACAGAAATCCGACGGAGAAGTAATAAGGTTTTGATTCGTTTAACTATATCGTTAGGTTTTGGTGTAGCCACGATTCTCTTTCTTCTGATACTTGTTATGTTTTTAAATAAAACACGTCAGGATGGCACTGGTACTGATGATAGTAACCTTGTTGTCACCACCCAACTCTCAGAAAATTCAATCTCTAATGAAGGGGAAACAAAAACGCAAGAACCATCTCCTTCACCTCCTCCTGAAACAAAAGAACCTACCAAAGAAGGAGAACCTGTTGAAACAAAGGCAGAAATCAAAATCGATTTGAACAGAAAAATATTCCAACTTTTATACAATCGATATGATGAACAGAGGAAAAAAGTAGAACCGCAGTATTATACCTCTCGTTCATTTACTCCTATGGATGCATTTTACTATTACTTATTAGCAGTAGAATCCTTACCGCCGGCTGATATAAACTGGCTACAACAGACATGGGAAATACTGCTGACATTAGGTAATAACCCTGTGCCAGAAGAGATAGTCGGTTATGTTAACAATATCCAAATGGCATTTCAGCAATGGCGAGATGGTATTTCCTACGAACGTGGAATATTACCCCCACCAGTGGTATTAAACGAACCACCTCTTGCCATCGAACCATTTCAGAATTTTTTTGAGTTGTTAACCATAAACCTTCTTGTTTTAAGTCACCAACCTAACGATTCGTTGATTATGGATGTCAATTTGCTTGTTCAATTTGCAGAGTCGCTTCAGAAACAGGTTTACGGCAAATTGACGCATATACCGCTTTACGCAATTGAATCTATGGGGATTGTGCTCCGTGAGTTGGCACGATTACGGTTATTATCTGCACAACAATTCCGAGATGGAATGAATTTATTATTGCGTTCAGAGAAAATTGCACAGGATAAGAACACGGTAAAATATAATGAGTATCGGCAGATTGCGGTTTGGGCTCAAACGGAGATTCCTTCTGTTTCTATATTGAGGCAGGCTTTGCAGAACATCCTTAATGAGCCGTCGGAAAAGGATTGGCTTGCCCGATGCTCTGAACAGGAACTACAGAACGCATGGGAAACGTTCTTAAAGTTACCACCCACAGATGAAGGAACGGAGACGAAAGTGACGGATTACCCATTAGAAGAATTGCGGAAAATCATATTTCCACCAGACACAATGGTAGACCAGCATCGTAAACATGTCAATATGACCCTTACTTTATCAAAAATATTCCTTGCAGTCGAATGGTACGCTGTTGATAATGGCGTATATCCAGTGTCGTTAGATTATCTGGTGCCTTCTTATCTTGCTGAGTTAGGGTTAGATAAGTTTTCGGAGTTATCCATTCAATATGAGTTTGATGGGAATGTTTACCAGATTCATTCTGGAGATGAAGGATTGTCTCTGTTCCTTCCGTGGCATGGAAATTTTGAATACTAAAACATCTCCCCTTTTATACATAATTACTAACCTTATTCATTTTTGGTGTTTTGTAGTTTTATCAGGGAATAGGTACTCCGTGAGTGTATTTTTGTTTAATATAGTGAAGGCAGGGCGATATGCAGTTCTTTCTCCACCACAAAAAGGGCTATCATTTTCACGAAATGCATCCGATGAGAAGAAGCGGATAACGCAATTCTTGTCTGTATTCTCAGCCATTGATATATTTATGCCATAGTTTAATTGAGGATTATCCATCCAATACTTTACATACTCTGTAATGTCAATCTGTATCCAATTCGGTGAGATTGGTATGGCTATCAGCTGAGTAGAACTACCATCAACTTCAGGTTGAGTAGACCAATTTACCCCCAATGTAGAACAACCCTCTTTCCCACTGAACTCATTACTACTCCCTGTTCCTTCATCCCACGGTGTTGTAATTCGTTGTGTTTTTATTGTAATAAATTTTAGGTCGGCGGAATATTCTATCTGTTCTGCATATAACCAGATTGAAGCCTTTTTCAGGTTTTCCTTTTCAAAAATGGGAGGTAGTGCACAGCGGATAAGAATTTTCCATTCGTTGTTTTCTTGTTTCCCAACAGAGAGGAAAGGTTCCATCCCTGCATTGTTGTCAGGCATATTTTTGATAATGGTGGTGTCTTGAATATCACATATAGGGATGTAGTCATTATTACGGCGGACGTATGGTGCATAACTTAAACTATTTTGGATGAACATATTATCGGTAATTATTGCAAAGTAATATTTCATAAACGTGCTCACAGCGGAAGCATTATGCTCTAAACCGCCGTAGTAATAATTTTTATAATGTTGATAAACCCAATTATGCTTTTGTTTCATAGACTCAAATTGTGTCATAGCAAGGAAAGGACCTGTTGTTAGATATGCCTGTTCACGAGTGCACCCTGCTTTCAGTTGTTCTGCAGTTACGTCCATGTCTATCTGTTTGAAACATTCTAATATTGTCTCATAAGGCCAATACAATTCGAGAGGAATGAGCGGTTCTGTTTGACTTTCGGCGAATAGGAAGACATCTGTGCTAAATTCCGCATCACGATGGGATGAATTGCCTTCTTCGCGGGCAGAACTTAAAAATGAGCGATGCCCCACTTCATCAAAATGCCATGGTATATCGGAAATATTATGAACTACAACGCCGAGGAAAAAAGCCACTTCTTTCCGAGCAACGGATGGCGGTAAGGATGGAAGTTTTTGCTTTAGAATGGAGACATATGTCGTCATGAATTTGTTCCAATGCGACGCTTCTGCGGAATCAGGGTTAATCTCACCATAGCCCCAATCGGGGAAAGCACAGCCCGCATAAAAAGCAGGATATACCTCAGTATCTTCGAAAAGTGTTGAAATACCAGAACATTGTTCACGCCATGGCTGGATATAGTTACGGATTGCCTGCAACCCGATTTCAATATGTGCACGGACACCAATGGCAGAGGATATATGTGTGACGAGAAGTAAATAGGCAAAGATTAGAACTATTATTTTATGTTTTAGTTTCATTTTTATCATCAATTTAAAGAGGTCTTTGTTTTTACTCAGATTGTTTATAATAAGACTTTGCCTCTTTTGAATTTGTTTTGGGTTGGGCTATTTTTTCTGTGGGCGAGAGGAATTATTGTTGTGTTCTGCCTTTGCGGATAATTTCCTCAGGTAGTTTTGTCCGATACGTATCCTTGTATAAGCCGATGGAGTTAAATGGGATAGATGTGAATGAAAAATTCTGAGAACCTAACCATGTCTCATTTGTGTTGAAATTTCCTTCTTTCGCATAGGGGAACAGTTGCTCTTCCGTAGTTTCCAGATTGTTTTCGAAAATGAAATTGGATGGGGCACGTACTATTGTTTTTTTACAGTTCCAGAAGATGTTATTACGGGCAGTGTTTTGGTTAATGTTTTCGTACAAATGGTTTAGTTCGGGGTATCGTTGCAAATAGAGGTCTTTATCTATGTCTTGATTGTCCCATATACTTTTAACAAAATTTGTCCAATGCTCAGTACTCCAAGGGGTGCAACTGATACCAATTCGACATTCTGCGAAAATGTTATTCTCAACAAGATTATCCTTTCCACCATGTATTTGAATACCTCCAAACCCATTTTCACCAGAGGAGGAGTGGTAAAAGATATTCCCATAAATGTGAACCCCTGAGATTGCGTCATCTAATCGTATCCCAGCCTGACCACAGCTCAATTGTTCCGCATTTTCCTGCCAATTGCCGATATGATGCCAATAATTGTAGCGGTAAACAACACCACGATAGGCAGGGTTTCCCCACATGTCAGCTCCGCCTTGGTCATCCGATTCTAATAGGACATCAAAGATTTCATTGAACTCGATTAGACAATCGTTGGCATCTATTCTGAAGGCACTGCTCGGATTTTTGTGAACAAGGTTGTGCGTAAGTGTATGTCCACAACCAGTAGCATAAACCGCAGGATTATAGGTATGGTCGATACGGGCAAGATTATAGAAATAACAATTATCCACCACAAAGTTAGAGGGTGTTAAATCTTTACGATTACCACCTGCAAGGTAAATGCCTCCTTTGCCTAAGGTTGTAAAATCGCAAGACTGGATTTTGTGATTTTTGCCATTACCGATGGTGATGCCATAGCCTGCGGATTCAGAGAAGGAGCAACCCGATATCTGGATATTATTACCGTCGAATATTTGTAATATATTAGTGGCATTTAATCGGAAATGGATGTTTTCAAGTGTGATATAACCTGCATTTTTAAAAATAATCATTGGCTTATCAGATAGGGAAAGTTCTATATTGGCTCCGTCTAATGATGCAGGTGGATAGAAATAAAGGAGCATGTGTTCGCGGTCAATATACCATTCGCCAGGCTGGTCTAATTCGCATAATAGATTGATGGCATAGTAACGTGCACCTTCACGGTAACCATAAGCAGACCCTGGACCCGCTAATAGGACGTCGCTGGTTTCTACATTTACTGATGACACTGTTTCGTATGAGTCTGCCCAATCATAATACCAGTAGCCATATAAAAGGATATTCGTCTCTTTGCTCCAATTGGCAAGGGGACAACCTTCTAATTTCAAACGGACGTTTTTCATGAGATTTGGATTGTTTGGGTCAGACTCATCTTTATCTCCCTGAACTCCAGCAACACGAAGAAACCCTTGATTCGGAAAACGGGCAATGGTCATGGGGAGTCTATTATAGAAAAGTTCAGGACATGGGAAAGTGTTATAATTTTGATAGTTTCTATCTGCCGTGCGAACCTTTCTACTTCCAAAGCCTGCAAGTTCTAATGGTGGCAATGAGCTTATACCGTAACGGGTTAAGTCAAGGACAAAAATGTTGTCTTTTACCTCAGGATTAATTCGCTCTGAGCCAGGCTCATCTGACACTTTCTTAAAATTAGATAAACGAATACCGCCAGTTATGACAACATAGGTTCCTGGTTCGGCTCGATATATTATTGGTGATTGTTCTGTGCCACTATCTTCCTCCGTAAAAATGAGGGTTGATGGAAGGGTATACTCACCTTCTTTCAAAATGACTTCAATACCACCTGGCGGAAGACCTTGTACTTTTTTTATCTCAAGTATCTTTGCCTTTGCATCTTCTATAGAATTAAATACGATTGCTGTTCCACGATTATTATTACTAATGGATTCGGCACTTATATTATTAAGGGAAGCAATGTGTTGTGTTTGCTGACAGGAGGTTTTGCCACATATCTTAATAATGTCATTGACCGCTTTGCTGTTAGGAATAATATATATGCTTAAAGAAGGTGGTGATTGTAGTTTATCAACCGCTGTTGCGGAAACGGTTAGGCTGGAAAGTGTTAGCATGATGAAAAACGAAAGCTTAAGATGTTTGACACAGAGAGCATTTGCAACAAAAGAATGGAATGGAAATGGAAGTTGCTTTAACATGCAGAACTCCTTTTTAAATAATTTAAATGTTTTATGAAGTATTGAGTTTACCATATTAAAAAATGCTTTTAAAAATTGTGAAGATGAACCACCGAGTATAACTGCATAAAGTTGTTGATTATTTTGTGAAGGGGAGAAGAAGATAAAACACATGAAGGCAAGAGACAACGTACTCTTTATTTTTCTATAAGTTCAATAATGTGTTCTGGTTTTTATAGCAATTAAATTCTTTACAATAAAGCAGACGAACTCAACACCCATTTGTTATAGTGACCCGTATTGCATATGTTGATGTGGTGTGTCTATATATCTGTTTGTAATCTATATTACACATAAATGAAGTGGTTTTAAGTACTATTCCATGATAGTAAAAATATTATTAAAAAATAAGAAACATATATTACTTTTATTTTCAATGGATAAGATACTTGACAAATACAGTAAATAGTAGTATGATAATATTTAGATAAGTAAACATGGGTTTACTTATATATGAGACCTCTGAACAAGAGGAGTGAGGGGTTTTTATATAAATTATACA
>ERZ795060.1012-NODE-1012-length-34875-cov-5.981275_pt1 | contig 34875 bp, 28 predicted proteins | sample MGYA00375144_ERZ795060 | MGnify/ENA primary metagenome ERZ795060 (study PRJEB30189, sample SAMN05720157) | activated sludge metagenome | isolation source: anaerobic digester from wastewater treatment plant | place: Japan | collected 2015-05-15 ... | reverse complement strand
GGCGGGATGCGCGCTCCCGGCCGGCATCGGCGTGAACGCCATCGGCCTGTCGCCAGACGTCGGCCCTGGCTCATCCTTGCCCTCCTCGGCGGTCGGCGGGAGCGGCTGGGACTTGGCCGGCGCGTGCGAGCCGTTGCCCGAGGGCGGCACGGTCTTGGACGCGTTGTAGGGCTCAGGCCCGGGCGTGGCCGCGGCCGGCGTGGCCGGAGGAGCAGGCGCGGTTGGCGCAGCCGGAGGAGCCGGTGTGGCCGGCGCGGCGGGCGCAGGCGCCGGGCGCGTGGCATGCGCCGCCGGAACCGCCGGGTCGGTCTCCACCTCGTCGAGCTCTTCGGCAAGGGCGACTCCAATATTCACAGCGTCGCGGAGGGCCCGGCCCTTGGCGCGGGTGGATGCCAGGCGGATCAGCGCCGACTGGAGATGCCGGCTGACGTTCTTCGGGGAGGCATCCGCGACATCGACGAAGACGCGGCCATCTTTGAGATGCACCTCCGCCTCGACGATAGCGACGTACTCGTTGTCTGGGCCCGGCACCTGGAGGATCCGGGTCCGAATGCCCTCCAGGCCGATAGCGTGCGCGCACTCCAGCACGCCCCGGTAGGTGCAGTACTGCCGCCCCTGGAGGGTGATCACGTGCTCGGGATTGATGTTGGGATTCACGGCTCCTCCTCCTCAGATTCCGTGCCGGACGAAGATGTTCCGGCGCACCGCCTCGATTGTCTTGTCGGCGAACGCCTCCACCGCCGCCGGGTCGCCATAGAACGAGGGCATGGCCGGAGGCTCCTCCGCGGGCGCGGCTGGCAGATCGACCTCGGCCAGGCAGGCAAATGCGCGCGCCCAGGCATCGCCCACTACGTCCGGGTTGTAGCCCCCGCCGCCGAGGGCGACCAGCGGGCGGCCCCAGTCACGGATGGAGCGCACCGCGCGCAGGAAACCCGCCGTCGTCAGCCTCAGATGCGCCAGGGGATCGGCATGGTGCGTATCGATCCCAAGCTGGGCGACGATCACCTCTGGGTTGAACCACTCCACCAGCGGGGGCACCAGGGCGTCAAAGACGCGCAAGAAGGTGTCGTCGCCCGTGCCAGCCATCAGCGGCGCGTTGACACTGTAGCCCTCGCCCGCGCCCGTGCCGATCTCCTCCGGGGAGCCGGTGCCCGGGAAGAGCGTCCGCCCGGACTCGTGCAGCGAGAGGGTGAGCACGCGCGGCGATTCATAGAAGACCGCCTGGACTCCATCGCCGTGATGCGCATCGATGTCCAGATAGAGCACTCGCTCGTGCCGCCGCAGGAGATCGGCAATGGCGACCGCCGGGTCGTTAAAGATGCAGAACCCGCTGGCGCGCCCGGGCATGGCGTGGTGCAGGCCCCCGGCGGGGTTCATCGCCCGCGGCACCTCTCCGCGGCTCACGAGGCGCGCTGCCTGCAACGACGCCCCTGTATAGAGCAGGGAAGCCTCCAGCATCCCGGGAAACGGGAGGTTATCCAGCCCCCCGAAGCCATACTCCTCTCTCTTCACGACGCGGTGGCCAGAGCTGAGCGCCGCCACCGCGTCGTAGTATTCCCGGGTGTGGACCGCCAGCACCTCCTCCTCGGTGGCCGGCTGCGCCTCCACCAGGCGGACATGAGGGCTGTCTAGCACCCCATCGGCCTGGAGCCGCTCGCGCAGGAGGCGCAGGCGCTCCGGGCGCAGCGGGTGGAGCGGCCCGAAGTCATACTCCATGAATGCCTCGGAGAAGATAAACGCCGCATGCCCACCTTGGTGCATGGCTCCTCCCGAGCGCTTGCCCGGCTTCTATTTCGGAGGCACCACCCGGATATGAAGCTCCTCAAGCTGTGCCGGATCCACTTCCGAGGGCGCATCCATCATGAGATCGGTTGCGCTGGCCGTCTTCGGGAAGGCGATGACGTCGCGGATTGACTCTGCGCCGGCCATGATGGCCACCATCCGATCCAGCCCTGGGGCGATTCCGCCATGAGGCGGCGCTCCATACTGGAAGGCGTCCAGCAGGAAACCGAACCGCTCGTGTGCCTTCTCGCGGCTGATTCCCAGGATCTCAAAAACGCGCTCCTGGAGGTCGGCCCGGTGGTTTCGGATGCTTCCGGAGGCGACTTCGCTGCCGTTGAGCACCAGGTCATACTGATTCGCGCGGATGCGCGTCCAGGGATGCTCCGGGCTGCCGGGCTCGGCTTCGCTCTTCCACCCCTCCTCAAGGAGGTGGAGATCATCCGGGTGCGGGGCGCTCACCGGATTGTGCATAAAGTCGTACCGCTTCTCCTCGGGCTTCCACTCGAACATCGGGAAGTCGATGATCCAGACGAAGCGGCGCTGTGCGGGGTCGGCCAGGTTGAGCTGCTTGGCCAGATGCACGCGCAGGCGGCCCAGGGCGGTGTTGGTGACGTCCGGCTGGTCGGCGACAAAGAGAAGCAGGTCGCCCGGCTTGCCATCCAGGGCGGCGCGGATCGCCTCCAGCTGCTCGGTCGTGAAGAATTTCGCGATGGGGCCGCGCAGGCCACTCTCCTCGACGTAGAAGTAGGCGAGGCCCTTCGCGCCGAACGTCTTGGACACCTCCACCAGCTCGTCAACCTCTCGGCGCGCGAAGCTGGCGCAGCCGCGGGCGTTCAGGCCCTTCACGAGGCCACCCGAGGCGACGGCACCGGAGAAGACCTTGAACTCGGTGCCCGCCACGAGTGAGGAGATATCCACCAGCTCCATGCCGTAGCGCAGGTCGGGCTTATCGCTGCCGTAGCGGGCCATCGCCTCGGCATAGGTCATCCGCCGGAACGGGATGGAGATCTCTTCGCCCAGCGCCTCGCGGAAGACGTACTGCCACATCCGCTCCGCGACGTCGAAGATATCGTCACGGGTGACGAACGACATCTCCAGATCGATCTGCGTGTGTTCCGGCTGGCGGTCGGCGCGCAGGTCCTCGTCGCGGAGGCAGCGGGCGATCTGGTAATACTTTTCCACGCCCGCGACCATCAGGATCTGCTTCAGCAGCTGTGGCGACTGGGGCAGCGCGTAGAACTTGCCCGGATGGACGCGGCTGGGTACCAGATAGTCGCGGGCGCCCTCCGGCGTGCTTTTCATCAACAGCGGCGTCTCGACCTCCCAGAACCCTTGGCTGTTGAGGAAGCTGCGGACGGCGGAGGTAACGCGGTGGCGCAACTCCAGCATTCGCTGCATCGGCGCGCGGCGCAGGTCGAGGTAGCGATACTTCAGCCGCGTCGTTTCATCGACATCCACCTCCTCGGCAACGGGGAAGGGGAGGGGTTGACACGTGTTCAGAATCTCAAGGTGAGAGCCGTAAACTTCCACCTCGCCCGTGGGCAGATTGGGGTTCTCCGTGCCTGCCGGGCGGCGGCGGACCACCCCGCGGACGCCAAGGACGAACTCGCTGCGCACTTCCTGAGCGAGGGCGTGTGCCTCGGGTGCCTCCTGGGGGCTGAACGCGACCTGGACGATGCCGCTGCGGTCGCGCAGTTCAATGAAGATCAGGCCGCCAAGGTCGCGCACATGGTGCGCCCACCCCATCACGGTAACCTCGCGGCCGACGTGGTTCAAGTTCAGTTCGCCGCAGTGGTGATCCCTGCGCAAAGATGCTGGCATGCTGGGTTCCTCATCACAAGAGCCGGCGGGCGGCGCCCTCCCGACGCGCCCAAGCAGTCGCGCGCTTCTGTTGCCGTGCCGGCATAGTATTCTTGCGTTCATTGTACCGGATGGGGTGGGTTTTGTCAACGAAACCTGACCCCACGCGGGTGCCGATACAGCGGATGATATGGAAGGACGCGGATGGGGATGTGCGGGCCCCCCTGGCTGTGCGGCCTTCCTTGGAATCGGGGCCCGCGGTGGGGCGCATTCGTCCAGAAGGAGTTCTCCTTGGTGAGCGCGAAAGCGCCTGCAGGAAGGGGGCCCGCCTGCCATGTGAGCAGGTCACTTCGTGGTGGCAAAGGAGGGGATGGAGATGAAAAAGCACGGCTTCACCCTGATCGAGTTGCTCGTCGTGATCGCCATTATCGCGATCCTGGCGGCGATCCTCTTCCCGGTTTTCGCGCGCGCCCGAGAGAACGCGCGCAAGGCGACCTGCCAGAACAACTGCAAGCAGCTTGGCATGGCGATGCTGCAGTACGTTCAGGACTATGACGAGACGTTCCCAGGGCGCGCCGTCGGCGTCTCGCCCCACGACACGGCGTCGGGCCAGACGGTCTGCTGGGTCGGACTGGTATTCCCCTACGTGAAGAATACGGGCGTCTTCCTGTGCCCGAGCTACGCGAGTCGCTACACCCAGCACGCCTGGCAAGGTTCCACCCGAATCGATATTCAGGGGAACATGGGCTACAACTTCTGCGGTGTCGGCGGCTCGACGAACGCGTCCTGCTCCATGGCGCAGATCACCACGCCGGCCGAGGTGCCGCTGATCGGCGACGCGGTGTGCGCGGGCCTCAAGAGCACAGGCACAGACCCCCGAAACTGCCTCTACATCGGTCCGGGCACCAACACGACGGGTGTCTATCCGAATGAGGTCCACCCGCGCATGTCCGTGCATACGGACGGGATCAACCTGGTGTTCTGCGATGGTCACGTGAAGTGGTTCAAGGCGAGCCAGGTGCCACGCGGCAGCTTCTGGGCGCGCAAGTAGCCGCGTTGCTTCCAGCCAGCGGGGGAGTGGCGCTGGCTCCCTCCGGACGCTGGGAGAGTGCTCCCGGGTGGCGATGGCCGGGTGGTGGTTGGCACGGCGAGGCCGGCGCCTGTTGCGGATGTCGGAGACGGCGCCGCTGGTCGATTCCGCCATCGAGGCGCCAGTAAGGGGGGCGCCCGGGTATCAAGCAGGCGACTGGCCTCGAATCCGCCACCAGGGAAGCCCGCGGTGCTGGATGGCGGTCGATTGTGGCCGCGACGGATTGGTGTGAGGTGTCTGCGATTGTCTTGGGGGTGGGAACCACACGCCTTGGGCGATTTCGAACAGTCAGACGCGCCTGCTGTCTGCCCGCCGGCTCCTTGCCATGCCGCCCTCGCGCCCGGAAAGGCGCTCCAGGAAAGGTGCGGTACTACCCGCAAGGAGCCGGCCAGACAGCGCCCCTGGCATCAAGCATCGGGAGAATGGGGCCCGAACAGCCTCCGCAACAACCGGGCGGCGGTCGCACGCAGTCCAGCGGGAGGAGACTGCGCGGGCGAGACGGCAAGCCGCGCGTGACCGGTGTGCTGGCATTCAGCCCGTGGCCATAGATACTCGCCGCATGCTCCGCAATACTCGCGAGCCACGGGGTTTCTCTCTCCACACTCTGGGCATTTCATTACCTGCATGCCACCCACCTCCTTCCCTCGCACCCGAGGACACTCATCTAATTCAGTGACGCCGCGCGCTGGCGAAGGTTCATTCAGTATGCACCACTACCCGCGCGCACAACGCCGGCCAGCAATACCAGCCCAATCGCCAGATAGGCCAGTTGCTGCCGCTCCAGGCGCGGCAGCCTCTCTTCCGGAAGCTCGCCCTGATAGCCACGCAACAGCATCGCGTGATGGATCCTCACGCCGCGTTCGTAGGCACGCAAGAAGGCGAGCGCGCCGGCGGCAGCGGCGCAGCGTACGCTCTGCATCCCTCCTGCGTAACCCAAACGCATCGACTGCGCGCGCACGATTGCTTGCGCCTCTTCTCTCAGCAGGAAGAGGTAGCGGTACATCAGCGAGGCCAGCTCCACCAGCGTCGCCGGCACATGCAGCCATCGCGCAGCGCCCAATAGGGACGCGGCCGAAACGCCAGCGGTCGATGCCAGCACTACGGCTACCATCGCCAACACGCGCGCGCCTGCGAGAGTTCCCGCGCGCAATCCGGCTTCCGTCACGGTGATTGCCCAAGGGCCGACCGGTAGCACCGCGAGCACCTGGCCCCCGGGCCAGCTCAACCGCGCCACCGCGGCTGCTACCGCGAGGGCTCCGGGCAACGCCATGCGACGAGCGAAGCTCCCCACAGAAAGCCCCGCCGCCAGGGATGCAATGGTGGCGAACGTGGCAATCGACAGCACGACAATGGCGCTGCCCGACACGGCTACTGCCCCCAGCGCGGCACATCCCAGCAACAGCCGCACGCGCGCGTCCATCGGGGGAAAGATCCGTGCCCGGATCGTGCTTCCCTCTCTCATACTCCATCCCTCGCTGGCATCTGACCATCCACACTCGTTCGTTCGCCGCTCTCCCGCGGCATTCCCCTCCCGGAGACGCGTCTGCCGGTTGGCACGCAGAGCCCTGGAGCAGCTCCTGCCCGGCGGTGACCGCGCCCCCGCGCGGTTCAACCTGGCGGGAGGAGCAAGCCCCCGAGCCGCGAACAGGAGAGGGTGAACGACGTGAGCCCCATCGCTGCCATCGGAAGAACCCCGGTCGCACACGCCTTCCCGCGCGCATTGCGCCGGTCAGCGTCGCGCGAGTGCGCCTGCCAGCGCCGCCTCCCAGCCGGCGCCTGCTGCCCTTTCCGTGTTCTCGGGTACGAAACTGGCAACCCCGCCGGAAGGAGGGAGCCCGCGCGCGTGAGCCACCGTCCTGGAGGATGGATGGGAACTGGAGATCGGAGCCGGAGTTGATGGGGAAGAAGCGCAAGAGACGCTCGTTACGAAAGCTGGTCGCAACGCTCGCCGTGGCGTTGGCACTCGCTCTCTGCCCCTCCCCGATGGGGATCGAGCCGCCGCCCCCGCCGCCCAAGCCAAAGCCGAAGCCGGTCGACGTGGTGATCCCGCTGCCGGACCCGCCGCCCGAGCGGAAATGGCACCCGCGTCATCAGTCCAAAACATGGCTGACGAAATACCGCGGGCGCATCTTCCGCACCACGCAGCTGCCACGGTGCGAGCATGTGGAGATGCTCGTCACCTACCACCCGGCGCCTGGTGCCACGCGCGCGCAGGTGAAGCAACGCACCGGGGCGATTGTCGTCTGCACCGGCTCGTACCACCACCCCCAGACGATGGCGCTCGCGGATTACCTCCAGCGCGATGGCCGCGTGCTCATGGGCAGGCGCACCCAGCGGGGCATTCTCACGTCGGATACCACCAAGGTCGTGGATATTCTGGATGAGATCGTCCGGGGCAACGAGGTGAGCGCCCTGGCCCTGGGCTCGCGCCTGGTGCCGTTTAAGCTGGATGGCTTCTCCGTCGCGTTCGCCAACAAGCAGACCGACCGCATGGCAATCGGCCTCACCAAAGGCTACATTTTTGTTGTTCAGGGGGTCTCCGACCTGTGGTGCTTAGGGCGCTTCTTTGAGGAGGTCCTTGGCTGCAGCAAGGCGATCAATGCCGATGGCGGGCATGTGGTCAAAGGCCGTGGCCCCGTCCATATCGCCTTCCGGTGGCGCAAGAGCCCGCCACCGCAGCAGCAATCGGCAGGCAAGCCAACCACGCCATCGCCAGCAAAGGCGCCGGCTGCCGGCGTGCCCTCCGGCACCTCTCCGAACCCACCAGCCACCGGCTCTCCCATGCCGGTAGCCCCGGCGGCTTCTCATGCCCGGAAGGACGCGGGACCCTCGCGATGAGCGCACCGCCCCACTCCTGCGATGCGTTTCTGGCCCGCTTCCTGGATGCCGCGTCTGCGCTGGCCGAGGCCCTGCCTGACAAGGGGGGGGACCCGGAGCGACTTCGGGAAGAGGCTGCCGACAGGCTCCTTGCCGGATTCTTCCTCCGCTTCGCGCGCGCGGCATCCTGCGGGCTTCAACCGGAGCTGGCCCGGTTGGCACCGTGCGCCGGCGATACCCCGGAATCGTCCGCAGCGGGGGCCGCGGAGTCTCTCCTCGATGCCCTCCTGAACGGGTACCGCCTCCAACTTACGGAGCCGAGGCCCGACCAGGACGCGCTCGCGGGTGGGGCACTCGCGCCGGACATCCTGGCGGCGGCGCACGCACTCACGCGCGCCGGCCGGCAGGATGCTGGGGTCTTCTACACTCCCGTAGGCGAGGTGCGCCTGATGTGCCGTGAGGCGTTGCGCGCCCGCATGGCCCACGCGCTTGGCGTCGCCGACGACGACCCGGAGCTGCTCGGCATTCTCTACGGCCAAGGATCCCCCGATCTTCCGGCGGAGAGGGCCGCGCTTCTCTTCCGCGAGCTCGCGCGCCTGCGGGTCTGCGACCCGGCAGCCGGGTGTGGCGCGCTTCTCGTCGGGATGGCGCATGAGCTCTCGCGCCTTCTCACCTCACTCGGCCGTCTCGTCCTGCCGGAGGACCGCAATCGCTTGCTGGAGGAGGGCTTGCCCGATCCCCTCTCGCCGACATCGATCCGGCGCCATATCGCCGCGTCCACGCTCTTCGGTCTCGACCTGGATGCGGGCGCGCTGAATGTTACCCGACAGCGGCTTTTCCTCTTCACTCTCGCGGCCGGGGGGGAGCAGGTGCCAGATGTCCGGCTCCTGGAAGCCCTGCGCGCGCATCTCCAGGAGGAGACGGGCTGGAGCCCCCTGGCCAGACGAGTGGCTCCCAGGGGCACGATCCGCTGCCCACGAAGATCGCGGGATCCGCACCCACGCGCAGCCCGTGGCTCGACCGCCTCCCGGAGATCTTCGCGCCGCCCGGGGGCGGTTTCGATATCGTTCTGAGCAACCCGCCCTACGTGCGCCAAGAGCGTCTCGATGCCAGGCGCAAGAGTGACGCGCCCCGAGCCTGCCAGGCACTCCTACCCACGGAGTTCCGCTTTGATGGGAAGAGCGACCTCTATGCCTACTTCTTTCACCTGGGGCTCGGCCTCTTGCGTGAGGGGGGCGCGCTCTGCGTCATCGCGTCTAACTCCTGGCTCGATGTCGGCTTCGGCCAGGCGCTACGCCGCCTGCTCCTGCGCCACAGCCGTATCCTCTCGATCACGGAGAGCGCCCGAAAGGGCACCTTCACCGATGCCCGCATCCACCCGGCGATTCTCCTGGCACGCCGGTGCATCCCGGCGGCGGACGAACCTGAGCCGGTCCGGTTCATCCGCATGCATCACGCCCTGGGGGAGCCTCGCTCGTTGGATGAGATGACCCTCCTGGCTGGCACCCGCCGGTTCCTCTCGACGCCCGCCTTCCGGGTGGTTCCGGTGCCGCAAGCCGTGCTCGCGGCGGAAGCCGTGGCAGACAGGATGGGAGTGAATTGGGGAGGGCGCTACCTCCGCGCCCCGGACCTCTTCTTCGAGATGCTGGAGGCGTGCGGCACGCGCCTCTGCCGTCTGGATGCCCTTGCCTCCGTTCGCTTCGGGATCAAGACGGGCGCTAACGACTTCTTCTACCTGGAGAGCATTCCGGGGGCGCGCCTTCTCCCGCCGGCGCGTCCGATGACCTCGGGGTGTTTCGCAACGGCATGGGGGAGGAGCGGTTCCTGGAGAGGCGCTTCCTCCGGCGAGCGCTGCGATCCCCGCGCGAGCTGCGGACACCGGAGCTCCTGCCGGAAGATGCGGCCTCGTTCCTGCTGACCTGCCCGGAAGAGCCGGAGGCGTTGGCGGGTACCCGGGCCGCCGATTACGTGCGGGAGGGGGAGAGCCGGTGGGGTATCCACCGCCGGCCCAGCGTCCGCGGTCGCGCGCGGTGGTATTCGCTTCCCTTGATTGCCCCACCGCCTGTGATCCACCCCTTGATCGCGTTCGAGCGCGCCTGTGCCGCCATCAACCCGAGGGGTATCCTATGCGATGCCAATCTGGTGGGGATCTATCCGCATGAAGGCGTGGATCCCGCCCTTCTGGCCGCGTGTCTGGTCAGCAGCCTGGGGGTAATGATGCGCGAGCTCGTGGGGATTGCCAACCTGGGACAGGGCGCGCTGAAGACAAATCCTGCCTACCTGGCACGCATGCTTGTGCCGGACCTCCGCGCGGCATCCTCGCGGGAACTCGCGGCACTCGGCAGCGCCTTCCAGGCAGCCCGCCAGGCTGCCTTCCCTTCGCTGCTCGACGGCGAGCCCGATCCAGTCTGGCGCGCTCTCGACGACGCGGTCTTGGCGCTCCTCGGTCCGGGCGCGCCCGATGGCGCCCGGCTTCGCGCGGCGGCTTGCGAGCTGGTGAGCGCGCGCCTGGCGAAAGCACGCGCATAGGATCAGGCGTCGGGGCTTTCCGCGCTGGTCTCGGCCACTGCCTGCGCGAGCGTGGTGTAGATCGGCACCATCGGCGAGAGGCGTACCATCTCCAGAACACGGCGCACGGGCCCGGGTGGCGCGACGAGGACCAGCTTCCCGTGGCGTTTCATCAGGGCGTGGTAGGCGTGCAAGAGCAGGCTAACACCACTGCTATCCATGAAGGCAAGCCGGCCCAGATCAATGATCAGAGTGACGCTACCCTGTCCAAGGGCACGTTCTATGGCCGAACGGGCTTCCCTCTCATTGCTGCGGTCCAGCTCACCTGCCAGGGAGACGGTGGTGAGACGCCCATTACAATATCCTGGCAACATCGAGACGGTTAGCAGTGGATCGGGTAACGCAACCGGCACCGTTTCGGCCATGGAACCCCCCCTCCTCGAGTGGCATCTCCGCCGGAGTGTGGTTGTCCCGCCAGCGAGTGAGGCATCCGTCATCGTGACTGGCTCCGCTCTCGCGGACCCTACCCACCACCTCGGATAGCACGTGGCGGTCTCGGCGCCGCATCCGCATCCGCAACCGCGCACGCTCATCCATGCCACTCCGCGCTCCTCCAAGAATCTGAACCCCGGGGCCAAATCCGCCAGTCCGGGCCGCGGCGAGGCGGGGCAGAGATGCCCGCCAGGCGCGGAGCGTCCGACACCGGCGGATGCTCCCGGGGCAGCAAGATGGAACGGACAACCGCGCTGATTCTACCCCTGCGGTGCAGGCCCTAAACACGCTGGGCCGCGGCGAGAAAGGTGCGCGATCCGGACAACGCCGCGCCTGTGAGCCCTGGAGTCTTGCCTGCGAGCTGATGCTCCTGGTATCCACCAAGAGGGTGGCGCCACTCTCCAGAGAGCAAGCGGCACCGCGCGCAATTGACGCGCGCGGTGCCGCGTTGGAAACGTCTCCCAGGCCGGTGTAGAGTGCCCGGGTCAAGCTACCCCATGGGACGGCGGAGTGCTGCCGCTCAGTGGCGCTCCACTTCTACGCGCCGTTTCGGGGGGCCGGCTGTCCGGCCCCTGATGCAAGCCGGTGCCCCCCTCTTTCACTCGAACCCGCTAGTTCGACCCGGTGAGCGGCGTGTGATAGAGGATCTTATCTGCTTCCTCTGAGCCGTGCTGCAAGCGCTCCGCGTGGCCGTCCAGGAAAACGATGTTGAAACCTCGCTGATGGCGGACCGTCGGCGGGTTGTTCTGCCAACTCGCGTCCGTGCCGTTGAAGTAGCCGTCGTCCGTGCTATCGAAGATCACGTCCTGGCCGCCGGATTCCTGAACGTTGCCCTCCTCGACAAAGAGGAAGACCGTGGCGGGATCCTTCACGCGCGCCAGCTTCACACCCCGATAAAGGATTCCTTCGCTCCCAATGGTGCCCGAGCCGACCATCTGGTTACACAACTGCCAGTTGATCGCGTAGCTCAACCCGGATTGCAGACCGAGCTCGTCCTCTGGGCAGACATAAATCGCCTCTTTCTGCCCGGAGTAGTCCCAAATCGAACCCCACTTCGGCACGAACTTGCGCCCAAGGATCTCCACCGAGCTGTCCGGCTCGTAGTACATCCAACCGCCACTGCCCGAGGCCTTCTTATACCCCAAGGGGCCATCGAACGCGCTGGGCAAGCGGTCGCCATAGTCGCGCGCATACATCGTCACGGCCTGGGCCAGCTGACGCATGTTACTCAAGCAGTTGGAGGCGCGCGCCATCGCCCTTGCCTTGCCGAAGACAGGCAGCAGAATCGCGGCGAGGATCGCGATTATCGCAATCACCGTCAATAGCTCGATCAGCGTAAATCCGCTGTGTTCCCTGGGCGCCTGCCGCGCCGCCGTTCTGCAGATAAGTCGTGATCTCATCATAGCACTCCTCTGGTGGTGCCTGTTGCCAGCGGCAGTCACTGGAACCCGCTTGTTCTCCACACTGCCCTTTTAGACTCCTGCGTCTCGCCAAAAGTTTCGCAGCTCTGCACCCGGGTGCCCAGGTTTGCATCCCCCCCCACGCTACTGACCGGCCCGATCCGCCGCCTGCGGGTAGACCTTCGCCAGTTGGACGCGTACCTGATAGGCATGGGTCTTCCCCGCATCCGCATCGAAGGCCACGCGGTTCGGGCCCGGTTTCAGCCGGGGCAGCGCCTCCTTCAGCTTAACCTCCTCCCGGAGCGAGCCATCGGCGGCGTAGACACGACACGCTCGACCTGCCACCTCCAGGCGCTCGCCGGGCGAGAGCGTCACCGGGAAACGAACTCGCCGGCCCTCCACGGAGAGCCAGGGATGACGCAGTACGGACGAGTCGCGCAGCCCCCGGATATCATCGATGTAGCAGGTGACCCGCCTGCCCGCCGGGAGGTTGTTGTAGTAGAGGATAAGATACTCGATCTTCGAGAGATCCAGCCCGGCGCCCGCGAGCGGAAACTGCAGATACTTCCACCCGGTGAAGTCGACCACCGTCTTCATATCGAAGTGCGCGCCAGAGGTGTCGCGCAGCTGGATGTAGAACGTCTCGCCGGCGCCATCGCCGTGGATCAGGAAGCCGATATCGGTGCAACGCGAGAGGTCGACCGGTTTCGCGAAACGCTTTCCGCGCGCCGACCACCCGCCCGGCGTCGGGCTTAGCGCCGTGTAGCGCACGCTCTGCGCCCCTTCTTTCACCACTTCCTTCGAGAGCTCGAGCTGGTGTGTCACACCGGGCGGCGCGGAGACCCCCTTCAGCGGGCCGCTCACCACGTACTGCAGGTAGCGGTTGTTTGGCGTTTCCGCGAAGGCATCCAGCGTCTCAAAGCTCTCGAGCGAGATGGCATCGGGCGCGCGATAGAGCTCCTCGGGCGAAGCGAGGGGATCCACCGTGATCTCCGCCTCCAGCTGCGCCGGCCCCGGATAGGCCCTGCTGGTCACCTCCCACGCCGGGGGCGCCGCGCCCGAAGCGCGCAGCGTCACCGGCTCTTCTTCCTCGCGGTCCAGGTAGCGCCACTCCACCTTCTCGGGCGGGTTGGCGCCGCACACCAGCTCGCCCTCGGTGATCGTCCACACGTACGCCCGCGGGTTCACGCCCTCCGGCGACTCGCACGTGAAGCGAATCTCGTTCTCTCCCGGCTTGAGGGCGGGGATCTCCCCAACGGGCGTCACCTCACGGATCAGCTCGCCGGACGGCCCGTACAACCTGCACTCCGCGGGCGAGAAGAACTCCAGCACCTGCCCGCTCTCGATCTCCACTGGGAAGGTGAGCATCTTGCCGTTCACGCTCACCGCGGGGTTGCGCAGCTTTGCCTTCACAAGCGGGAGCGCCCGGACCGGCGAGAGATAGGTTGTCATCTTCTCGTTCGGCGGGAGGTTGTTGACGTAGACCGATAGCGTCTCGATGCTGGACGGGCGCACCGTTTCGCGATAGATATGGTAGATCCCGCCATAGGGCCACGTGTAATCGGCGTGGCGCGCGCCTTCCGGCTCGATCAGCTCGAAGTAGCGCCATCCGGTGAAGTTCACATCGATGTAGTGGTCGGCGAAGGCGCGTGAGAGATGCGGCGGGCTGGTGAGTTGCAGGTTGATCACCTCGCCCTTCCCATCGCCATGCACCCAAACGCCCAGGCCCTGATGCCCCGAGAGATCGAGCGGCGGCTGGAAGACGCGCCGCGCGCACGCCCAGGCGCGCATGGGCGTGGAGAGCGTGCTCGTTGCGGTGAGGTACCCGCTGATCCCGCCCGCCTTCACCTGCTCTCGGGAGGGTTGGAGCATCAGGGAAACCCCGGATTGTGCGCGCGGGCCATCGAACTCGTCCGGCGCGCTGAAAGTCGCGAGCGTCGGATTGCCCGGCGCGTCGTACGGTCCGGCGGAGAGGAGCCCCTGGATTCGCAGCTTCAGCGGCTGCTCCGCGAAGCGGTTGTTCACCTTCCAGACGTTGCTCCATCCATCCAGGCCCTGCACCTTGTGCCGGTCGTAGTGCACCGGCAGGAAGCCCCACTCGCCGTCCCGGGCCTGGACCAGGCGATACTCGTCGCTCGGCACACGCAGCTTCTCCTTCACCGCCTCGTTGAAGTAGCCGGCATGGCGCAGCATCTCATAGCGGCGGACAATCGCCGAGAGCCGGGGCAGCGCCCCCGGCTTGCGGATGGTGTTCGGGTCCACGCCCATGATCGAGAAGCCGGTGTCGGTGCCAAGCGCCTTGGCGCAGAGGTATTCGATGTCATCCGGATAGGTGGGGTCGCCGCTGGCGCCTGTCCACGTCTTGAACGCCCACCACCCGAGATGGGCCGGGAGGAACATGCGGTTGAAGGCCTGGTTCGAGGCGACGTGGATATCGATGAACTTCTTGTGACTGCGGTTCGGGTGATCCCACGCGCCGCCGCGAGAGCGCACGTACCACAGGTGGTGATGGAACGTGCTCATCTCCATGATCGCCGGGCGTTTCAGCCGCTTCCAAACCTCCCAGGTGAACTTCGCCTCGTAGTGCCATGCCCACTCGCGCCCGGCGACGGCGTCGCCCCCATCCAGGGCGTCGAGGTAGATCATGTCGAACCCGGCGTCGTTGTACACCTGCGCGGTGCGCGCGGCCACCTCCTCGAAGAGCCGCGAGTCGCCATCCGGCACGAACAGCCCAAAGCACTCGCGCAGGTGATGCACCTTCGCGCCCTTGGGGTGCGCCGACACACGCGTGCCATACGCCCCGCGCTTACACCCGGTGAACTGGAACGGCGCCTCCTTTCTGACACCGGTGTAGGTGATCAGCTCGTCACCAATCTGGAGCGTGACGCTGTTGCGCACTCCGAAGCCGGTGATCGCCGACATCTGCTCGGTGCTTTCGACCACGGGAACGGCGGTGGCATCGGCGGGGATGTCCGCGGCGAGAGTGAAGGTGGCATCCTTGCCGAGATCCGGATGGGGCACGGGCGTCACCCACGGGCAGCGTTTGTCGATGAACATCGCGTAGGTGTGGAGCCCGGCCTTGATACCCGCGGCGTGGAGGCGGTCGATCACCGCCTTCAGGCTGGCGACGCCGCGCGGGTAGAGCCGTGGATTGGGCTGGCAGTCGCCGAAGCGGAAGGACGCGCCGCCGTGGAAGTCGATCTGAGTGATCCCCAGGGTTTTCGCCAGGCGGATCCAGTCATCCACCGTCTCCTCGGTGAGGTCGGTGAAGTTGAAGAGGTAGGAGCCCCGGTTGTCCGGGCTGTCGAGCGCCCACGGCCCGCCGATAGGCGACTTGGGGAGCTCGGGCGCGGCGCGGACCACCTCCTGAAGCGCCGCGCGGAGCCGGTCGGGCGGCGCCGCGACCAGGGCGACAGCAGCCCCGGAAAGCCCGGTGCGCGGGTAGCAGAAGGCGCGCAGCCGGCTGGCGGGACGGGGCAGGTCCGGCACGCGCGTCTTCAAGTTCAGCGCCAGGGCGCACGCCGCGAACGCCTCTTCTGGCTGCCCCTTCAGCGATAAGGGAATATCGGCGAAGAGGAGCCACTCGATCCCCTCGCCTTCCACGGAGTCGACCTCGAGGGTGATCGCGTGCTTCGAGGCGGTCACCTTGAGAACGGCGGTCACGCCCGCGTCTCCGAAGCCGAGGGTGAGCCGGCCGGCGTTCCACGACGCGGCGCGCGCGGGATACTCCCGGCCGGCCTTGCACACGCGCGCGCAGGCCGCGGCGCCGCTCGCGCGGTAGTCTGTGCCGGTCGCCCGGTCGACGAAGCTCACGATGTTCGCGTCGTTGCCGACGGCGTAGCGCAGGTGCTCGCTCTCGATCACCATGGCCGTTTCCGCTTGCTGGGCCGCCAGGACTGGCAAGCCAACGCCAAGGAGCAACGCCAGCCCGTAGAGGGCTGCGGTCACACGCCATCTCCGGTGCATCTCGCTCCCCCTTCACACCGCGAACCCACCGGCCGACGCGAGCCCGGCCAGTGGATTACGCCGCCTGGGCGCCGGCGCTCCACGTGCACGGCACCAGGCAGTCCTGGTCGCTGTCAGTGCCGTGCGACCCGCCGGTCACCTTGCCATCGGGGCCGAGAACATCGTGCTGGCCGTGGTCGGCCAGGAGGATCACTCCGTATTGAAGCGCCGTGAGGCCTTCCACCAAGCGGCCCAGGCGGGCATCGGTGTCGCGCAGCATCGGGGCCACGGCGGGCGACGACGGCCCATGCTTGTGGAAGGTGTCGTCCACACGCCCCAGCTGGGCGATCAGGAAAGTGGGCTGCTGCTCGGCGGCGATGCGGAGGATGAGGTCGGCCACGTCGTCATCCGTGCCGCGGCCCGCGTTGCCCGCGATATCAGCGTGCCGCGCCAGGAGCATCGTGCCGGTATAGTTGTCCAGGCCGATGCCGGCGCTCTTGCCGCCCGCGCGCCGAACCACGTCAAAGAGCGTCTCGCACGCGAAGGGCAGCTCGCGACTGCGCACGCCATGCCCCTCCAGGTCAGTGCCGGTGACCATCGTGGCGAAGTTCACCGGGGTGATGGACGGCATCACGGAGCGGAGGAGGATGCTTCGCCGCGCGTGGAGCGAGCGGAGGAACGGCATCTCTTGCTTCCAAAGGCTCCAGGCGAACTCGCCCAGCGCGTCCGGCGCCAAAACGGCCACGCGGGGCACCCCGGCCAGGTCCTGAGCCATTTCGGCAATCGGCTTCCCCTTTGCCTGCGCGGGCACTGGAAGCCCCAAAACCGCGCTCACCGTCGGCGCCACGTCCATCATCGAGTACTCTTTGCGTTCCATTGACCATTCTCCCATCCACCCCGGGCGAATCGCGCTCGGGCACGCCACAATTTGGCACACGGGTTCGCCGCTGGGCGCGCGATCCCCTCTTCCAAATCGAGGGCATGAGAGCTTGCTAGGTCACAATCCGAGCAGGGGGCCGAGCCTGCCAGCCCAGGCGAGGACGAGGAAGTCGAAGGAGGCGGCGCAGGCCGCGTGCAGGGCGAAGGTTGGAAGGAAGGTGCGCGAGCGCAGAGCCACGATCCCGAGGACATACCCCGTGAGGAACGAGGCGAAGAACTCCGGCATCGGCTTCCCCCAGTGCATGACGCCAAAGACGATTGCCTGGAGGTGCAACGAGCCGTTGCCCAGCGCCGGACGGAGGCCGAAGAGGAGGAACCCGCGGAAGAAAAACTCCCACGAGAACATGTAGAAGCCGTTGTAGGCCACTTCCCAGAAAAGGAACTCCTGCCTGCCGTAGCCGGCCATCTTGTTGATCGGGTAGTAGGCCTGGAACGCGGGCCAGCGCGCGGCAATCGCCAGGCCAATCAGCGTGGGCACGTAGAGGAGCACGAAAAACCGGAGCGCCGCCCTCCAGTCGCCCGGGCCCACGGCGTACTCCTCCGGCTGGTCGCGAAACACCGCTGTAATCAGGAGCAGCGGCACGAAGAAAAGGATGATGTAGTTGTAGACCAGGTAGCGGTCATAGGAGCCGGGCACCCCGGATCGCAGGAAGGGCAGGACGACCGCTGCGTAGAGGAGGATGGCAACTGCCTTGAGGATGCTGGCACGAGTGGCGTTTTTCATCGGATCGTTCTCAGCTCTCCTCGTCCTCGCCCGCCCCGGGCTTCTCCTCCGGCAACAGCTGCGGATACGCCTGCTCCCAAAGCTCGAGGAACCGGCGCGGCGGCCGGCCCGACCACTTCACCAGCGTCTCCGGAGCATACTCGACCACGACGAGGGTGTGCCGGAGCTGCTCGGTCCAGAGCCGGTAGGCTGGCGACGGCGAGCGCGTGACGTGGATCTCCTCGGCGCCGTACTTGCGGCAGAAGTCGATCATCTCGCGCACCAGGTTCCCACGGCGGATCTCGCACGGCGCGCTCCGTCCGGCGAACGTCTCGACCAGCGATTCGTAGATGAAGAAGAGACGCTTGAACGAGGTGGGGTGCGCGCGCAGGTCATCCTCGTCATAGATATAGACCGCTGGCGCCTCGGGCAGCGCCCTCAGCGCGGGATCGATCGGCCCGAGCGAGTCTTCGAGCAGCCACACGACCTGTTTCACCGGAACAGCCTCCTTGGCTGGCGTGCGCGCTCCTCCACCGCCTCCGGCGTTCCTTCGAACGGGCACCGGTAGATGGTGCACCGCGCGCAGAGCTGGCCGCCGGTGCATCGCTCCACCTGGGCCCGGGTGAAGAAATAGGGTCGGCCCGTCTCCTCGCCGAGGACCCAGCGCCAGGAGAGCGCGTTCACAATCGGGTCGGCATCGATCAGGTGTTCCTGGAAAAGGCGATAGCCCTGGCGCCAGGGGATCCCCAGCCAGTGGAGGAAGTAGGAGGCCACCCAAAGCCGCGGGTGGTAGGCGAGGAACCCGGTGGCGCGCAAGCAACGCAGTGCCTCGTCGATGCAGAGCGGGCTGCTCGCGACTTGCGGCACCGGGATCTCGGTCGCGCCCGCGGCGGCATCGACCAGGCTGGCCACGCCCCGCTGGCGCGCGCGCAGGTACCAGTAGACACGCCAGAGGAGCTGGATCACGAAGTTGCGTGACGCCGCGGCGCCGAAGCGGCTGACCACGCTATCGCGCGCCTCGCGTAGAGTGATGAGCCCGTGACGGATGTAGGGCGAGAGCCCGGACGTCGCCTCCTGGTGAGCGCCATTGTGCTCCCGGTTGTAGCGGTCAATATCCAGCGCTTCCAGGCGGCGCAAGCCCGCTTGGCGTCCGCCTACCCAGGGGCTTGCCACGGCCTCTCCCTGGTAAAGACCTTTTAACGCCTCGGCGGCGTGTTGCCGCAGCGCCTCTCTCTCCTTCGGCTCGTGTGGAATGATCATCGCCAGCGGCTCTCAGTATGCCACACACCCTCCCCTTTGTCAACATCCGGGCGAATGGCGTGTGCGCGAGGCGGCGAGGGCGCCTCGGACGCATCTGCGGCAGGCAGCGCAGGGTACTCCCGAACGTTCCGGTTCAGCGTTGTGGCATCCGTGACGAGCGGCTCGCGCTGGGCAATGAAGGCGCCCTGCCTTTTCGCGGTGGGGATTCCGAGATGGGGGTTGCCAGCTATCCCCGGCTAAGCCACCAAAGTGGGGTCCGGCGTCCGGCACGGCGCCGCTCCAGCCCGGTGCCATCCGGAGGTGGCGATGGCTGGAACCGGGCATCGGAGGCGGGTCATTCCACCGCGCCGAGGCTCGCTCTCCGGCCTGGGCACCACCCGTGCTGGATTCCCTCTCTCGGAAACCCTGCTTCGTGCCTGCGTTTCGACGCCTTGACAAAAGCTGCAGGCGTTCATATAATACATCGGAGCAAGCGTGGCGACATATGCCACCGCTCCTACCGCGCATCGCCACTGGCAGATTCGCACCGCGGGCAAGGAAAGGCCCCACGTCCTTTCATCCTTGAGAGGTTCCTGCGTTTGCGGCCGCTTGGGGTGCGCGAGATATGGATGTCTAGAGCGATTTGCGGTCTGCCGTGGCGGGATGACCGCGCGGCGCCTTTGAGGAGGCTATCACTGATGGCAGGAGTTACCCTGCGCAATGTTACCAAGCGGTTCAAGAACGTCGTAGCCGTCAACAATGTGAACCTCGAGATCCGGGACAAGGAGTTCCTGGTGCTCGTGGGTCCTTCTGGATGCGGCAAGACGACGGCCCTGCGCATGGTTGCGGGTCTCGAGGAGATCACCGAAGGAGAGATCCTGATTGGCGACAGGGTAGTGAACGACGTCTCTCCCAAGGACCGCGACATCGCCATGGTGTTCCAGAACTACGCGCTCTACCCCCACATGAGCGTTTTCGATAATATGGCATTCGGACTGCGCCTGCGCATGCTGCCCGGCACGATTGGGCGGCTCACCCGGCGGGCCGAAACGCGCGCTATCAACGATCAGATCCGCAAGCGCGTGGAGACGGTGGCGGAGATGCTGGGGTTGACTCAGCTGTTGGACCGCAAGCCGAAGCAGCTTTCGGGTGGCCAGCGCCAGCGCGTGGCCCTGGGCCGGGCCATTGTCCGAGAGCCCAAAGTCTTCCTGATGGATGAACCCCTCTCCAACCTCGATGCCAAGTTGCGCGTGCAGACGCGTGCCGAGCTGATCAAGCTCCATCGCCAGCTCGGCATCACCAGCATCTACGTCACGCACGACCAGGTTGAGGCGATGACGATGGGCGAGCGCATCGCCGTGATGAGGGATGGTGTGGTCCAGCAGGTGGACACGCCGTTGAAACTGTTTAACGAGCCCGCGAACCTCTTCGTCGCTGGGTTCATCGGTAGCCCGGCGATGAACTTCGTCCCGTCGCTCCTCGAAGGAGACGCCGGGGGGGTCTACGTCAACGCGGGCAGCTTCCGGGTACGGCTTCCCGATTGCATGGTGAAGTCGAGCTCGAAGATCGACGCCTACATCGGCAAAGAGGTGATCTTCGGCGTGCGCCCGCAGCACATCTATGATAAGTATAAGAGCCTGGTGCCGGCCACGGCCGACAACATGATCCGCTGCAACGTGGATGTCTCGGAGCCGATGGGCTCGGTCGTCACGCTCTACCTCACCAGTGGGCAACACTTCATGGTGGCGGAGGTGGACGCGGAGACCCGGGCCGTGGATGGCGCACCGGTCGATCTGGTCCTCGACATGAGGAAGACGCACCTGTTTGACAAGGAGACAGAGCGCGCCATCTTCGACGAGGGGACCGTGCGCGACGCCGACTAATCCGCAGGAAGTCCAGAAGCTTGCCTTTCTGGGCATGATGCGATATAATTCGCGTGTTCGGGGCCGCTGGCCACCCTCAGGCGGCCTACGAGAAGCGTGTAGTCCGTTTTGGTGCGGCGATGGTTCTTCCGACCCGAGTAGCGCCTTCTGGAGACGCACGTGCAACTAATGAGGGGGAGAGGAGCCATCCCATGGCAAAACGGATCTTTGTGGGCGGTTTGTCCTACAACACCACTTCTGACGGACTGCGTGAAGCGTTCGAGGCGATCGGCGAGGTGACCGAAGCGGCGATCGTCACTGATCGCGAGACGGGCCGCAGCCGCGGCTTCGGCTTCGTCGAGATGGCCACGGACGAACTGGCGGATGCCGCCATTGCGCAGCTCAATGGTACGAACCTTGATGGCCGCACCCTGACCGTGAATGAGGCCCGCGAGCGCGCCCCGCGCGGCGGCGGAGGCCGTGGCGGTTACGGTGGTGGCTACGGCGGCGGAGGCCGCTGGTAGGCCGATCGATCCACGCCAACTGAGATCATAGCACGGGGCTGCCACCCGATTGGGTGGCAGCCCCGTTTGACTCATTGGTCACGTGCGACAACAAAATCGGCAAGCGCGGCAAGTGCATCGCGAGCGGCGGATGCCGGCAAGGCCAACAGGCTCTCGCGCGCGGCGCGGGTGTGCGCAATGGCATCGGCGCGCGCCGCCTCGAAGCCTCCGTAGCGGTGCAAGAGGCTCAACACCTCGTCCATGTGCTCGACAGCAGCCGACGGGGTGTTTAGAATGGTGCGCAGGCGCTCGCGGTCCGCGGGAGTGGCGCGCTGCAGCGTGTAGATGACCGGCAGGGTGATGCGGCCTTCCTTCAGATCCTCGCCAGCTGGTCGGCCCCAACGCTCGCGTTTCGCGGTGAAGTCGAGCAGGTCATCTACCATCTGGAAAGCCATGCCGAGGTGGAAGCCAAAGGTGCTGAGCGCCTCTATCTGGGCCGGAGTGGTTTGCCCGAGCATCCCACCGGTCTGGCAGCAGACGGAGATCAGCGCAGCCGTCTTGGCGTCGATGACGCGCAGGTAGGTTTCCGGGGCGATATCCAGGTCGCCATGGAGGGCAATCTCCATGACTTCGCCTTCGCAGACCCGAATCACGGCGCTGGTGACCGCGTTCAAGATAGGCAGGCTGCCGTAGTCGACGAGGATGCGCATCGCGCGCGCGAACATGGCATCGCCCGTGAGGATCGACGCGCTCTGCCCCCATCGCCGGTGCGCGGTGACGCGCCCCCGACGCCAGTCAGAGTGGTCGAGCACGTCGTCATGCATCAGCGTGGCGGTATGGAGCAGCTCCATGCAGAGGGCAAGGCGGATGGCCCAATCCCCCTGGTAGCCCGCGGCACGTGCGGTAGTCAACAACAACGCCGGGCGGAGTCGCTTCCCCCCGGCGCCCAAAATGTGATGCGAGATATCACGAACGATCGATACCGCCGACCACGTTTCCTGGAGCAAGAGTTCATCTACCTGACGGAGCTCCTCACGCACCAGGTCAAAGGGAAGTGGCGTCGCTCGCTCGTTCCCCGCAGGCATGCTCATCATTCGCTGAAACCTGTGGGTCCTTTTAGTTTAGCGTGAGTATACCATAGGGGCGGGGGCTAGTCAAGAGGAGTTGTTTTTGCGGCGGATGTGGCGTTGACAGCGGACAGCCTTCATGATATAATGACGCCGGTCAGGAGCACTGATCGCGCCGTTTGAGCGTGGTCAGTGCTTGTCGTTTATGTACCGCACGTTGGGGGATCGCGCCGTGGCAGTAGAAAGAGAGAAGGAGATCGTTCTGACTCCGGAGGGGTTTCGGCGCTACGAGGAGGAGCTAAACCGCCTGACGACCGTGACCCGCCAGGAGGTTCGTGCTCGCCTTCGTGATACCAAACCGACGAGCGACGAGGGCGAGGATGCCGCCTATGACAGTGCTAAGATTGAACTGGCGTTTGTCGAGGGCCGAATCCAGGAGCTGCGCGAGATCCTGACACGCGCCCGCATCCTGGCGCCAGAGGATATCCGCACCGATGAAGCACATCTGGGCTCCCGCGTTCGCGTGACCAACCTCTCTACGGGACGTGAGCTCACCCTGAAACTGGTCAGCCCCTTGGAAGCCGCGCCGGAACGAGGCCAGATCTCGACCGAGTCGCCTGTTGGCGAGGCGATCCTGGGCCGACGCCCCGGCGACACAGTGGATGTGCGCACGCCCTCCGGAACCGTCCAGTACCGTATCGAGGAGATTCGTGCTGAGTAGGAATAATGGACCAGCAAGTATCTAACGTTGATGACCTCTTTGAACAGCGGCTTGCCAAGCTGCAAGCGTTGCGCGACCGGGGCATTGATCCCTATCGCCCGGAGCGCTTCGACCGCACCCATCTGGCAGCCGAGATCTTAGAGAACTTTGATGCCCTTGCGGAGAGTGCCGAGCCCGTGGCGGTCTGCGGCCGCGTGGTCTCCATGCGTGTCATGGGGAAGGCTGCCTTTCTCCATCTGCTCGATGTGTCCGGGCGCATCCAGGTCTACCTGAAGCTAGATCTCATCGGCGCCGAGCAGTTCGCGCTCTTGGAGTTTATCGACATTGGCGATTTTCTCGGGGTGCATGGCATTACCTTCCGCACGCGCACCGGCGAGATCACCATTCAGGCGGAGCGGTTCCAGATCCTCTCCAAGGCGCTTCGCCCGCTCCCCATCGGCAAGCAGAAGGGCGACGAGCAGTGGTACGGCCTTCAGGATGTGGAGCAGCGCTATCGGCAGCGCTATCTCGACCTGATCGTCAACCCGTGGGCACGCAAGCCATTGCTTCAGCGCGTGCAGATTGTTCGCGAAGTGCGCCGCTTCCTGGAGGACCGCGGCTTCCTGGAGGTGGAGACCCCGGTGCTCCAGCCTCTTGCCGGCGGCGCGGCGGCTCGGCCCTTCCTGACGCATCATAACGCCCTGGATACCGACCTCCACCTCCGCATCTCGCTCGAGCTCTACCTCAAGCGCCTGGTCATCGGCAACCTGGAGAGAGTCTTCGAGCTGAGCCGCGTCTTCCGAAACGAGGGAATCTCCCCGCGTCACAATCCGGAGTTCACCCTCCTGGAAGTCTATCAGGCCTACACCGACCTGGAAGGCATGATGGAGCTGACCGAGCAGCTCATCAGCCACGTGGTGACCAGCGTTCACGGCGGCCCACGGTTCACGTTTGCCGGCCAGGAGATCGATGTGACCGCGCCATGGCGGCGGGTGAGCATGATGGAGCTGATCCGGGAGTACGCGGGCGCGGACCGCGAGGAGTTCACGACCCTCGAGTCCGCGCGGGCTGTTGGGCGCCGGCTTGGCCTGCCGATGGATGAGGAGTACACCATCGGTGGCATCATCGACAAGGTGTTCGAGAAGGCGTGTGAGCCCCGTCTGGTGCAGCCTACGTTCGTCACCGATTTCCCGCTGGAGCTCTCGCCACTCGCCAAGAAGCGCGCCGATGATCCCACGTTGACGCGGCGGTTCGAGGCGTTCATCGGCGGGCAGGAAGTGGTCAACGCCTTCTCTGAGCTGAATGACCCCCTCGACCAGCGCGAGCGCTTCGAGGCACAGGTGGCGATGGCCGCGGCCGGCGACGAGGAAGCCCATCCCTACGACGAGGATTTCATCCGCGCTCTCGAGTATGGCATGCCTCCCACCGGCGGCCTCGGCATCGGGATCGATCGGCTGGCCGCGCTGGTGACGGACCAGCCCTCGCTCCGCGATGTGATCTTCTTCCCGCAGCTCCGCCCGGAGCGATAGCCGCATCCGGGCGGGCGCGTCCCCACCACGGGGGGCCTTACTACCAGAGCCCGGGTGTCTCGTCTCCTGGCGGCGGGTTATCTGCCGCCAGGGGTTCGGCGGCTTCGTCTACGACCTCACCCTCTTCCTCCGGGATGGGCGCCAGCCGGACGCGGAGCCGCTGCTGGCCCATCTGCACCAGGTCGCCATCTTGCAGGGGCACCGGCGTGTTGGGTGCCAGGCGGTCGTCATTGAGCACCGTGCCGTTGGTGCTGCCGATATCGGTGAGCGTGAGCGTCTCGCCGTCGAAGCTCACCTGCGCGTGCCGGCCAGAGACGTAGGGATCGGTGGGGAAGGCGATGTCGTTGGCGGAGCGCCGGCCTATCGTCAGGGTGCCGGTCGGGATGGGATACTCGACGCCGCTCTCCTCATCGATGAACCGCGCCGGGCTGGGCTCGGCTGCAAGGGGTGATGCTTCCTCGGCGGCGGTGGCTGGCGCAGCAGCATACCCTTCCGGGAGCGCCACGCGCAGGCTTAGTCCGCCGAAGGCGATCTCGTCACCGTCGCGAAGCGCCTGCGGTTGGTGGGGCACCAGATTCTCGCCGTTGACACGCGTGCCGTTGGTGCTCCCGAGATCCTCCACGAGACAGCGGCCCTCCTCCAGAGTGATCGCCGCGTGCGTCCGGGAGATGGAAGGGTCGGTGAGGAGGACGTCGGCGTTGGCGCGGCCGATGCTGTTGCGTCCGGGGTTGAGGGCGAACTCGCGGCCATCGCTCGCCACCAGGCAGGCCACCGGCGCGGAGGCCTCCTCCACGCTCTCTGGAGGCGGGCCGCTCAGGAGGAAGCCGCACTCGGCGCAGTAGACCTCGCCGGGCGGGTTCGTGGTGTGGCAGACCGGGCACTCCTGCGAGACGGACATCTGGGTGCGATCCGCCATATCCTGCGCGAAGACGATGGTGGCCTCGCCGGCGGGCGGTTGTGCCACCGTGCTGCTGATTATGGTGCGCTCTTCGTCTGTGTTCATGGTCTCCCGTTCCCGCTAGGCCAAGGTGGCGACAGGGTGAAGGGGGCGACGGCCTCCACGGTTCGAGAGCCGGTTGCGGAGCAGCTCGACCAGAAAACCGGTCGCGCCTGCGAATCCGGACCGCTCCGTCACCTCCCTGCTCGCATCACGCCACGAAACGATCACGTAGCCTCAAAGGGCGGGCTCGCGGCGAGCGTGTTACGCTTTGCGCTTTCCCTGCTCCAGGTCGAGGATGGTTCCCATCAGCGTCTTCTCGGCCTCCGTGCTGGTATCGCCCTGGCGGATAGCGGCAATCGCCTGGGTGACCTCCTGAGCCTGGTCGATCCGCCCCTGGGCAGCGAGCAGGGCTTGCGTGCGCTCCAGCTCCGCGATGGCGGCGCCAGTGGAGAGTGCCTGCGTGCGCATTCCCATCACCGTGCGTTCCAGGTGGCGCGACGCCTGGGCGACCTCCACCTCCCGCAACACCACCGGGTTGATGCCTGCGGGCACGCGGCTCTCGTCGGTGACGAACTCCACTACAGCGTCGGCCGTCAGTTGCTGGGTGCGCCCAGTGGTCACGTCATCGTAGCTGAGCACAGCCTGCGCCACGCGATAGACACCCGCCGGACGGCGCTGCAGCTCTACTTCCGCGAGCGCCGTGATCAGCGCGCCTCGCTCCAGGTCCACCAGGCTCAGATCGACGGTGCGTGGTCCGAAAGCGGGCTGGCCGGCATACACCTGGCGCATCTGGGTCCAGCGCGTCAGGTTGAGCCGGAGGCGCAGATTCTTGGCGACCACGGTCATCAGCGTTTCGAGCTCTTTGCGGAACACCTCCGGGATCAGCTCGGGCCGCGAGATGAAGTAGTAGTTGCCGCCGCTGCGCCGGGCGATGCCCGCCATCAGCTCCTCATTGTAGTCGGGGCCAAAGCCAAGGGCGGTGACCGTTATCCCACGGCTTTTCAGCTCGGCCACCTGGCCCACAATCGATTGGAAATCCTTGATGCCGGTGGTTGGCTCGCCGTCGGTAAGCACCAGGATGCGGTTGAGATAGGCGGGCGATTGGACGGACGCTACCTGCCGTCCGGCCACCAGGATCCCATCATAGAGATTGGTAGTGTTGCCCGTATCGATTCGCAGGATGTGCTGTTTGATGAGCTCCCGGTTCACCACGCGGCGCGCGGGCATCACCACCTCGATCTCCTCGGCAAAAGTGACCACAGAGAGGACATCGTTGGGATCGAGAAGGTCCACCACATGGGCGCAAGCGCGCTTGACGTAGTCCAGCGGTTCACCCTCCATCGAGCCCGAGCGGTCAATGCAGAGGCAGAGGTTGATGGGCAGACGCCGGCCGTAGGCGGTCTCGGGCGCCTGAACCTGAACGAGGAGGTGCGAGCGCGTGTTGCGCACGGCGGGGGCGTAAGCATTCTCTACGAGGCAGTGAAGCTGCACGCCCTGGGCTGGTGGTGCCGCGTAGTGCGTGCGGTCCGCATCGCCCGCCTGTGGCGGCGGCGCGTACTGCGTGCGGTTGGGATCGGACACAACCTGGGTCTGGTCGATGCCCGGTGTGATGGCCTGGGTGCGGTCGTCATCGCCGGGCGAGAGCATGCGGGTGGTCTCCATCGGTCGTTTCCCCCCTCTCCGGCATTATACGAAACCGCTCCTGAGATGTCAAACAAGCAACCGGCTTGGCCGGCGCGCTTGGGATTCCGAGACAAGTGAGGTCCGGGCGATTGCCTGCGTTCTCCCGCCCGCGCCCTTCCTCCGATACCACGGAGGAAGGGCGCGGAGATGGATGGGCCGGGTACGCGCAGCGCGCGATCCATTCGGGCTCCTCTGCGACCGCCCACGGTAGCACCCCTTCCCTGGGGCCGGTATCTGGCCGGCGGGCAGGGAAGGGGCCGGGGGTTAGGAAAGCCGTGGATGGGCCGCTGGCTCGCATTGACAACCGGAGGCGGCACCGATATAATGTGGGTACTGGGTTTATTCTCAGGATCTGTCAGCCATCATACCGTGGAGGGGGCAACCCCCGCGCGAGCGTCTCCGGGAAGAAGGTCTGGAGTACTCGCGTCCGGCTACCAGTCCGCTAGTCATGGCAGCGTGTCTCTCACTCTCTCATGCCTGCGAGGCGAAGTGTGGCCGAGTGCGCGTGGGGGTGGACCGCCATGATCGATTTCCAGAACGTATCCGTCGCCTACTCCAACGGAGTGCAGGCGCTGAGCGACATTGACCTGCACTTTGAGAAGGGGGAGTTCGTCTTCCTGGTGGGGCCGACTGGCACCGGCAAGTCGACCCTCCTGAAGCTGATCTATCGGGGAGTTCTGCCGAACAAGGGCCGCGTCACCGTTATGGGCGAGGACGTGACGACCCTGCCTCCCAGCCGGGTGCCCCACCTGCGCCGCCGCCTGGGCGTTGTTTTTCAGGACTTCCAGCTGCTGCCTCAGAAGACGGTTTACGAAAACGTCGCCTATGCCCTGCACGCGATTGGAGTTCCCTATCGCGAGATTCGCCGCCGTGTCTGCACCGCCGTGGACTTGGTCGGCCTGGGCCGCAGGGCAGATGCCTATCCCTCGCAGCTTTCCGGGGGGGAGCAGCAGCGGTGCTGCATCGCCCGTGCGATTGTCAACAACCCGCCCATCTTGCTGGCAGATGAGCCGACCGGCAACCTCGATCCGGAGATGTCGCAAGGGATCGCTCAGCTACTGAATGATATCCATATCCGCGGGACCACGGTGGTGGTGGCGAGCCATGACCGGGCAGTGGTGAATGCCCTGCGCAAGCGCGTCATCACTTTGGAGCGTGGCCGAGTCGTCCGGGATGAGGTCGGAGGGGGCTATAGCCCGGATGAATTTCAGACACCTTGAATTCCTGCTGCATGAGACGCTGACCGGCATCCGCCGGAATGCGTTGATGAGCCTGGCCGCGATCAGCACGATAGCCGTCTCGCTTTTTTTGCTTGGCAGCCTGCGCCTGGCCATTGTCAACCTGGAGGAGATGGCGGGCGCGTTGTGCGGGCGTTTTGAGATGCGGGTCTTCCTCAAGATGCACCTGGCGGCGGACAAGCGCGATGATCTGGGCAAGCAAATCGCTGCGATGCCCGGCGTGAAGGAGTGCCAGCTGGTGCGCAAGGAGGAGGCGTGGCCGGAGCTGTGCCATCGTCTGCAAGGGACGGTGGAGATCAGTGACCTGGGGGGCGTCAACCCCCTGCCTGATGCGTTCACCGTGCATGTGGAGGATCTGGAGCAGATGGGTGCGCTGGCCGACCGGATCCGCGTTTTGCCCGGGGTGGACGAAGTGACGGACACGCGTGTGGCGGCCCAGCGCATGGCGGCCATTGTGCGTGCGATACGCCTGGGTGGGACCATTGCGGTGGCTATTCTGGCCGTGGTGGCGATGGTCATCGTGAACAACACCATCCGCCTCACGGTCCACGCGCGCCGCAGGGAGATCAATATCATGCAGCTCGTGGGCGCGACGAACGCCTGCGTGCGCACACCCTTCCTATTGGAGGGGGCTTTCCACGGAATGGCGGGGGCGTTGGGGGCCTTGCTCCTCCTGGCGGTGGGCTATTCCTACTTGCATGAGGAGGTGCGCAACGTCGTGCCCTTCCTGGAGCTGATCCCACCATCAGCGGAGTTGCTTTGGGCGCAGGGACCCGCGCTGCTCGGAGCCGGGGTGGGCCTGGGGCTGTTGGCTAGCCTTCTAGCCGTGCGCCGATATCTGCATGGGTGAGGATGAAGTTTTGTTGTCTCGTAGGACACGCCGCGGGTGGGCAATCCTCTGCGCGGTGGTATGGGCGATTGCCTCGCTGGGGGGGGTGACCCACGCGGCGAAGCCGAAGCGCGTGCCGGCGACCAAGAGGGCCACGCAGCGCAAGCTGGCAAGCCTGCGCCAGGAGATCCGGAGCACGCAACAGCGCCTGCGCCAGACGAAGCACCGCCAGCGTAAGGTTTCCGAGGAGTTGCGCGAAAGCCAGGAGAACCTCCGGAATGCGCGCGAGCGCCTGCGCCAGACGCGCGCGCAGCTTGCTTACGCGGAGCGAGATCTGGCCGACGCGCAGCGGCGCCTCGACATCGCCCAGAAGCGGCTGGCGACGCATGTCAGCCAACTTCGCGGTCGCCTGGTCGATATCTACAAGTACGGCACGGCAAGCTACGCGGTCGTCTTGCTCCAGTCCAACGACATGTGGGATCTGACCAGCCGTGGCTACATGCTTCAGCGCATTGTCCATCACGACGTTGACCTGCTGAACCGGATCAAGCAGGAGAAGGCCGCAATCGCGCTCCAGACGCGCCGCCTGGCAGCCCGGCGGGATGAAGTGGCCCGGCTGCGCGTCTCGCATGAGCGGCAGATCGTGGCGGTAACCGATTGCCTGCAAACTCAGCGCGAGATTCAAGAGGCGCTGAGGCGCGACCGGGCGAGGCTGGAAGCGGCCCTGGCCGAGTTGGAGGAGAACTCGCGCGAGGTGGAGCGGATGCTGAAGGCGTTTGAGGCCCGCTCGGATATCGCCCGGCGGATTCCAAAGCCCTGGCTCGGGCGGTTTGCCCGACCGGTGGGGGGGCGGATCACCTCGCACTTCGGAACGCGCTTTCATCCGATCCTGAGAGTGACCAAGCTCCACACGGGCGTCGATATCGCGGCGCCTTCCGGCACGCCGATTGCAGCGGTTGGGGATGGCGTGGTCGTTCATGCGGGGTGGTGGGGTGGCTATGGCAACTGCGTGGTGATCGCCCACGGCAACGGGCGGTCCACGCTCTATGCGCACTGCTCCTCGCTGGCGGTACCTCGCGGGGCGCGTGTCCGAAAGGGGCAGATTATTGGCAGGGTTGGCAGCACCGGATTTAGCACCGGTCCGCACCTCCATTTCGAGGTGCGCATGAACGGCCGACCGGTGAATCCGATGTCGCACTGACCGCGGCGTTCGATAAATCGTTTGGGCGCATGGAACTCTAATCTCCTGGGGAGCGTCCTCACCAGGGGAAGAGGGATTCTCTGGGCCGCATCGGCTTCTGGCGAAGGCGCTCGGAGTGATACCAGCGTTTAGAGCCGGGGCTTCTGCGGAAGACTACTCAGGGGGCCTGCCAGCAAAGGTTTCAGGTACAACTGAAGGGCGAAATGGGGATGCCTGTATGAGGATCGCGATGAGGCGTGCGGCATGGATGTTGGTGCTGGTGGGTTTCGTGGCCGGCGCCTTCACAGCGGGGGGAAGCGCCTACCGGTTGGTTCAACGCAACCGGCAGACGCGCAGCCTGGAAATGTACGGATCGGTGCTTCGGATCGCGGGGCGCTCGCCACTCGCGCTGCCTGCGGGAAACCTGGCGAAGCAGACCGATCTCCGGCCCCTGGATCTCTTCTCCAACGTAGAGCGCCGCCTGCGCGCCAACTACTACGAGAAGATTGAGAATGACACGGTGCTGGCCTTCGGGACGGCCGATAACATGCTCGACTCGCTTGGCGATCCCTACTCGCGTTACCTCGAGCCGGATCAGCTGAAGGCCTACGCGGAGCGCCAGCGGGGCATCTACCGCGGGATCGGAGCGGTGCTCGATGTGCGCAAGGAGCAGCCGCCCGCGAATCAGAGCGGAAAGCCGGAGCAAGGCGCGCCCGAGGAAGACGAGGACTCCTGGCCAGCGTATGACGACCCCGTGGATCTCAACTCCGTAGCGCGTTCCCCAGAGGGCACGCCGCTCTACCGGTATGAAGTCTTCGTCGTTGCGACTGTGCCGGGCGGGCCTGCGGAGGCCGCTGGCTTGCTCCCGGGCGACGTGATCCGCAAGGTCAACGGCAAGTTCATCTTCACCAAGAACCTCGACACGCTGGAGCGCATGTTGCTGATGCCCGTGGAGGGCTCGGTGCGCCTGGCGATCCAGCGCGAGGGCACCGCCAAGCCGATTGATCTATCGGTGCCGATGCGCGAGACGCGCGTTGACCTGGTGACGAGCCGGGTGGTGGATGGCGTCGGCGTGATCACCATCCGAGCCTTGGGGCTGGGTGCCGCCGATGGGGTGAAGGCGAAACTCCGAGAGATGGCCGCTTCACGCGTCAGCGGGGTGGTGCTGGATCTGCGTCGCAACGCCGAGGGTACCTTTGAGGAAGCGTGCGCGGTCGCCAGCCTCTTTGTGCCACAGGGACCGGTGGCGTGGCTGAAGGAGCAGGGCGGCAAGATGCGCGCGGTCAACGCGAGTGCCCCGAATGGGCGGCCCGAGGAGCGCCGACTCGCGGTGCTCATCGATGATACGACGGCGGGCCCAGCCGAGCTGGTAGCCGCTGCCGTGAAGGGCCGAGGCGTCGGCCGACTCCTGGGCGTTACGACGCGGGGCCGGGCCGGACGGCAGGAGCTGTTCCGGATGCCGGGCGACTCGGCGATTCTGCTGACGACGGGGCTTTTCTTCGGGCCCACGGCACAGGCTCCGCTGCTCATCGAGGGCAAGGGCGTGGTGCCTGACGTGGCGGTGACCGCGCGCGGGAGCGCCCAGGATCAGGCGCTGCAGCGCGCGATTGCCTGGATCAAGAGCGGAGGGGCAGCCTAGATGAAAGAGAATCGCTTCCGCCACACTATCTTCGGGTTTGCGATCACGGGGCTGCTCGCCTTCCTGGTCGGCTTCCTCTATCACGTGGTGGCGTTCGCGTCTCCAACGCCGCTTCCAGTCCACATCTCCCAGGTTCTGGGGGGAACGTCTGGTGGTGGCGCCGCCGAGGCAGACGACGCTTCGGTGAAGCCGCTGGAGGTCTTCTGGAAGACCTATACGTTGGTGCGGCAGCGCTACCGGCTGGTCGGCGTGCCCGGATGGGACGACGACAATCTGATCTACGCCGGCCTCGATGGCCTCCTCCGGTCGCTGGGCGATCCCTACACGCGCTTCCTGGATCCCAAGGCGTATAAGCAGATGATCGAGCAGAACCAGGGGCAGTTCCAGGGGATCGGCGCCTATCTGCAGCAATCGCGAGACCAGCGGCACATCCTGCTGGCGCCCATTCCCAACGGGCCCGCTGCCGCAGCCGGACTCAAGCGCGGCGATATTCTGCTCAAGATCAACGGCACGAACGCCGTTGGCATGGATATCGATAAGGCGAAAAACCTCATCCGTGGCCCCGCCGGAACGACCGTGGAGCTGACCGTTGGCCGCCGCCAGGATCCCTCGCGCCCCGAGGGGGCCGACAATCCGATGAAGACGGTGAAGATCGTGGTGGAGCGCGCGGTCATCAAACCGGATGAGGTGAAGTTCAGCGCCGGACCTCCCGCCGGGCACGAGAAGGAAACCGAGATCGGTTATATCCGGCTTCACCAGTTCAACGAGGATACCGAGAATCAGCTCGACCGGGCGCTCGTCCAGCTGGGCAAGAAGCGGGTAAAGGGAATCGTGCTCGACCTGCGCGGCAATCCGGGCGGGCTCCTGGATGTGGCCATCGGCGTGGCCAGCCGGTTCCTGGAGGAAGGCCCGGTTGTCTTCATCCAGGAAGCGGGCGGGAATCGGCGCGCCTACAACGCCAACCGGCGCCAGTTCAACGGCGAGCATCGCAAGTACCTGCCGGCCAATACGCCGGTCGTTGTCCTGGTGAACCGCGACAGCGCCTCGGCCTCGGAGATCGTCGCCGGCTGTCTGAAGGACCACAAGATTGCCAAGCTGGTGGGCGAGACCACCTTTGGCAAGGGCCTGGTGCAGACGATCATTCCGCTCGAAGCCGATGGAAATCGTGGCGCGCTCAAGATCACGACCGCCAAGTACTTCACTCCGAACGGCACGGACATCAACCACAAGGGGATCGAGCCGGATTACAAGGTGGTGGCGCGAGGCCCCGACGAGGATCCGTTCGCTGCGGAGACGACCAAGGAAGACCCGCAGTTGGACCGTGCCGTGGAGGTGATCCGCAAGCAGATCCAGGGGGGCGCGGCGGCCCTCGCCGAGGGGGCTAAGCACTAACCCATTCGCAGAGCGCGTGGGAAGACGGCCGCTTCGGCCGATGCGCCTTGGATCACGCGCAGGATGGTTACTCTATCGGCCCAGCGGCTGCCCAATCGAGGAGCAGTCGCTGGGCCGTGGCATTAGTGGAACCTTTCGTGTTGGGAACGCACCTAATAATAGGGCGGGCAGGGTTTGTTTCGGCATTGGTTGTGCCTGTTGCCCCTGGGGGGAGTGCGAGAGTTGGAGAGCGTTCTTGATGTGATACGCCACGGCGGCGTGGCGATGTATCCCTTATTGCTCTGTTCTGTGCTTGCGGTTGCCGTCTCGCTCGAGCGGCTACTGGCGATTCGGCGGGCGCGCGTGGATGCTGGCGGCCTGATCGAGCAGCTGCGCGAGCCGCTTGCGCGCGGCGATCTGGAAGAGGCGCGGCGGATCTGCCAGAGCGCGCCTGTGCCGCTCGCCGCCGTGGCGCTTGCCGGCCTGGCAAAGCTGGGCCGCCCTCGCCAGGAGATGGAGGATGCGATGGTGCACGCCTCCAACCTGGCGATGGATGATCTGGAGAGCAACCTCCCGGTGCTCGGCACGATCGGGGGAATCACTCCTTTCATCGGCCTCTTCGGCACCGTCTTGGGGATCATGCGCGCGTTCCGTGACATTCAGGCGCGCGGACAGGCGGGCACCGCCGTGGTGGCAGGCGGAGTCAGCGAGGCGCTGGTGGCCACGGCGGCCGGCCTTGTCATCGCCATCCTCGCGGTGGTCGCCTACAACGCCTTCTTGAATCGGATCGGTCGCATCGAGACCCGTTTGGACGCGGCACGGTCGGAGCTGCTTTACTTCTTGTTGGAGGGGGACGGATGCACGCGACGCCACGACGCCGCCATGCGCGTCGAGATCGGATGATCACCCAGATCAACTTCGTCCCCTTCACGGACGTGTTGCTGGTGCTTCTCGTCATCTTCATGATGACGGCCACGATTCTGGGCAATGAGGGCGGGCTGGAGATGCGCCTGCCTCGCGTGGCGTCGGCGGAGGCGCAGGGCGAGCAGCCAGAGGGCGTGGTTGTCACCATCGTGCGCAGCGGGCGCGTCTATATCGACGACGAGGCGACCGCGTCTGGCGACCTCGTGCACCGGCTGGCATCTGCCGCCAATGACCGGCGGACCCGGGTGGTGATCATCCGCGCCGACCGCCTGGTGCCCTACGAGCGGGTGGCACATGCCATCGAGGCGGCCAAGCTGGCTGGCCTGAGCGACCTGGCTCTCGCCACCGAGCTCGACCTGGGCGGCGACCGGCCTGCCGTCCAGCTAGAGCAGGACTGAACGCCGGATCTCAGCACCAGGTGTCAGGAAGCGGGGAATACCTTTTCTCACTGGATAGACTGGGGCGGGTGACCTGTGTTCTGTTGTCTCGGACGCGTGTGACTATGGGGATCGGATAGCGGGGATGGCGGCGAAGAGGAAAGGGCGGAGGAAAGCGGAATCGCGCCGGCGCGCCTTGACCAGGCGCCTCCACCGGGCGGAGCAGCCGGTGAAGACGCCTGGAGTGCCGGAGCGAATGTTCCTGGCGACGCGATCCCGGAAGGTGGCGGCGCTGCTTGCACGGCGATGGCGGGAAGT
>ERZ795060.1010-NODE-1010-length-34897-cov-6.876672_pt1 | contig 34897 bp, 35 predicted proteins | sample MGYA00375144_ERZ795060 | MGnify/ENA primary metagenome ERZ795060 (study PRJEB30189, sample SAMN05720157) | activated sludge metagenome | isolation source: anaerobic digester from wastewater treatment plant | place: Japan | collected 2015-05-15 ... | reverse complement strand
GTTCATCCCGCTTTTGAACCAGTTTCTACCGCCTAATTGGCGAAGGTATTGTTAAGAAGAACCTGTTTGCGTCGTTCACGTTGAAGTGATTTAACCTTTTTCAGAAATCAAGCGACGGATGTTGATCATGGTAAAAGCGATGTAATGCTCATTCAGGAAGTAAAGATCACGTCGATCAAAACGCACAAGTAATGCTCGGAACTTATCAATCCAGGCGAAAGAGCGTTCTGAAGTAAAATGGCGTTTGTACATTCCTTTGTTGAAAATGCGCTTGCGCCCTCGTTTGTTCTTCTTGCGGTTGCGCTTGTTCTTGGGGATGTTGGCCGCCCCGTTTTCGGGGGCGGGCGAAGCGTCCTCGATGTTACGCGACGCCGATATGAAGCTTCCGTCCATCAAAGTCTGGAGATAACAGAATGACAAGGGCCACAGACAAAATCACTCTCGTACTGGCGGACGATGAAGCCGTTGCGCGGGCGGGGATTCGCGCCCTGCTTTCGCAGGCAGAGGACATCGAAGTAATCGGCGAGGCGGAGGATGGATTTGAAGCGCAGCAGATGGTCGCGGAACTATGCCCGCGAATTCTCCTGCTGGACTTGAAAATGCCAGGGCCGCGTCCCGTTGAATTAGCAAAATGGGCGCGGGAGCATTCTCCCGAAACCGCCATACTCGTTCTTACCGCGCACCACCGGGAAGTCCATCTCGCGAACATGATGGAAGCGGGCGCCGCAGGCTACCTGAAAAAGGAGAACTCGGCGGAGGCGTTGATCAACGCGGTTCGAAACGCCGCGCGAGGGGTCGTTCATTTCAGCGAGGGGCAGGTCGAGGAAATCGCGCATTGGAAGGAGGAGGTGGGGCAGAAATGGGAAAGTCTTTCCGAACGCGAGCGTGAAATCCTCAAACTGCTTGCGCTGGGGGCGCGCAACCAGTTTATCGCCAGCGAACTCGCCATCACGATAAACACCGTGGAATCCCACGTAAAAAGCATTCTGAAAAAATTGGAGGTGGATTCGCGCCAAAAGGCCGCGCTGTGGCCGGTGAGGAATTTCCCGGAAGAAACGGGGGGCGATTGGTGAAAAATCACGGATTTCAGGGATTGACTTTGCAAAAGGCTCAATCTAGAATGCGGCAATCGCAATACGTATTTCAAACGAAAAGGAGAAGATCATGAGAAAACGCGACTGGCTTATTTCAATTACTTTCGGCCTTGCGCTGGGAATGTTGTTCTTTTCATCCGGCGCCTACTCCACCGTGTTGGCTCAAAAACAAACAGTGGTGACGGGACCTCTCAATCAGGTAATCCTAACCGCGCTGAATAGCCACACCCAGTGGCGAGCATTACAAGGCGAGGCGGAAGTTACATGGTATGGTCCCAACAATGAAACGCAAACGTATTCAATGGGTTTCGAGATTTCCCAGCCAGGCAAAGGCCGCATTGATACAAAAAGCAAGGAGGGGAACGGAAATGACGGCATTTGGATCAGTGACGGCGAAAATATCTACGATCTAAACACGGCTGACAAGACTTTTACGCGGGGAGTCCTCCCCGCTTTCGCGAAAGACTTTTCCCGCCTGCCCCTCTCCATTGCAGACATGAACAGGGATATGCCAGTTCCACATCCATTCGCCATGTTCATTTCATCTCCGCTTCGTGATCTGATCTACCCAACGGAGTTTATCCAGTCCGCCGAACTTTCAAGTTTGACTCTTGTTGGCGAAGAAACAATTCTGGGCCGCAAAACCTGGTTCGTCATCAGAGAAGATTCATCAACAGATTATTCCAAAATTTGGATTGACAAGTCCACCGGCATACTTCTCAGGTATGTGCAGTATATGGACGACAAGATATGGATGGATTTATCCTTCAAAAGCCTCGACTTCAACCCAGCGATTAATCCAGCTACCTTTGAATTGCCATCCGGCTATCGCCCGATGTCAACCCCGTAGTAGAGGAGAAAAACATGATAAAGGCATTTTCCCGCATCACTGTATCGGTAGTTGTTGCGACAGTGGCGGCATTCCTCTTTGCAAGTATGGCCAATGCCGCAGGCCCTTACACAATCAATGAGAACACGCTCTACTCCGCCGGAGGCTATTACCCTCCAATTCAAATCTACAACCCGGGATGCGCTGGTAACTATTGTAGATACCTTGTCCAGGACAGTTATCCAGACACGTGGCGATGGGCCGACACCAAACCCAATATGTACCAGCTATGGGTTTATCGTCCACTGGTTGGGCAAGCCGCTGCAAAGTATTGGTGGCTGACGTACAGGTACGGCACAACGAAAGACAGCTGGTTTGTCACCGTTGATCAATCGAAAAACAAAGGCACTTGGGCATATCTCGGCTTTGCTGACTATGTTCCAAATGATAATGGAGAGTTAAGGCTCAGCGAGGCGTGTGTTCCTGGATATTGGTGCGGAGGGCTTAAAGTTTATTGGGACAATATGAAGTACAATACCAGCCCATAACTTACTCCAAATACCGAGAGTCATAGCACATCCGCCTGAATTTTCAGGCGGATGTCGTATGTGAGGTTCCCATGAAAAACATGATCACTTTCATCCTTCTACTGACATTTCTGAGTGCTTGTATCCCGGAAACTGCAGTTCCGGAATTGGTCCAAACCACCCAACCGCTAGAGTTAATTCAAGAGACGGTCGCTCAAACGCCGGTTTTTTACCCAACAATGAACGAAAAAGTGCTAATCGTATCGCAAGGAAATTATTATCTGGCCAATCCAGACGGTTCAGAATCGGTTAACTTGTATTCTGGAGGACAAGAACCGCTTACAACCGCAAGCCTGTCGCCAGACAGAACTAAATTTGCATATTACAAGAATAACTTTCTCTATGTTCTGGATATACCTGGTCAAACAACGGTTGTGTTGAATCGGGAAATCATTGGGAGTATTGGAGGAAACTTGAGATGGTCGCCAAATGGAAGTAAACTTGCCATGACCTGTTCAACCGCGCCACATCCATCTAACGCTATTTGCCAGATCGACGCGCAAAGCAGGCAAATCGAATTCCTGTTGAAACAAAAGGATGTCGACCAGTTTTGTTCAGGGAATTACATGGAGCTCCTCGATTGGAGCAAAGACGGAACAACCATGGTCTATACCTGCTTTATCGTACCTGAGAAGGGTCAAAAACAAACTTTTGCGCTCTATCTCTATGACCTTGCTTCAAAAGCCTCAAGTCGGGTGTTCGATAGTTCCTCACAGGACTCAATCTGGTATCTCCATTCTGCATCCCTGTCTCCACGAAAAGACAACCTGCTCGTTAGCGGGGCCAACCAAGCGCCCGTAGATCAGGTCTTTCTTCTTGATCTCACAACCAATGAATTGAAGCAACTGACCAGCGGTTCCGAATATCATTCCGACGCATTTGCCTGGCGAAGCGACAGTGAGTCTTTCTATCTGCACAAAACCTTAGTTCTAAGTCCTTACACTGAATCAAACTTTGTGATGAACACAAATGGCGAAGTCTTGTTTCAAATTGAGATTATTGGAGCCATCATCGAATGAACAACTGCTTCCCCTCCTCCTGCTGTTCTTCTTTCTTCTCCTTCGGCGATTCACTCAGCGTTTCCTTCGGAGACAGCAAAATCCTGAAGCTGCTGGCGCTGGGAGCGCACAACCAGTTTATCGTCAGTGAACTCGCCATCACGATGAACACCGTGGAATCCCACGTAAAAAGCATTCTGAAAAAGTTGGGGGTGGATTCGCGCCAAAAGGCCGCGCTGTGGCTGGTGAGGAATTTCCCGGAAGAAACGGGGGATGATTGGTGAAAAATCACGGATTTCCGTGATTGACCTTCCAAAAGGCCATGTCTATAATGCGGCAATCAGAAAAAACATATTTCAACGAAAAGGAGAAAACTACGTCCAACAAGTTTTTTAGATGCGTTGTGTTAATGGGTATAGTATTCAGTATGACGGCATTATCCGGCCACGTATCCGCCGCCACCACTCCAACGTGTTATGCAAGTAGTTGCAACTATGTTGACCCCAACCCCCTCGTTGGGGGTGTTAGAAAACCCACTACTTGCTGGAGTGATGCGTACAATGCCACAGAAGTTGGAATTTTGACATTGAGATTCCCTGAAAATTAATTGCTGATCCCAGAGCAGAGATTCGTATTTCAATCTTTGCTCTGGGAAATTTCTTTAAAAACAAGGAGATTGAATGAATCTGAAACCCTTCCTCGCCCACTTTTTTCTGCTCACTGTTTTGGCGCTTTCTTTAACTGCCTGCGCTCCATCGTCACTAACAGGCGAAGGGACCGCAACCGCCACGCCTCTTTTTCCTGCCGCCTCTGTGCCCACTAACGCTACACGCCCGCCTGAAACAACCACGATCATAATTCAAGACATTCCTTCTCCAACTTTTTCTAACCCCGCCACGAGCGCGCAGGAGAAAGCCCATTATCTCAGTGAGACGGTTCCAGACGGCTCGGCAATCACCCCCGGCACAGCCTTTCAAAAAACCTGGACGCTCCAAAACAATGGCTCCACCACTTGGACGACCGACTACAAACTGGTTCTAATTTCCAATTCGTCTCCCCTTGAACGTTTCAACAGCCCTGAAATCACGCCATTGCCAAAAACCGTCAAGCCGGGCGAAACCGTTGACATCTCCCTCTCACTGACTGCTCCGCAATCAAATGGACAATATAAAGTGACTTGGCAACTGCAAAATCCTCAAGGGCAGGCTGTTCCGGTGGATGGGTATGACTTATGGTTATTGGTCAATGTGGGGACTGCGCCGGTCGTGTCACAGTCTGCGCTGCAATCCGTCGTGATGGGTGGGGTGAAAGCTGATTTCAAAAACATCTCTTACGCCGACAACAGGATAGATATTGTGACCTGCTTTCAACTCCCCGCCACCGATGATTGGATGCCCTACACATCCACAATCAGCGTCAACGGGCAAGTGACTGACTTTGACACGGTTGGCTGGGCCGATCAGGGATCAAAGTACAACTCCTCGCCGCTTGCCAGCAGTTATCGCTGTTACAGCCTTGGCTATCCTGTAAAAAGCCGGCCGGGCGACCAAATCACTGTCACCATTGCCGACTTGCGAATCGACCCAGTCTTTCAATTAGAGAAGTATTGCGCCCAGGCGCAACAGCAACTGGCCGCCACTTACCCAGATCTAAAATTCACCTGTAATTCACCCAGTGGCGGCGCTTATTTCAACCTGGTTCAAGCGCCCGCAAGCATGAGCGCAGAGCATGCTCGCAGGCTAATCAACGATGCAATCGAAGAAGCCATTTACGGGCCATGGACATTCACACTTACCCGGTGAAGGGATAACGAGTCGCTGAAACCGGATGGAACAGGGCGCCTTACCAATCGGATCAGAATCGCAAGGCGTAACGACGACCGCGTTACGCCTCTTTTTTTCAATTACACGATCTGCAACACGCAATCCACCTCACCTTCAACTCCTAACTCGCCTCCCTCTTGTTCCTGTTGTTCTTCCTTTGAAAAACCGTTGCGTTTGTTGAAACGATCTTCATCGCGAGTGTCGCGAATAACGCGAATGAGGCAAATTGTTAAATCTTTTTTGGACGCGGATTTCACGGAAAAACCCAAAGAAAAATTCGTATACTTAAGAAGGACCTGTTCGCGCCATTCGCGTAAAATCTTTTGCCTTATGACCTCTCACTGAACGCTGAGCAGAGCCTGTCTCTGTTCCACCGTCTCGCCTTGCTTCACGCGGATTCTCCCCACCGTCCCGTCTTTGGGCGACTTCAATTCGTTCTGCATCTTCATTGACTCGAGAATGACCAGCGCCTGTCCTTTTTTCACCTGGTCGCCTTCATTAACGGGGATCGAGACGATCAGCCCGGGCATCGGCGCTTTGAGATGGTACTCGCCCGATTCGACGACCCCGCCTCCCGCCGCGGCGCGCAGGCGCTTCTCGCGTTCGTCCTCGACGGTGAGATTGTACTGCCGTCCGCGCGTCAACACCTGCCAGCCCTCCTCCGTCTCGTAGACGTAGGACTCGTACGACTTCCCGTCAATGATCATCGAGTAGACCGGCTGTCCGTTGACGGAAACGAAGTCCACTTCCAGCAGGCGTCCGTTCACTGAGACGTGATGCTCGTCCGTGATCTCGATCAGGTATTCTTTTCCGTCCAGCGTGGTAATGTATTTCATCGTTCACCTAAAGCCTGGGACCTCATCGGTTCATCCTTTCCCAGCGTCCCACCCATTTCCAGTTGCTGGCGTCGCGCGCCCCGCGGCGCACGATCTGCGCGGAACGTTCCGCCTGCTGGTGCGCCACGAGCGTCCCCAAAATGGCCGCGATCTCAGGAAAGTAATCCTTGTTCTCCGCCAGGCTGTCCATTGAAAAACGCTCCTCGACAAAGCGGGTGTCGTATTGCCCCGCCAGGAAGCGCGTCGAGTCCATCAAGCTCTGGTGGAAGGGGATGTTCGTCCGCACGCCGACGATGCGGTATTCCTCCAGCGCGCGGCGCATTCGCAGGATAGCCTGTCCCCGCGTCTCGCCCCGCACGACGAGTTTCGCGATCATCGGGTCGTAATAAGGCGTGATCTCGAAGCCGGGGAAGACGCCCGTGTCCACGCGGATGCCCGGGCCAGTGGGCAGGATCACCTGCGAGACGCGTCCCGTGGATGGCAGGAAGCCGTTGTACGGGTCCTCGGCGTTGATGCGGCACTCGATGGATGCGCCCGACATGTTGACGTCTTCCTGCTTGTAACTCAGCGCGCGCCCGCGCGCGATGCGGATCTGCTCCTTCACGATGTCAATGCCCGTCACCATCTCGGTGATGGGATGCTCCACCTGCAGGCGCGTGTTCATTTCGAGGAAATAAAAATTCTCGTCCTTGTCGAGCAGAAATTCGATGGTCCCGGCGTTTAGATAGTCCACCGATTGCGCGGCCTTCACGGCCACCGCGCCCATGCGCGCCCGCAGTTCGTCGTCCATCGCGGGGGAGGGCGTTTCCTCCACCAGTTTTTGATGACGCCGCTGCAGCGAGCAATCGCGCTCGCCGAGGTGGATGACGTTCCCCTGCCCGTCGGCCAGGATCTGGAATTCGATGTGCCGCGCGCCCTTGACCAGCTTCTCGAGGTAGACGTTCCCGTCCCCGAACGCGGACTCGGCCTCGCGTCGCGCCGACATCAGGAGGGCGGGCATCTCCTCGAGAGAGCGTACCTCCCGCATGCCTTTTCCGCCGCCGCCCGCCGTGGCTTTGATCAGCAGCGGAAAGCCGATCTTGGGCGCGAGCGCCAGCAGGTCTTCGTTCGACAAATTCCCGACATCCTCCGTCCCAGGGACGACCTGCACCCCCGCTTTGACGACCGTCGAGCGCGCCACGCCCTTATCGCCCATGGCCGCGATCGCGGACGGTTTCGGGCCGATGAAGGCGATCCCCTCGTCGGCGCAGGCCTGGGCGAAATCTTCGCGCTCCGCGAGGAATCCGTAGCCGGGATGCACCGCGTCCGCGCCCGACTTGCGGACGATGTCCATGATTTTATCGAGGCGAAGATAGGACTCGCGCGAAGGCGCGGGACCGAGCAGGTAGGCCTCGTCCGCGTAACGGACGTGCAGCGCCTGGCGGTCCGCTTCGGAGTAGACGGCCACTGTGTCCACGCCCAGCTCGCGGCAAGCGCGGATGATGCGGACGGCAATCTCGCCTCGGTTTGCGACTAAAACTTTGTTGACCATGTTGCTCCGTGTAGGTCGGGTGTCAGGTGTCAGGTGTCAGGTGTCAGGTGTCAGGTGTCAGGTGTCAGGTGTCAGGTATCAAACGCCGTGGAATACGTGACGCCTAAAGGGGGATATTCCCATGCTTCTTGGCCGGGTTGCCGTCGCGCTTGTTGCTCAGCATTTCCAGCGCGTTGATGAGGCGCGGACGGGTCTCCTTCGGTTCGATCACGTCGTCGAGATAGCCTCGCTCCGCCGCGATGTATGGGTTGGCGAATTTCTCGCGATACTCCGCCACCAGTTCCGCTTTGCGCTTCACGGGGTCTTTGGCTTTGTCCAGTTCCTTGCGGAAGATGATGCTCACCGCGCCGTCGGGTCCCATCACCGCCAGTTCGGCGGTCGGCCAGGCCAGGTTCACGTCGCCGCGGATGTGTTTGCTCGACATGACGCAGTACGCGCCGCCGTACGCCTTGCGCGTCACCACGGTCAACTTTGGGACGGTCGCTTCGCAGTAGGCGTAGAGCAGTTTCGCGCCCGAGCGGATGATGCCGCCGTGCTCCTGCACCGTGCCGGGGAGGAAGCCCGGGACGTCCTCGAACGTGACGATCGGGATGTTGAACGAATCGCAGACGCGGACGAAGCGCGCCCCCTTCTCCGACGCGTCGATGTCCAGCACGCCCGCGAGGACGGCGGGCTGGTTCGCCACGATCCCGACCGAGTGCCCGCCCAGGCGCGCGAACCCGACGACGATGTTCTGCGCGAAGTTTTCGTGGATCTCGAAGAACTGTCCGCCGTCCACCACCGCGCGGATCACTTCCTTGATGTCGTAGGGTTTGCCCGGGTCTTCGGGGATGAGGTTGTCGAGCGCTTCGTCCATGCGCAGGGGATTGTCGCCGAGATCCATGAAGGGCGGGTCTTCCATGTTGTTTTGCGGAAGGTAGCCCAGCAGTTTGCGGATGAGGTAGAGCGTATCCGCTTCGGAATCCGCCGCGACGTGGCACACGCCCGATTTTTCCGAGTGGACGCTCGCGCCGCCCAGGTCTTCGAAGGAGACTTCCTCGTGCGTGACGGATTTGACCACGTCGGGCCCGGTCACAAACATGTACGAGGAGCCGCGCACCATGAAGATGAAGTCGGTCAGCGCGGGGGAGTAGACCGCGCCGCCCGCGCAGGGTCCCATGATGGCGGAAATCTGCGGGACGACGCCCGAAGCCAGCGTGTTCTTAAGGAAGATGTCCGCGTAGCCCGCGAGGGAGACGACGCCCTCCTGGATGCGCGCCCCGCCTGAGTCGTTCAACCCGATCACGGGCGCGCCGTTCTTCATCGCCATGTCCATGATCTTGCAAATCTTCTCCGCGTGGACCTCGCCCAGGCTGCCGCCGAGGACGGTGAAATCCTGCGAGAAGACGTAGACGAGGCGGCCCTCGATGGTGCCCCAGCCCGTCACGACCGAATCGCCGGGGAAGACCTGCTGGTCGAGGCCGAAGTCGTCGGTGCGGTGGACGATGAAGGCGTCCACTTCGCGGAAGGAGCCTTTGTCAATCAGCAGGTCAATGCGTTCGCGCGCGGTGAGACGTCCCTTTTTGTGCTGGGCTTCGATGCGTTCCGCCCCGCCGCCGAGATGGGACTGGGTCTTGCGTTCACGCAGATCTTGTATCTGGGTCTGTCTGGTCATGGGTCTCTCTTTGAGTTCGATTTTTTCGGAGCGCGGATTTTAAGTGGTTGATCGTAAGCGTTTGGAAATCCATCTGCATAGTCGGCGTTCTCTTACGCATGGAGGCTGTGGGACGAATTACTCTACGGATTGCCGAACCACTTTCGCGCTTTCTTGTTGAGCAATGCCATGCAGAGAATTGCCAGGAGCGTCAGCGTCGCGGCGAGGGCGAACGGTCCGTTGGGCTGCGGTTGTTGCAGGAGGAGCCGGTCGAGCCACCACCACGCCGCGTAGCCGAGGAAGTAGGCCAGGGCGAAGAGACGGGCGCGGGCGCTCCGGCGGCGGAAAAGGTCGAAGAGGACGAGTCCGCCCAGGGTCCAGATGGCGGCGGTGACGGCGATGTATATCGGGCCGGGCCGCGGCGCGAAGTCCGCCAGCGTGTCCCAATCCGCAATGGAGGCGTAAAGGCGGACGGCGTTCCATGCTGTAAGGCATAACACCATGAACAGCAAAGTGGTTACAGCGCCGGGACGTTTCATGGCTGGTATTTTAATAGGTCTTTCTTCCCAAACTCGGACACTCTCAGCGACCACTTATCGAATTGTCCATTATAAGGCGCGTTTTGCAGGATGTTGGGGTTGGAGAAGATGTAGTCGAGGCCGACGCCGGACATGTAGTCTCCGCCGCGGCCCGCGCGCAGGGCGAGGTGGTAATCGTAACTGTTGATGAGGCCGTCCATGTTGACGATGGCGCGGCCTTCGATGAAGTAGGCTGTGTTGCCGCCGCCGGTCATGCCGATAAGCGCGCCCGCCTCGGTGTTGGATTCGAGAAAGGGCAGGACGTCCATGTAGGGCTGTCCCGCGCGCGCGGCGCCCCAGGGCATCCGCTTGATGACGGTCGTCGCGAATGGGACGAGGCAGGCGAGAACGAGGATGGACGCGAGCGCCCAGGCGAGCGATTTGCCTGACATGGAGATTTTTAATCGCGAATTTCGCGAATGGGCGAATGGCGCGAATTTGCTTTTTTCTATTTGCGCTATTTGCTCATTCGTGTTATTCGCGTTGAAATTTTCCTGCTTCTTCGATCCGCGCAGCGGACGCGTGAGCAGGTCGAACAGCAGCGCGCCGAGGAGCGCGAACATCAGCATCTGGCTGACCCAGTACCAATCCTTCGAGCCAGCGTAGCCCTGTCCGTTGTAGTAAAACATCTGCGCTAGCGAGCCTGTCAGCAGAAGCGGCAGTCCCAGCGAGACGGCGGCGCGGGCGGCGCGTTTGCGGTTCAGGAAAAAGACCAGAGCACCCGCGGCCAGCAGCAGGGCGAGCGTGAGCCAGAGATTCTCTCCCAGCCAGGCGCTGAGATCGTGGATGGAGATTATCGCCGGTCCCCAGGCGTTCGTCCCCTCCTCGCGATCGAGGCCGAGGAACTCCGCCCACGTGGAGATCGGGTTGCCGTACGTCGAGCCTTGCAGCGAGCCCCACCAGGCTTTGATCTGTCCGCTCACGGGCGTAAACGTCCCGAACATCCATTTGTTGAAGAGCATATACGCGGCCAGCGCGCCGCCGAGGATTCCGTAATAGACCAGCCCCTCGCGGAAAATCCGACGCCAATCCAACCCGACTTTGCTGGGACGACTCCGCGCCAGCGCGCGGACGAGTCCCGCGCCGACGAGGACGATCCCCGCGTAGACGGGCAATGCGCTTCGCGGCAGACCCGACAGCGCGTCGCTGGACAACAAGCCGATCATCAGGGACGCGGCGAGGGCGGAGCCGAGGAGGGAGGCGGCGACGAAGCGTAGTTGGAGATTGGTAACTGGTAATTGGAGATTGGAGGTTGGAGGACGGGAGGCGTAGAGTCCAGCGAAGTAGAAGATGGGGATTTGAATCGCCAGTCCCAGCGCGGCGAGGACGACGGCGGAACGCGCGTAGGTGAAGTAGGCCGGCAGCCCCGTCCGCGCGGCCACGCTGACGAACGCCGCGCAGACGATGACCGCGGCGTCGCCCATCAGCCGCGCGCGGAGGGGAGTCCCGCGCAGGAGGATCCACGCGCCAGCCAGAAGGGCGAGGAAGACCGTGTCGAGGCGGGAGAAGGTCATCGCAACCGCGAGCAGGCCGAGGGTCAGGGACTGACGCGGCGAGAGGGGAGAGTCGGGTTTAAGGTTCGAGATCGCCAGCAGGAAGGCGGTAAGCGTCAGCGCGGTCAGGCCAGTTTCCAGTCCAAACTGCGTGACGTTGTAATGGATGGAACGGTCGAAGACCCAGTACGCGGCCGCGAGGACGGCGGCGGACGCGGCGAGAGTCCGCTTGACGAGGCGGAAGAGCAGGACGCCCGTCCACGCGCTGACGGCGGCGGAGACGAGCAGGAGGACGCGCAGAGGCAGGATGAGGTCGAAGCGGGCGAGCGCGAAGATGGGGATGCAGACCAGCATCCACAGCGGATGGTAGCCGTTGGTGGGATTGATGCCGTCGAAGGTCGAGCCGAGTCCCTCGCTGATGTTTTGCGCGACCTTGAAATAGTAATACGCGTCGTCGCGGATGAACCAGGAGGTGGCGAAGTTGTGCGCCTCGGACAGCGCCGCGTAGAGATGGATCGCCATGACAATGACGACGAGGGAGATTTCAAAGTAGCGGGAGAAGCGGGTCATCAGTGTTCAGTGAGCAGTGAGCGGTGAGTAGTGGGATGGCAGTTGTGAGGGCGCGAGGTTGTGCTTGCGCGCTCTCAACACGCCAGAGTGATCTTTCCAAAGTTTTCGCCCTTCCATAGTCGTTCCTGCGCGGCTGCCGCGTCTTTGAGCGGGAAGGTTTTGTCGAGGACGGGTTGAAGTTTGCCCGCCACGATCAGGTCCATGACGGTGGAAAAATCTTTCAGCGGACTCATCGTCGAGCCGATGATGGAGAGATGTTTGGCAAAGATGAATCGGTTGTCAATTTCGAAGCGCGGGCCGCCGCTGTTGCCGACGGTGAGCAGGCGTCCGCCTTTTTTGAGACAGCGGAGCGATTGCATGAAGGTCGTGCCGACGTTGTCCACGACCGCGTCCACGCCGCGTTTTTCGGTAGCGAGGAAGATGGCTTTCGACCAGTCTTCGTTTTTCGAGCGGTCAATGAGGACGTCCGCGCCGAGGGAGGCCGCCGCCTCGAGTTTCTTCGCGTCCGAGCCGACGACGACGACCCGCGCGCCCGCGAATTTGGCGATCTGCACGCTGGCGGTGTTGACTCCGCCTCCCGCGCCGACGACGAGGACGGTCTCACCGGCCTTCAACTGTCCGCGCGTGATGAGCGAATGCCAGGCGGTCTGATAGACCAGCGCGGCGGCCGCGGCTTTGTGGAAGTCGAAGTCGTCGGGCAGTTTGTAAAGTTGACGCGTCGGCAGGCAGACGTACTCCGCGTAGGTCCCGCGCACGGTCTCGCCGAGGAGATGCCAGTTGCGGCACATGTTGTCCCGACCGCTGAGGCAGTAGTCGCACTGTCCGCAGCCGAGGTTGGCGTTGACGACGACGCGGGACCCCACTCCCAACCCCACCCCTGGTCCCTCCCCAAATGAGTACATTTGGGGAGGGGAGATGGCGACGATCTCGCCTGCGCCGTCCGCGCCGTTGATGTGGGGGAGTTCGAGTTTGAGACCGGGCCAGCCGTTGCGGACCATCATGTCCATGCGATTGAGGGCCGCGGCGCGGATGCGGACGAGGGCTTCGCCGGGCTTTGGCTCCGGCGCGGGGAAGTCGGTATATTCGAGGACTTCGGGTCCGCCGTGTTGGCGGAAGAGGGTGGTTTTCATTTGAACCTCATTGGTTGGGACAGACACACAGTAGAGGCAGACCTGTGTGTCTGCCCAGCCCAGGGGCGGACACACAGCCCAGGGGCGGACACACAGCCCAGGGGCGGACACACAGCCCAGGGGCGGACACACAGGTCCGCCCCTACTACCGTTTGCGGGCGATTACTGTCATCGAGCCGTTGTCGCTGTAGACGCTGATTTTGTTGAGCAGGTCGAGTTTCCATTTGAGGATGCCGCGCGGGTTGGACGGGAGGCGCAGCAGGCGGCGGAAGAGGAATCCCAGCGTGGCGTACTGACCGGCGCGGTTGATCTCGAGGACCTCCCAACCGTCCGCGAGGGCGCGGCGGATGGCGGGCGGCGACCAGTAGAAGACGTGTTCGGGCAACTTGAACGAGACCCAGCCTTTGCCAGAGATTTTTGCCAGCAGGCTGGAGGGATCGGGCGTGGTGATGGCGAGCAGTCCGCCCGGCTTGAGGACGCGGCGAGTCGCTTCCAGCCATTCAAGGGGACGGTAGACATGCTCGAAGGTGTCGAAGGCGACGACGAGGTCGAACTCGTCCGCGGGGTAGTTTGCCGTTTCGATCAGGCCTTGTCGGATGCGGTCGCCGAATTTCTCGCGCGCCACTTTGACGATGTAATCGGACGGGTCGAGGCCGTAGGCGTCGTATCCTTTCGCCTGCGCCGCTTCGAGGAAGAAACCGGGCCCGCAGCCGATGTCGAGGACTTTGCCGGGTTTCTGGTATTTGAGGATCTGGTCGAGCCGGCGCGTGAACGTCTTCACCCAGTTGTGGCGGACTTCGAGGTATTCGTCATAGCCCCGTCCCGCCACCTCGGAGACGTAGTAGTCCTCGTCCGAGTAGAGTTCGAGGATGGCGGATTCGGTCAGGCGCGGGGAGAGGAAGACCAGTCCGCAGTTGGGGCAGGCGACGACGCGGTACGGGTCGAAGTCGTAGCGGAGAGTCGGCGCGGGGGAGAGTCCGCACATCGGGCAGGAGACAGTTTCGAGGTCGGAGGGGAGGCGGGTGTCGGGGGACGGAGTCGGGTTGGTCATTTGTCCTTTTTGCGCGTGATGCCCGAAAGTCCGTCGCGGTCGAGGCGGCCGAAGGCGGTCATCACGATCTTGTTGAGTTGGATGAGCGAGACAGCGACGAAGACGATCCCGATAAGGAGGATCAGCCAGTCGCGCAGCGGGGAGGGGATGAATTGCAACAGGACGACGTAAAAGAATTGTTTGGCGAAGCCCTGCGGGATGGCGGGCGTGAGGAGTTTGGCGAAGCCGACGCCCGCGAGGAAGATGCCGGCCACGAACATGACCATCCAGGTTTGGGCGCGCAGGCCGGGGTTGAGCCAGCGCCAGAACGAGGCGCGGTAGAAAATGGCGAGCGTGTCGGCGGTCATGTTGAAGATCTGGGCGAGGTTCACGCGTCCGAGACCGCCGCTTCGATGGTAGGAGATTTCGACGGGCTGTTCGACGATGCGATAGCCGAAGCGCGAGGCGGCGACGAGCAGTTCGATGTCGAAGGCGAAGCGGCGGGCGGATACGCGCGGGATGGCGTCGGCGAGGACTTCGCGGCGGAAGAGCTTGATGCCCGTCTGCGTGTCGGTGATGGAGAGGCCGAAGAGGAGCGCGACCATGGCGCGGTAGCCGCGGCTCATCAGGCGGCGCAGGGGCGGGAAGGGATTCGATTGCAGGTCTTTGACGCCCGCCGCAACGTCCGCGCCCGATTCGCGCAGGACGCGGACGAGGGTGAGGAGATTTTCGGGAGCGATCTCCAGGTCGGAGTCGAGGAAGGCGACGAGTTCGCCTCGCGTGAACTCGAAGCCGTGGAAGAGACTCGCGCCCTTGCCGCGGTTGGCCTCCTGCCGCACGGGACGGACGGGATAGCCCTCGTCGGCGGCGCGCTGGGATTCGGCGAAGGTGTCGTCGCTGGAGCCGTCGTCCACCACGATGATCTCGTACCGCATTCCTTTAAGCGCCTCGCACACGCGCAGGATGTTGGCGTGGATGTGCCGGCCTTCGTTGAACGCCGGCAGGATGACGGAGAGTTCGGGGGAGGCGTCTGTCATGGGCGAGGCGGGATCGGTTACCTCAGCCCCAGTTCGGCGCGGCTGATGACGAGACGCTGGATCTCGCTCGTGCCTTCGTAGATTTCGGTGATCTTGGCGTCGCGGAAGTACCGCTCCACGGGCAGTTCGCGGCTGTAGCCCATCCCGCCGTGGATCTGGACCGCGGCGTGCGCGCAGAACATGGCCGTTTCGGACGCGAACAATTTGGCGGTGGAGGCCTGGAGGGTGAACCGCTCGCCTGTGGACTTGGCGCGTTCCTTTGCCAGCGCGGCGTTGTAGACCATCAGCCGCGCGGCCTCGATGCGCGTTTTCATGTCCGCGATCTTGAAGCCCGTCCCCTGGAATTCGCCGATCTTCTGCCCGAAGGCCTCGCGCTCTTTGGCGTAGGCCACGCTCGCTTCGTAGGCGGCCTCGGCGATCCCCAGCGCCTGGGCCGCGATGCCGATGCGTCCCACATCGAGGACGGTCATGGCGATCCTGAAGCCGTCGCCTTCCTCGCCCAGCCGGTTCGCGGCGGGGACGCGGCAGTCTTCAAACATCAGTTCGCTGGTGGCGGAGGCGCGGATGCCGAGTTTGGGTTCCTTTTTGCCGCGTTTGAGTCCGGGCGTGTTCCCTTCCACCAGGAAGGCGGTGATGCCTTTGGCTTTCTTTTCGGGGTCGGTCATCATAAAGACGACGAAGTAGTCCGCCACAGGTCCGCTCGTGACCCAGGATTTGGTCCCGTTCAGCACGTAGAAATCACCGTCGCGTTTGGCGCGGCTCTTCATGTTGGAGGCGTCCGACCCCGACATCGGCTCGGTCAGCGAGTACGCGCCGATGGATTTCCCCGAGGCGACGGGCGTGATGAATTTCTTCTTTTGTTCCTCGGTCCCGAATTTCAAAATGCCGTGACAGTACAACGAGTTGTTGACCGACATGACCACGCCGTGCGCCGCGTCCGCTTTGCAGATCTCCTCGAGCGCCAGCGCGTACGACAGGCAGTCCATGCCCGCGCCGCCGTACTGTTCGGGGACCTCGATGCCCATGAAGCCCATCCCGCCCATCTTTTTGATGGTGGCATGGGGAAATTCGCCGCTCTCGTCGAACTCCGCCGCGATGGGCGCGATCTCGTTCTGCGCGAAATCGCGGGCAGTGTCGCGGATCATCTTGTGTTCGTCTGAAAAGGGAAATAGGATGGTGTCGGACATGGGACGGCCTCCAGGTTTGGTTTTCTGTTTGGATTATAGCATGGGCTAAATCGTTGAGATATAATCGAAATATGACCGAGATAAAAATTTCCCATGTGTTTAAAGAGAAAGCCGACGCGTTAAATAGTCCTCCTCTTACTGATAATCAGTACTTCACGAAAGCGCCATAGGCGGTCTCCCCTGGCGCCGCCCGCCAGAGCAGGTGTACCGCCAGATTTGCGCTAGAGAGCGCAAGTACGCGTGGTTTTCGTGATCTACTGATAATTAGACTCCTTCGGAAATAAAATTCCTGGCCGCGAATTTCGCGAATGCGCGCGAATTTTCCATGATTTTTTCGCGAAATTCGCGCCATTCGCGGCAGAAAAAGAGACGCCGACGTTATTTCCGATAATGCCCAGTGCATCCGCGCCCAACCCATGTCCGCGTAAAAAATCGGTTTGCAGGGAATCTTGACGATTGAAAGCATGGTGATTAAACTAGCCTCAGCGTTTGAAACGTTCAACCCGCGGAGTGCGCGAAGAGACGATCCTTTGCGCCCTTCGCGGAAAATTTTCCCTGTTGGTCTTCACAGCGCAAGGAGCAGAGTGATTGAAAAATTCTTTTCCTGGCTTTCCCCAAAAGTTGAATCTGTCCCGTTCCATCACAAAGGCGGTTGCGGCGTCGTCGCCCGCCAGCTCGTCTCCGCGGGGGAGGTCGTCGTCATGTGGGGCGGACGCGTCATCCCCTCCTCCGAATTGGATTTCTCTGTCCCCGATTTTTCCAAACGCGTCCTGCAAGTAGACGAAGACCTCTTCCTCTTCAACCCGCTCCTCAACGACCCCGCCGATTGCTTCAACCATAGCTGCGATCCCAACGCGGGCATGAACGGCCCGACCAGTCTCATCGCCATGCGCGATATTTTCGCGGGCGAAGAGATCGCCTTCGATTACGCCATGTGCGACGGCTCCGATTACGACGAGTTCGACTGCAATTGCGGCGCGCCTTGTTGTCGTCATCATATCTCAGGCGCGGACTGGAAGAATCCCGAACTGCAACGACGCTACGCGGGATATTTCTCTCCGTACTTGCAACGACGCATTGCCGCTTCGTTTCTTCATCTTTGACCATGACCGGCCTCCGCCGCATCCGCGTTTCCTTCCCCTGGGCTGTTTTCTGCGCCGCCCTCGTCCTGCGGTTGATACCCGTCCTCCTCGCGCGGGACCTCGGCATCGGCCTCGACGACATGTTCCAATACGACATGCTGGCGCGCAGTCTCGCTTCGGGCAACGGTTTCCGCTGGTACGCCGCCCCCGACCTGGAGGCGCTCAAGCCTTATGTGGACTTTGACCTCTCCAGCGTGGACTACGACCCCGTCCGCGGCGTGGAGACCTCCTTCCGCGCGCCGCTCTATCCCGCCTTCCTCGCGCTCGTCTATTTCCTCGTCGGCTCCAGCGCGAACCGCTTCTTCGCCGCGCGCCTCGCCCAAGCCTTCCTCGGCGCGGCCCTCGCCCCGTTGACCTACCTTGTCGCCAGGAAAACGCTTCCCGAAAGAGAGCGGGCGGCCAAACTTGCCGCGTGGATCGTCGCCGTCTATCCCATCCTCCTCGCCTATCCCCTCGGCCTCGGGACGGAGAATCCATTCTTCCTCCTCCTGCTCGCCTCTTTCCTCTTTCTTCTCAAAGCCCTGGAACCTGCTTCCGTCCCTCCGCCTTCTGCCTCCCGCCTTCCGCCTTCTGCCTCCCGCCTTCCGCCTTCTGACTCTCGCCTTCTGCCTTCCGCCTCCCGCCTTCCGCCTTCTGCCTCCCGCCCTCTGCCTCCTGACTACAACCTCCTCCTCTCTGGCCTCTTCCTCGGTCTTACCGCCCTCACGCGTTCCGTCATCCTGCCCTTCGCCGTCCTTGCCATCGCGTACGCGTTTTACCTCCTGCGCCGCCGCGCGTGGATTCTCGCCGTCGCCTTCGCGTTGACCATCGCCCCGTGGATTGTCCGCAACTCGCTCCTCCACCACAAACTGACGGGCATCGAGACTTCGATGGGCTACAACCTTTACCTCGGTTATCACCCGCAGGGAAACGGCTCCTTCGTCTTCGGTCCCTCGCTCGATCTGTTGACCATCCTCGACGACGCCCAGCGCGACCGCGTCGGGACGGAGAAAGCCATCGAGTTCATCCGCGCGGAGCCAGGGCGGTTCATCCCGCTTGCGATTAACCGTCTCGGCTTCTTCTTCGGCCTCGAAAAACGCGTCCTGATGTACTTCTACGGGAACGACCTCGTCGGCTTCATCCCCTTCCCGTTCCTGTTGACGCTTTTCCTCGTCATGCTCCTGCCGTTTGTGATCGTGAGTCTCTCTGCCGCGTTGGGCGCGTCGCTGCTCCGATGGAATCCGCCGACAATCCTGCTGGGACTTCTCTTCTTCGCCTACGTCACGCCGCACGTCTTCATTCTCGCCGAAGACCGATTTCATCTTGCCCTCGTCCCCTTCCTCGCCATTCTCGCCGCGCTGTTCTGGACGGGCGGCTGGAAGTCCCTCGCCGCGCGCTGGGACGGATCCCGCGCGGGGAAGATCGCCGTCAGCCTCGCCGTCCTCGCCGCGCTCCTGCTCCTCCTCAACTGGGGCTTGGAACTCCACCGCGACGCGGATAAAATCATCCAACTCCTCGGCCCCAACGGCAACCATTCGAATTATCCGTATTGATGAAAAAACAGATATACACGTGGACATGTGCACAAGTAAATACAGATACGTAATACGAACTACTCGACTAGCAAACTACGTAACTACTAAACTATGAAACTAATCAAATCCATCTTCCAACCCCTCAACATAGACCGCAAAGTCGCGCTCATCACCATTGTCAGTACGCTACTGCTGCTGGTCTTTTCATATCACAACATCACGCCTTCCACCGAGATCAACCAGACCGTTCTCTTTTTTGTCATCCCTTTGCTGTTCATCGTCCTCGTCTTCCGTGAATCGCCGCGTGACTATGGCCTCGCCCTCGGAGACTGGCGCGCGGGCCTCGTCATCACCCTCGGCGGCATCGCGCTGATGACGCCCGTCATCTGGAGCCTCGCCAAACTCGACCCGACTTCGCAATCCTATTATCGGGGCATGACCGCCAGCCTGCCGTGGAACACCTTCTTCCAGATCTTCGGCTGGGAATTCCTCTTCCGCGGCTGGATCACTCTCGGTTACGCCCGCAAGTTCGGCGCCAACGCGCTTTGGATTCAAGCCGTCCCGTTCGCGCTGATGCACATCGGCAAACCCGAAATCGAAACCCTCTCCACCGTCTTCGGCGGATTCGCCTTCGGCTGGATCGCCTACCGCACGCGCTCCTTCCTCTATCCCTTTCTCATTCACTGGTACATCTTCACGCTCATCGTGCTGGTCGCTTCGGGGACGCTTGGCTGACCTCATCCTCCGTCCCGCCACTGCCGACGACGCGGCGGACATCCGCGCCCTCGTCCGTCTCGTGCGGATCAACCCGACGGGACTCGACTGGCGACGCTTCCTCGTCGCTTCCGCCGCGGACGGGACGCTGGCCGCGTGCGCCCAGGTCAAACCCCACGCCGACGGGACGCTCGAATTGGCCTCCCTCGCCGTCCGTCCCGCGTGGCGCGGACGCGGGGTGGCGCGGCGTCTCGTCGAGCGGCTGCTCGCGCAGTCATCGCGTCCCGTCTACCTCACCTGCCGTTCGGGGTTGGAATCCTTCTATCGAAAATTCGGCTTCCGCGCCCTCGCCGTGGACGAGTTGACTCCCTATTACCGCCGCCTGAAAAAACTGGCGGACGGATTCGGGTGGGCGTTTCGAGACGGACAATCCCTGCTGGTGATGCGCCTGGATGATTAGTACATGAGACGGGTATCGCGCGGTCAAATTTGGGTTACAATAAAAATATGGAAGTCAGCCGTCAGGATATTCTCAAGGCCTTTTACCCCACCTTCATCGGCGTTTTGATCGGCTTGACGCTGGGCGGGGTGTTGTGGCTGGTGGCGCGCTCGCCGAGCGGCAACTCGATCCAACTGCTTCCCCCGCCCACGCCCGCGCCCATGGTGGTGGACGTGGCGGGCGCGGTGCCGCGTCCCGACGTGTACGCCCTGCCGGGCGGAAGCCGCGTGAAGGACGCGGTCGACGCGGCGGGCGGGTTCCTTGCCGAGGCGGATCGTTCCAACATCAATTTGGCCGCGCCGCTCGTAGACGGTCAAAAACTGGATATCCCCTTCATGCCGGGTGTGGCGGTCGCGGGAGCCCCGCGCGCGATAGACGCGGGAGGCGGAAATACCGGCGGGACGGGAAGCGGGCAGACGGACGAAAATCTGGTCAATATCAACCTCGCCTCCCTGGAAGAACTTTCGGCCCTGCCGGGCATCGGTCCCACGCTCGCCCAGCGCATCATTGACTATCGCGAAGAATACGGGGATTTCTACTATATCGAAGATATCATGGACGTCAGCGGGATCGGTCCCGCCACGTTCGACAATATCAAGGACTTGATCGTCACGGGGTATGAGTAGCCGCAAAAAAGCCGCAGGCAGAACCTGCGGCTTTTGATTTTAACTTACTGATATGAATAAAAAGGATTCCGCAAGTTCTACTTGCGGCTTTCCCGAAGTAGAACTTCGGGATTCCGAATTTTCATCATTCGGGGCGAACCCCCGTTCATGGATACTTTGTGGCTTTACACCTCTCTGCCAAACCCGGCAGCGTCCATATTTCATTCCAGCGCGTGGCGGGCAATGACCAGCCGCTGGATCTCGCTCGTCCCCTCGCCGATGGTCATCAGGCGCGCGTCGCGGTACATACGCTCGACGGGATATTCGCGGCTGTAGCCGTATCCGCCGAGGATTTGGATGGCGTTATAGCAGACGCGCTCAGCCATTTCGCTGGCGAACAACTTTGCCATGGAGGCTTCTTTGGCGTAAGGACGGCCCTGGTCTTTTAACCAGGCGGCTTTGTAAAGCAGGGTGCGCGCCAGTTCGATCTCGGTGGCGGCGTCGGCCAGTTTCCATTGCAGCGCCTGGAAGTCCGCGATGCGCTTGCCGAAGGCTTTGCGTTCCTTCGCGTATGCGACCGCGGTCTCGAAAGCGGCCTGCGCCAGCCCAACGGAGATCGAGCCGATGGCGATCCGCCCGCCGTCCAGCGTGGCGAGGACCTGCTGCAGGCCGCGTCCCTCCTCGCCGATGAGGTTGCCCAGCGGCACGCGGACGTTGTCCAGCGTCACCGCGTGGGTGGGCGAGCCGTGCAGTCCCATCTTCTTTTCGGGCGGCGCGATATGCAGTCCCTCCGCGTCGGTCGGGACGAGGATCATGCTGAGCGAGCGCGAGCCGCCGGCGGGGTCCGTGCGGACGATGACGACGATGTATTCCGCGACGGACGCGTTGGTGCACCACATCTTCGCGCCGTTGAGCAGCCACTCGTCTCCCGCTTTTTGGGCGCGGGCGGTGATCCCGCCTTGCAGGTCGGAACCCGCGCCAGGTTCAGACATCACCAGCGCGGCGAGTTTGCCCTTGCCGCTGGTCACCATCGGGAGCCACTTTCGCTTAAGTTCCTCGCTCCCGAACCGGATGAGCGGGGCGACGCCGAGTCCGTTGTGCGCGGCCAGCGCCAGCGCGGTGGAGCCGCACGCCCAGCCGAGTTCCTCGATGGCGATGGCGGCGCTGATGCTGTCCACTGCCGCGCCGCCGTATTCTTCGGGGACGCTGAGCCCGAGCAGCCCGATCGGTCCCATCTTGCGGACGGCGGTCCAGTTGAACTCGCCGGTCTCGTCCACCTCGCGCGCTTTTGGCTGCACCTCCGCCGTCACGAAATCGTGGACGGTCTTCTTCCACATGCGTTGTTCTTCATTCAAATCGAAATCCATATTTTTCTCCGCGCAAATTATCGGGTTTTACAGAGTCTATTCTTCGGGCTGGTTGAAATTCTCGAGCAGCCTGCCCGCTTCCGTCAGGTTTTCCTTCTCGACAAAAATCTGTACCGTGCCAAGCCCGTCCACGGTGACGGGATAGATGTTGTGTCCCACCGATTCCTGGAACAACTCCGCGTCGATGCCGTTCGCTTCGAGGTAACTCTCGATCAGTTCGGCCTCCATGCGCCCGTAGACTTCGGTGAGTTTCGCCCACATAAGTTCGTCCATCATAGCCTCCATGTGATGATGAAGAGGATGGTCCACGCGCTGCTGACGATCAGCTGGCGGATGCCGATGCGCGTCGGCTTCCAACCCGTAGCCGGGTTCTGGATTCCCCAGACCGTTTCCAGCCACTGAAGCAGATACGGGACGAAGATCCAGCGCGGCAGGAATCCCGTCCAGCCGAGCAGGAGCGCCGCGCCGAGGTTGAAGGAGTTGTAGAGCATGGCGCGGCGTCCCATCCTCCAACGTTCGCGGGGCGCGGGACTTTCGGCCTGTTCGCGCTGTTCGAGGCGCAGATACGCGTAGACGATGCTGGCCGCGCTTTGCGCCCACGTCAACGCCCACAACCACCAGCCCGCGGGGTCGTAGCGACCGAGTCCCACCCAGAGGGCGGCCGGCGCGACGAGCGAGAGAACTCCCGTGGCGATGATCTCCACGCCCGCCTGCCTGCGTTCGGCGCGCCGGCTCACCAGCCACAGATGCCAGGCAAAGACGGGAATCCCAGGGACGGCGAGGAAGGCGATGTAGCCCTGTTTCAGGTAGAAGAGTTCCGCCAGCGCCAGCAGCGCGAGGATGCCGTAGATCCCGAACCAGAAACGCGCCGCCGGCAGGTCTTTGCGCGGGCGCCTCCCGGCGTAGGCTTTGACCGCGACCGTACTTGGCTGGCGGATCAGGAAGGCGGCCATGGCGGCGACGATCAGGTTAAAGGTGGCGGCGTTGAACGTCCCGCTTGCGAAAATACCGATAAGGAGTGGACTGAGAATGAAGACCCACGAGCCGTGGTCCTGCGGCAGCGCGATCATGCGGTTAAAGTATTTTTTCATGTCTCGATTATATGCTGAAATAGTCTCTTTCGCTTAAGAGAGCGCTTCTTAATTTCTTTTTGTACGCGGATTTGACGGATTGTACGGACAAACACGGGTTTTTTTAGGGTTCGATCCGTGAGAATCCATGTACTTAAGAAACAGTCTCTAAATGAGCGCCTGAAACGCGAACCTCCCGCTTTGGCAGGAGGTTCGCGTCAATTTGATCTGGGCAGGGTCTGCCCCGGCGGGGGTCACATCCCGGCCATGTAGGCCAGTCCCACCACGCCGGGTCCGGCGTGATTCCCCACTACGGGACTGACCTCGGTGAAGACGGCTTCCTCCGCGTTGAGTTCCTTGCGGGCGCGCTCCAAAAGGGCGCGGGCTTCTTCGGGCGCGTTGGCGTGCAGCGAGGCGAGATGCAGGGGCGTTTTGCCCCGCGTCTTCTCCGCCACCAGTTCAAAGACGCGCTCGACCGCCTTGCTCTTGGTACGGATGCGCTCGATAGCCTCCACGCGTCCATCCACGAGGGCGAGGACGGGCTTCATGTTCAGCGCGGCGCCGATGAAGCGCTGCGCGCCGCCGATGCGTCCGCCGCGATGCAGGAATTCCAGCGTTTCCACCGCGAAGTAGACGCCGGTGTGGTCGCGGGCTTTTTCCGCCACCGAAATGGCCTCGGCGAGACTGGCGCCCTTCTCGATGGCGCGGGCCGCGGCCAGTACGTGGAAGCCCATCGCCATGGCGGTCGAGTAGCTGTCCACGATGTGGATTTTGTCCTTGCCCGAGTTCAGCGCCTCGCGCGCCTGTGTAGCCGATTGGATCGTCCCCGAAAGTTTGGAAGAAATGAAGATGCCGAGGACGTCGAAGCCTTTTTCCAGCAGGTCGGCGAAAATCTTTTGCATGGAGACGACGGATACCTGCGAGGTGGTCGGCATGACTTTGGCGGTCTTGATGCGGGAATAGAATTCCGTAGGCTGAATGTCTATGCCGTCGTTCAAAGTCTCCTCTCCCCAGATGAGGACCTGCGGGGCGACGGTGATGTTGTATTGCGCGAGCAGGTCTTTCGGAATCCAGGCGGTGCTGTCGGTCACAAGTGCGGTTTTGGACATGGGTCCTCCTCGATGAATGTATAAAATCAGTAGTTCACGAAAGCGCCGCGCGGGGTTTCGCGATCTACTGAAACTGAAATTCACCCACTATAACCCCCGCTTGCGTCAAAACGTTACGTAAATTTGGCTTAAAAGCCTCATGGTATAATAAGCCCGTTCGCAAATTCGCATAGACTTTTACCGAGGAACCCGACTTGGCCTTCAATCCGCTCAACCGGCTTTTAGGTTTTTTTTCTCTCGACATCGCCATTGACCTGGGCACTGCAAATACTCTCGTCAGCGTGCGCGGCAAGGGGATCGTCATCAACGAACCTTCGTGGGTGACGATCGACAAGCGGCTGCGCCAGCCTCTCGCCATTGGCCTGGAAGCCAAAGAGATGGCCGGACGCACGCCCACGAACGTCATGGCTGTACGCCCGGTGCGGGATGGCGTGATCTCCGAATTTGACGTCACACAGATCATGCTCGAATATTTCATCGGCAAGGTGCACGACCAGAGCGTAGTGCCGCTGCCGCGTCCGCGCGTGATCGTCGGGATTCCCACCGGCGTGACGGAGGTCGAAAAGCGCGCCGTCTACGACGCGGTGATGGCCGCTGGCGCGCGCCAGGCCTTCCTCATCGAGGAGCCGATCGCGGCCGCGCTTGGCGCGGGACTGCCCATCGGCGAAATCCGCGGCTCGATGGTGGTTGACATCGGCGGCGGGACGACCGAAGTGGCGGTCATGTCGATGAGCGGCGTGGTCGTCTCGCGTTCCCTGCGCGTGGCGGGCGACGAGATGGACCAGGACATTGTCCAATATCTGCGCAACAAATACAACCTGCTGACCGGCGAAGGCGTGGCCGAGCAGATCAAATGGCAGATCGGTTCGGCCTATCCGCTTCCGACCGAGAAGACCATGGACGTGCGCGGCCGCAACCTGGTGACGGGCCTGCCCGAAACGATTCAAGTCTCCTCCGTGGAAATGCGCGAGGCGCTGTCGGGTTCGGTGCAGGTGATTGTGGACACCGTCCGCGACGCGCTGGACGAGATCCCGCCTGAGATCGTGGCGGACTTGATGGACGTGGGCATTTGTCTCGCGGGCGGCGGCGCGCTCTTGCAGGGACTCACAGAACGCCTTTCCGACGAGTTGCGCCTGCGCGTTTGGGTGGCGGAGGACCCGTTGACATGCGTGGCGCGCGGCGCGGGGTTGATCTTCGACGACTTCGAGAATTTGTCCCGTTACCTGGTTGGACTGGAGCGCGGCAGCACCCGCCACTCTCTGTAGGCTTTCTGATAGAACCTTTAGAATGAAAGATTTGCTGTCCCGTTCGTTACAGACGACGATCATTTTTCTGATAGTGGGGGGCATTTTGGCGCTCGCGCTTGGCGGCTATTTCGGTTCGGTCTCCAATTGGCTCACCGGACTGGCGGTGAACGCGCAGTCCTGGTTCTCCTCGCGCTACACCGCCATCCAGGACCTCTTCGCCGCGCCGCGCGATGTGGCCGCCCTGCGCCAGCGCGTGGCCGAACTGGAATCGCAAAACGCGACCCTGCGCGCCCAGATCATCGAACTTTCCGAGCGCGCCAGCCAGGTGGAAACCCTCTCTGCCCTGCTGGATTACGCCCGCGCCAACCCCGAGTCGAACTATGTGGCCGCCGACGTGATCGGGCGCGACCCCAGCCCGTTCCTGCATTACATCATCATCAACCGCGGCTCCAACGACGGCGTCCTGCGCGGCATGCCCGTCGTGACGGACCAGGGCCTGGTCGGGCGCGTGGACGCGGTCATCGCGGACGCGGCCCGCGTCCAGTTAATCACCGATCCGCTTTCGGTCGTCAACGTGCGCCTGAAAGACACAGATGTGGAAGCCGCGTTGAACGGCTCGGTGACAGGCGACCTCTCGCTCGGATTTATCCCCCAGGATGTGACCGTGGAGGCGGGCAGCCTCGCCCTGACTTCGGGGCTGGGCGGCGCCTACCCGACCGACCTCATCATCGGGCAGGTGACCAACGTCCGCAAGCGCGAAGCCGAGTTGTTCCAGCAGGCCTCGGTGCAGCCTGCGGTGGACTTTTCCCGCCTGTCCATCGTGTTGATCATCACCAACTTCCGCCCTGTGGACATCGCGCCGCTGGTCCCCACCCAGACCCCATAATATGCGCCAACTGATCGCTTTTCCAGCGCTGGCGTTGGCAGTGATCCTGCAATCCGCCATCGTCAGCCGAATCACTCTTCTCTCCGGGTTTGCCGACCTGGTCCTCGTCGTCGTTGTGGCCTGGGCGCTTCAGGAGGGCGTGACGAGCGCTTGGCATTGGAGCGTCCTGGCGGGGATCGCGACCGCCTCCATCAGCGGACTGCCGTGGTGGGCGCCGCTGTCGGGCTTTCTCGCGGCGACGCTGCTCGCCCGCTTCGTTCAGCGCAGAATCTGGCAGGCGCCGCTGCTTGCCATGTTCGCGGTGACGTTTTTTGCTTCCATGTTCTCTTATTTCATTTCCTATGCGGCGCTGGCGTTGATGGGCGCCTCCATGCCGTTGACCGATTCCTTCACCCTCGTCATTCTCCCAAGCGCCCTTCTAAATCTATTATTTTCCATCCCCGTATTCTGGTTGACGCGAGACCTGTCCCGCTGGGTGAACCCGGTGGAGGAGGAAGAATGAGCGCTGGTTCCGTTTCCCAAACGTCCGCCGCGCCGTGGCGCATGTGGATCGTCTACGCGACGATCGCGGGCGTGATCGTCCTGTTGGCGGCGCGGCTGGTCCGCTTGCAGGTGTTGGAGCATCCAGGCTGGCTGGAGCAGGCGGTGGAAAACTACACCTCCACGGTCAATTCGCCCGCGCCGCGCGGCATCATCTACGACCGCAACGGGTATGTCCTGGCGCGCAACGTCGCCTCCTACAATGTGGTCATCACCCCCGCAGGTCTCCCGGACGACAACGCCGACATTCAGAATATCTATCGCGAACTTTCCGCCCTCATCGGCGTGCCGGTCAATCAGGGGACGGTGGAGGAAGCCAAACTGTACTCGGCCTGCACCGAGGGCCCGGGCATCGCCCAACTGGTCGCGTTGGGCCGCTCCAATTCCCCCTATACCCCGGTCAAGGTGAAGTGTTATGTGGACGCCAACGCCGCGCGTATCGTCAGCGAACGCGCCGTGGACTGGCCCGGCGTCGCGGTGGAAGTGGAGCCGATGCGCGACTACCCGACCGGCTCGCTGACCGCGGCCGTGGTCGGCTTCCTCGGCCCGATTCCCGCCTCGCTTGAGGCGGACTACCGCGCCCAGGGCTTCGTCCCCCGCCGCGACAAGGTCGGCTACGCCGGCGTGGAACTCTCGCTCGACGCCCTCCTGTTGGGAAAGAACGGGACGCGTCTCATCCAGGAGGACGTGGCGGGCAAGGAGCTGCGGAATCTCGAACCTCCTGTGGCGGCCGCGCCGGGCAACAACGTCACTTTGACGATTGATACGCGGCTCCAGTCCGCGGCGCAGGCCACGCTCATCAATGAGATCAATGAATGGAACGCCTACTTTGGCGAGGAGCGCATCTCCAGCGGGGTGGTGATCGCCCTCAACCCCAGCACTGGCGAAGTGCTGGCGATGGTCTCTTACCCGACGTACGAGAACAACCGCATGGCGCGCCTCATCCCCGGTTATTACTACGACCAGCTCAGCCAGGACCCGCGTCACCCGCTTTTGAATAATGCCGTCTCAAGCGAGTTCCCGCCCGGCTCCACGTTCAAGATATCCACGGCCACCGGCGCGCTGAACGAGGGCGTCGTGACGGTGGACCAGGTCATCCAGTCGCCAGGCAAATTGACTCTGCCCAATACGTACGCCGTCAACCTGGCGAGCGCAGAGCAGGAGTTCGTGGACTGGAACTACAATGTAAACAACGTCCTCAATCCCGAAGGATTTGGGACAATTGACTACCTGCATTGCATCGCCTATTCGAGCAACGTCTGTTTCTATAAATTGGGCGGCGGTTTTAAAGACGAGATCAAACAGGGACTGGGCATCGAGCGCCTGCGCGAATACGCCCGCGCCATCGGCTACGACCAGCCCTCGGGCATCCAACTGCCGGGCGAGCAGGGCGGACTCATCCCCACGCCGCAATGGAAGCGCATCAACAAGGGCGAGAACTGGTCCACCGGCGATACCTATATCGCCAGCGTGGGGCAGGGATACGTCCTCGCCACGCCGTTGCAGGTCTTGATGTCCGGCGCGACCATCGCCAACAACGGCAAACTGATGCAGCCGACCATCGTCCGCGAAGTGCAGGACAGCGAAGGCAACGTCATCGAGAAATGGTACGACCCCGCCACGGGCGACATCACCGACTCAAAAGCCAGCCCGACCAGTTACCAGATCTCCCCCTTCACCGCCAACGTGAAATGGGACATCACCCAGGACGCGATCATCCGCGACTTCCTCTGCGAGGGCCCCTACTGCACAGAGACGGAAAACTTTAAAACGGTGTCTCCTTACGTAGTGCAGAAAGTGCAAGAGGGGATGCGCCTCGCGGTGATCGATCACCAGGGCGGCATCCGCCGCGGCACGCTCAACAAGGTCTTTGGCGACCCCGTTAAATTTCCGATCGCCATCGCGGGCAAGACTGGCACCGCCGAATACTGCGACGACGTGGCGCTCAAAGCCAACAAATGCCGCTTTGGCGCGTGGCCCACTCATTCGTGGACGCTGGCCTACGCCCCCTACGAAGACCCTGAAGTCATCATCCTGGCGTTCTGCTACAACGGCGGCGAAGGCGCCTCGGTGGCCGCGCCCATTGTGGCGCGCGTCATGCAGGCCTACTTTGAACTCAAGGCGGCCGATCTCGCCGCGGGCGGCGGCTGATGGGACATGCTATAATTCGACCAATTACAACGGCCGCGCATGAATGATTCAAATTCGCTGATTCAGATCAAGGGCCTGCGCGACGGGCTGCTGGTCGCGCTCGGCGACGCGGCGTGGGACGACCTGCGCGCCGCGTTGATGGAGCAGATCGAATCGCGCGGCTCGTTCTTTCAGGGCGCCCGCGTGGCGCTGGACGTGGGCGGCCGCGTTTTCCGCGTGAATGAACTGTCTGAACTGCGCGACACGCTTTCGGAGCGCGGCGTGAACCTGTGGGCGGTCGTCAGCGAATCGCCGACCACCGAGAAGACCGCCCAGCTGCTCGGGCTTGCCACGCGCGTCTCGAAGCCGCGTCCGCAGGAGACGGCGCTCCCGCCCGCCGAGGAAGCGTATCCCAACGCGTCCATGTGGGTGACGCGCACGCTCCGTTCGGGGACGCGGGTCGAGTTCCCCGGCCACATCACGGTGCTGGGCGACGTCAACCCCGGCGCGGAAGTAGTAGCCGAGGGCAGCGTCCTCGTCTGGGGACGCGCGCGCGGCCTCGTCCACGCGGGGGCGGGCGGGGACGAGGCCGCCGTCGTGTGCGGGTTGGACCTTTCAGCGGCGCAGATCCGAATCGGGAGCGCGTCCGCCCTCCCGTCGGAGGGACGCGGCGAAGCCCGTCCAGCAAAATATTTTTTGGAAGACGGGATCATCAAGTCCGAAGCATGGCAGTCGAACTGATCTTAAGGTGAATTTATGGGCGCTCAAGTTGTGACGATCACTTCTGGAAAAGGCGGCGTGGGCAAGACCACCGCGGTCGCCAACCTTGCTGTGGCGCTGGCCGCGGAGGGCGCGCGGGTGGCCTGCATTGACGGCGACATCGGCCTGCGCAATCTCGATGTGGTCATGGGACTCGAAAACCGAATCGTCTACGACGTGGTGGACGTGATCGAGGGCCGCTGCCGGCTGCGGCAGGCGATGATCCGCGACAAGCGGCTGCCCGAACTGTATCTCATCCCCGCCGCGCAGACGCGCGATAAGTCGGCGGTCTCGCCTTCGGACATGATCCGCCTGTGCAAGGAATTGCGCAACGAGGTGGACTGGGTGCTGATCGATTCGCCTGCGGGCATTGAGCGCGGCTTTAAAAATTCCATCGCCGCCGCCGACCGCGTGCTGGTCATCACCAATCCCGAGGTCTCGGCGGTGCGCGACGCCGACCGTGTGGTGGGCATCCTGGAAGCGGAGGAGAAGGGGGCGCCCGCGCTTATCATCAACCGTCTTAACCCCGCGATGGTGCGGCAGCGCGATATGCTTTCCGCGGACGACGTGCTTGACCTGCTGGCGATCCAACTCATCGGCATCGTCCCCGAGGACGACGGCGTGGTTGTGGGGACGAACCGCGGCAGCCCGGTCGCGATGGAGCCGAAGAGCCGCGCCGGGCAGGCTTTCCGCAATATTGCCAGGCGCCTGAGGGGGGAGGACGTCCCGTTCATGAATTTGGATTCGGGCGGCAATTTATGGGACCGTTTGTCCAAGCTGGGGAGGAAATGATGTTCAATTTTTTCAAGCCCAGGCGCAGCGCCGCAAGCGCGAAGGAACGGTTGCAGTTGGTGTTGATCCACGACCGCACCGACCTGACTCCCGACGAATTGAACGCGTTGAAAGACGACCTATTGATCGCCATCTCGAAGTACGTGGAGATCGAGCCGAGCGACGTTCGCATTGGCTTGGAGCGCGACGGGCGGTCTCAGCGGCTGGTGGCCGATATTCCCCTGAGGAGTATGGCCCGCCGCCGCGCTGGTTAACGTATGATTCGCGGCGTCTCCTGGCGGCATTTTGACTTTTGGTTGCTGGGCGCGATCGTCTTTGCCATTGCCTTCGGCGTGGCGGTCATCCGCTCGGCGACTGCGGGAAATGCCGATATCGCCAATTCAGCCACGCGTCAGACGCAGTTTGCCCTGGCCGGGCTGGCGGTTGTCATGCTGGCGGCGGCCATTGACTACCGCTATTGGACCGCGCTCTACATTCCAATGTATATCGTCATGATGCTCCTGCTCATCATGATTTTTATCAGCGCGCAGGCTGTGTTTGGCGCGGCCCGCTGGTTCAACATCGCGGGCCTGTTCATTCAGCCGACGGAACTGGCCAAGGTAGTGGAGACGCTGATCCTGGCGCGCTATTTCGAACAGACAAAGGATCGCCCGCGCGACCTGAAATGGATCCTCGGCAGCCTGGCCTGGGTGTGGGGACTCGCCATCTGGATCCTGCTCCAGCCTAACTTAAGCAACGTCATCGTGATGATGGTCATCTGGGCCGCGATGATCTGGATCAACGGGGTCCAGGTCAAACATCTGGCGTGGGGCGCGCTGCTCGCGGTCATACTGGCGGGAGGGGCGTTCCCGTTCCTGCAACAGTACCAGCGCGACCGCGTCCTGACGTTCCTCTTCCCCGATCCGAACGCCACCTACGGCGCGACCTATAACGTGACCCAGGCTCTCATCGCCATCGGGTCGGGCGGGCTGCTTGGGAAAGGATATAGTCACGGGACGCAGGTGCAGCTGCGCTTCCTGAAAGTCCGTCATACCGACTTTATTTTCTCGGCCATCGCGGAGGAATTCGGCATGATCGGCGCGGGACTGGTGATCTTTCTCCTGGTCTTCATTGTGTGGAGATGCCTGCGGGCCTCGCGTCTCGCCAAAGACATTACGGGCGCGATGATCGGATACGGGATCGCCGTCCTGATCTTTTTTCAGGGCGCGGTCAATATCGGCGTGAACATGAACGTCATCCCCGTGTCGGGCCTGCCGCTGCCCTTCATCAGTTACGGCGGATCGGGACTCGTCTCGCTCATGCTCGGAATCGGCCTCGTCGAAAGCGTCATCCTGAGACATCGGCAATTGGAATTCTAAAAAACAGTCGCGAATCTTGGCCCTCCCACAATTAGCAGGAAAGAGCCTAAACACAAAGGGGCACAAAGGCGCACAAAGGATGAAAGCGCCCTGATTTCACGAGATCTTCCTTCGTTGCCGTCGTGACCCTTCGTGTTAAAAAAGATTTTTCGGTAAAAACGGAAGAACCTGAGAAAACAGCCGCGAATTTTTCTTTCCCATTTGCGTGATTCGCGGCAATGAAATCGAACGGAGAATTATCTTTGACCATCCAACCCGCCCGCACCCGCGTCGCCCCTTCGCCGACGGGACACATGCACCTCGGCACAGCCCGCACCGCCCTCTACGATTACCTGCTCGCCAAACAGACGGGCGGACAGTTCATCCTGCGCATCGAAGACACCGACCTCAAGCGCGCCGTCCCTGGCGCGGAACAGGAGATCATGGACGGCCTGCGCTGGCTGGGACTTCGATACGACGAAGGTCCCGACATCGGCGGGCCGCGCGGCCCCTATCGCCAGACCGAGCGCCGCGAGATCTACCAGGGTCACATCAGGACGCTCGTCGCCAGCGGACACGCCTATCCGTGTTTCTGCACGGCGGAACGTCTCGAAAAAGTGCGGCAGGAGCAGATGAAGAACAAACAGAATCCGCGCTACGACGGGACCTGTCGCAGCCTCGATCCCGACGACGCGGCGCGGCGCGTCGCCAGCGGCGAGCCGTACGTCGTCCGCTTCAAAATGCCCATCGAAGGCGCTACCACCGCTCACGACCATCTGCGCGGCGACATCGTCACCGAAAACAAACAACTCAACGATTACGTCCTGCTGAAATCCGACGGCCTGCCCACCTATCACCTCGCCGCGATGGTGGACGATCACGAGATGGGCATCACGCACGTCATCCGCGGTTCCGAGTGGCTGCCCACCTTCCCGCTGCACGTCAACATCGTGCGCGCTTTCGGCTGGCAGGAGCCGGTCTGGATTCACCTGTCCGTGTTCCTCAAACCGAGCGGCAAGGGCAAAATGTCCAAGCGCGACACCGCCGCCGCGATGAAGGACGGTCACTCGATCTTCGTCAAAGACATGCACGAACTCGGCTTCACGCCCGAAGGCGTCCTCAACTGGATCGCGCTGATGGGCTGGGGCGTGGCCGAAGACGACGTGATGAATCTCGACCAGATGATCGCGCGCTTCAGCATTGATAATTTGACTCCCTCGCCCGCGGCGATCAACTTCCAAAAACTGGATCACTTCAACGGGACGCACATCCGCCTCCTCCCGACCGAGGAGCTGGCCGCGCGTCTCAAGCCGTATTTCCTCGCTGACGGCCTCCCCGTGGACGACGACACCCTGCTGAAAATCACGCCGCTGATCCGCGAACGCCTCGTCACCCTGGACGACTGTCTCGCGTTCGGCGCGTTCTTCTTTAAAGAGACTGTCCACCCGGCGCGCGAGGACTTGATCGCGAAGGGGTTGGACGCGAAGCAATCGGCGGAGATCGCGCGAGGAGCGATACGCGTCCTCGAAGCGCTGCCCGCCCTCCGTCACGCGGACGCGGAGCCGCCGATGCGCGCCTACGTCGAGGCCGCGGGGCTGAGTCCCAACCAGGTCTTTGGCATCGTCCGCGTCGCGGTGACGGGGCAGAAGGTCAGCCCGCCGCTGTTCGAGAGCATGGAGATCGTCGGGAGGGAGAAAGTCCTGCAACGGTTGCGGCGCGCCGCGGAAATCCTCGAAGCGGAGTGAGCCAAAATCAAAAACGCCCCTGTATCAACAGGGGCGTTTGCTTTGAGCGCTTGCCGGCTTACGGGGGGAGCATTGTTACGGTGGTCGCGCCGATCTTGATCGTCCATTTATCCGAGTTGTTGGCGCACAGCCCGGAACCGGAAGCCTGCGTGGGGGTCTTGGGATCGTTGACCCAGAAGAAGGCGGAGTAGCAGCCCTGCGGGACGGTGAGGAAGGTGTCGGCGTTCCTGCCGAGCGAGATGCCGATGACCCCGGTCACGCCATGCCCGCGATCCTGGTAGAGGCAGACGTTGCCGTTTACCGGGGCCTTGTTTGTATTCCAAACTCGAAGTTTGAATTTTTGGCCGGGCGGGTCGGGCATCATGGAATGGTAGCAGGGTCCCTGTCCGCTGGCGGCAGCCTGGGTTGCGGTGGGAAGGTCCAGGGTGGGGAAGCTGGGCAGCGCGAAGGTGGGCGTCGGCGGAACGGGCGTCTCTGTGGGAGGCTGGGTGTTCGTCGCGGTGGGGACGGCGGCCTGAGTTTGCGCGGCCATGGTGTAGGCCATGGCAACGGCGGATGCCTGGACGCTGGCCGCGTCGATCGTCGGCGTGGCTTTGGGGCCGCATGCCGAGAGCAGGACGACCAGTCCCAGAATCAATGGAAGAAGTTTTCTCATTTGTTTAAACGCTCCTTTTTTTATCTCTTGTATAAACGCTGGAGGAGACGATTTTGTGCCGTCGGCGCGTGCCTGCGCCCGCCCCATGCGTCGAGAACGCATTTTACGCGCAAATTGGCGTCAGGCGAACTTACTAACGCCGCATTAAGGTTGGGAGAGGATGATTTTGCCGCGTTTGAACGTGAAGGTGAATTCCTCGTACTTGTGGATGCGGAAGTCGCCTTTGAATTCCTGCCCGCGCACGTACGCGACGTAGTGACATCGGCCGGCCGGGAGCTGGATTTTGTGCGTGCCGTAGACCGGAAATTCCATGATGGTGGTGAGTTTATTTTCCATCAGGCAGTGAAACGAGATGTAGGCCATCCGGTTCGAGAGATTGACGAGGGTCACGAATCCGTAGGGAACATGCGGCGGGACGGTCCCGTGGGCG
>ERZ795060.1009-NODE-1009-length-34908-cov-13.120650_pt1 | contig 34908 bp, 33 predicted proteins | sample MGYA00375144_ERZ795060 | MGnify/ENA primary metagenome ERZ795060 (study PRJEB30189, sample SAMN05720157) | activated sludge metagenome | isolation source: anaerobic digester from wastewater treatment plant | place: Japan | collected 2015-05-15 ... | reverse complement strand
TAATTATTAATCACAAAATTTTTGAGAAAATCCTTTACAAAATTTAAGAAAAAAAATAAAAAAAATCACTTTGGTTTTTAACTAAAAATATAATCTTTTGACAAAATAAAAGATTTTATGTATAAACTTTAAAAAATTAAGGAGAATAATATGTTTGATAACTTTATAAATATATGGAGACCAGATAACTATCATGGACATAACAAAAGGTATAATTTTTTTGAAGGTTGGTATTATAAACTAATAACAGAAGATAGAAAATATGTTATTGCAATAATTCCGGGTATAATTTTATCTAAAAAAGACCCACATTCATTTATTCAATTTTATAATGGAAAAGAACTTAATGCTTTTTATTTTAGATATAGTAAAGAAGAATTTTATGCAAAAAAAGAGAAATTCGATATTAAAATAGAAAATAATAATTTTAAAATTGATGGTATAAAACTTAATATAAATAAAGATTCAACTAAAATAGTTGGTGAACTTAGTTTTGAAAATATTCACAACTGGCCTGTAAAACTATTTTCTCCTGGAATAATGGGATATTTTGGATTACTGCCATTTATGGAATGTTATTATCAGGTTTCAAGTTTTAAGCATAACATAAAAGGGAAACTACTGATAAATGATAAAGAGATAGACTTTAATAATGGTATAGGATACATTGAAAAGAATTGGGGTAAATCTTTTCCAACATCCTGGATATGGCTTCAAGCAAATGATTTTTCTGAAAATGAGATGGCTTTTATGTTTTCTATAGCAAAAATTCCTTTTTTGAATTTTAAGTTTAATGGGTTTGTTGGAGCTATTTTTTATAATAAAAAGATATATCCTTTTGCTACATATAATAATTCTAAAATAGAAAATATTATTTTAAAAGATAATACTTTTTCTATAAATGTAAATTCAAGCAAATTTTATTTAAAAATAGAGGGAGAGAAAAAGAATGGCTTTTATCTTCCTTATCCAAAAGTTACCGGCATGGACGGAAAAATATTTGAGAGTCTTAATTCAATAATCAAAGTAGAACTTTTTGATAAGAAAAATAACAAAGTTATTGTCAGTGATAGATCATTTCATGCTGGCATAGAAATTTCTGAGAATGTAAAAGAATTGTTAGTTTAATGTGATGAATTTATTAAAAAATTTAGAAGACAGAAATTTAAAATATCTGATAAATTTAAATAAAAAAAATTATAAAAATAGTTGAAAAAATATCATTTCAAGTGTATAATAATAATAAAAGGGAGTTAATAATGAGTGATTACAAATATGAAGAATTACTCAGAAATAGTATAGTTGATAATAAAATAAAGGCAAATCATTTAAAGCATATCCCAAAACTAAAGACCTGTGATAGATGGCAGGATGTAATATTCTTAGGAAGAGTGAATTATACTTTTAAACATTCCCATTATGATGGTGGACTTGTAAAACTAAACGGCAAAATTTACTATATTAATTCCAAACAGATTCAGGCATTATCTGGTTTTGCAAAATGGAATACGGCAAATATAATTACTGTTATAGATTAAATTTATGAAGACTAAAATATTAAAGTCTCTGATAGTTCTTCTTTTTATTATATTAACAATTATTAGTTCTATTCTATTTTTATATTTAAAATCATATATAGGAGCAATAATAAACTTAATTTTTTTAATCTTAATTGGTATATTATCGATAATAGTTCATCTTTCTTATGAAAAAAGAATAAAAAAGATGAAAAAAAAGAATAAAATATTAATTAAAAAAAATAAGAATCTTAATAAAAAAATTACTATTTTAACAAGAGAAAATTTAAATCATGAAACAAATAATTTTGCTTTTGTTAATATACTGGAAAATATAAAAGAAGAGACTAGCAGGATAAAAAATAATATTTTTCAGAAAATATTAAAAAAACCAGAGTTAATAATACATTCGATAAATATGATAAATTCTTATGCGGATAAGATTATAAAAAGTCTTAATCTAAAAATTTATTCCAAAAATATGCTTACCACGGAGCCCTTAAACTATGATATATATCTAATTAAAAAAGAGAGACTTTTATTTATAGTAAAGAATGGTAAGAAATTTAAATTCGAATTATCAAATGTCTTATTTATGTTATTAGAACTCTTAGTGCAAAGGTTAATAGAAGATTTTAATAGTAAGCCTTTAGAAGAGAGAGGTTTTGTAGAAAAAAAAGAGATAGAACAAAAAATTTTTGATGGGATTGAAGATTCAAACCGATTTTATGCCAACAATTCAAGACTAAAAAAGATGATAAAAAATAGCGGTTTAAATCCAAATATTATAGAAAATAGAGAAAAATACTATAGAATTAATACCATTTCTAATAATATATATATTTTTGATGATATTAAACAATTTGAAAAAATTATAATAATCTAAAAATGTTTCTTTATCCTTGTACCAGAGAATATTTCTGCCATTTCCTTTTTTATTCTCTGTTTTATCTTCTTCTTCTCACCAGGTAAAAGATCTTTTTTTGCTGTACCAAAAAGATAATCATCAAGATCAAACTCTTTCAATATCATCTTGGTACAATATATATTCTCCTGATATATGTTAAGATCTACAATATTGTATAACTCTCTTGTATCCTTGGCAATAAATTTTTGAATTGATTGCATCTTATGATCTATAAAAAATTTATCACCATTAATATCTCGGGTAAATCCTCTGACAACATAGTCAATTATAGCAATATCTGGATTAAAACATTGCAAAAGATAATTCAATGCCTTTAATGGAGATATTACGCCACATGTACTTACCTCTATATCTGCTCTAAAAGTAGAAATTCCATTATCTGGATGGCTTTCTGGATAGGTATGAACAGTAATATGACTCTTATCAAGATGAGTAACAATAGAGTCTGACAAAGGGCCAGTTGATTCCTTATTATTTAAATCATTTTGAGATTTATTTTCTGCAACAAGCATTGTTACGCTCGCTCCCTGAGGGTCATAATCTTGATTTGCTATGTTTAAAATATTTGCATCAATTATTCTTGCTACCTCTTTTAATATTTCTATTAATCTTTGAGAATTGTATTGCTCATCAATGTATTCTATATATGCCTTCCTGTGAACTGGATCCTTTGCATAACATATGTCGTAAAGATTAAAAGTAAGAGTTTTTGTAAGATTATTAAATCCAAAAAGCTTTAATTTCTTTTTAATTGGTTTAATCTCCATCAGAGGCCTCCTCTTTAGAATATTCAAGGAATTTAAATTCCCTTATAAGCCTAATTATAAAATAAATTTTTTATAAAAATCTTATAATATATTATAATATAATTTTTTAAAAAAATCACTAAAAAAATAAAAAAAATAGGCATTTTTGCCTATTTTTAAAAATATATAAATAAAGAAAAAATTATTATTTATCTTGATCTTCTTTTTTAGCCTCACTCTTTGGCTCTTCAGTAGATGTGGTGGTAGTAGCTTGCTCCTCACCTGACTTTTCAACAGTTTCAGCCTTAACACCTGATATTCTTACAATAACATCATCTGGATGTGATAAAACTTTATATTTTTTATCTAATTTTATGTCTTTAACATGAAGACTCTCATTTATTTTCAAATGTTCGATATTAACTTCAAAATGGTTAACAATATCTTTTGGTAAACATTCAATATCAAGAGATACTAAATGTTTCTCCAATATACCGCCTTCTCTCATTCCTATTGCAGTACCAACAAATTCAAGTGGAATCTGGACATGGATAACCTTATTTTGATCTATCTGGTAAAAATCTATATGCATAAATTGATCTTTTAAAGAATTTTTATCATAATCCTTAATTAAGACATCAATCTTTTTATTTTCGAGATTTAAGTTTAAAATAGTAGATCTGGTTAATTTAGGATAAATCTTTTTAAAGGTATGACCATTTATTAATATATTTATATTTTCACCTTGTCCATATATAATAGATGGTATATAGCCTTCTTTTCTATACTTTTTACAGGCTTCTTTACCTGTTTTGTCCCTTAATTTTGCATCAAGCACAAAAGAACTCATATCTCACTCCTTTCTACCTTAACTAAATTTCTTAATCTGGGCTGGATGGATTCGAACCACCGAATGGCTGGACCAAAACCAGCTGGCTTACCGCTTGCCGACAGCCCATTAAATTTTTGTGCTATAAAATACCCTTTTTTTTAAAAAAAGTCAATCATTTATAGTCAAAATTTTTTGATTTGTGATACCAAAAATGAAAGAATAAATATATCTCAAAAAAAGAAAAAGAAAATATCAGAAGAAGAATTATTAAGAATTCAAAATATTTTAAATCATAGACCATTAAAGTGTCTTAATTTTATGACGCCTTATGAGGTTATAAAATATGCACTTCGTGATTGAATCGACGTAATCAAATTTTTCTTAACATTTTATAAAATAAATATTATCTTAAGAACTTAAAGACTTTTATTTGGAGCATTAAGAATGAATATCTTTGTAATAGGTGGACTATGCACTGATAGTGTCATAAGAGTAAATAAGTTACCCGAGCCTAAAGAGCAGACAATATTTAGTAAAAAATTTTTTGAATCAATTGGAGGAACTGGAGCAATAAAGAGTCTAAATCTTTCAAGATTAGGATTCAAAGTAACATTTCATTCGCAAATAGGGAATGACAAATATTTAAATTTTTATAAGAAATATTTTTCAAAAAACAGAATAAAATTTATACCCCATATTGAAAAATCTGAAACCGAAAAACATGTTAATATTGTGGATGATGATGGAAACAGAGTCTCAATTTATGCTATCTATTCTTCATTCAATCCAGAGATTAATTACTCAAAAATTGAAAAAGAGATAAAAAAGGCAGATATTATTGCTCTTAACATTATAAACTATTGTCGCAATATAATTCCACTTGCAAAAAAATATAATAAGCCGATCTGGTGTGATATCCATGATTATGATGGGAATAATGATTACCATAAGGACTTTATAAATACCGCTAATGTGATTTTTATGTGTTCAAGTGGCTTGAATAACTGGAAGGATTTTATGATAAGTATGATAGATCAAGGGAAAGATTTTGTTGTATGCACACATGGCAAAAATGGTGTTTCTGCATTTAATAAAAATAAAGAATGGATAACTTTGCCAGTTATTGAAGAATATTCTAACAATTTTGTGGACTCAAATGGTGCTGGTGATAGTTTTTTTGCTGGATTTTTATATGGCTTTTGTAAAGGCTTAAAACTAAAAGAGTGTTTAAAATATGGAACGATAAATGGTGGGCTTTGTGTAACAACTGAAAAACCTTTTTATGAAAAATTGTCTGTAGATATGATAGAGACTGAATTTAAAAAATATTTTATTAACAATTAATCTTATAATCTAAGAAAATCCTATTTTCTTTCAATTTTCACTTTTTATCTCTAATAATACTTTCTTTATCTTTCTTTTTATGATTGATTCTATTGTAAAAACATAATTTTTATATTCTATCTTTTCATTTATAGAAGGAATCTTACCAAAAAGCATATATAAAAATCCACTAAGAGAATCAGCCTTATCTGTCTCAATATTTAAAGATAGTCTCTCATTTAACTCATCAATGTTTATCCTTGCATTAATTACATACTTATTTTCATCTATTTTGATTATCTCATCTGTTTCATCATCAAACTCATCCTGAATTTCACCGACAATTCTCTCTATTATGTCCTCAAGACATACGATTCCAGCCATTCCACCATACTCATCAACTACAATTGCAAGATGGATTCTTTTTTCTCTTAGTTCGACTAACAGTTCATTAATTGTTTTATATTCTGGAACAAAATAGGGCTGTCTTATTATTTTTGATAAACTAAAATTATTTTTATCTCTTATATAATTCAGTAAATCTTTGGCATGAAGAATACCGACAATATTATCTATATTTTCATCATATACAGGAAGTCTTGAAATACCATTATCCGCTACTATCTTTAAGATCTCCTCTATGCTTGAATTAATATCTATACTTATGACATCCACTCTCGGAACCATTATCTCTCTAACATATATCTCACTCAATTCTACTATGTTTAATATCATCTTTTTTTCATATTCATTTATTTTGTTTTCGTACTCTTTGATTATTTGATGAAGTGATGGGTGATGATTATTTTTATCTGTTTTAATTAATTTATCAAAAATACTACTCAATTTTCTCTCCTGTTAGTTTATAATATATATCTTTTTCTATTTTTTCCATTTCTCCATTATCATTTTCATGGTCATAGCCAGAAAGATGTAAAATACCATGAAGAATCAAGAATTTTATCTCACTTATAATGTCATTTTTTCTCTCTTCTGCCTGCCTTTTTGCCTGTGGAATACATATAGCAATGTCTCCCAAAAAAGAGGGATCACTAAATGGATCTTTAGTCTCATTTGGAAAAGAGAGCACATCTGTAATATAATCTTTTTTTCTATAATTTTTATTTAAATCTTTCATAATTTCATCAGTTGTAAAGTATAGAGAGAGAATCTTATTATTACAAGAAAGTTCAGATAATATCTTTTCTACCCAGAAAGTAACTTCCTCCTGAGAAATTATATTTTGAAACTCATCAATTTCATAATTAATATCAATGGTATTCATATTTAATCCTTTTTTAATTTATTCCATTTTTTTGATAAATTTCTATTTTATTCTCTTTTTGATACTCTATTCGTGAATGATACATACCTATAAGTAATTTTATAAATATCTCTTTTATTTTTGTTAAATCTTTTAAGGTAAGTCCAGAATCGTCCAATTGTCCTGCCTCATAATTTTCAACTATGATTGAATCCACAAGATTCTCTATTGTATTAACAGTATGTTTTTTTAATGCTCTTGTTGCTGCTTCAACCTGGTCAGCAAGCATTACTATTGCAGCCTCTGGAAATTTAGGTTTTTCTCCATTGTATCTATAAAAATCCTCTTTTACCTCCTCTTTTGCCATATCATTCATAGCCAATGCCTTATTATAAAAATACTTTATTAATGAATTCCCATGATGTTGAGATATAATATCAATAACCTTTTGTGGCAATTTATGTTTTTTTGCATATTCTATACCTTTTTTAACATGAGATTTTATTATGGCAACACTTATTGAAGGTTTTAAATCATCGTGAATATTATATTCACCCTGATTTTCAATAAAATATTCGGAATTTTCGATCTTTCCAATATCATGATAATATCCCCCTATTCTTGCAAGAAGCCCATTTGCATTTATTGCGTTTGCTGCTGATTCTGCTAAATTTCCAACAAGAATAGAATGATTATATGTTCCAACAGCAGAATTAAAAAGTTCTCTCATTAATGGTAATGAGAGTTCGGATAATTCGTGAAGCCTAAATACAGTAGCAGAATTAAGAATGCTCTCTCCCAAGGTTATTAGTCCAATTGCAAGAATGGATGATAATATGCCATTTAAAAAAGATATTATAAAAAAATATAAATAGTTTATCTCTTTAATACTACTATTAAAAACAATAATTGTAGATATAACTATGTTAATCATTGCAACAAATATACCAGATTTTAATAAATCCCCTCTTTTAGTTATATTATTTGTTATAAAGACAGATGATATTCCAGAGAAAAACAAAAATATAAAAGATGTATAGTTATATTCTGATATAATGAAGAATAGAAGAGAGATAATGATTATAAAAATAATGGAAATCTCTTTTGAATATAAAAATGCAAGTGTTATGCCAAGAGAGGCAAGAGGTATGAATAATCCATAATATATATTCTGTTTATTTAAACTAAAATAAATAGGTAGATCAACTAAAACTACAAATATAATAATAATAATTGAAACAAATAAAATATTATAAACACTTTTAAAAAAATCATAATCATATATTTTTATAAAATAGTAACTAAATAAAACAAAAGATAATAAAAGTAAAAATAAAAACATTAATCTAATAAAATTAAAATTTGACTTTAATTCATTATTTATTGACTGGGTTACAGCCATTATTTTATCGTAATTATCTTCAGTAATCATATCCCCCTTTCTTGCCATAATCTGATCTTTTTTAATCTCATTATAAACAACACCGCCAGTCTCAATCTCTCTTTTAATTCTTAATTCACTTTTCTCTTTATCAAAAAATATATTTGGCACTATTAATTTATTCAAAAGGGAAAATATAAAATATCTCTCCTTCTGTGAGAGAAAAGAAAATTCTTTATCTACTTTATCTTTTAATAGAGAAAAATTAAGTTTTAATTTTTTTATCTCGTCTTTTTTATAAAGAATCTCTTTTTGCGGTTCATTTTTATTAACCATGATAATCATATCAGAATTAATATTATCTTCTATTATGCCATTTTCTGAAATAGAGAGATAAATATTAGAAAATTTTTTAATAAAATATGGATCTTTTTCTATTAAATTTCTTATTATGTCAATATCATTTTTTGTAATTTGCAAATCATTTTTTTCTATTATTTTGTTAATATCAGATATATTTTCTGTAATTAATAATATATCAAGAACATTCAATATTGTTTTTAATTTCTCTTTTGTAATATCATAATCAAAAGTAAATATTGGCGTCGCATTTTGCCTAATCTCTTTAATTTTTTCTTCTGTCTTTTTTTTATCCACATATTTGATATTTTTTAAGGCAATTACATCATTCTTTAAAACATCTCCTATTTTTTGGTTGAAAAACATTGTTATTGGCTGAAATACAATGATTAAATATGTAATCATAACTAAAGAAAAGAAAATTAGAATTTTAAAAATATTATCTTTATTGTGAAAGAAATCTTTTATTTTTGAAAATAAAATATTATTGCTCATCTCTCTTCTCGTGTTCAGAATAAGCCTTAATTATCTTTTTTACCAATGGATGACGGACAACATCCTCTTCTTTAAATTCTATAAAACCTATTCCCTCGATATGTCGTAAAATTTTAAGAGCCTCAACCATTCCACTCTTTGCCTTTTTAGGCAAATCTATCTGAGAGATATCCCCTGTTATAATCAATTTAGCATTGTCTCCTAATCTTGTTAGAAACATCTTCATCTGTGTATAAGTTGTATTTTGAGCTTCATCCAAAATTACGATTGAATCATTAAAAGTTCTACCCCTCATATAGGCAAGTGGTGCTATCTCTATAAGATTTTGACTCGAAAGTTTTAAATATATCTCTGGTGGCAAAATAGAGTTTATTGCATCAAAAAGAGGAACCAGATATGGATTTATTTTCTGTATATAGTCCCCGGGCAAAAAGCCCAAATTTTCTCCAGCTTCTACAACTGGCCTTGTTAAAATTAACTTATTATATTTTTTATTTAATAACTCATTTATAGCATAGGCAATTGCTAAAAAGGTTTTGCCGGTCCCTGCTGGTCCATAAGAAAATATTATATCTTTCTCTTTCAGGATCTGAATATATAATCCCTGATTTATACTTCTTGGATTATATATTTTTTTTGCCTTATTTATTTCTATATTTTCTGTCAATATGCTATTAATATCAATATCTCTATTCTTTTCTATTTCTTTGAATAACAATTCTATAAGATTCCCATAAATAGTACCACCATTTTCTGATATTATTATGAGGTTTTTGATTGTCTTTTCAACTATATCTGAATTTTCACCTTCAAAGTGTATCTCATTTCCTATTGAATATACACTATCACCAGAAAGTTGATTAATCTTTCTGAGATTTTTATCATTTATACCACATACATTTAGAAGTGTCTTTGTGTTATTAATTGAAACTGTTCTTTTACTTTTCATTAACTCTTAATTTTTCCCATCTCCTATTTATTTTAGTATTTTTCTTGTTTTATTAATATACTAAAAATTTTTTAGTCTGTCAAAATTTTAAAAAAAATTATAACATTCTATAAAATATTTCTGTTAAAAGAAAATAAAAACTTTTTTTTAAAATCATAATCTTAAAATTTCATTATATGTTGCCCTAATACTGAGAGTACTTTAAAACAATCCTGTTGCCAGCTATAACTTTTATTAAGTTCAGCATTAATAATATATTGTTTTTCTTGAGGCAGAGATTTTATTAAAGATATTAAATTTATAAATGATTTTATTCCACTCGAATTAAGAAATTGTAATTCAGTAAAATCTAATTTTATCTCTTTAATATTATTTTTTACAACTTCATTATGAATTTGATGAAAATATGGATCAAGTACTCCAAAGGAATCTTTAATGTCTATCATCCCATAAAATTTAAAAATATGTTTTTCTTTATCCTCTAATTTAATCTCAAATCTTTCATTTTTTAAATCCTCAATATCTAACATATTATCTCTTCCTTATACATAGTAAAGTTATATCATCTTTTTGATTATAATAAAATTTTTTTATATCTTCAACTATATAATTTAAAATATCCTCACATTTTTTCTCTCTATTTTTATAAAAAACATCAATCAGTCGATCATATCCATACAATTGATTATTACTATCAATTGCTTCTATTGTTCCGTCAGTAAATAAAAGTAACATATCTCCCTTTTCAAGATTTAACTCTGAATTTTCTGTAATACCAGCAACATCTTCCATAATACCACTCCATAAACCTTTTGTTTCTATTCTTTCTATCTTATCTTCTCTCTTTCTATAAACTAAAAAATCAAGATATAAGCCAGAGTATAATAATCTATTATTATCATAAGAAAATATGGTTAAAGTAATATAATCCTTTTCCTGTAGCCTATTCTGAATATTATCAAAAAGTGTCCGATTTAAATTAACTATAATATCTTTTGGAGTATTTAATCCACTCTTTATTAAAGAATTGATCATTGATTGAGTCATCATCATAATAAGTCCAGAAGTAACTCCATGTCCTGTAACATCACCTATGCAAAACCATTCTCTATTATTTTCTTTTATATAATCAAAATAGTCTCCCCCAACCTCTTCTGCTGTTATCATCATACCTGAAATCTCAAAATTAGTACTTTCAAAATTTTTAGGAAGCATTGCAGTCTGAATTCTGTGAGCAATCTCCATCTCTTTTTCAAGTCTCTCTTTTTCAATGATCTTTTTAGTTAAAATAGCATTCTCTAATGTAATCGATGCAGCAGAAGAAAAAGCATTCAAAAGATTGAAATCGCTTTCTGTAAAAATATCATCATTATTTTTTTCAGTAATATTTACACAACCAAAGACTCTATTTTTAACAATAAGAGGGAAAATTATAAAAGAATCTGTTTTGTATTTTTCTTTTTTCTGAAAGCTACTATTTTCTATTTCTGGGACAATTAAAGCCTTTTTATTCTGTAATACCCAGTAAGAAGGAGATGTTGGATCAATATCAATTATAGAATCTTTTAATTCTTTTTTTAAAGTTTCGCCATTTTCAAAAATTGATTTTATTAGCCATTTCTTATTATCATCAGATAAAAGAAGTAATGAACCTCTTCTTGAATCAACAAATTTGCATGCCAATTCTACTATTAAATCACTCAATATCTCAATATTGTTTGTCTCGATGTTAGAATCCTCACTCATTTTAATACTTGCTTCATACAAAAGTTTTAAATTTTTATTTGCTTTAATTGTCTCTTTTAGTAATTTCTGATACCTGTTTCCTAATAAAAGTGCTATTTGTAAAACAAGTATAGTAAAACCAAAAGTAGCAAGCCTCTCTGCTTTTATAAAATCTTGGGCTATCAATATATCATTTATAACAGTCATTATAAATATTATGACTCCAATAATCAATAATCTTGCTTCAATTGATTTATAATAAAAAGCATACTTTATTATTATATAGATAGTATAGACAATAATAAATAATTCAACATACATATTAACATAAAAATTAAATCTATTAAATAAAACTGGAGAACTTGTAATAAAAAGATAAACTACTGCAAAAAAAGTATAAATATCAATTGCTATTGTAAATTTTGTCCATATTTTATTTTTAAAAAGAAAGACAATAAAATGAGCCCATACAGCAAAAACAATAAAAAGTGTGCCATATTCTATACCTTTTAATAATAAAAATTTTGAGATTGAAAAAACTTCATATTTAATTTGATTTACAAAAAAGAAGTAAATGGCACATATTAAACATACAAGGCTAAAAAATAGAAAATCAAACTTTGTGTTTTGGTAAATAAAAAGTATTAAATAATAAATAAACAATATAATAAAAATTATTATAAGGCCTAATTCTATAAAATCTTTAATATAGATATTTTTAATTAATTTAGCAAAATTACCAAATAAAAAAGGTCCTTCAAAAAAACCACTTCCATGAGCTACTGTATAATAACCTCTAACTATTACTATTAAAGTATTTTCTCCAGGCTTAATCAATTTTGATGGTATCTCATAAGTTCTTCTAAAATCATGACATAGGTTAGACTTACCTTCACTCTTTTTTAATATATTACCTGTTTTTCCTATTCTTATACCATTAAAATAAGCAACATCAACATTATCCACTCTACTTAATATAATGCCAAAAGAGTTATTAGGAATATTTTCTGGAAAGTAAATTTTTAATTTATAAATGCCTACTTTATTTTTTATCGTAGTTATTCTTTTTATCTCTTCATAAGAGAGATTGTCAATAAAATTGCCTTTTATGATATCCTTTAACTGATTTATCTTTGTCCAGCTATGTGGTATTTTTACTCTGATAGAATTTTCTTCTGTAAAATTGCTATTTAAAGCCTTTTGGAGATCATCTTCGGTGGAGATATCCCCTTCATAAAATTTAAATTCCCATAAAACCTCTTGCAGATTATAGATCTTATCATAATCAGTGATTATAAGAGCATCTTTTAACGCAGTCGAAATTAAAGTGAAGTTTAATAAAAATAACAGAATAAAGATTAAAACCTTTCTCATAAATAAAAGATCTCTATAAAATTAAATTTAGAAAAACTTTTTTAGTTGATTCTGTCCTTCATCCAAAATTTTTTTCTTTGCATCCTCTTCAATCTTTTTCTTCATAGAATCAAGCTGTGCATTGGCCTCTTTTAATTTAGACTCAATTATATTCTTCTGTTCCATTATAGTTTTTTCCTGCTGTTTTAATAAATTTAATGTCTTATCCTTTTCAGAATTAAGTTGTTTCATCATCTCTTCTTTAGAACCAGCTATTTTTATATTAAATTTCTTTTCAAAATCATCTTTAAAGCCCTTTAATTTTTGAGTAAATACTCTATTAAGACTATCAAAAAGTATCTTATCAAGATTGGATGCAATCTTTAAAGACGGCTTTTCATTTTCATATACAAAATCTACATTTAATTTAAGACTCTTTATAGACAAAAAGATATCTTTTAATATTTTAGAAAATTCATTCAATTGTTGAGTCTCATCATATTCAAAAGAGATATTTTCAAGATCTATGTCAAATTTTAATTGAAAAATATCATCTCCAACTTTTAAAACACCAGAACTTAACGCATCAGATTTTTTTAATTTCTTTGGTAAACCATAAATTCCACCAAATTCTATATTCTCAATAGGAATATTCTTTATCTTTATATCATAAGTATCAATGTTTTTCTCGTCTCTTCTGTCATAACTGATATTAGCCTTTACATTAAAATCTTTTAGAGATGGAATAGTGGCTTCAAGTTCGAGTGTTAATGGTTTATCGATTAAATCCTGATTGCTTACTATATCATAGATTGTCCCGGAAACATACGGAAAATCTTTAATATCACTCCCTTCACCAGAGACAGATAATTTAATCTTTTTAATATGAAAATCTGGATAACTTGTCTTATCTACAAAATATACATCATATCCACGCTCGCCAAATTTTCTCTCTATCTTTTTTTCTTTCTTTTTATTTTTATCTTTTACCTCTCCTTTCTTTTCCGGGATATATTTTCTAATCTTATAAAACCAGTAAGTTGCAAGATTTATATTCTTCATAACAGTATCTGAGAATATTAAATTTCCAATATCATTAAATGAGATCCCTTTTAAATTTAGTTTACTCAATATTTCATTAAACTCTTCTTTTATTATTTTATCGAGTTCTTTAATGTTATTCTCTACTTTTTTGTAATCAGATTCAAATTCTGATCGTTTTGTATTAAAATCTTTATATATAGATTCAGCCTTTTGTTTTGCCTTCATTATTGTCTGAATATCCTCTTGAATCTTGGTAATACTTGATGGATCCACCTTATAATTTAGATTTATCTTTTTAATATCATTAGCAATAGTAATTATATCTTTATCATACTTTGTTTCAGAAATACTCTTATACCATTTTTGATAAATCTCTGTCCCTTCATCTTTCATCTTATTTATTGCCTGTATGCTTTTTAGATCCCCTTTCAAATATTTATCAACATCAAGTTTTTTCAACATCTCATTTATATCTGTATTAAATATCTTTTTATCATCAATATTAAAATTAAAGGAAGAAAAATCTATCTTTTTCTCTTCTTTTTTATCTTTATTTTTAGATTTTGATTTTTTAATTATCTTTCCATCATATTTTCTTGATGTTCCAATTCTAACATTCTCTATTGAAGCTTCATCGATTACCAATTTTGATTCTAATGCGGCAAAAGGATTGATCTTAAATGCGATTCTATCAACCTCAAATAAATTTTTCATTGTATTATCTGGATTTGTTACCTGAAGTCCTTTTCCAGTAATATACATTTTAAAAAGATCCACCTTTAATGATCTAAATTCTACCTTTGCACCAACCAGTTGAGTAGCACTCTTTTCTATTGCCATTTTGGTTAAAGGTGAAATAAATATTATATTGAATAAAATTATAGCCGCAGTAGCAACAGTGATTATTATTAAGTTTACTATTCTCATATTAACCCCCTATTTTTTCAGTGGCATTCTCTACCGTATTCTTTACACTAAAAAATAAATTTATAATAGGTATAGATTTAACTATCTTTATAAACTTTGAATTAAGAAATTTTTCTCTTAAATTTTCTTTATAATAGATATAAAGAATTCTAAATCCTAAAAATACTGGCACAAATCCCACTATTCCAATAATAAAGCCACCCATTACTGCTGTATTATAAAACCTTGTAAAAGGGACAATCGGAAGACTTCTTAATTTTGTCCATAAAGGAGTTAATGCTGGAATTCCTTCTAAAAACAAAGAGCCGATTGGGACAATTAAAGGCTCAATGATTAAAGCGATTATTTTAAATATAATAAGCCCAAGAATACCTGCTGCTTTATTTACTTTTATTATCCAGAAAATCAAGAAAAGGATAAAACTCAATAATGTAGCAGGTTGAAATCCAAGTAAAAATCCAAAAGCAAAACCAAGTCCAACCTGATATGGTTTTGCATCTTCTGTTAATAATTTAAAAAAATTAGAAATAATTTTAATAATAGGCATAAAAAACTCCTTTTACTTTTTTTATTAGTATAAAAAAATAAAGAAATAAATTCAACTATTTTTTTATTTGTTAAAAAATTTTATATCTTTATTTTAAAAGTAATGGCTATTTTTTTCAAGGCAAGAAGCAAATAAAAGTATTTTTAATTTTTATAAGATTATGAATTAATTTAAAAGTATGAAATTTTATTTTCAGGCAAAAATTTTTTTAAATTTTTTTTAAAAGTTGTAAAGGATTTTCTTAAAAATTTTGTGATTAATATATAGAAATATTTTTTTTACAGGAGGTATAATTTATGAAGGAATTCGATTTTGTCTTAAATCAAAATCTTTTTGAAAAAATTAACAATTTAAAAGATAGAAAAGATAAAGATCTTTCTACTTTAATAAGGGAAATTATAATCTTTATGCTTCCAGTATTAAAGAGAAAGCATCTTTTTGAAAAAAGGAGGGATAAAGATTATAGGTTTATAGGTGCAACTCACAGGATTAGAATTTATATTCCAGAAGAGGTATATAATGAGTTAAAATTGGTTCATGACCATATTAACTCATTCAGTATTGCGATTCTTATACGTGAACTTCTGGAATTATATTTTGCTGGGATTGAAGTAGAGGGGGAAGAGGAGTTTGCAAAAAGGATTGAAGAATGGCAAAAGGAAATAGAAAGTTTAAGGGAAGCTAAGGCTGTGGTGGTGAAGATTGGTTCCCCAGATATCCCAGTCTCGAACGAACATAACGACTACTTTTTACTCAAATTCAACGTCAAATTTTGCCTGAAAGAGATAAAATTCTTATAAAATTAGTGCTCCATCTCAAATTTGGCAATTCTATCTTTATTACTCAAAATTTAACCTTAGGATAACTTTATCTTTTTATTTGACTAAAAATAAAATCACACCCATTACTCGATAGTAATTATTGGATATAGTTTTATAGAATAACTTGGTGTTCCTTTCAAAGTGCGACAATTCTTTTTAAAAGAGATACGATACTAAAAAGTTTAGACCAGTATGGATTTTATTTAAAAAACAATAATATTTCTTTTGAATATATAAAGTAAAGAAGGAGATTTTTATTTTTTTCTCATAAATATTGCCATATTAAAAATATCTCTTTTGCCTTGTTGTTTTGTTTTTTCTAAAAAGATAGATTTCTTGACATTCTTTTAAATAAAATGTATATAATAAATCAAAAATCATCTTTAAAAAAGAGAGAAAAATGAGCAATATATTTGATGTAGATATTGAAGAAGAATTAAAAAATTCTTATTTAACTTATGCGATGAGTGTAATTGTAAGTAGAGCAATTCCAGATGTTCGCGATGGATTAAAGCCGGTCCATAGAAGAATCCTTTTTGCAATGGATGAAATGGGGCTTCATAGTAATAAACCTTATAAGAAATGTGGTAGAATTGTCGGAGATGTTCTAGGTAAATTTCATCCTCATGGGGATCAGGCAATCTATGAGACTCTTGTTAGAATGGCTCAGGATTTTTCTTTAAGATATCCAGCCATTGATGGGCATGGTAATTTTGGTTCAATCGATGATGACCCACCAGCAGCAATGAGGTATACAGAGGCAAGGCTTTCAAAAATCGCTGAGCTAATGCTAAAAGACATTAATAAAGAAACTGTTGATTTTGGTCCAAATTATGATGATTCTATGAAAGAGCCATTGGTTTTACCAGCAGCAATTCCATTTTTATTAATCAATGGGACATCCGGTATTGCAGTAGGAATGGCTACCAATATTCCTCCTTATAATATAAAAGAGGTTGTGGATGCAATAACAAAACAGATAGATAATCCAGACATAACAATTGATGAAATAGCAGAAATTATAAAAGGTCCCGATTTTCCAACTGGTGCAATAATATTTGGAAAAGAAGGTATTAAGAATGCCTTTAAAACTGGAAGAGGACATATAACCGTTAGATCAAAAGTAACAATTGAAGAGATAAAAAAGGAGAGAGAGGCAATTATTGTTAAAGAATTGCCATATCAGGTATGTAAGGCTACCTTAATATCAAGAATCGCTGATCTTGTGAAAGAAGAAAAAATTACTGGAATTTCTGATATACGAGATGAATCAGATAGAGAAGGTATGAGAATTGTCATAGAATTAAAAAAAGGAACTATTCCAAAGATTGTGTTAAATCAATTGTTTACTCATACGAGTATGCAGATAAATTATGGGATTAATAATCTTGTTTTATATAATGGAGTTCCAAGAACACTCAATATTAAAGAAACAATTCAGGCTTACATTGATTTTAGAAAAGATGTTATTTATAGAAGAACCAGATTTGAATTAAGAAAGGCAGAAGAAAGAGCGCATATTTTACAGGGTTTATTAATAGCTCTTGATAATATTGATGAAGTAATTAGAATAATAAGGAGTTCAGAAGATACAAATTCTGCAAGAAATGGGCTAATAAATAAATTTGGTCTTACAGAAATTCAGGCTGATGCTATCCTTGATATGAAATTACAAAAATTGACAAATCTTGAAAGTTACAAATTAAAAGAAGAGTATGAAGAGTTATTAAAGACAATCGAAAGATTAAAGATAATTCTTTCATCTGATGTTAATGTTTTAAAGGTTGTAAAAGAGGAATTAATAGAAGATACAAAACCATTCTGGGATAATAGAAGAACAGAAATTGTAGAAAAAGAAGTGGAAAGTCTTGAAATAGAGGATCTTATTCAGAATGAGAGTATGGTTATTACAATTACTCATAAAGGCTTCATAAAAAGAACTTCTCTTAAAGAATTTAAGAGTCAAGGTAGAGGAGGAACAGGAGTTTCTGCAAGTAGTCTTAGAGATGATGATTTTATTGAGCATATATTTGTCGCAAATACTCATGATTTTGTCTTATTTTTTACAAATAAGGGGCTTGTTTATCAGTTAAAAGTGCATTCAATACCAGAGTTATCAAAAAATGCAAGAGGAGAGACAATTAAGACTCTTATTGGTATAAGTCAGAATGAAGAGATCACAGCAATATTGAATATAAAAAATTTTAACGATGAAAAGTTGAATGTTTTTATTGCAACAAGAAGAGGGATAGTAAAAAAAGTACAAATTAAAGAGTTTGAGAATGTTAAACAGACTGGTAAAAAGGCTATTTTACTCGACGAAAATGATGGTGTAATAGATGTTAAAATTACTGATGGAACAAAGGAGATAATTTTAGCAACAAGAAGAGGTAAGGCTTTGAGAATAAAAGAGGAAAGTGTTAGGGTAATGGGTAGAGCAGCAAGAGGAATTACTGGTATAAAACTTGAGAGTGGAGATGAATTGTGTGGATTATGTATAGTTGATAAAGATTCTATGATGCTTTTAATAACAGAATATGGTTATGGTAAAAGAATAGATCCAGAGCTCTTTACTGTTCATGGTAGAGGGACTGGTGGGCAGAGATATTATAAATTTAACGAAGAGAGAGGAGAAGTTGTTACTGTAAAACAGGTAATGGAAAGTGATGATATTGTTGCCATAACATCCAAGGGCCAATTAATAAAGATTGATACAAAACAGATTTCTGAACAGGGTAGAAACACGAGTGGCGTTAGACTCGTTAAAATTACCAAACCAGATTTCGTTGTGTCAATAGCACGAGCTCCAAAATCAGAATAATTTCGTAAGGAAAATTATGATAAAAAAGGGAATTTTTGAATTTATAGGGACCTTCTTTTTGATATTCTTTGGTTGTGGAAGTATAATTTTAAATAACATAAGAAATAGTGGAGCTCTTTTAGTTGGTTTATCTTTTGGAATTACCTTGATGGCTATGATATATATTTCTGGTAAAGTCTCAGGTGCTCATTTTAATCCAGCAATATCTTTTACCTTTTTTGTTATGGGGGAAATAAGATTTGCTGAACTGATAGTTTATACAATCTCCCAGTTACTCGGAGGCTTATTGTCAGTTTTTTTTCTTGTGTTGATATTTGGAAGAAATTTTAACTATACAGAATTATATGTGGAAAATTCTATAATTTCAGCAACAGATCTCAATGAGAATGGAATAATAATAATATTGGAATTTATTTTTGCCTTTATTGTTATGTTTTTATACAGTAAGGCTACCATTGATGGTAAAATAAAGAGTAAGTTTGCCCCATTTTTTATTGGTGGTATATTTTGTATAGGAGCAGCATTTTTGGTAAATATTGATAAGGCTGGCTTAAATGTCGTTAGAATAATAGTCACTTCTTTATATAATTTTAAGTGGCAATATTTTATATACTATATTTGTGCTCACTGGGTAGGTACTTTTCTTGGTGGGATTACATACTCTTTTGTTAATCAATTAAAAAGATTTAAAAATTAAATTATAGAAATTTTATAACTCAAAAGATTTTTATATAATATAACGATAATTTATTAAATTATAAACAGGCGTGGGATATCCCCTTTTTTAAACAGGGGATATCTGTTACCCTAAAGGGGGATATCTGTATTTAAAACAATATATATAACATAACAATAATTTATAATATAAGAAATATAATATTTGCAACATTGTATCAATAATAAAAAATTAAGTAAATTTCTATTTTTTCCCTCCTTAAAAAAATAATTACTTTTTGACAAAATAAAAAATTTTGGGTATATATACAAATAAATTTTTAAAAAAATTAAGGACAAAAAGATGAAACAGGAATTAATTACGATATCGAATTATTCTGAGAATAAATATATAGCAATATTTGATATGCATGATAAAGAAAATAAAAATACATTTACAGAAGAATTCATTCAGGAAATGATAGAAAAACTTACATTATTACAGAACAATAGAGAGTATAAAGCAGTAATACTAAAAGGATTGCCAGATATTTTTTGTGCAGGGGCTGCCAAGAGTGAATTAATGAAGTTATTCAAAGGAGAGATGGCTGTAAAGGATCTGGTTCTTTCTGAATTACTATTACAAATTCCGGTGCCGGTAATTGCAGCAATGGAAGGCGGGGCTGTTGGTGGTGGGCTTGTCGTTGGCTTATGCAGTGATATTATAATAATGGCAGAAAGAAGTATGTACAGTGGTGGTTTTACTGATTTAGGGTTTACCCCTGGAATGGGATATACAAGATTATTACAGGGACTTGTTGGTGAGTTTATTGCAAATGAGATGCTTTTTACTGGCAAGTCTTTTAAAGGTAGATACTTTGCAGAAAAATCCCTTGTTAATTATGTGTTGCCCAAAGAGGAGGTTTTTCCAAAGGCATTAGAAATTGCTGAACTTATTGCCGAGAAACCAAGGGGTACAATCGAGATTCTTAAATATTCTGTTAATCTTAAAAAACGACAATTGTTACAGGAGGCAAGAGTTCATGAGGATTTTATGCATAAGATATCGTTCAATCAGCCAGAGGTTAAAGAGATAATTCAGAAGCAGTATATAGATAAGGTAACAAAATAGTGGAAAAAGTTAATATCTGTGGGCTTAATTTTTCTAATGTGACTTTAGATGAAACCGTTGATTTAATAGATAGAAGATTGAGTAATAAAGAGAGAAATAAGAGTGATTTTGTCATAGTTGCGAATCAGGATATAATAAACAAAAAGAGATTCATTCCTATTTTAACGGATGAAAATCTCAATAAAGCATATTTAATAACTCCTGATGGATATTCTATTATATATGCTGCTAAAATAGTTGGCGCAAGATTAAAAGAGAGAGTACCAGGTCCTGATCTTATGGCAAGAGTAATAGAATTATCAGCAAAAAAAGGGTATTTGAACTTTTTTCTTGGAGCAAGGGAAGGAGTTGCAGAAAAAATGTGTGATAATTTTAAAAAAAAATATCCATCTTTAAAGATTGCCGGGATATATTCACCACCATTTTGTGATAGATTTTCAGATAATGAGAATAATAAAATAATTTTAATGATTAATAATTCTAATTGTGATATATTATGGGTATCATTTGGTTGCCCAAAACAGGAGATGTGGATAGTTGAGAATATAGATAAATTAAAAGTCCCATTGGTAATAGGAATAGGGGCTGCATTTGATTTTTATGCTGGAACGTTAAAAAGAGCTCCAAAATTCATTCAGTCTTTAAGACTCGAATGGTTTTATAGATTTTTACAGGAGCCAAAAAGACTTTTTAAAAGATATTTTATAGGTGGATTTCAATTTTTAAATTTAGTTTTAAAAGATAGAAAATATAAAAAAAGGAGTAATATAAAATGAAAAAAGCAATTATTACAGGTATAACTGGCCAAGATGGTTCATATTTAGCAGAATTGCTATTAGAAAAAGGGTATGAAGTTCATGGAATTATAAGAAGAGCAAGTTTAATAAATACTCACAGAGTGGATCATCTTTATAAAGATCCCCATGAAAAAGATGTTAGATTTTTTATGCATTATGGTGATATGACAGATTCAACAAATCTTATAAGATTAATACAGAAGATTCAGCCAGATGAAATATACAATCTTGCTGCAATGAGCCATGTTAAGGTGTCATTTGATACCCCAGAATATACTGCTAACGCTGATGGGCTTGGAACATTGAGAATACTTGAGGCTGTTAGATTGCTTGGACTTGAAAAAAAGACAAAGATATATCAGGCTTCTACAAGTGAACTATTTGGTAAAGTTGTGGAGACACCACAGAAGGAGACGACTCCATTTTATCCAAGGTCTCCTTATGGTGTTGCAAAACTATATGCCTACTGGATAACTGTTAATTATAGAGAGGCTTATGGATTATTTGCCTCAAATGGGATTCTTTTTAATCATGAATCCCCAAGAAGAGGGGAAACTTTTGTCACCCGTAAGATCACTCTTGCTGCTGCTGCGATAAAATTGGGCTTACAGGAGAAATTATATATTGGTAATCTTGATTCAAAGAGAGATTGGGGATATGCCAAGGATTATGTAGAAGGTATGTGGATGATATTACAACATAAGAAACCAGATGATTTTGTTTTGGCAACAGGAGAGACTCATAGTGTTAGAGAATTTATAGAACTTGCATTTAAAGAACTCGATATGGAAATTGTATGGAAAGGAAAAGGAGTGGATGAAAAAGGTTATGATAGAAAGACAAATAAGTGTCTTATAGAGGTTGATCCAAAATATTTTAGGCCAACTGAGGTTGATCTACTTTTAGGAGATCCTTCAAAGGCTAATAGAGAATTGGGCTGGTATCCAAAGACTAAATTTCAGGATCTTATCAAAATGATGGTTCAGGCTGATTTTGAACTTTATAAGTCTGGTAAAGATGTTCATTGTTCAATAAAATATTAGGAGAAGTTTTGTGAATAAAAAAATTTTATATAAAAAACCAGACTGTTTGAAAGATAAAACAATGCATTATTGTCCTGGGTGTGGCCATAGTTTGATTCATAAATTATTAGCAGAAATTATTGATGAATACAATATTAAAGATAAAACTATCTTTGTTGCACCGGTTGGATGTGCTGTTTTACTGTATGATTATATAGATTGTGATACAATAGAAGCAGCCCATGGAAGAGCACCCGCAACCGCAACTGGCATTAAGAGAGCAAAACCAGATAATATTGTGATATCATATCAGGGGGATGGAGATCTACTTGCTATTGGAATGGCAGAGACAGTGCATGCTGCTAATAGAGGTGAGAATATAACTGTCATATTTATTAATAATGCAATTTATGGAATGACCGGTGGACAGATGGCCCCAACAACAATTATAGGACAAAAGACACTTACAACTCAGTCTGGTAGAAATCCTTTGAATGAAGGTTATCCAATCGGAGCATGTGAACTCTTGAATACATTAAAGGCTCCGATTTTTATAGAGAGATGCTCAATTACAGATGTTAAATCAGTAATAAAGACGAAAAATGTCTTAAAAAAGGCTATAAAGAATCAGATGGATGGAAAAGGGTATTCTTTTGTTGAAATTTTGTCAAGTTGTCCTACTAACTGGGGATTAACGCCGGTTGAGGCAAATAAATGGATAGAGAAAAATATGTTTGAGGTCTATCCAGTTAAAAATTTTAGAGACATTGTTTAATAGGGGATTATATGATAAATAGAATAATAATTGCTGGATTTGGTGGACAGGGAATAATAATTGCTGGTAAAATATTAGCAACTGCTTTTATGAATGAAGGGAAAGAGGTTACCTTTTTTCCTTCTTATGGTGCTGAAATGAGAGGAGGAACATGTAATTGCTCTGTTGTTGTTAGTGATAACCCAATTGCATCTCCAATTATTCATAATCCAGATACACTTTTACTTTTTAATAAACCATCAATGGATAAATTTGAAAGACTCTGTAAAAAAGATGGTATCATTATTTTTAATAGCTCCTTAATTAAAGAAAAATCAAAAAGAAGTGATATTAGATCTTTTTATATTAATGCCTCAAATATAGCAGAAGAGAGTGGAACAATTAAAGGGACAAACATGGCTATGCTTGGAGCATTTGCAAAGATAACTGGTCTTGTAAAAATTGATTCTTTAAAAGAGAGCATAAAAGAGAATTTTAAAAGTCTTAAAGAGGAATTATTAAAAATTAATATAGATATTTTATTAAAAGGATATGAATTTAATTTTAACCCCAGCTAACATCAATTAATCTTTTTTCAAACTCTTTTATGTTTTTTAAATTTGGGCAATCTTTTTTATGAATTATTATTCCTCTACCCCTTGAGACAAAACCCACTATATCATTATAAGGCACTGGCTTACAACATTTAGCAAAATTGAATAGTAAATTTTTCTCGCCATTTACTAATATTGTTATTTTACCAGTTTTTATCTCTATATTTTTAGAGTCAGAAATCTTTTTTTCTATCTCTTTCTTTTCTTTAAATTCTTTTTTTTCTTTATCAAAAATTTTATCTTTTATTCCTTGATTTAATAATTCATGTCTTATCTTTTTTTTAGCATGATTTGTCTTTACAAGAGAAAGCCATACCGGTTTTACATTTAATGTATTTGTTGTTATAATTTCCACTATCATGCCATTTTTTAATGGTTTTCCAAGAGAGATTATATTACCATTTGCTTTTGCCATTTTGCATTTATTACCTACATCTGTGTGTATCTTATAAGCAAAGTCAAGAGCTGTAGCCCCTTTAGGTAGTTCTATTATATCCCCTTTTGGTGTAAATACATATATCTCTTCTTTTAATATATCATCTCTTATAGTTCTATAATAATCCTCTGGTGATAATTTTTCATTATTTACCTCTTTTAGATGCTGTAGCCATTTTAACTCTTTTTGTTCTGGAGTTCCTCCTTTTTTATAAAACCAGTGAGCAGCAACCCCATATTCGTTTATTTCATCCATCTCTTCTGTTCTTATTTGAACTTCGATTGCCTTACCTTTTTGAATAATAACTGTTGTATGAAGAGATCTATAACCATTCTGTTTTGGATTTGCTATATAATCCTTGAATCTACCTGGCATTGGCTGCCACAAAGAATGAACAATGCCAAATATCTTGTAACAATTTTCAACTGTATCTGTTATTAGTCTTATTCCAAATAGATCAAAAATCTGATCAATGTTTTTGTTATATTTTTTCATTTTTTTATATATAGAATAGATATGTTTTTTTCTTGATTTAATTATGAATGGAATATTTTCTGTTTTTAGTTTTAAACTTAGAGTTTCTACTATTCTGTCAAATATTCCCTTCATATCATTTTCTAATTTAATTAAATATTCATTTATACTATTAAATATTTCCGGGGAAAGGGCTTTTAATGCCAAATTCTCAAGTTCATTCCTTAAAATATTAATCCCTATTTTACCTGCAAGAGGTGCATATATTTCGAGTGTCTCTTTTGCTATTCTTTTTATTTTATCTTTTGGAAGATATTGAAGAGTTGACATATTGTGAAGTTTATCCGCTAATTTTACTATGATTACCCTGATGTCATTTGTCATTGCAACAAGCATTTTTCTTATTGTCTCTGCTTTTTGTTCTCTTTTATTTCTTGATTTTAATTTGCTTATTTTTGTAACACCATCGACAAGACGTGCTATGTTTTCTCCATACTTTTTAGCGATGTATTCAAGGGTGATATCTGTATCTTCCACAATATCATGAAGAAGTCCAGCAACTACCATTTCATAATCAACATTTAATTTTAATAGAGTTATTGTCACTGACAATGGATGAATAATATATTCTTCCCCTGATGCTCTTTTTTGACCTTTATGTTTTAATTCTGCTAAATTATAGGCATCAAGAATTATACTCTTTTCTTTCTCTGGATATATTTTAATAAGATCTTTAAATTCGAGTAGGAGTTGTTCTTTCATAAAAAGGAATATATAACTAATTTTATGTTTTGTCTATATTTTTATAGAATTTTAAACTACTCACTTCTATCTTTCTTTGTTAATATAAAATAGTCTCTTGCAGAAGTTACAGTATAAATATTTTTATAGAAACTCAATTTATCATTCTCATTAAAAGTCTCAAGTCTTCCATATTTATTTTTGACTGCTCTAACAAAATGAACATTAAAATAGTTCATATCAAGGTGCATGCCATTAATAACTCCAGCCTTTATCATACCGAGAGCAAGAGTTGCTGCTGATAAACTTTCCCCAAAAGCAAATACAATATCGTTATCCTTTGTAAGCCCTATGCCACTTCTAACAGTGTATATTGGATGGACATCTAAAGGAGTAAGTCCCCACATTCTGTTTATCTTGTCAGTAATTTTACCATCTATTATCAAAGGTAACTCATTCTGTCTGAACCATAAAATACTCTCATCATCTGATGTATCCTCTTTCCATTCTTTTATTTCAAGCCTTCCATCTTTATAACAAAAAAGAGTAGCAGCTCCATTTATTGGTGGCAATAAAATTTCTCCATTATGCTTCATCCCATATTTTCCATGTTTATACTGAAATCCACCACTAAATATCCACATTACTCTATTCTTTTGATCTTCTGTTATTTTACCATCTCTTTTTTGGCTATCCTCTGATCCTGGGATAAACTCAAGATTTAATCTATCCATATCAAACCTATATATATATACAATGGCATAAGGTCTTTCAAGATCTGTTCTTAAAAATGTTTTTGCATACAATGGCTTAAAAGTAGAGGGGGATATCTCAAATTTTTCCCATATTCCTTCATTTAAAATTTCTTTTTCATAAAGAGGCGGAATATTTTCTATATAGTTATCTGTTAAAATTTTCAGAATAGAATAATCTTTATCCTGTATTAAAAGTGGATTCTCAATATAAGATTTTGCTATATTTATAACATATTGATTAATTGGCGTATCAGTAGAGTTATCAGCCGTATTATCAAATTGAAAGTTAATATTTTTCTTATTTTTTTTATCAATATAATCAAAATATTTTTTTTCTAATTCAAGAACAGTCTTATCACCTAAAAAATTATTTCTTATAAAATTGATTATATTTGGTGCCAATCTTTGCACACCGCCCCACTTTTCAAAAAATATTCCGAGAAGAAAAAAGATAATCAAAAAAATAAGCAGCAACAAGATTTTAAATACTTTTCTAATAGTATTTTCTTTATACTCATTTTCTACATAATACATAATAGACTCAACATATTAGATAATAAAGATATAATTTTTAAATATATATTCGGATATTTCAGGATAAAAATATAAAACTATTTAGAAACTATTTTTCTCACAAAATCGATAATTTCCTCTTCATTAAATATGGCACCACCAAGTTTATTTAACGAAAATATTGTATTATCTGTAGAAAATGAATAGGAGATAGAGAGTCTAACATCCTGCTCTAACTGATCTTTTGCCATCTCTACTACAAATATTTTGGCATCCTTATTTCTACTCTTTACTTTCTGAAATAACTCTCTTAACTCTGCATCTGGAAATGGCCATAGAGTAATTGGCCTAAATAATCCAATCTTTAAGCCACTCTCTCTTAAAGTAGAGATAGCACTACTACATACTCTTGAAGGGGTTCCATAGGCAACAAATATATGCTCAGCATCAGAAGTCTCTTTTTCTTCAAATTTTCTCAATTCTCTTTTTATCTTCTCATACTTTTTTTGTAAATCAATGTTATGTCTCTCTAACATATCCTCTGGTGAAAGAAATAGTGATCTTATTATCTTTTGTTTTCCACCCTGTCCTAATGCCCAATCATTTTTTTCTATCTTGATATCTTGCATTTCTGGTAGTATTACTGGTTCTGACATTTGTCCCAATATTCCATCAAATAATAACATAACTGGATTTCGATATTTAAAGGCAATTTCAAATGATTGATATGTTAAATCAGATATCTCCTGAACATTTGCAGGTGCAAGAACAATAAGATGATAATCTCCATGTCCACCCCCTTTTACTGCTTGTAAATAATCAGCCTGAGATGGTGATATATTCCCAAGGCCAGGACCTCCTCTCATAACATTCACAACAACTGCCGGGACTTCTGCTCCTGCTATATAAGAAAGTCCCTCTTGCATTAATGATATTCCGGGCGATGAAGATGAAGTCATTGCTCTTGCACCAGTCGCACAAGCTCCATATACCATATTTATTGAAGCAAGTTCACTTTCTGCTTGAACAAAAACGCCGCCAACTTCTGGCAATCTTTTAGACATATATGCTGGAACTTCATTTTGAGGAGTAATTGGATAACCAAAATAGTATCTACATCCGGCTCTTATAGCTGATTCTGCCATTGCTTCATTTCCTTTTAATAACTCTCTCTTTTGATTTGACATTTAGCCTTCCTCCTCTTCCATATAAACTTCTATTGCAGCATCAGGGCAGACTCTTGCACATAGAGTACAACCAGTACATTTTGACATATCGGTAATAAAAACTGGATGATACCCCATTGAATTTATATCTTCTGAAACAGAGATTATATTTGATTTACACGATTCAATACACAAAAGACAACTTTTGCATCTATTTGAATTAATTATGACTATATTTTTTTTCAAAAATCTTCCTCTTTACTTTTTTTAAAAAATTAACCCACGGCTATAAAGCCGTGAGCCTATATTTTAAGCCTTATTATCGCTTCCAAAAACATTCTTAATTTTATGAATATAAAGTTGCTTTAAAGCCTCTCTTGCTGGGCCTAAATATTTTCTTGGATCAAATTCTTGTGGCTTTTCAACAAAAACTTTTCTAATTGCAGCAGTCATTGCAATTCTACCATCAGAATCAATATTAATTTTACATACAGCAGATCGTGCAGCCTCTCTTAACTGCTCTTCTGGAATACCGATTGCATTCTCCATCTTGCCACCATATTTGTTAACAAGTTCAACAAGATCCTGTGGTACAGAAGAAGCCCCATGTAAAACAATGGGGAACCCCGGTATTCTTTTTTCTATCTCATGAAGAATATCCAGTCTTATCTGAGGATTCTGACCAGGCTTAAACTTATATGCTCCATGAGAAGTCCCAATAGAAATAGCAAGTGAATCAACACCAGTCTTTGATACAAAATCTTGAACTTCTTCTGGTTTAGTATAAGTATGATGTTCGGCACTGACCTCATCCTCAACTCCGGCTAAAACTCCTAATTCCCCTTCAACAGTAACATCAAACTTATGAGCATAATCAACAACCTTTTTTGTTAATGCAACATTCTCATTATAAGGAAGATGTGAGCCATCTATCATTACAGAAGAAAAACCAGAATCAATACATGACTTAGCAAGATCAAAACTATCTCCATGATCAAGATGAAGAGCGATCTTAGGATTTTCCCATCCCATCTCTTTTGCCATTTGAACAGCACCCTGAGCCATATATCTTAAGAGAGTCTGATTTGCATACTCTCTTGCCCCTTTTGATACCTGCAAGATTACTGGAGATCTTGTCTCAACACAAGCTGAGATTATTGCCTGCAATTGTTCCATATTGTTGAAATTGAAAGCAGGAATAGCATATTTACCTTCCATTGCTTTTTTAAAAAGTTCTCTTGTATTAACAAGCCCTAAATCTTTGTAAGATATTGCCATAATATCACCTCTTATATTAATTTTTGAAATAAATATACAGAATTTTTTTTATTTTGTCAAAAGGTTTTAAGATAAATTTATTCAAAGCCGATTTTATTTTTAGAGAAAATCTTTTTTATTTTTTTATTAAATTTTGTAAAGGATTTTCTTATAAATTTTGTAATTAATATAGGCTCTTCCTGAAAAATATGTAGCATATAAAAATATAATAAAGTTATAACAAAAATATATTTGCAACATGCAGGATTTTTGATATAATGATTAAAAATTTTTGCATATATGATGTTCTAAGAAAGTTATTTAATGAATTTGGGATTAAATTGATAAGTATGCGCTTTAGAGAAGAAAAAATCAAATTAGATATATTAAGAAAAGTAAAGAAAGTGAAAGAGATATAATAAAGTTTGGTGAAACAAAAAGAATATATAGTCTTGGCTGAGTAATGACTAAATTATCAAATACAACTTTATCAGTAATATCTATGATATTCATTGCGATAAATCTGAATAAAATAATTCGCAATATTTATTTTTTTATTAAATTTTTTAATTTTTTGTTTAATTTTAGACTCTCTTATATATTTTATTTTAGTCCAGAATACTTTTTCAGAAAAGCCTAAATAAATATCCCATTCTGTAGTGCTTAATTTATGCCATATTATAAGCAGGGGATATCTCCTTTATTTTTAAGCAGATATCCCATGCCAATAGAAAAATAAAATTATTGTTATTTTATTCAAAGATTATCTTGTCTATTTCTATGATTTAATCATTATTCTCTTTATTTGACAAAAATTAAATTTTGAAGTATATTATTTTAACATTCTATTTTTTAAAAGAGGTTAATATGATTAAAATAAACTCAAATTATTTAAAATTGCAGGGGAGTTATCTTTTTTCAGAAATAGCAAAAAGAGTGAATGAATATAAAAATGCAAACCCGGATAAAAAAATAATAAGATTAGGAATAGGTGATGTTACAGAACCTCTTGTACCATCTGTTATTGAGGCTATTCATAAGGCAACTGATGAGATGGCTAAAAGAGAGACTTTTAAAGGGTATAAATCAGACGAGGGGTATGAATTTTTAAGAGAAAAGATCTTAGAAGTTGATTTTTTGAGTAGAGGTGTAAATCTTAGTATTGATGAAATATTCATATCAACTGGTGCCAAAGAGGACACAGCAAATTTTCAGGAAATTTTTTCAAATGATATAAAGATAGCAATAACAGATCCGGTCTATCCGGTCTATCTTGATAGTAATGTTATGGCTGGAAGAACTGGATTTTTTAAAGATGGTAGATTTGAAGGTGTTATTTATTTGGATTGCACAGAAGATAATAATTTTACGCCAGATATTCCAGAAGAAAGGGTGGATTTGATATATTTATGTTTTCCTAATAATCCTACTGGGCAGGTAGCAAGAAAAGAATATTTAAAAAAATGGGTTGATTATGCTATTAAAAATAAGGCTTTAATAATGTATGATGCTGCTTATGAGTCTTTTATAAGAGAGAAAGATATTCCACATAGTATATATGAGATAGAAGGTGCTAAAAATGTAGCAATTGAGTTTAGAAGTCTTTCAAAAACCGCTGGTTTTACAGGGACCCGTCTTTCTTATACAATTGTCCCAAAAACAGTTTTTGCTTATGATGATAATGGCAATCCTCATTCTTTGAATCAGTTCTGGAATAGAAGACAGAACACAAAATTTAATGGTGTTGCCTATATAATTCAGAGAGGGGCTGAGGCAGTCTTTACAAAAAAAGGGAGAGAAGAGATAACTAAAGTAATTGATTATTATCTGGGAAATGCAAAAATAATAAGAGAAGGCCTTGATAGATTGGGGATAAAATACTCTGGTGGAATAAATTCACCTTATATATGGCTTAAGACTCCAAATAATATGAAATCGTGGGATTTTTTTAATACATTACTTAATCAGTGCCAGGTTGTAGGAACTCCGGGGGTCGGTTTTGGCAAATGTGGTGAGGGTTATTTTAGATTAACAAGCTTTGGGAAAAGAGAGGATGTAGAAGAAGCGATATTTAGATTAGGAAAATTAAATTTCTAAGAAAATATATATTATTTCTTAATATAATGTTATATTAAATATCATGCCATATTTTAAAATTACTCATTAAAATTAAAAAGGATTAAAAAAGGGGTGTGGTTTTATTTTTAGGCAGATAAAAAAATATAATTATCCCATGGTTAATTTTGTTTGAGAAAAGATTGTAATAGGCTAATTTATTTTTTTGGTAGAATTTAAAATAAATTTTTTCAATAATAGGTCTCAAAGCCTATTACCTGATAGCAATCGTTGTAGATCGCTTTGTAAAATGGCGTGGTATTGCCGGAAAAGTGGGATAATTCTCTGCGCTTATTCCACTTTTTTATTCTTGTTAGTTTTAAAAATAACTTTAACGTTATTACACTACACTTCATCTCAACCCTGGTAATCCCAAGTTTCTCATACTCTTCCAAAAAGAATAGGATAATTCTCCTCAGTAAAGCCCCCATGCTGAAAAAATTTAAATCAGCATGCATTTTCTTTAAGAATCTATAGTCCTGTTTGGAAAGATATATATGAAATCTTGCGTCTCCATCTATTCTTTCATACTTATTTCCATCCTCTGGACCAAAACAATATATTTCTTTTACTCTATTGTTATAGATTTGTAATATATACACAATAAGTCCAGAAATAGAGATGTTGAATTTCCTTGCGATAGATGCAAGTCTTTTTTTAATTTCCGAGTTAACTACTATGTGTAACTCATGTTCGCAAATATAATTTTTTAAAATTTTACTAATATTATTCATAAAAAATCCTCCTTCAAACTATTATAAAAATTATTTTCTATATATTAATCACAAAATTTTTGAAAAAATCCTTTACAACTTTTATAAAAAAATAAAAAAAATTTTTGCCTAGAAATAAATCCCACCTATTAAAAAATAATTTTATATTAATTTTTTGACAAACTTTCAAAAAATAAGTATAATTGTATATACTCTAATAGAGGCTATCTTTAAAAAAAGAGAGAAGAGATAATGAAAAAAAATATATTTTTATCAACGAGAAAATTAATAGGATTTTATGTTTTATTGTTTGGTTTAATTATTTTGTTTAAGATAATATTTTTAAAAGAGTTTAAAATTCAATATATATTTTTAATGATAATATTTATTATCTCTCTTGATCTTACTATAAGAGGATTTATCAAGAAGAAAAGAAGAAAGTTGTTAATACCCGGTACATTTTTTCTGCTTTCTTCTATTTTTTTTATAATCTATTTTACCTTAAAAGAGTTAATCAATTATAGCATAATACATTGGTGGCCCATAATAGGAATATTTGGTGGCCTGTCTTTAATTATTTACTATATAAAATCTAAAGAAAAGAGTGAAGCAATAATAGTGCCGGGATTTTTTCTTATTTTCTTAGGTTCAATTTTAGTTTTGTTTACTTCTAAAATATTGAATTTTGGGTTTAGATATTTTCTTGTATTTTTAATTCCTGGTTTAATAATATTATTAGGAATTTATCTTATTTTTGCAAAAGAGATAAAATATTTGAAAAAATATTTTGATAAAAATAATAAAAAATGAAAAAGAATATAATTGTTTTATTTTTAACTTTTTTTTCTTGTTTTTTACTCATTTCAGAGAATCTTTTATTAAAAGACGGAAAAATATTTAAGGGAGAACTCGTTTATCTTGATAAGGAAAGGATAACAATGAAGATAGAAAATGAGTTATATGATTTCAAGATATCTTCAATAGAGTATCTTATTGTCCCTACTAACCAATTAACACAGAGACTTTTATACATTAAAAGAAAAGATAATACAGAATTGTCAATAAATCTTATAAAATTAACTGAGACAGTAATATATTACAAGATGCCAAATGGCAATGAACTTATGCTATTAAAGTTAAGTGATGTTTTTGCCATGTCAGTATTAAATAGTAATAATAATATTGCTAATAACTCAAATAAAAAAATTTTTCTTGAAAAGGATGATTTTGACAATATAAATAGTGATATAACAGAAATTTTAATAAATTTAGCCAGAGCAAAGTCTATACTTTCTGATGAAATAAGAAAAGAAATAGAGCAATCATCAAAAAAGGATAGTGTTATTATTGATAATCCAGATTTTTATGATAAATTCTGGCTTAGGGTATCAAATTATATAGACAAAAACACTGAAAATTTATTATGGGGACTTGTTGAAAATTATTCAGAAAAAGAGAAATCAATTAATATTTTTTATAATGAAAAGAGTAATATTAATAGTAATAAAATAATTGAAGAATATAAATCTAAAATAATAGAACTAAGAAAAGAGTTTTATAAAAGAGCAAGAAGAATAATTATTTCTCAAATAAAATAAATTATTTGGATATTTTCTTTTTCTTTTCTTCTTCTATTTGAGCAAGATGTTTTTCAAGAAGTGTATTCCATACTTCTATCTGTTTTTTACATGTCTCTATTTTTTCATTATCACCTAATACCATATTAATTCTTAAAAGAGCCTTTTGAAAATCTATTGCTTTTTTTAGATCTTCTATATCTTTTGTACTTAGCTCAAATTTTTCTCTGTAACCATTTGACGCATTTCTTAATAATCTCTGAATAACGGACAAATGAGCTCTTCTATCTTGAAAGCCTTCTTCTCTCGGATCATCCAGTTTTTGAAATTTTCTCATATCAAAAAGATTTTTAGCAATAACAGCAAATCTTGCCTCTATTTCGACAAAAGACCATTTCCATTTTGTATTTTCCCCAAATTCTTCTTTTACAAGATCTATACAATAGCCTATCTTTTTTATAATATTCAATTTCTCAGCATCTGAATAATCTGAAATTTTTTCTAATTTATCTGAATAATCAGTAAAAGGGACATCAACATAATTTGTTACTGTTTTTTCTAAATTAATTATAACCTCGTACAAGAGCTGTCTTGCTTTTTCTAAATATGCAGTGTTTTTTACACCAAGTAAGAATACACTTAAATCACTCATTGCACAATATATTGTTATTTGATTCATTATTAAATTTGCTGCTTTTATTCTTAAAAGTGGCTCTTTTTCTTTGTTTTTCATCATTTCTATTGATAAATTTTTGTATTGAGAGTTGAGATCCTCTATTTTAGTCTTATAAAAATTAATTTTTTCTTGGAAATCAGCTCTTTGTTGATCGGTTATCTTTCCCATTTTTATTTTCCTCAAAAAATATATTTATACTTAAAGAATAGAAGCCTTTTTAAATTTCGGTTTAAAATTATAATTATTTTAGCAATTATTTATTAAAATATCAATAATAAATTTATTTCTGATACAAATAATCATAGTTTAATTCTATTTTAAAAAATATTAAATTTTTTTTCAAATTTTGTAAAGGATTTTCTCAAAAATTTGACACTTTTTTAAAATCGCTTAAAAAATAATGATATTTTTGTTGTCGAAAAGAATTTAATCGTCCCTAAAAAATATTTTCCTGAAATAGGTGCAGAAGCTATTTTGCA